>Ga0136600_1000042_pt1 | contig 72624 bp, 79 predicted proteins | sample AntRauMFilla2698_FD_104634 | JGI IMG/M metagenome (GOLD analysis project Ga0136600, IMG submission 104634) | Saline lake microbial communities from Rauer Islands, Antarctica - Metagenome Filla 2 #698 | ecosystem: Environmental > Aquatic > Non-marine Saline and Alkaline > Saline | place...
GATTGCGATGACCGAAGGTCTGCGCTTCGCGATCCGCGAAGGTGGCAGAACCGTCGGCGCCGGTGTTGTTTCGAAAATTGTCGAGTAAATATCGCTAATACAAATTTTCAAGAAGGCCGGAGTTTTTCGCTTCGGCCTTTTTCTTTATGCTACAATATTTATATGTGGCGGCTTTGTTTGATTTTGGTGGTTTTTACGGCGTTATCCGCGCCTGCCTTGGCGATTGAGCCGTTCAAGCCAACGCAATACCGCACAGACCGCAGCCATTATGCCGGCCCGCGTTATGAGGGGTTGGCCATCCAAGCCTATCGCAGCCAAAGCTCGGCCGCATATCCGTTTCATGAATTACGCGCTTTTTACCGCGACACGCGGCAATTTCATCCTGTGGGCGATCAAATAATGGCCGACCTGCGGGCGCTGCACGCGCATGTTGTGGCCGCGCAAGACCAAGCCGCGCGCACCGAGGCGCTGGCCGCCTATAAGCATTTCGTCGATCAGCATTTGGCCAATCTTGATGTGGTGCTCTTCGCCCGTGATAAGGCGGCGACCGATAAGCGTTTGGGCGATGCGCAATGGTTTGAATGGCTGCATCGCGGTATTGCGGGCGGGCTTATGAATACGGCGGGCGGGCGGAGTACCGGCGATGCCTATGTGGTGCAAACGCTGGGCGAGGAGAGCTACGTGCTGCGGCGGCATAAGGCGGATATTATGCATAGCGAGCCGCTGCGCGTCGGCGTTAAATTTTACAATATCCATACGCTGCGCATGGGGGACGGGCGGGTGAAAAGGCTTTATATCGATATTACGCTGCCCATGGCGTATTTGATTAACCGCGAGGGCAAGGCGCCCAAGGCTTTGGATTTGACGCGGTAATTGATGATTAAGGGCTGGAAATTTGTTAAATCCTGTTGTAATACTGCTGGCACTGCTTTTGTAGGGGTATAGCTCAGTTGGTAGAGCGACGGTCTCCAAAACCGTAGGTCTGGAGTTCGAGTCTCCATGCCCCTGCCACTTTCCAGACAGTTAGCCATCCATGGGACACTAGCGGGACACTTTATACTGGAAATACACGATCTTTTGCGATACGTTCCGAGTCATGGGAACAATCGAGGAAAGACTGACCCATCAAGGCAAAAAGGCTTACAGAGCCAAAATACGCTTGAAAGGGTCTTGTCAGATTAAAATGTGATTTTTGAAACAGGTCTGATATTTTTCTGTTTATGAGCAAACAAGATCCCTTCAAATATTTCAAAACCAGCCCTGAAATTATCAAATTAGCGGTGATGTACTATGTCCGTTATCCTCTCAGCTTGCGTCAAGTTGAAGATATTCTTCACGAACGTGGCATTGATATCTGCCATGAAACTATCCGGTATTGGTGGAATAAGTTTGGGGTTTTGTTTTCCAAAGAGATGAAAAAGAAAGCTCACCATCACGCCTCAAACTGGAGGTGGCATATTGATGAAGTCTTCGTCAAAATCAATGGAGAAACACATTATTTGTGGCGCGCTGTTGATCATGAAGGAACCATTCTAGATTGCTATGTATCGAAAAGACGGAATAAGAAGGCTGCGCGCAAAGTGTTGAAGAGACTGGTTGCAAGGCATGGCAGACCGAAGGAAATCGTAACCGACAAGCTACCTTCATATAAAGCCGCATTGAGAGAATTGAACATGCAGTTTCTGCAAAACACAGAGCGTTATAAGAACAATCAAGTTGAAAATTCGCATCTACATTTCAGGCGAAGGGAAAGGGGAATGAACAAGTTCCGATCTATTCGATCGTTACAGAAATTTGCAGCAATACAATCCTCCTTTCAAAACCACTTCAATCATCAACGTCATTTAGAAAAACGAGAAAGCTTTAAAAATTTGCGCCAGAACTCCGTGAATGCTTGGAAGGAGATTTACGCCTAAAGAAAGCTCAAAAACACTTTCGGAGAATAGTTAGCGTTTGTCTGACAGCACTGTTATACCGCCGCCAACGGCTTTATATAGTGCGATTTTGCCGCTTATTTCCTGGCCTCTTTGCACGATCAAAGCTTGCTGTGCTTCGTAAAGCGCGCGCTTGGCATCAAGAACGGTCAGGTAATTTTCTATACCGGCATCATAGCGTTTTTGGCTAAGGGTGGCTCTGCGTGCCGCCGCCTTCACGAGATCTTGTTGCGCGCCAATGCGCTCGTCATATGTCTTCACGGTGCTCAACGCGTCAGATACATCGCGAAACGCCGTTTGAATGGTTTTCTCGTATTGAATGATGGCGATATCTTTTCTGATCTCGGCCAGATCCAATGATTTTTGCAGACGCCCGCCCGTAAAAATAGGCACGGATATTTGCGGGAAGAACCGCCAGACTTGCGCGCCGCTTTCAAATAATGACGAGATGTCTGCCGATGCGTAACCACCGGTGCCCGTCAGTGATATGCGCGGGAAGAATGCCGCTCTGGCTGCGCCGATATCGGCATTGGCGCTACGCAGACTATGCTCGGCGGCGATGATGTCGGGGCGCGAGGTGAGCAGCTCCGATGGCAGTCCGACCGGCACACCCGTCATAACATCAAGCAGGGCGTTATTGCTTTTGCCCTTAAGCGGCGCGAGATCGGGCAGCGCTTCGGCCGATCCCAATAAAAGCCGCAGGGCGTTTTTATCTTTGGCAATCGCATCAATATGCTTGAAGCGATCAACGCGCGCTTGTAGCAAAAGCGTTTGTGCCTGCGCCAATTCTAAATCCGTGGAAATGCCCGCATCGGCGCGTTTTTTGATAATGCTAAAAGATTCTTTGCGCGTATCAAAGGTGCTTTCGGCCAAGTTCAATAACGCTTGGTTCGCACGCAGGGAGGTATAGGCCGCGGCAATTTCCGATATGAGCGTGATATGCGCGGTTTTATGCGCCGAGATCGTTGATAAATATTCGTTAAGCGCCGCGTCTTTCAAGCTGCGAATACGGCCAAAGAAATCAATTTCGTAATCGGTAATGCCTAAATTCACTGCGTAATTTTGATAGATAAAGCTTTGCGCGCCGGCGGCGTTATTCGATTGGTTGCTTTTCTCGCGAATGAAAGAGCCGCCTGCATTCACATCGGGGATCAGCGCGCTGTTTTCGATGCCGTATAAGGCGCGCGCTTCGGATATACGATAAGCAGCGATTTTCAGATCGCTGTTATTGGCAAGGCCGGTTTGAATTAGCGTCTTTAAAGTCTTGTCTTGATAATAGCGTTGCCACGATATGGCGTGCAGCAGATTTTCGCGGGCGGAGGCCTTTGATTGCGCCAGCGTTTCTTCGGGCGTTTTTGGCCCTGTTTCTTGCGCTGTTTTATCCGCTGCTTCTTGCGCCATTTCCTCTTGGGGGTAATGGGCGGGCATGAACGGGTTAAAGGGCGAAAGATCGGGGATCATGGTACAGCTTGAAAGCAGCGCCATAGAAGATGCCAGACAAACAAAATGTTTGAGCGCGCCAATTTTTAGGGCGTTACGCGCATTTAATTTTGATGTGAAATAACTCATGCCGTGCCACCTTCTTTGTTTTCTCTGCGGCGCTCTTCCACCTCGTCTTTTTTGAAAAGACGGTAAACCCAGATGAAGAAAAACGGGCCAAAGAAGACCACAAGGATCGTGGTTGTTGTAATGCCGCCAAGCACCCCGATGGAGATCGCGTTTTGCGCGCCCGAGCCGGGGCCCGAAGCAAAGGCCAGTGGCATGACACCCAGAATAAATGTGAGCGATGTCATCAAGATGGGTCTAAAGCGTTGCTGCGCCGCTTGATAGGCGGCCTCGAAAGCGCTTTGGCCTTTTTCAAAGTTATGCTTGGCAAACTCGACAATCAAAATGGCGTTTTTGGCGGCCAGCCCGATGGTCATTAAAAGCCCGACCTGGAAATAAACATCATTGGCTTGCCCCGTGGCCCATGTCGCAAGAACGGCGCCCAAAATACCAAGCGGCACGGTCAGCATGATGGCAATGGGGATTGCCCAGCTTTCATATAAAGCGGCCAGAATGAAAAAAACCGCCAAACCCGAGATTATATAAAGCAAAATCGTATTGGTTCCGGCCTCTGTTTCTTCATAAGACAGGCCCGTCCATTGCACATCCAGACCGTCGGGTAGGGTTTCGGCAAGCCTGAGAATTTCTTGCAGAGCCACGCCGGAGCTGACGCCCTGACTGGTGGAGCCTTGAATTTCGCGCGCCGCCGAGCCGTTAAAGCGCGTTAATTTCGGTGAGCCGAATGTCCAATCGCCCGCCGCGATCTCGGCAAGTTGAACCATATCGCCGCTGTTATTACGCACATACCAATCACCGATATTTTCGGGCATCATGCGAAACGGCGCATCGGCTTGCACAAAGACGCGTTTAATGCGGCCATTTTCCAGGAAGTCATTGACGTATGTACCGCCCAAAGCGGCGCTTAGGGTGCGGTTGATTGTCCTGATGGGAACGCCCAGCGCGCGCGCTTTGACGTTATCAACGCTCAGATCATATTGCGGGCTATCGGCCAGCCCGTTAAAGCGCACTTGGGTTAAAAGCGGGCTTTGATTGGCCATGCCCAAAAATCTGTTTGTAGCTTCGACGAGCGCTTCATGGCCAAGACCTGCACGGTCAACCAGTTGAAATTCGAAACCGCCCGCATTACCAAGCGCGCTGACCGGTGGCGGCACGATGGGAAAAATCATGGCGTCGGGAATTTGCATGAGGGCGCCGAAGGCGCGGTCTCTGATGTTAAAAACGCTATTCTCCGCGCCGCGTTCATCCCAATCTTTCATCTTGATAAAGGCAATTCCGACATTCTGTCCGCGTCCCGAAAAGCTGAATCCGGCGGCGGCGAACAGCCCGTCAACGGCGTCTCCGGCTTCATCGAGATAGAAATCCTCCATCTTCTTGACCTTCTCGATGGTGCGCTCAAGCGAGGAGCTTGGCGGCCCCGCCAAAAGTGTAAACATACTGCCCTGATCTTCATCGGGCAGGAACGAGGCGGGTATGCGAATAACAATAAAAATAGAGGCGATGATCAGCACGAGAAAAAAGGCGGGCAGAATAATTTTATTTTCAAGCAGCCGATCCAAAAGATTTTTATGGCCGCTGCGCAGCTTTTTAAAGCCACGGTTAAACAGGCCGAAAAACCCTTTATCCTTTTTATTTTTCTTGGCTTTCAGGATAACGCCGCAAAGCGAAGGCGAAAGGGTCAGGGCGATAAAAAGCGATATCGCCATGGCAACGGAAATCGTAACGGAAAACTGGCGGTAGATAACGCCGATAGAGCCTTCGAAAAAACTCATGGGTAAAAACACCGCCCAGATAACGGCGGTGGTGCCGACAAGCGCCCCCGATATTTCCTTCATTGCGGCTTTGGTGGCTTCTTTGGGGTCGCGATCGGGGTCTTCCTCCAACTTGCTTTCGACATTTTCGGTGACAACGATGGCGTCATCCACCAGCATGCCGATGGCAAGGACAAGCGCAAAAAGCGTCAGGACATTAATGGAGTAGCCAAGGGCGAATAAAACGCCCAGTGTCCCCAGCAAAACAATGGGAATGGCAATGGCCGGAATAAAGGTTGCGCGCACTGTTTGCAAAAAGACATAGATAACGAGAATAACCAGACCAATCGCCATGAATAATGTTGTGACAACATTGCTAATAGAGGTTTGGATAAAGGGCGAAACATCAATCGGGTAGACAATTTCAAGACTATCGGGGATGATATTTTCGAAATCTTTAATGCGGTCTTTAACATCTTGAATCGTGATCAACGCATTGGCGCCCGGGGCAAGCTGGATTGCGATACCCGAGGCCGGTTGGCGGTTCCAGCGGCCAATAATATTATAATCTTCCGCGCCGATTTCGATGCGCGCAACATCGCCCAGCGTCACGCGCGCGCCATCCTCAAGCACGGTCAGCAAAATATCCTTGAACTCTTGTGGCGAAGATAACAGTGATTGCACCGTGATGGTGGCGTTGATTTGCTGTCCTTCGACTTGCGGCGCGCCGCCAATCTCGCCGGTGGCAAGCTGAATATTTTGCTCCTCGATGGCGCTGATCACATCAATGGTTGTGATGTTGTAATTATTCATGCTGCGCGGATCGAGCCATATGCGCATGGCATGTTCGGGGCCGAAGGTTTGAATTTGCCCGACGCCCGATATGCGGCTTAGGGGTTCTTCGATATTAGTGGCCAGAAAATCAGATATGTCGTTACGGTTCATCGAGCCGTCTTTGGAATAAAACCCGACAATCAGGGCATAGCTGCTGCCGGCTTTTTGGACGGGCACACCGAGCTGCTGCACGATGGCGGGCAGGGCCGATAATGATTGCGAGACTTTATTTTGCGCCTGTACTTGCGCGATGTCGGGGTCTGTTCCCGGCTCGAAAGTCAAAGTGATTGTGGCGCTGCCTGAAGACGAGCTTTGCGATTGTATATAGCGCAGATTATCAATGCCGGTCAGATTTTGCTCGATGATTTGCGTGACGGTGTTTTCAAGCGTTTCCGCCGAAGCGCCGGGATAATTGGCCGTAATGGATATTTTCGGCGGCGCAATATTGGGATATTGCGCGATCGGCAGTTGAAATAACGAGAATATGCCAAAGCCCATAATGAAAAGGGCAACGACCCATGTAAAAATCGGGCGCGCTATAAAAAAGCTCGAGATCATATCTAGCGTGCCTCGCCCGAATTATTGGCAGGAGTATTGCCTGAATTATTGCCCGAATTCTCTTGTGCGGCCTCGATGTTTCGCGGCGTTAAGGGCGCGCCCTCGCGCAGCATCATTGTGCCCTCCACGATAACGCGATCGCCGCTTTGCAGGCCGTCCAAAATAACCCAGTGACCGTCATGGGCCGCGCCGGTGCTCACGATTCTTTTCACGGCCTTATTATCCGGCCCGACGAGCCAGACAAATTTTTCGCCGTCCGGGGCGATATTCACACTTTTTTGCGGCGCGAGAAGTTCCTGCGCGCGGCCAAGATCTTCGATAGAGGCGCGCACGAACATACCGGGCAATAAAATATTATCGGGGTTGGCAAAAACCGAGCGCAGGCGAATGGCGCCTGTCTGGGTATCAACGGCCAAATCGGTCGCATCAAGGGTTCCCTTATGCGGATATGTTTGATCCGTATTGCCCAGATATAAAGTGACTTCATGTTCGGCTTTAGCGTCTTTATTTTCACTGTTTTTATTCTTCAGGCGCGATGCGGCCAGACGCTCTTGCAGGTTGCGAGATTGCGCGGCGGCTTGCGATAAATCAACATAGACGGGGTCAAGCTGGCGCATTGTGGCGAGCGGCATTGCCTGCTGGGCGGTGACGAGCGCGCCTTTGGTGACGCCCGATGGGCTGATATAGCCGCTGATCGGGGCATAGACGCGGGTATAATCAAGATTGATTTTGGCGCTTTTCACTTCGGCCTTGGCCAGATTAACCGTTGCCAATGCCTGATCGAGATTGGCAACCGCGTCATCATATTCCTGACGGCTGATTGCGTTTGAATTAATCAGCTTGTCGTAGCGGTTCACCAGATTTTTTGCGTTTTTCGCGCGCGCTTCGGCATTTTGCAAATTGGCATTGGCCATTTCATAATCGGCCTCGTAGCGCGCAGGGTCAATTTGGTATAGCTGCTGTCCTTCCTCGACAAATGAGCCTTCTTCGAAAAGCCGTGATTGGATTATGCCGCTCACTTGCGGGCGAATTTCGGCCACCTGATAGGACACGACGCGACCGGGTAATTCGTTTGTGCGATTAACAAGAGTGGAGCGAATTTCCACAAAGCCCACATTCATGGCTCGCGGCGCTTGCTGGCCTTGTTGCCCCTGTTTTTGCTGATCATCCTGATCATCGCACGCACTCACGGTAACAAGAAGGGCCAGCGCTGCCAAAACCGAAAAGAATTTAAATCGCATATTCGTTATCTCTCATTCTTGCGTATGGCATTTTACTTGCGCATTCGCCCTGTCCGTTAGTCTATTAACGGCTTATGGCGGTGCGCTCACCCAATGCTTTTGAATTGAGGGCATTTGTAGCATAGTGATTTGGAAAAATATACGATCTTTTCTATGGTTGAAGGCGTCCTGATCGCTTGTATTGCAGGGCGGCGGCTTTTCCTTGTGGAACCAATATTGCTTATGGCACTATATATATTAGAGAAAGCAAATTTCATGGCACCATCCGACCCCGACCCCGATGCAACAAATACAAGTATTTTAGAGCAAGAAGGGCAAACCCAGCCCTTTGCGCGGCGCAGTGTGCGTATGTTTTTTACTTTAATTTTGATTTTATTTTGCGCTGGTTTATTCGCGGGCTGGTTCTTTTTTGGCCTTTCCGGCGATCAAAACACACCGCAAAATTATGTGCCGCAAGAAACGGCTGCGACCCAAATGCCCGGCAATGAATATGGACAAGGCAGCGGGCGCGGCGCGGTTTATAATTTCTTTTATAAAATCTTTGGCGGCATTGAAGATGGTCTGGATGACAGCCCGCATAATCTGAAAAATGTCGAGCATATTGACAAGTTCAACATTGAAACAACCACAACTAATGATGCGGCGGCGGCTTTGGCGATTGACCGCTATGCGCAGGCGCGCGCGGCGCAAATTGATGCGATGACCCAAGATGAATACAGGCACTCCGTTCTTGATGTTATCGGCAGCGAGGTTTTTGGCCGCACTGGTGACAAGGCGGGCACGATCGAGGATATTTTGGTGCATAAGGAAACGGGCAAGGCCAAATTGGTTGTGATTGATGAAGACGAGGCGCGCTATGAGAGGGATATGGCGGGCGTCGGATTTAAAAAAATCCGCAAGCAGCAAGCCGATGGCGATGTGTTATTAACTGTCGCCGAAGAAAAAATCGAGCAAAAGCCCGATTTCGAATATAGCAGCATTGGCGATAAAAATTACGTGAGCTTGCGCCGCTTGCGCGACGGCCAGCTTTTGGATTTCGAAGGTGAAGTTGCGGGGCAAATTGATGCGGTTATCTACGAAAATGCCGAGGCGCAAAATATATATTTTACGCTGCGCCCGCAATTGGCGCGCCAAGGAATATCTTTGTTTTATCTCCCTTTTGAAGAAACGCAAATCATTGAAAATATTGATGGTCTGGATATTAAGCTTACCGAACAGCAAACCAAAGCCTTGGCCGAAATGCTTTTCACAGGGCAGTGAAAACTCGGCATCGTACGCTAAGCTTGCTTTAATTTTTGGCGTATATGGGGTAGAACAGGCGCACGATGTTTGATGTTTTAAAATCTTCGGCGCAATCATGGATGAATAGCCAGCCTTTGACGCATAGCGCGGCGGCGGCGTATTTCGCCGTTTTTTCTCTGCCCGGCCTGATGATTATCGTGTTTTCCATCACCACATTTTTCCTTGATGAAGCGATGGTGCGCGAGCAAATTCAAAATTATATCGGTAATTTTATCGGCCAAAATGTCGCCGATAGCGTTGAGCAAATAATTGATAATGCGCGCATTCAAAGTAGTGGCATTTTGACATTATTATTGGGCGGCGGGGTTTTATTATTCGGCGCCACGGGATTATTCAACCAGCTAAAAACCTCGTTTAATGCCGTATGGGGGCTGGAGACCAAAGCCGAGAAAACAATTTTGCGCATGTTTGTTAATCGCGCAATATCGCTGGGTGTAGCTGTGATGATCGGCTTTTTGCTTTTGATGTCGATGTATCTTTCTGCCGGTTTGAAGGTCTTTGGTAATTGGCTGGTGGCGGAATTCCCCACCCTTGGCTTTGTTCAATTACTGGAGCTGGGTGCGACGCTACTGACGATTTCTTTGCTGTTTACGCTGGTTTTCAAAGTTTTACCCGATGTGTATATCAAGATGAAATATGCGCTGGCGGGCGGGTTTTTATGCGCGCTTTTATTTCTGGCGGGCGAGTGGGGCTTTGCCACAGCGCTTGATAATTTCTTTCCGCAAAATGTATTTGGCGCCGCCGGATCAATCGTATTGATTATGATATGGGTGACCTATGGCTGCATGATTTTGCAATTTGGCGCGGAGTTTATTAAATCAATGATGACGCGTTACGAGGACGGCGTTAAAACCACGCGCTTTGTGAAAGACCGCCAATTTTAATTATGGCCGCGCCGCATCAATGAATGCGCAGAAAAATTTGCGGAAGGTGGATTTATAAATCAGCGCTTCGGGGTGAAATTGAACGCCCATATAAAAGTTTTTCGCGGGATTTTCTATCGCTTGCACCACGCCGTTATCCTCGCGCGCGCTCACCCGAAACCCATCCCCCGGCCTGTCGATAGATTGCTTATGCATCGAGTTCACGGCAATGCGCCCCGCGGTGAATATGCCTCCGAGCAAAGTGCCGGACTCTATTGTGATAGCCTTGCGGAAGAAAATTTGCGCGATGGCATTGGCCGGATATTTGGCATTTTCATAGACTTTGGAAATGTCGGGATGCAGCGATCCGCCATGTCTTACATTCATAAGCTGCGCGCCGCGACAAATTCCCAAAACGGGTAATTGTTGTTGCTCCGCATATTTGAGCCATTCAATTTCCAGCGCGTCACGCGCATGGTCGTATTTGTAATTCGGCTTGGGGTCAATCTCGTAAAGGGCGGGGTATAAATCCGTGCCGCCGCCAATGATAAGCCCGTGAATTTGCGTGTCATGTTTAGGTGATTTGGGATGAAGGCGCAAGGGAATTGCGCCGCTAATGCGAATTGAAATCCCGATCAGCCATTGCAAGGGGTCAAGCGAGAAATCGCGCGTGGTATATCCGATTTTTGGTTTTTGGCGTTTCATATCTATCGCGTAATTTCCGGCGGTAATTCACCGTTTTTAATGAGCGAGCCCAAAATGAAAAGCGCGCCTAAACCGACAAAGGGGTCGTCCTGAGCATATGAAATTTTCTGCGCTTTTTTGGCTTCGCGGCGCATATCCTTAAAGGCGTCCAGAGCCTCGTCAAAGCTGAATGTATCGCTCAGCGCGTCTTTAAAAATAATGCCCGCCTGTTTAATTTCATTATCATCAAGGTGTTTTTTAATCTCGGGCCATTGCGTTTCCAGCTTGTCGAAATTAATCGCCGTCGAGAACAGGCTTTCAATGCGCGACATAGAGGACAGCCCCGGCAGGCTGGTTTGATGGCCGATTTTGATATCATCTTCTTGCTGCGCGGAACCATTAACAAAGAGCTGGTATAGCAGCCAAGGAAAATCAACATTTGATTTAATCGAATGATCCAGCCCCGCCCAAAAACGCGGGTTTACTTCGATCATTTTGGGGCTAGAGTTTTCATCCTCGTCCCACATAAAATCAATACCGGCAACGCCGTGCCATTTTAAGGGCTTCATTAAATCCTGCGCAATTTCTGCGAAGCGTTTGCTTTTGACGGTTTCGCGCACAACGCCCGGCCCGGCCTCTTTGGGGAATTTTCGCAAATTATGATAGACCATGCCGCTTACCAATTTGCCCTTATCGAATAATCCGCAAAAGCAATAATCCGATCCTTCGGCCATAGCCTGAATGAGGATTTGCTCACCGAGATAGCGCTCTTGCAAATCTTCAAAGGCGGCCTTTAAATCTTGTTTGTTTTCCACTTTTGAAATGCCGCGCCCGCCAACTTCGTTGGGGGGTTTGATAAAGACGGGGAAGGTGATGTCATCCAGCGCCTTATCCAGATCGTCCATAGTTTCGGGCAGCCATGTTTGCAGGCTTTGCACATCAAGTTCCTGCGTTGTTTCGGCGAAGGCGTCTTTGTGATCAACCTTTTGGATCGCCTCATAATCGGGGCAAGCAACGGTGATAATTCCCGCAAAGCGCTCCTTATGCTTGGCGATAATTTTGGCGTCATTAAAGGCGGGCATCAGCACATAAGGGCGGTCATCATCGGGCTTGTTATTATGCGCGATTTCGAGAAGATCCTCGATGAACTGGTCTTCATCTTTATCGGGTGCTGTGTAGATGCAGTTTTCGGAGGCAAATTTGGAAAAGGAAAGAACGGTCATACCGATGCTGTCGCAGCCGATAATATCGATGCCGCGCGCGCCTAATGATTGGGCAATCATGAGCGCAATAAGACTGCGCCCATATGTTACGATTACCCGGCCTTTTTGATCTTTGGCTGTCATTGAATGCTCGTGATGCTTGTTTTTATTTTTCTAATATTAACAAGTCACGCCCGTGATTGACAATTTTATTATGCCGCTTTTTTGTTCGAAGGCTTGTTCTTTGAGCGTCTTTTTAACGGCGCGGAGCCATTTGAGTTTACGCCACCCGCCTTTTTATTGCGGGGCTTGCTGCGCGCCGCGACATATTTATTGGCGGGTTTGGGGCCGCGTTCTTCCGAAAAATGCTTGCCGGTTTTGGGCGCGCCATGTTTGGGCTTTTCGTGCTTTTGCCCGTCTTGTTTTTGCCCGTCTTGTTTTGCGCCGTTATGGCTGTGCTCTGCAGGTGCCGCGCCGCGTTTATTGTAGGCCTTGTGCTTGCGCGGACGGTTTTCATCATGACGATCTGCTTTTGGGCGATCTGCCTTATTGTGATCTGTTTTCGGACGATCTGTATAAGATTGAGCCGCATGGCTGTCTTCGGATTTGTGAATCTTTTGCGGGCGGCCATGATAAGGCTTGCCGCGCTTTTTATTCTTACCCTTGGGCTTATCTTGAAACGCGCCTTTTGAATCATTGGCGGCCTGTGGGTCAAGCAAGCACTGGATCGCGTGCCATTTGCGACCATCTTGGCCGGATATAAAACTAAGCGCCGAGCCGGAAGAGCCCGCGCGCGCCGTACGGCCCATGCGGTGGATATAATCCTCGGCCACTTGCGGCAGGTCATAATTAATCACATGCTCGATATGGGGCACATCAAGACCGCGCGCAGCGATATCGGTGGCAACCAAAATGCGGAAATTCTGACGGCGGAAATTATTCATGACTTTGTCGCGTTTATTTTGTCGCAAATCACCATGCAGCCCCTCGGAGGTAAAGCCGTCCTGACGCAATTTCTTGGCCATTTTCTCGGCATTATGCTTGGTTTTTACAAAGACAATCGCGGAGCCTTCGCGCGCATGGAGCTGCACGATTAGTTCCTGATATTTCTCTGGCTGTTCGATACGTAGCGTTTCTTGTTTGATATTCGTGGCAATCACATTGGTTTCGCCAACCGCAATGCGTTTGGGATTATTCAGATATTTACCGGACATCGCAATGATGGCGCCGGGCAATGTTGCGGAGAACATCAATGTTTGGCGCTGCGTTGGCAGATGTTTGATAATTCTATCAAGTTGAACACCAAAGCCCATATCAAGCATACGGTCCGTTTCATCCAAAACCAGAAAATCAGTATTTTGCAGATTGATCGCGCCGCGCTCCAGATGGTCATTTATGCGTCCGGGCGTGCCGACAATAATGCGCGGATTTGCGCGCAGTTGTGACATTTGCTTGCCGTAAGGCTCGCCGCCGATAATAAAGGCGGTGTTGATCGCGCTGTTGCGGCCAAGCAGATCATGGATTACGCCCAGAACCTGCTTCGCAAGCTCGCGCGTTGGTGTAAGGATCAGCGCGCAGCCTTGCGGAGAGCGCAAAAGTTTTTCAATTAGGGGAATGGCAAATGCCGCCGTTTTCCCTGTACCGGTCTGGGCGGTGCCCAAAACATCATGCCCTTGCAGCGCGAGCGGAATGGCCTGCGCCTGAATGGGGGTCGGGGTCGTGTAATTGATTTTAGATAAAGATACGTTCAACGCATCGGATAGGCCTAGGCCATCAAAATTTTTCATTTTTATTTCTTTCATATTATCCAGCAAAGCGTCCCAAATGCCCTGTGCATTTGGGTAAACCTCGAAGGTTGTTCTACATAAATAAATGCGAACTTTGCTAAAAAAGGGTGAGGTTTTATTTCACGCATCCATGCCGGTGGCCGGACACTTTTTTTGTTAAGCTCTGATCTCGGTAAAGAGAACATTTATCAAATTCCGGCGCAGTAGTGACAGGTTTTTCAGAATCTGTCAAATTTTTATTCTCTCCGATATTGAAAAGCACGCGACATACGGCGGTATTGATCATCTTCGTGCGCGCCCAATAGCCCCCAGAAAAATGATTTATCTTCACAAGAACCATGTGACTTCGCGCCGGATTTGCGGCAGCTTTATTGCAACAAATCTGTCAAAGGGAGCCTTGGATGACAAAGAGTATATTCACCTTATTAATGGTTGGTGCGGCGCAAATTGCGATAGCCGCATCTTTTTCATCGGCGGCTCTGGCGGGGGAATATGGCGCGCTGGGCCCGTGGGACGCGAAAGAGCGTTTTCAGTTGCGCGTGCGCAGTATCGGCGTCTTTGCCGATGGTGACGGCATTGTAAACGGCACGGCGCTGCAAACCGATGTCGGCAATGCGATCACGCCGGAAGTTGATCTGACTTATTTCTTCACCGAAAATATTGCGGCCGAGCTTATCGCGGCCACCTCCCAGCATCAGGTAGATGCGGGAGCCAGCAATTTGGGCGAGGCATGGATTTTACCGCCGACCCTGACATTGCAATATCATTTCACGCCGCAAGAAAAATTCAGCCCCTATATTGGGGCGGGTGTGAATTACTCCGCATTTTGGGGCGAGGAAGACGGCACAGCTTTTAATGATCTCGATGTGACGGGCGGCTTTGGTTACGCGCTTCAGGCCGGTTTTGATTATTGGCTGAATGATAAATGGGGTGTGAATTTCGATGTGAAATATGTCGATCTTGAAATTGATGTCGATGTGCTGTCCGGCACGACGCCACTGGCCGCGGATAATGTTGATCTTGATCCGTGGATTATCGGCGCGGGCGTATCTTACCGTTTTTAAGCCGTTATTCTATCTCTTATAAGCGTTTATAGGCGTACCTTGCAAAGCCCCGCCTGCGGGCTTTGACGCATAACTTGCGCAAGGGCGCGCGCATTGCTATAAAGCTCTTCCTGATAATTCAGGGCCGGTCGCAGATCTCCTACCCGGCAATAGCGAAAACAAGGATATAACATCATGAAAACACTCGTAGTGTGCTCTGGCGGGCTGGATTCCGTGACATTGGCTTATAAGGTCGCGCAAGAATACGATCTTGGCGGGCTTATCTCTTTTGATTACGGCCAGCGCCATAAGAAAGAACTGGCCTACGCCGCGCGCTGCGCCGAGGCGCTTGGCGTTAAACATTCCATCATAGATATAGCGCAGGGCGGCGCTATGCTTAGCGGCTCTGCGCTGACCGATGATATTGATGTGCCTGACGGGCATTACGCACAAGACACCATGAAAATAACTGTCGTGCCCAACCGCAACGCCATCATGCTGGCATTTTCCTACGGGGTTGCGTCGGCGCAAAATATGGATGCGGTGGCAACGGCGGTTCATGGCGGGGATCATTTTATCTATCCCGATTGCCGCCCGGGTTTCATAAAATCATTCGAGGCCATGCAAAATCACGCGCTGGAGGGTGTATCGCAAATCCGCCTATACACGCCGTTTTTAGAGCAAAGCAAAACAGAAATCGCCGCATGGGCGGGACGCCTGAATGTACCAATCGAGGATACATGGTCATGTTACAAGGGCGGTGACATTCATTGCGGGCGCTGCGGCACCTGCGTTGAGCGGCGCGAGGCATTCGATTTGGCCGGAATAGATGATCCGACCATTTATGAGGATAACGAATTTTGGAAAGACTCCGTGCGGCAGGCGGCGCAGTGCTAATAAGATATAAGAGCCAGATATAAGAGCGAGGATTCATTCATATGTACACGATCACCAAAGAATATCATTTTTCCGCATCCCATGTTTTGCATGGTCTGGCGCAAGATCACCCGTGCTCGCGCTTGCACGGGCACAATTATATAATCGAGGTAGAGCTGCAATCGGCGACCTTGAACGAGGCGGGATTTGTCCGTGATTATAGAGAGCTGGATGCGCTGAAACGCTATATTGACGAGGAGATTGACCACCGGCATTTGAATGATGTGCTGGGGGAAAATGCCACAACGGCAGAGCAAATTGCCAGGCATTTTTATGATTGGTGCAAGGCGCGCTGGCCGGAAGTTGTGGCCGTGCGCGTTAGCGAGACACCAAAGACAAACGCGCAATACAAGCCGGAATCATAAAAACCATGACACAGACAAGCGCAGATAAAAATTCCAATGCCCATGCGGGGCAAATCCGCATTAGCGAAATTTTCGGCCCGACCATCCAAGGGGAGGGCGCGGTCATTGGCCAGCCGACAATTTTCGTGAGAACCGGCGGCTGTGATTATCGCTGTAGCTGGTGCGATACTTTATACGCGGTGGAAAGCAAGCACCGCGCGCAATGGACCCCAATGAGCGCGCAAGAGATCATGGCGAAAATCAGGGATTTATCCGGCGGCCATCCGCTCAGCGTTACCTTATCGGGCGGCAATCCGGCCACGCAGGATTTAGCGCCGCTTATCGCGCTGGGCAGGGAAGAGGGTTATAAATTCTCGCTCGAAACGCAGGGCTCTATCGCGAAGGATTGGTTTGCCGATCTGGATGTTCTCACCCTCAGCCCCAAGCCGCCATCAAGCGGGATGGATACGAATTGGCAAATATTGAATGATTGCATTAACGCGGCGGGGCCGCAGACAAAAACAGTTTTGAAAATTGTGATATTCGATGATGCCGATTATGAATATGCGCAAGATGTTGCGCGGCGCTGCGAAGGGACCCAGATGTATTTGCAGCCGGGCAACCACAAGGTTGATGGCGAACCGGATATGCAGGGGCTGAATGATCGCTTGCGCTGGCTTGCAGAAAAAGTGGCCAATGATAATTGGTTTGACGTGCGGGTTTTGCCGCAATTACATGTGATGATTTGGGGCAATTCACGCGGCGTTTAAGCGTGATATTTTCAAACGACATATAAGGAGAATGAAAGATGAGCGATAAAACAATTTACGATGATCTAACGCAGTTGGGCTCATCAAGCGCGGTTCCGGCCAGCCCCGATGACGCAAAATTGGAGCGCGTATCCAACCCGCATAAAGATACGGATTATGCCGTGCGTTTTGTCGCGCCGGAATTTACCTCTATTTGTCCGCTAACGGGGCAGCCCGATTTCGCGCATCTGGTTTTGGATTATGTGCCGGATGAATGGCTGGTGGAGAGCAAATCATTGAAGCTGTATTTAACATCATTTCGTAATCACGGCGATTTCCACGAAGCCTGCACCGTTTCGATTGCCAAGCGCATCATGGAAATCACCCGGCCAAAATGGCTGCGCCTTGGCGGGTATTGGTATCCGCGCGGCGGTATGCCGATTGATATTTTTTTCCAAAGCGGCGCGCTGCCGGATAATGTCTGGGTTCCCGATCAAGGGGTTGCGAATTATCGCGGGCGCGGGTGATTGCGGCCTTGATAGTGAAATGCGGGCGCGCCGTGAAAGGCTGGCGGTCAATTTAAGGGCGCGATGAAAGCGCTCTTTAAAACTTAATCATGCTGGGCTATAAAGATTGCCAGCAGAAATTTTTTAACAAGCGGAGCGGTTGATTTGAAAAAGACACCATTGCACCAAAATCATTTAGATATGGCGGCCAAGATGGGCGAATTTGCGGGCTATGATATGCCGCTATATTACGGTGAGGGCGTGATGGCCGAGCATCTATGGACGCGCAGCAATGCCGGATTATTCGATGTGTCGCATATGGGTCAAATTGAAATATCGGGGCCGGGCGCAGTGGCGTTTTGGCAAAAATTGACCCCCTCATATTTTGAAAAGAAAGCCCATGGGCGCGCGCAATATACCGTGCTGAGCAATGAGCAGGGCGGTATGATTGATGATTTAATTGTAACCCGTATGGGTGATGATCGGTTTTTTGCGGTCGTCAATGCGGGGTGCAAGGATAAGGATATTGAATGGATCAAGAGCCATTTGCCCGATGATCTGACATTCACATATTTTGAAGGCCGCGCGTTGGTGGCGCTGCAAGGGCCCAAGGCCGAAGCGGCGCTGGCGCGTGTAAGCGGTATTGATCTGGCGGATATGCCTTATATGTTTGCCGCCGAAGCAAAGCTGCCCGATGGCACAGATATATTGATTAGCCGCCTTGGTTATACGGGCGAGGACGGGTTTGAAATTGCCGTGCCGCAGGAGCGCGCCGCCGCTTTTTGGGAAGAATTGCTGGCTTGTGAAGAAATAAAGCCCGTTGGTCTTGCCGCCCGCGACAGCTTGCGCCTCGAGATGGGCTATCCGCTTTATGGCCATGATATTGATGATACGACGTCGCCCGTCGAGGCCGATATTGGCTGGATCATGGGCCCAAAGACAAAAGGGGGCAATAACACAGATTTTATCGGCGCGGCGCGTGTGCTACGCGAGCGCGAAGAGGGCGCTAGCCGTAAACGCGTAGGTATTAAACTTACCGGCAAAGGCGTGGCGCGCGAGGGCGCAGAAATTCGCAATGTTTCAGATGAGAAAATCGGTGAACTGACATCGGGCGGACATTCTCCGTCCTTGAAAGAATCAATCGGGCAGGGCTATATTGATCCGGCTTATACCGAAATCGGTACGAAAATTTTGGTGAATGTGCGTGGCCGTAATATCGAGGCCGTTATTGCGCCCATGCCGTTTATTCCGGCAAGTACAAAATCAATGAAAAAGAAACAAGCTGCGTAGAATAGGAGTATATTATGAATGGCGTACCACTCAGGCAGATTGCAAAACTTAACTTGCCTGCAGATAAACACGTGTCCGGCACTAAAAGTAAGGCGGTTGAGTTTCTAAAAAGCAATGTACTAGATCTTGCGCAGAGCAAAGCCCGTTATTGTTTGGTTGAGTCAAGAATTCTAAGAAATGGTAATGGTTTTAAAATTGAATGTTTGATCAAAAGTCCGATAATTAAAGATGAAAATATTTTGGCTGAAATTCAAGCTGAAGTTAACAAAGCGTGCCCGGACCATAGAGTTGTTGTATATTCCGGTACCGATTGGTCTGTGGCGCCTGCTGTTGTTGAAGCCTTTAATACAGAACCTGCTTTTGAGCCCAGAGGCGCCCCTGCTGCTGAATAAATTTAAAAAATAAGAAAGGATTTAAAAATGGCTGAACTGAAATATACGCAAGATCATGAATGTGTCTATCTTGATGGGCAGGAGGCGCTGGTTGGTATTACCGATTACGCGCGCGAGGCGCTGGGCGATCTTGTCTTTGTCGAACTGCCCGAGGTGGGTGCTAATCTTTCCAAAGGAGATAGCTTTGCCGTGGTTGAATCCGTGAAAACGGCGGCCGATGTTTATACGCCCGTATCGGGCGAGGTCACCGCGGCCAATGACGCGATGCCCGATGATCTGGATTTAATCGCCAAGCCTTTGTCTGAAGGCGGCTGGATTGCCAAGATCAAAGTGTCCGATATGTCCGAACTTGACGGGCTGATGGATGAGGCGGCCTATCAGGATTATCTGAAAACACTGGATTAATTCTTTTTCCATTTTGTATTTTTGCGGGTTTATTCGCATAAAATGGGGATAAAGGTAGCGCTTAACCCTTGCTTTTGTGATGATAATCGCTAAATAAGATATATGCGATATTTACCCCAGACAAAGCGTTCCCGCGAGGAGATGCTCAAAGTTATTGGCGCAAACAGCGTCGATGACTTATTCTCAGATGTTCCCAAATCCGCAATGGTCGATGGCAAAGTGAATTTGCCCGACCATAAGGGTGAGCTTGAAGTCGAGCGCATCATGCAGGGCTATGCCAATCAAAATACGCCCGCCAGCGAAGCGCCGTTTTTTCTGGGCGCGGGAACTTATTTCCACCATGTGCCTTCAAGCGTTGATTACATCATTCAGCGCAGCGAGTTTCTGACCGCTTACACGCCGTATCAGCCGGAAATCGCGCAAGGTACATTGCAGATGATTTTCGAGTTTCAGACTTTCATCGCGCAGATAACCGGACAGGAAATTGCCAATGCCTCGCTTTATGACGGCGCAACGGCGATGACCGAGGCCGCCTTGATGGCGATGCGCGTGACCAAACGCCGCAAGATTGCCTTTGGCAATGTTGTGCATCCCCACTACCGCGAGGTGCTGGAGAGTTATATGCGCAATTTCGATGATATCGAGGTTGTGGATTCGCAAGACGGCAAGGGCGCCGCCGATGATGCAACGGCCTGTGTGATTGTGCAATCGCCCGATTTTTACGGCTCTCCGCAAAAGCTGGAGGCGCTGCGTGAGCAATGTGACGAAAGCGGCGCATTGCTTGTTGTTGTGGTGAATGAAATTCTCTCGCTCGGTCTTTTGCCCGCGCCCGAGATTGCCGATATTGTGTGCGGTGAAGCGCAGAGCATCGGGCTGGCTATGAGTTATGGCGGGCCGCATTTGGGTTTCTTTGCCTGTCGCGAGAAATTCGTGCGGCAAATGCCCGGTCGTTTATGCGGCCAAACTGTTGATGCGGAAGGCAAGCGCGGCTTCGTGCTGACGCTTAACACGCGCGAGCAACATATTCGCCGCGACAAAGCCACATCGAATATTTGTACGAACCAAGGGCTGTGCGCGCTGGCATTCACTGTGCATATGAGCCTGTTGGGCGAGGACGGATTTAAAAATCTCGCGCGGCTTAATCACGAAGCGGCGTGCAAAACCGCCGATGCGCTATGTGATATTGATGGCGTTAGTCTGGTCAGCGAGAATTTCTTTAATGAGTTTACGCTGCAGCTTCCCAAGGATAGCCACAAAATTGTGCAGCAACTGGCCGATGACGGAATCATTGCCGGATTGGCGTTGGATGATAATCAATTATTGGTGGCCGCCACGGAAATGACCACGGCGGGCGATATTGATAAATTGGCCATCGCTTTGCGGGGTGCATTATCATGAGCGCGGAAATGAAAATCGAAGAGAATATGGAACAGGCTATGGGGCAGAATATAGATAAAGACGATAATCGCGCGCTGCATTACGAAGAAAGCCTGCTATGGGAAAAAGAGCGTAATGACACGCCCGGTGTTGATTTGCCGGCGCCTGCGGGAACGGCCTTGCGCACAGGGCAAGATGCGCGTGGCGATATTGGTTTGCCGCAAGTCTCCGAGCCGCAAGTGGTGCGCCATTTTGTACGTATGAGCACGTGGAATTATTCCATTGATCACGGGTTTTTCCCGCTGGGCTCTTGCACCATGAAGCATAATCCGCGCCTTAACGAGAAAATCGCGCGGCTTCCCGGCTTTGCGCATATTCACCCGATGCAGCCCGAGAGCACGGCGCAAGGCGCTTTGGCGCTGATGTATGAATTGCAAAACTGGCTGGCCGAATTGACGGGCTTGCCCGGCGTTTGTCTGGCGCCTGCCGCGGGCGCGCATGGCGAGCTGGCGGGGATGATGACCATTCGCCGCGCGCATGAATTAAAAGGCGAGGGCGCGAAACGTAAAATCGTTTTGACCCCTGATTCCGCGCATGGCACAAATCCGGCAACCGCCGTAACTTGCGGTTTCGAGGTGCGTAATATGGTCACCAAAGATAACGGTGTTCTGACGGTTGAAACCTTCAAAGAGGCTTTATATGCAACCGATCCCGATGGGGCCGATATTGCGGGCATGATGGTGACGAACCCCAATACATGCGGGTTGTTCGAAAAAGATATGCTGGAAATTGCCGATCTGCTTCATGAAGCGGGCGGGTATTTCTATTGCGATGGCGCGAATTTTAACGCGCTGGTGGGGACTGTGCGCCCGGGTGATTTCGGCGTGGATGTGATGCATTTGAATTTGCACAAAACATTCTCAACGCCCCATGGCGGCGGTGGCCCGGGATCAGGGCCGATTGTCTGCACGGACGAGCTCGCGCAATATATGCCTGTGCCGACGGTTTTGCATGAAAACGATACGTATCGTTTGGAGTGGGAAAAAGACCGCCCCGAAACGCTGGGTCGTTTAAAAGGGTATCAGGGGCAATTCGGTATGCATGTGCGCGCGCTAAGCTATATGTTGTCGCACGGCGCGGATGGCCTGAAGCAGGTCTCTCAAGATGCAGTGCTTAATGCTAATTATATTTTGCGTAGCCTTGATGGGCCGTATCACGCGCCATACGCCGCGAACGGGCCTTGTATGCACGAGGCGCTGATTACCGATAAATACCAAAAAGAAGGCGGCGTTCAAACGCTGGATATTGCCAAGGCTTTGATCGAGCGCGGTTTTCATCCGATGACTGTGTATTTCCCGATGGTGCTGCCCGGTACGATGTTGATTGAGCCGACCGAGACGGAAAGCAAAGAGGCGATTGACCGGTTTATTACCGTTATGAAAGACCTCGCCGCCGATGTGAAAGCGGGCAAAGGGGAGGATTTCCACAATTTCCCCAATTCCAGCCCACGCCGCCGTCTGGACGAGGTTCAGGCCGCAAGGAAGCCTGTGTTGCGGTGGAAAAAAACCGTTTAGGCGTTACAGCTTAGGTCGGTAGTTACAGCCGATAATGCTTTTATCATTTCATATATATTCGCAAGTTTCGGTTCATCACGGGCATTACAGCCTTTAAATATTGTACCAAATTTTTATGATTTCCGGATACTACACAAATATATTTCGTAAAATCAAGTTTTTTCATTACAGGTTCGGTGGGGGATATAATAAATTTCCCCTTTCATTTTTTATTGTCCTGTTTTATAACCCTAGTAATTCCCTGACATGACGGATACTCGATAAGCCCAAGCGGCGCTACGAGCCCCTGTCTTAAAGTGTCGGGAAGCAAGGATAAAGGATTAAAAGATATGGCAAAAACATCACCTGTTGCATTTTACAAACAAGTGCGCGCCGAGATGAAGAAAATTACTTGGCCCTCACGTCACGAGACAACGGTCAGCACGGTCGCCGTGTTCATCATGGTGTTTTTGGCTTCGGTCTTTTTATATTTCGCAGATCAAATTATCGCCGTGGTGGTGAATTGGATCTTAAGCTTCGGCCTGTAAGAGAAGGATTTTAAAATGGCAGCGCGTTGGTACGTATTGAATGTATATTCCGGTTTCGAACAAAAGGTAGCTGATGCTATCCGCGAGAAAGCCGTGAAGCAAAAAGTTGAAGAGAAAATTGTCGAGATCATGATTCCCACCGAGGAAGTGGTCGAGGTCAAGCGCGGCCAGCGCGTCAATGCCGAGCGCAAAATGCTGCCCGGTTATATGCTGGTCAATCTGGATATGGATGATAATCTGTGGCACCTGATCAAAGACACGCCAAAGGTAACCGGCTTTCTTGGCGGCGGCGGCAATAAGCCCGTGCCGATCAGTAATGCCGAGGCCGAGCGCATTCAAAAGCAAATCCAGGAAGGGATCGAACGTCCGCGCCCATCCGTGGTGTACGACATTGGCGAGGAAGTCAAAGTCACCGACGGGCCATTTGCATCCTTCAACGGTATGGTCGAGGAAATCGACGAAGAAAAAGCCAAGTTGAAAGTGACAGTGTCTATCTTTGGCCGCGCGACGCCGGTTGAGCTGGAATACGGCCAAGTCGAGAAAATCTAATCGCTTCAATAATTTTGCTTTGACTGCGTCAAATTGCGGCTCGCCTATGTCAAAATAGGCGTTGCCTTATTTTCCTTGTCACAACAAAACTCTTTTTGCTATGGCTAAAGTGTAAATCATTTTCAATAAAACTTGATTTCTGTTTGTGGATTTGGCATAAGAAGGCATTTATTATTCGTAGGAGAGCAAACATGGGCGATAATTCAAAATCAAATGATGATGATCCAGCAGGAAAAATGAGTATGTGCGAGGCATGGGGGCTGGGGTTACTTCCAGGTCCGGAGGCTGGCGTTGTTTCTATAGAGAGGCCAGCGGAGAAGGTGAGGCCAAATGAAGATGGTGGCTGCGGTCAAGGTATGGTGCCCCCCAAACCCGGCGAATAAAATCCCTTGCAATTGATTGCGCTTATCACTAATGTCCCGCCCATTAAGAGATGTGGGAGGTTTTTATCCGCCAAGTCCATGGATAGGCCGCACCACGTAACCTTTAACCGTCATCCCGAACGCTATGTGGCATGAGATATCTCACATGCGTTCGTAATGACAAAAAAGAAAGGTCTGAAAAATGGCAAAGAAGAAAATTTCGGGTTTTATTAACCTGACAATACCGGGCGGCGGTGCGAACCCCTCCCCACCTGTTGGGCCCGCATTGGGTCAGCACGGCGTGAATATCATGGAATTTTGTAAGGCGTTTAATGCCGAGACAGAAAGCCAAAAAGGTATTCCTATCCCTGTTGTAATTTCGGTTTATGAAGACCGTTCTTTCAGCTTCATCACCAAAACGCCTCCGGCAAGTTACTTTATCAAGCAAGCCGCCAAAATTAAAAAAGGCGCGGGCGCTGTTGGTACGGAAGTCGTCGGCCAAATCCGCAGATCACAGATCAAGGAAATTGCCGAGAAGAAAATGGTTGATCTGAACGCTAATGATGCCGAAGCGGCGATGAAGATTATTGAAGGCTCTGCGCGCTCTATGGGCGTCGAAGTTGTGGAAGGGTAGGATCATCATGACACAAGGTAAAAAAATGAAAGCCGCTATGGAAGCGATTGACCGCGAAGTTTTTTACAGCGTTGAAGATGCTGTGAAATTGCTTAAGGGTCTTGCGAAAGAGCGCAATTTTGACGAAACCATCGAGATTGCCATGAATTTGGCCGTCGATCCCCGCCACTCTGATCAGGCCGTGCGCGGCGTGACGTCTTTGCCTCACGGTACGGGCGCAAGCGTGCGCGTTGCTGTGTTCGCCAAAGACGATAAAGCTGAGGAAGCCAAAAAGGCCGGTGCGGATATCGTTGGTGCGGAAGATCTGATCGACATCATCAATGGCGGCACCGTAGATTTTGACCGTGCGATTGCCACGCCTGATATGATGGCGCTGGTTGGTCGTGTGGCCAAGATTTTGGGCCCTAAAGGAATGATGCCAAACCCGAAATTGGGTACGGTAACACCTGATGTGGCCAAGGCCGTGAAGGATGCCAAAGCGGGCTCTATCGAATTTCGCGCCGAGAAGGCCGGAATTGTGCAGGCCGGTGTTGGTAAAGTATCTTTCGGCGAAAAAGAGCTGGCCGAGAATGTGCGCTTCTTTATTGACGCCATTCAGCGGGCTCGCCCGCCGGGCGCCAAAGGCAGCTATATTAAAAAGATCAGCATTACCTCTTCTATGGGGCCGGGGCTGAAACTTGACATAGCGTCTGCGACTGGTCAGGACAAAAAAGCCGCGTAAGGTTTCGCCTGGATAGATTTTAAAAAGCCCTGCTTATAACGAGCGGGGCTTTTTCTTTGACAGGAACGCATTATTTTGTCATATTTCAAAAATGACAAAGCTTAATTTTTTAGAATCAGCACGAAATTTTGCTACCGGATTAAGTCTGCGATTTAATAAATACGACTTGCCTAAGGGTATGGTTAGAGAAATCATGGAACAAGGGGGGTGGCGCTTTAATGAGCATTATTATCCAGACTTTATAACAAATGTACATATAGGCTCTATATGGTCACCGGACGGCACGCTTACCCATGATAATGATCCTGAATATTTAAAAGCTGTGCGGCATGCGCGCGCTTATTTACGTGCAAAAGAAGGTGACATACCGTTTAAGTATCTTAAGCTAAAAGAGCCCTCTTCTTAGATTTGTAAAAAATATTTGACAATCTCATAGCGCCCCCCTATAAAGCCCTCAATATTTAAACCTGTCCAAGACTGTGCGGTGCTTTTTTAAGCTTAAATACCCGCCATAGATAGGGAGATGAAAACGGTCTTATGACCGCGCAAGTCTTTTGGTCTTGGATAAGGTGGCCCGCACATGCGAGCCATCTTTTTTTATGGATTTTTGAACCGTTTGAAATAAGGAGAGCCCCCTATGGGTATGAGCCGCAAACAAAAAGATGCTGAAGTTAAAGAGCTGAATGAGCGTTTTTCAAATGACGAAATGGTCGTTTTGACGCACTATTCCGGCCTGACAGTAAAAGAAATTAGTGACCTGCGCGCGAGTCTTCGTGAAGAGGGCGCAAGCTTCAAGGTGACAAAGAACAGCCTGGCAAAAATCGCCATTAAGGGCACGCAGTTTGAAGGCTTGGCCGATATGTTTACGGGGCCGACAGGCGTTGCAACGTCGCAAGATCCTGTGGCCGCAGCCAAGGCTGCTTATGAATTCGCTAAAGGTAATAACAAGCTTGTTATCCTTGGCGGCGCTTTGGGATCCGAGATCCTGGATGCGAAATCAGTTGAGGCGCTGGCCAAATTGCCAAGCCTTGATGAAATCCGCTCTAAACTTGTTGGTCTGTTACAGGCTCCGGCGACCAAGCTGGCCGGTCTGATGCAGGCACCCGCAAGAGAGTTGGTCGGGGTGACCAAAGCTTATGGCGAGACGTCAGAGTAAGAATTTAAATTTTTAGCTATCATTAAAAGGAGAAAATATTATGGCTGCTAACTTAGAAAAAATTGTTGAACAACTATCCGAACTATCTGTTCTGGAAGCTGCGGAATTGTCCAAGCTTTTGGAAGAGAAATGGGGCGTAACTGCCGCTGCTGCTGCCGCACCTGTTGCTGTTGCTGCTGCTGCCGGTGAAGCTGCTGAAGAAAAAGACGAATTCGACGTCATTTTGGAAGCTGCCGGTGGTAACAAAATCGCTGTGATTAAAGAAGTGCGCGCGATTACAGGTTTGGGTCTGAAAGAAGCCAAAGATTTGGTTGAAGCAGGCGGAAAAGCTGTGAAAGAAGCTGCCAAGAAAGACGAAGCCGAAGAAATCAAGAAGAAGCTTGAAGACGCCGGCGCTACAGTTAAACTGGCTTAATCAGTTTAAAATAGATACCCGCCCGGGAGACTGCCGAAAGGCTCTTCCGGGCGTTGGTGTCTCAAAGGGGTGGCCCAAGAATAGAATTTATACTTGACTTCACAAATTCAGTAGGCCATAACCCAACCAAAGTTTCGGATAAGGACGCGATAGCCCGAATTGAAAGCCGCATATTTACACATCGTTCCGCTCATAAAAATGACGAGCGAACATAGATAGAATCAACCACTTCGTCTTCCTTTTTCAGTAAGGGCGGCAAGTGGGTTTTGCGCTTTCAGTTCCAATGAATCATGCATCACCAATCATAGGTGATCCATCATTGTAGGCAGCATTGTCCTCGCTGAAGATGTAAAAAAACATAATTTAACGCGATGAAGGTAGGACCAAGATGAGCGCAGCAAAAGCCGTCACACAAGCAAAAGCCACTCCAAAAAACATTCCCCCGGCCAATAGCATTGAGAGTTTTACGGGGCGCAAGCGCGTTCGTCGTAACTTCGGTAAAATTGAGGAAGTGGCGCAAATGCCAAACCTGATCGAGGTGCAGCGCGAATCCTACGAAAAATTCCTGCAAGCAATTATTCCCGCCGATGATCGTGATATGAGCGGTCTTCAGGAAGTTCTGACATCTGTTTTTCCTATCAAGGATTTCTCCGATAAGGCTGAAATCGACTTCGTGAAATACGAGCTTGAGCAACCTAAATATGACGTTGAAGAATGTCTGCAGCGTGGCATGACTTTTGCGGCGCCATTGCGCGTGACATTGCGTCTGTCTGTGTTCGATGTTGATGAAGATAGCGGCGCACGCTCTATCCGCGACATCAAAGAGCAAGATGTTTACATGGTTGATATGCCGCTGATGACCGGTAACGGTACATTTGTGGTGAACGGCACCGAGCGTGTGATTGTATCGCAAATGCACCGCTCACCCGGCGTATTCTTTGATCATGATAATGGTAAAACCCACGTATCAGGGAAGTATTTATTCTCTGCGCGGGTGATTCCTTACCGTGGTTCATGGCTCGATTTCGAATTTGATGCCAAAGACCATATGTATGTTCGTATTGACCGCCGCCGCAAATTGCCTGTGACGACATTGCTGCGGGCGCTGGATTCCGTTGATACGGTTGCTTATCGCGCCGAGTGCGAAGAGAAGGATCAGGAAATTGATCCGTTGATGGTGCAAGGGATGTCCAACGAGGAAATCCTTTCAACCTTCTATGATGTGCACACTTATGCCGCCGACAAAAAGGGCTGGAAGACAGCGTTTGATCCGGAAAGCTATCGCGGTGTGAAGCTTGGGACTGATTTGATTAATGCCAAAACCGGCAAAGTGGCCGAAAAAGAAGGCACGAAAATTACTGCGCGCAAAGCCAAGCAGTTGGCCGAGGACGGTCTGAAGGATATTCTTGTATCCGACGAGCAGTTGGTTGGTCATTATTTGGGCGCCGATCTATTCGACAGTGAAACAGGGCAGGTTATTTTTGAAGCCGGCCATGAAATTACCGAAGAAGATCTGGAGAAATTCACAGAAATGAAGGTCAAGGAACTGCCGATTTTGGGCATTGACCACATGAATATCGGCGCTTATGTGCGTAACACGCTGGAGATTGATAAATGTGATACGCGCGAAGAAGCGCTGATCGATATTTACCGCGTAATGCGTCCGGGCGAGCCACCCACGGTTGAATCAGCCGAGGCGCTCTTTAATTCTCTGTTCTTCGACCCCGAGCGTTATGATCTCTCGCCGGTTGGCCGCGTGAAAATGAATGCGCGTCTGGACCTTGAAGCCGAAGATCAATTCCGCGTTCTTGAAAAAGCCGATATTTTGGCGATCCTGACATATCTAAACGGCCTGAAAGATGGTCGCGGCGAAGTGGATGACATTGATAACCTTGGAAATCGCCGTGTGCGCTCCGTTGGTGAATTGATGGAAAACCAGGTCCGCGTGGGGCTGCTTCGTATGGAGCGCGCCATCCGCGAGCGCATGAGCTCTGTCGAGATTGACACATATATGCCGCATGATTTGATTAACTCCAAGCCGGCGCAAGCCGCCGTGCGCGAGTTTTTCGGCTCATCACAGCTATCGCAGTTTATGGATCAGACTAACCCGCTCTCCGAGATTACGCACAAACGTCGTTTGTCTGCGCTGGGGCCGGGTGGCTTGACGCGTGAGCGTGCCGGTTTCGAAGTTCGTGACGTGCACCCGACTCACTATGGACGGATTTGTCCGATTGAAACACCCGAGGGGCCGAATATTGGTTTGATTAACTCATTGGCGACGTTCGCCCGTGTGAACCAGTACGGATTTATTGAAAGCCCGTACCGTAAAGTTGCAGACGGTAAAGTCACCGCCGAAGTGGTTTACATGTCCGCGATGGAAGAGGCGAAATATACGATTGCGCAGGCCAACTCGGTCTTGAGCAAAGCCGGTAAGTTCGAAAATGACCTTGTGTCTTGCCGCAAAGCCGGTGAAAACTTGCTGACCACGCCCGACCAAATCGAGTATATGGATGTGTCGCCGAAACAAATGGTGTCTGTTGCCGCCTCGCTGATCCCGTTCCTTGAAAACGATGATGCGAACCGCGCGCTGATGGGCTCGAACATGATGCGTCAGGCTGTGCCTTTGCTGAAGTCTGTTGCGCCGATTGTCGGTACAGGTATGGAATCAACGGTTGCCCGCGACTCCGGCGCTGCTGTATCGGCGCGCCGCGCAGGTGTGGTGACGAAAGTCGATGCGACACGTATCGTTATTCAGGCCACGGAAGAGCTGCGCTCTGACGAGCCGGTTGTTGATATTTTCAAGCTGGCGAAATTCCAGCGCTCCAACCAGAATACTTGTATTAACCAGCGTCCGCTGGTCAAGGTTGGCGACACGGTGCGCGGCGGCGATATTATTGCCGATGGCCCGTCCACACAGTTGGGCGAGCTTGCGCTCGGGAAAAACGTGCTGGTCGCGTTTATGCCTTGGAATGGTTACAATTTCGAGGATTCCATCCTGATCTCCGAACGTATTGTGCGCGATGATGTTTACACATCCGTTCACCTTGAAGAGTTCGAAGTGATGGCCCGCGATACCAAGCTGGGCACGGAAGAAATCACACGTGATATTCCCAATGTCGGTGAAGAGGCGCTGAAGCACCTTGATGAAGCCGGTATTGTTCACATTGGCGCGGAAGTTCACCCGGGCGATATTCTGGTCGGGAAAGTCACGCCAAAAGGCGAGAGCCCGATGACACCGGAAGAAAAATTGCTGCGTGCGATTTTCGGTGAAAAAGCGGCTGACGTGAAAGATACATCACTGAAACTGCCACCGGGTGCATCTGGTACAATCGTTGAAGTGCGCGTGTTTAACCGCCGCGGCGTTGATAAAGATGCCCGTGCTTTGTCTATCGAGGCGCAGGAAATTGAACGTCTGGCGAAAGACCGCGATGACGAGCGTAAAATCATCGAAGATGGTTTCTATGGTCGTCTCGAGCAGCTTTTGACTGCCCAGAAACTTGTTTCCGGTCCGAAAGATGCCAAGCTGAAAAAAGGTACGGAGCTTACCAAAGATGTTCTTGAGAGCATGAAGCGCGGCCTGTGGCGTCAGATTGCCATCGAAGATGACAAGATCATGGAAGAAATCGAAGCCATGACCAAAACATTCGATGAGGCGGTTGATAACATTAAAGAGCGTTTCGAAAATAAAGTCGAGAAGCTGCAGCGCGGTGATGAATTACCACCGGGCGTGATGAAGATGGTTAAAGTCTTCGTGGCCGTGAAACGTAAAATGGCACCGGGCGATAAAATGGCCGGTCGTCATGGAAATAAAGGGGTTGTCTCCAAGGTTATTCCGCAAGAAGACATGCCTTATCTGGAAGATGGCCAGCCGGTTGATATCGTGCTGAACCCGCTTGGTGTTCCCTCGCGTATGAATGTGGGGCAAATCCTTGAAACGCACCTTGGCTGGGCTTCGGCGCAACTTGGTAAGCAAATCGGCGAGATGCTCGATACATTCGGCAAGAGCTTTAAGCCCGAGCAAAAGAAAGAGCTGGAAGCCAAGCTGAGAACAGTTTACGGCGACCGCGAATTTGACGAGAAAGTCTCCAAGCTGACCAATGATCAACTGGTCGAGATGGCCGGTAATTTGCGTGACGGCGTGCCGATGGCCACACCTGTTTTCGATGGTGCGGACGAGGCCGATGTTTCAACATTGCTGGAGGCCGCAGGGCTGGCGACATCGGGTCAGGTACGCTTGATTGATGGCCGTACGGGCGAGTATTTCCACCGTGATGTGACGGTTGGGTACATGTATATGCTCAAACTGCACCACCTTGTCGATGACAAGATCCACGCACGTTCAATCGGGCCATATTCATTGGTGACGCAGCAGCCATTGGGCGGTAAAGCCCAATTCGGTGGTCAGCGTTTCGGTGAGATGGAATGTTGGGCATTGCAGGCTTACGGTGCGGCTTACACGCTTCAGGAAATGTTGACGGTTAAATCCGATGACGTGGCCGGACGCTCGAAAGTCTATGAGAGCATTGTTCGCGGTGAAGATAATTTCGAGATTGGTATCCCTGAATCCTTCAACGTTCTGATTAAAGAGCTGAAGGCGCTGGGTCTGAATGTCGATTTGAAACAGAGCGGCAATTCGTAACAGCCTCAAACCGAAATTGTATAAGCACAGATAAAACGATCCTTTAAGGGAGCACTAAAATGAATGAATTAATGAACCTATTCGGCCAACCACAAGGGCCACAAAGCTTTGACAGCATCCGTATCTCGATTGCGAGCCCGGAGCAAATGCGGTCATGGTCTTTTGGCGAGGTGAAAAAGCCCGAAACCATTAACTACCGGACATTCAAGCCGGAAAAAGACGGTTTATTCTGTGCCCGTATTTTTGGCCCGATCAAAGATTATGAATGTCTGTGCGGCAAATATAAGCGCATGAAATATAAGGGCATTATTTGTGAAAAATGTGGCGTCGAGGTGACGCTGACCAAAGTGCGCCGCGAGCGCATGGGTCACATTGATCTGGCTTCGCCTGTCGCGCATATCTGGTTCTTGAAATCCCTGCCAAGCCGTATCGGCCTGATCATGGATATGACGTTGAAGTCACTCGAAAAAGTTTTGTATTTCGAAAGCTTTATCGTGATCGAGCCGGGCATGACACCGCTCAAGCCGTTCCAGCTGCTGACCGAAGAAGAATATATCGATGCGCAGGATGAATATGGTGACGAGAATTTCCGCGCCGGTATTGGCGCCGAAGCGCTGAAAGAAATCCTCTCTGACGTTGATCTGGAAGAGATGAAAGTTCAGGTCGAGGAAGATCTGCGCGAAACAGGCAGCGAAGCCAAGCGTAAGAAGCTGGTTAAGCGTCTGAAATTGCTGGATGCCTTTATTGAATCCGGCGCGCGCCCTGAATGGATGATCCTGGATATCGTTCCCGTATTGCCGCCTGAAATCCGTCCGCTTGTGCCACTGGATGGTGGCCGTTTTGCGACGTCTGATTTGAACGATCTTTACCGCCGCGTGATCAACCGTAACAACCGTTTGAAGCGTTTGATGGAATTGCGCGCGCCCGACATTATCGTGCGTAACGAAAAGCGTATGTTGCAAGAATCTGTGGATGCGCTGTTTGATAATGGTCGCCGTGGCCGCGTGATTACCGGCACGAATAAGCGTCCTTTGAAATCTTTGTCCGATATGCTCAAAGGGAAACAAGGTCGTTTCCGTCAGAACCTGCTCGGGAAACGTGTTGATTACTCCGGTCGTTCGGTGATCGTGGTTGGGCCTGAATTGAAACTGCATCAGTGCGGTTTGCCCAAGAAAATGGCGCTGGAATTATTCAAGCCGTTTATCTATCACAAGCTTGAAATCTATGGCATGGCCTCCACCGTGAAGGCCGCCAAGAAGATGGTTGAAAAAGAACGCCCCGAAGTGTGGGACATTCTTGAAGAAGTTATCCGCGAACACCCTGTGATGCTGAACCGTGCGCCGACATTGCACCGTTTGGGAATTCAGGCGTTCGAACCTGTCTTGATTGAAGGCAAAGCGATTCAGCTTCACCCGCTGGTCTGTACTGCCTTTAACGCCGACTTTGATGGCGACCAAATGGCTGTGCACGTGCCGCTGGCTATCGAAGCCCAGCTCGAGGCGCGCTGTCTTATGATGGCGACCAACAACATTTTGTCTCCTGCTAACGGGAAACCGATTATTGTGCCGACGCAGGATATTATTTTGGGTCTGTATTATCTCTCGATTGCTTTGGATAAGCAAAAAGGCGAGGGCATGATCTTCCGCGGTGCGGGCGAGATTACCCATGCGCTGGAGGCGGGCGTTGTATCGCTGCACGCCAAGATCAAATGCCGTTACCACACGGTTGATGAGAATAACGAGCCGTTGACACAAATCGTGGAATCCACGCCGGGCCGTATGCTGATTTCTGAGCTATATCCGCGTCACCCCGAGGTGCCGTTTAGCGCGCTGAATCAGATTATGACCAAGAAAGAAATCACCAATGTGATCGATACGGTTTACCGTCATTGCGGCCAGAAAGACACGGTGATCTTCGCCGACCGTCTGATGAAGCTTGGTTTCCGCTATGCGTGTATTGCCGGTATTTCCTTTGGTAAGGATGATTTGATTATTCCCGAGGAAAAGAAAACTCTGGTTGGCGTCGCCGAGGCGAAAGTCAAAGAGTTCGAGATGCAGTACCAAGATGGCCTGATTACCAAGGGCGAGAAATACAACAAAGTTGTCGATATCTGGTCCAAATGTACGGACGATGTTGCCGATGCGATGATGGCGAAAATCTCCAACATCGACGAAGGTAATTTGAACAGCGTTTACATGATGGCTCACTCCGGTGCGCGTGGTTCTGCCGCGCAGATCCGCCAGTTGGCCGGTATGCGTGGTTTGATGGCCAAGCCCTCCGGCGAGATCATCGAAAACCCGATTATCTCTAACTTTAAAGAAGGCCTGACAGTGCTGGAATACTTTAACTCCACGCACGGTGCCAGAAAAGGCCTTGCCGATACCGCTCTGAAAACCGCGAACTCCGGTTATCTGACGCGCCGTCTCGTTGATGTCGCGCAAGATGCGATCATTACCGAGCATGATTGTGGTACGCAAAATGGCGTCACAATGCGCGCCGTGATGAATGGCGCGGATGTGGTTGTCACATTGGCCGAGCGTATTTTGGGCCGGGCTGCTGCCGTTGATATCAAGAACCCGCTCGATGGCAAAGTCATCGTCAAAGCGGCCGAGATTATCGACGAAGTGACATCCGAAGCAGTTGAAACCGCCGGTATCGACGAAATTCAGGTGCGCTCCGTATTGAAATGTGAAGCCGAAAATAACGGCGTTTGCGGTAAATGTTATGGCCGGGATCTGGCACGCGGAACCGAGGTTAATGTCGGCGAAGCGGTTGGTGTTATTGCCGCACAATCTATCGGCGAGCCCGGTACGCAGCTTACAATGCGGACATTCCACATTGGCGGCGCGGCGCAAAAAGGTGCCGAGCGTTCCCATGTTGATGCCAATATCAACGCAACAATCGAAGTGCGGAACCAAAATGTGGTGAAGAACTCCGATGGCGTGAATATCGTTATGGGCCGTAATACCGAGGTCGTTTTGAAAGATGCCAAAGGCAAAGAAAAAGCAACGCACCGCATTCCATATGGCGCGCGTTTGCTGGTCGAAGACGGCGCGAAGGTGAAAGCCGGCGATAAGATGGCCGAGTGGGACCCGTACACTATTCCGGTTATTACCGAGAAAGACGGTGTGGCGCACTACTTTGATCTGGTCGAAGGCCTGTCTGTCACCGAAGAGGTTGACGAAGCCACCGGTATTTCTTCCAAGAAAGTGATCGACTGGCGTTCACAGCCCAAGGGCGGTGATTTGAAGCCACGTATCTCCTTGCTGGATAAGAAGGGTAAAGTGATCAAGCTGCCAAATGGTTTGCCTGCTAACTATTACCTGTCCGTGGACACAGTTCTGTCCGCCGATCCCGAGCAAGAGGTGAAAGCCGGTGATGTGATCGCCCGTATTCCGCGCGAAACATCCAAAACCCGCGATATTACAGGTGGTTTGCCACGTGTGGCGGAATTGTTTGAGGCACGCTTGCCTAAAGATGCGGCTGTGATTTCCGAGATTGACGGTTATGTCGAGTTCGGCAAGGACTATAAAGCCAAGCGCCGCATTGCGGTGAAGCCATCAGATTCCAAAGATGGTGAAACGCGCGAATATATGGTGCCAAAAGGTATTCACCTGGCCGTTCAAGAAGGCGATTTCGTCCGTAAGGGTGATCCGTTGCTTGATGGTGCGTTGGTGCCGCACGACATTTTGGATGTTATGGGTGTCGAGGCTCTGTCCGATTATCTGACGCAAGAAGTTCAGGATGTCTACCGTCTGCAAGGCGTGAAAATCAACGACAAGCATATCGAGGTGATTGTTCGCCAGATGATGCAAAAGGTTGAGGTTACGGGCGTTGGCGACACGACATATCTGGTCGGCGAGCATATTGACCGCGAGGAATTTGCCGAAGAGAACCAGAAATATATCGGCGAAGGCAAGCAACCGGCCGAAGGCAAGCCTGTCTTGCAGGGGATCACAAAAGCATCTCTGCAAACGCGCTCCTTTATCTCTGCCGCGTCCTTCCAGGAAACAACGCGCGTTCTAACCGACGCCGCTGTGAATGGTAAGGTTGACCGTCTGCATGGCCTCAAAGAGAACGTCATTGTGGGCCGCTTGATCCCGGCGGGAACAGGCGCGCATGTGGCTGAACTGAAACGTGTGGCTGCCGCGCGTGATGTTGTGGCTCTGGCCGAGCAAGAGAAGCTCGAGGCGTTGGCTGCGGAAGAAGCTGCCGCGAATATGAGCGAGGAAGAGCTCGCCGCTCTGGAGGCGTCTAATGAAGGCGCCGGCGATGGCGATAATGGCGATGAGCAAAAAGAAGCCGCGAACGGGTAAAAAGACGTTCATAAAGATTACAAAAACCGCCTTTGTGTGAAATGCATGAGGGCGGTTTTTTGCTTCAGGGCACTTTGTTTAAAAATATATCTTGACGCTTTGCGCTCCTTCGCCTATATTCCGCGCGAATTGACGTTGGCCTTGCGGCATTAGAATTTATTTGAAACCCGCTTGGCGCAACATCCTGAATGTTTAAAAAGGATGCTCTGCAGTGATTCTTTCCCGCTTTTTAAAAAGCGGCGAGAAAAGGTTTGACTTCCCAGTCAAACTCACGCTACAAGCAGCCATCCTTTACATTTGAAGTGATTTTTAACAAAGAGGCTTTGATTTATGCCAACGATACAACAGTTGATCCGCAAGCCGCGCTCGCCGCTTGTAAAACGTAAGAAAAACCGCGCGCTGAAGAGCAATCCGCAGCGCCGTGGGGTATGTACACGTGTCTATACAACGACACCAAAGAAACCGAACTCTGCTTTGCGTAAGGTCGCCAAGGTGCGCCTGACCACAGGGCTCGAGGTTATCTGCTACATTCCCGGCGAGGGCCACAATTTGCAAGAGCACTCTGTTGTGCTGGTGCGCGGCGGCCGTGTGAAAGATTTGCCCGGTGTGCGTTACACCATTATTCGTGGAACGCTTGATACTCAAGGCGTTAAAGATCGTAAACAATCACGTTCACGTTACGGCGTGAAGCGTCCGAAGTAAGAGGAATTATATATGTCACGTCGCCATAGAGCAGAAAAAAGAGAAATTCTTCCGGATCCCGTTTTCGGTGATCTGATCCTGTCCAAATTCATCAATAACCTGATGTTGGACGGCAAGAAGACTACAGCCGAAGGTATCGTTTACGGTGCGCTTGAAATCATGGAAGGCCGCGCCGGAAATGATAATAAAGACAAAACCGAAGGCGAAGAGGGTTCCAGCGATGGTGGTGACGCGATTGCGATGAAATCTCACGGTCTGCGTTTATTCCATGACGCGCTGAAAAATGTGAAGCCGCGCCTTGAGGTTCGTTCACGCCGCGTTGGTGGCGCGACATATCAGGTGCCCGTCGAAGTGCGCTCAGAGCGTGCGATGGCTTTGGCTATTCGCTGGTTGATTGATGCGGCGCGCAAGCGTAGCGAAAGCAACATGACAGACCGCTTGGCCAATGAACTGACGGATGCGGCGAATGAGCGCGGCAGCGCGGTTAAGAAACGCGATGACACGCACAAAATGGCGGATGCAAACAAGGCGTTTGCGCATTACCGCTGGTAGATTTTAAGAATAACAATTTTTATAAAGACATAAGGACACAGAATTAAGATGGCACGCGAACACGCAATTGATCATTACCGGAACTTCGGCATTATGGCGCATATCGATGCGGGTAAAACCACAACGACCGAGCGTATTTTGTTTTATTCCGGCAAGTCTCACAAAATCGGTGAGGTGCATGATGGCGCCGCGACAATGGATTGGATGGAGCAAGAGCAGGAGCGCGGGATCACGATTACCTCTGCTGCGACAACCACATTTTGGGATTCCCCTAAATCCGGCCAATATGACGGTGAGCGTTTCCGTTTGAACATTATCGACACGCCGGGTCACGTGGACTTCACGATTGAGGTTGAGCGTTCCTTGCGCGTGCTTGATGGTGCGATCGCCGTGTTTGATGCCAATGCGGGCGTTGAGCCACAGACCGAAACAGTATGGCGCCAAGCTGATAAATATCACGTGCCGCGTATGTGTTTCGTGAACAAAATGGATAAAATCGGCGCTGATTTCTACAATACGGTCGATATGATCGTTGGTCGTCTGGGCGCAGTGCCTTGTGTGATCCAGTTGCCTATCGGTGCCGAGAATAATTATGCCGGTCACATTGATCTGGTGCGTATGAAGGCAATCGTTTGGGATGGCGAAGCCTTGGGCGCGACATTCGAAGAGCAGGATATTCCTGCCGACCTGGCTGATAAGGCCGCCGAATATCGCGAGAAGCTGGTTGAGCTGGCCGTTGAGCAAGATGATGCGGCGATGGAAGCGTATCTTGAGGGCACAGAGCCTGATGAGAAAACACTCAAGGCCTGTATTCGTAAGGGCACAATTTCAAACACATTCGTTCCTGTTCTTTGCGGAACAGCGTTCAAAAACAAAGGCGTTCAAACAATGTTGGACGCGGTTGTGGAATATTTGCCCTCCCCGGCCGATGTTGGCGAGACAAAGGGTTTGAAGGTTGATTCCGATGAGCCTGAAAACCGTAAGCCAGATGACGATGCGCCGTTTTCCGCTTTGGCGTTTAAAATTATGAATGACCCGTTTGTGGGTTCACTGACATTTGCCCGTATTTATTCCGGTAAAATTGAATCAGGGTCTTACGTTCACAACTCCGTAAAAGACAAGCGCGAGCGCGTTGGCCGTATGTTGCTGATGCACTCAAACAACCGTGAAGAGCTGAGCGAAGCACATGCCGGTGATATTGTGGCTTTCGTTGGTATGAAAGACACAACAACAGGCGATACGCTTTGTGATAAAGACCAGCCGGTTGTGCTGGAGCGTATGGAATTCCCCGAGCCGGTGATTGAAATTGCGGTTGAGCCGAAAACAAAGGCTGACCAAGAGAAAATGTCACAAGCCTTGCAACGCCTGGCTGCCGAAGATCCTTCATTCCGTGTGGCTGTGGATCATGAATCAGGCCAGACCATCATTAAAGGGATGGGCGAGCTGCATTTGGATATTCTTGTGGACCGCATGAAGCGTGAATTTAAAGTGGAAGCGAATATTGGCGCGCCGCAGGTTGCGTATCGCGAGTCCATTACGAAGACTGCTGAAATTTCTTACACCCACAAAAAGCAAACAGGTGGTTCGGGTCAGTTCGCGAAAATCGATCTTATCTTTGAACCCGGCGAGCCCGGATCAGGTTTCGAATTTGAATCTAAAGTTGTTGGCGGTAACGTGCCCAAAGAATATATTCCCGGCGTTGAAAAAGGTCTGGAGATGGCCAAGGAAACAGGTATTATTGCCGGCTTCCCCGTTCTGGACTTCAAGGTTACGTTGGTTGACGGTGGTTACCATGATGTTGACTCATCCGTGATGGCCTTTGAAATTGCGGCTAGATCTGCCTTTAAAGAAGGTATGCAAAAAGCCGGTTCCCAGTTGCTTGAGCCAATGATGAAGGTCGAGGTTGTCACCCCTGAAGATTATATGGGCGATATTATCGGTGACCTTAACTCGCGCCGCGGACAGGTGAACAATATGAGCGATCGCGGTAACGCGAAAGTGATTGATGCCTTTGTGCCGCTGGCCAATATGTTTGGTTATATTAACACTTTGCGCTCTATGTCACAGGGCCGCGCGAACTACACAATGTTGTTCGATCATTATGAGCCGGTACCGGCCGCGGTTGCTGCCGAAGTCAAAGAGGCGATGGGGATATAAGTATGCGACGACTACATCGCCTGAAAATAACTGGAAGCGTTTCAGGCGTAGGGAGAGTAAGAAATGCTTTGACAAGAATTTTTGGTGACAACGCGCAAGTAGTTTCTGATAAAAAAATAAGAACAGTTATTGATAAAGATGAAGGAATTGAACGGCAAGATAGAGTAATGACAGTGGCGATTAAAGCTGAGGGTATTGATAGCAAGACCGGTGCAACAGCTTTAGCGCACACACTGAATAGAGCCCACACGTCAAAAGTAGAAGCAATTATTTAAGTTTTAGGAAAGAAGGAGACGAAAATGTCTAAAGAAAAGTTTGAAAGAAATAAGCCGCACGTGAACATTGGAACAATTGGTCACGTGGATCATGGTAAAACGACGCTGACGGCGGCGATTGCCTTGTTGTACGGTAATGGCGAGAGCGTTGATAAAATCGATAAGGCGCCCGAAGAAAAAGCGCGCGGTATCACGATTTCAACCGCCCATGTCGAGTATGAAACAGAAGCACGTCACTACGCGCACGTGGATTGCCCGGGTCACGCGGATTACGTGAAGAACATGATCACCGGCGCGGCGCAAATGGATGGCGCGATCTTGGTTGTGAATGCAGCCGATGGCCCGATGCCACAAACCCGCGAGCACATCTTGCTGGCGCGTCAGGTTGGCGTTCCCTCGCTGGTTGTGTTCCTGAACAAAGTTGATCAGGTTGATGATGAAGAATTGCTGGAATTGGTTGAAATGGAAGTTCGCGAATTGCTGTCTTCTTATGACTTCCCCGGCGATGATATTCCAATCATTAAAGGCTCTGCGCTGGCCGCCGTTGAAGGCCGCGATGATGCGATTGGTAAAGACGCCATTGCCGAGCTGATGAAGGCCGTGGATGAATATATCCCCACGCCTGACCGCCCGAAAGACAAGCCGTTTCTAATGCCGGTTGAAGATGTATTTTCAATCTCGGGCCGTGGAACAGTGGCCACAGGCCGCGTCGAGCAAGGCATTGTAAATGTGAATGACGAGATCGAGATTGTCGGTATCAAAGACACAGCCAAGACGGTTGTGACCGGCGTTGAAATGTTCCGTAAGCTGCTTGATAGCGGCGAGGCGGGTGACAATGTTGGTATCTTGCTGCGCGGGACCAAGCGCGAGGAGATCGAGCGCGGCCAAGTTCTTTGTAAGCCCGGCTCAATCACACCGCACAAAAAGTTCACAGCCGAAGCCTATATCTTGAGCAAAGATGAAGGCGGCCGTCACACACCGTTTTTCACCAATTACCGTCCGCAATTTTACTTCCGTACAACGGATGTAACGGGCGAGGTATCTTTGCCAAGCGGCACGGAAATGGTGATGCCCGGTGATAATATTAACGGCATGGAAGTCGAGCTGATTGCACCGATTGCGATGACCGAAGGTCTGCGCTTCGCGATCCGCGAAGGTGGCAGAACCGTCGGCGCCGGTGTTGTTTCGAAAATTGTCGAGTAAGCTTTAGAGCGAAGGATTAAGAGGTAAAAGCGATGGACGCACAAACAATTAGAATTACACTCAAGGCATTTGATCACCGTATTTTGGATCAGGCGTCCGAAGAGATTGTGGGTACAGCCAAGCGCACAGGCGCGATGGTTCGTGGTCCGGTTCCCATGCCGAACCGCATCAAGCGCTTTACCGTTATTCGTAGCCCGCACGTTGATAAACGCTCTCAGGAGCATTTTGAAATGCGCACGCATAAAAGATTACTGGATATCCTCGACCCAACGCCGCAAACGATTGATGCTTTGATGAAGCTGGATCTGGCCGCAGGTGTGGATGTTGAAATTAAAATCGGTCAGGTCGCTGCCTAAATCAGGACGATTTGATCACTAAGTTGGCGGCGAAACCGTCAACCTCTAGAAAGGAAAAGAAAATGAGAACTGGATTAATTGCACGCAAAGAGGGTATGACCCGCGTTTTCGATGAAGACGGGCGTCATATCGGTGTGACTGTTTTGAAAATTGACGAATGTCAGGTTGTGGATGTCCGCAGCGAAGACAGAGACGGCTATGTGGCTGTGCAGCTGGGTGCCGGTAAGGCCAAGGTCAAGCGCACAAGCAAAGCCAATCGCGGTCATTTTGCCAAAGCCAAGGTCGAGCCCAAGAAAAAGCTGGCGGAATTCCGCGTGTCCAACGAGAACGTGCTGGAAGTTGGCGCGGAGCTGGGTGCGAACCATTTTATTGCGGGTCAATATGTTGACGTAAGCGCAACATCCAAAGGTAAGGGTTTCCAAGGCGCAATGAAACGTCACAATTTTGGCGGGATGCGCGCGACACACGGTGTATCGATTTCTCACCGTGCGCACGGTTCAACCGGTCAATGTCAAGATCCGGGCCGCGTTTTCAAAGGCAAGAAAATGGCCGGTCAAATGGGTAATGAGCGCGTGACAACCCAAAATCTGGAGATTGTTGCGGTTGATCTGGAAGATAATTTGATTTTGGTCAAGGGCGCTGTCCCGGGTGCAAAATCAGGCTGGGTTTATGTTAGTGATGCGGTGAAAAAGCCTATGCATGCTGATGCGCCTCTGCCCGCCGGTTTGAAGATTGACGAAAAGAAAATGGCCGCCGAGCAGGAAAAAATTGACGAAGAAGCCGCCGCAGCAGCAGCCGAAGCCGAAGCAGAAAAAAGAGCCGCTCAGGAAGAGGCTTTGAAGAATGCCGAAGCCAACGCTGAAGAAAATGCAGCAGACGAGACAAAAGCCGAAGATGCCCCCGCCCCAGATGCAAAAGCAGATGACGCGAAAGCAGATGACGCCGATAAGGATAAGGAATAAGAGCCATGAAACTAGCTGTTAAAACAATTGATGGAAAAGACGCCGGTGAAGTGACGCTGGATGCGACTGTGTTTGGCACGGATATCCGCGCCGACATCATCCATCGTATGGTGAATTACCAGTTGGCCAAACGCCGCGGCGGTAATCACAAAGTGAAGCAACGCCATGAAATTACCGGTACAGGTAAAAAGCCATGGGCGCAAAAAGGCACAGGCCGCGCGCGTGCGGGTGACCTGAAGCGTAACCTTGACCGTGGCGGCGCAACCGTTTTCGGCCCTGTGGTTCGCTCTCATGCTTTTGATATGCCCAAGAAGCTACGTCAGTTTGCATTGAAATGCGCGCTGTCAAGCAAGGCTAAAGACGGCAAGATCGTAATTTTGGATGAGGCTGTTGCGAAAACGCACAAGACAAAGCCAATGGCCGAAGCGCTTGCGAAGTTTGATTTCAAATCAGCATTAATCGTAGGTGGCGCGGAAATTGACGCTAATTTTGCACGCGCCACAGCGAATTTGCCCCGTATTGATGTGCTGCCGAGCCAAGGCGCGAATGTCTATGACATTATTCGCCGCGATACGTTGGTACTGACAAAGCAAGCTGTGAATGATTTAACAGAGCGCCTGAAGTAATTTTGAAGGAATAAGGAATAAGAAAATGGCTAAAGCAAAGAAACAAGACGTAGCGGAATGGATGTATAATGTCATCCAGGCGCCCCATGTCACGGAAAAAGCCACACTGGGCTCCGAGCACGGTCAGGTGACATTCCGCGTTGCCAAAGAAGCCACCAAGCCACAGATTAAAGGCGCGGTCGAGGCGTTGTTCGATGTCAAGGTGAAGGCGGTGAATACGCTGGTTCAAAAAGGCAAGACAAAGCGGTTCAAAGGCATCAAAGGCAAGCGCGCTGATTTTAAAAAGGCGATCATTACGCTGGAAGACGGAGAAACAATCGACACAGGTGTCGGTGTTTAAGATTTAATGCAAACTATGGTGATCCGCCGATAATGGAAAAGAAGGAATAAGAAAATGGCATTGAAGAAATTTAACCCAATTACCCCCGGTCAGCGCCAATTGGTGCAAATCGACCGCAAGGATTTGTGGAACGGCAAGCCCGAGAAGAGCTTGACCGAAGGAAAGAACAGAACCGGCGGACGTAACAATCACGGCCGTATGACGGCGCGCCATATTGGTGGTGGTCACAAGCAGCGTTATCGCGTCATTGACTGGAAGCGTAACAAGTTCGATGTCGAAGGCACGGTCGAGCGTTTGGAATATGATCCGAACCGCACGGCCTTTATCGCGCTGGTGAAATATACAGATGGCGAAGTGCGCTATATCCTTGCGCCCCAGCGTTTGAGCGTAGGCGATAAAATTGTCTCCGGCGAGAGCGGCGTTGACGTTAAGCCCGGCAATGCCATGCCTTTGCGTAAGATGCCTGTCGGAACCATCATCCATAATATCGAGATGAAGGCCGGTAAAGGCGCGCAAATGATCCGCTCTGCCGGTGGTTTTGGCCAGTTGGTTGGCCGTGACCAAGGCTATGCGCAGATTAAATTACCCTCTGGCGAGCTGCGTCTTGTACGCGGTGAGTGCATGGCAACTGTGGGTGCGGTGTCTAACCCCGACCACATGAACACAAATATGGGTAAGGCCGGCCGTAATCGTTGGAAAGGTCGCAGACCTCACGTGCGTGGCGTGGTTATGAACCCGGTTGATCACCCCCTTGGTGGTGGTGAAGGGAAGTCTGCCGGTGGCCGTCACCCTTGTACACCATGGGGTAAGCCAACAATGGGTTATAAGACACGGACGAATAAATCGAGCGATAAATATATTATCCGCCGCAGAAAGACGAAGAAATGATGAGTAATCAATCAAACACATTATCTCATACAGGCCGTGTTAGATTTCCGTTTGCAAATAGCGGCGGTTTCTTTGCGCTTGTAGATGTTGATGGGTTTGATAGACCGATTGCTACGCGCATACGCAGCAATTGGCGCGTTGGTCACGAGGTTACAGTTGATTTAAATGAAAATGGATCAATTAAAAAGATGTGGGCGAAGCGTATTCCAATGAACGAAGGATCCGAAATGCCCGGAAGCCCAATTAGTGGTCGCAATGGTTTGCCCCACTTTGAACCATTGGTTGAAGATTTTTAAGGAGAAAAGAAAATGGCACGTAGCGTATGGAAAGGCCCGTTTGTTGAGAAAAATCTTCTAAAGAAGGTTGATACAGCACGCGAGGCAGGTAAAAACACAGTGATTAAAACATGGTCACGCCGGTCAACAATTCTGCCGAATATGATCGGTTTGACATTCGGTGTGCATAACGGCAAGAAATTCATCCCCGTTTTGGTGACGGATCAGATGATCGGCCATAAACTCGGCGAGTTTGCACCAACCCGTACATATCAGGGTCACGGCGCAGACAAGAAAGTCAAAAAATAGGTTTCTAGATAAGGATAAAAGCTATGGGACAGAAAAAAAATCCATCGCGCACAGCGGATAACGAGGCGAGAGCCTACGGTAAATATTTCATGACCAGCCCGCAAAAGCTTAATTTGCTGGCGCAGATGATCCGTGGCAAAAACGCCGCGCGCGCTTTGACGGATTTGGAATTTTCCAAACGCCGCGCCGCGGTTGATGTGCGCAAACTGCTGCAAAGCGCCGTATCGAATGCGGAAAATAATCACGGTCTGGATGTCGATAGTCTGGTCATCAGTCAGGCGCATGTCGGCAAAACTATAAAGATGAAGCGTTTTCGCGCCCGTGCCCGTGGCCGCGCCGCCAGCATCGAGAAGAAATTTAGTAACATGACCATCGTGGTCAAACAGGCCGAACAGGCATAAGTCAGGATCTAAGGAGCAAATATTATGGGTCAGAAGATTAATCCAATTGGACTACGCGTCGGTATTAACCGCACATGGGATTCCCGCTGGTATGCCGGACGCGATTATGCCGAAAAGCTGATCGAGGATCTGAAATTGCGCGAATATGTGCAGCAGCACCTTAAAGCCGCCGGTATTTCCAAAGTGATTATCGAGCGCGCCGCGAAATCCACCAAAGTGACAATCCACACGGCGCGCCCCGGCGTGATTATCGGCAAAAAAGGCGCCGACATTGAAAAATTACGCCAGCAGCTTTCCCAGCGTGCGGGCGGTGATGTCTCCCTAAATATTGTCGAGATTCGCAAGCCCGAAGTTGATGCGCAACTGGTTGCAGAAAATGTCGCGCAGCAGCTCGAGCGCCGTGTCTCTTTCCGCCGCGCCATGAAGCGCGTGGTGCAAAGCGCGCTGCGTATGGGTGTTGGCGGTATTCGTATTAACGTATCGGGCCGTTTGGGCGGCGCGGATATTGCGCGTACGGAATGGTACCGCGAAGGCCGCGTGCCGTTGCATACTTTGCGTGCGGATATGGATTACGGTGTTGCCGAAGGTCTGACCACATACGGAATTATCGGTGTGAAGGTCTGGATTTACAAAGGCGATATCCTTGATCACGATCCAATGGCCCGCGATAAACGCATGGCCGATTCACAAGGCGGCATGCCGCGTAACTAGCGCTTGGTGTTTTTGTCAGGCTTTTGAAGCATTTTTTGCTTGCAAGCATTGGCGGGATCGCATATAAAGCGGCCAACATTACCTTAAAGCGTATGCTTTATGAGCCATATGGGAACTCTCTTTTAAAGAAAGAAAAGTCCATGTGATTGAAATTTTTGTGTTTGAAGCCTAGCTTTTAGGCGTGTTTGAAGAAGGATAAGAGGCAAGCAATGTTAAGCCCGAAAAAGACAAAGTACCGTAAGCAGCATAAAGGTCGTATTCATGGCTTGGCCAAGGGTGGGACGAATCTGGATTTTGGCGCTTACGGCCTGAAGGCAATGACACCGGACCGTGTGACTGCGCGCCAAATCGAGGCTGCGCGCCGTGCGATTACCCGCCACATTAAGCGTCAGGGTAAAGTATGGATCCGCATTTTCCCCGATGTTCCTGTCACATCCAAGCCATTGGAAGTGCGCCAGGGTAAGGGTAAGGGCTCTCCGGAATATTGGGCGTGCCGCGTAAAGCCGGGCCGTATTATGTTCGAGCTTGACGGTGTGCCGCGCGAATTGGCGCAAGAGGCTTTGGCGCTGGCGGCTATGAAGTTGCCACTGAAAACAAAATTCGTCGCCCGCGTTGGCGATAACGGCTAAATAAGGATTGAAGTTATGAAAGCTGAAGATTTAAAAACAAAAAGCGAAGATGAGCTGAAAAAAACGCTTCTTGATTTGCGTAAAGATCAGTTCAATATGCGCTTCCAAAAGACAAACGGGTCTTTGGATAACACATCTGAAATTCGTAAAACGCGCCGCAGTATTGCGCGCGTGAAAACATTTTTGAATGCAGCGCCGGTAACGGCAAAGACGGCGGCGGCAAAGCCTGCGCCTAAAAAAGAAGCTGCGAAGAAAACAACAAGCAAAAAAGCTGCCGGTTCGGCCGCTTAAGAGGAGTTTGATTAATGCCACGTCGTATTTTGGAAGGTGATGTTGTTAGCGATAAAATGGACAAGACCGTTACGGTTTTGGTCGAGCGTCGTTTCCGTCACCCTGTTTACAAGAAATATATCAAGCGCACAGATAAATATGCGGCGCATGATGAGAATAACCAGTTTAAAGCCGGTGACCGCGTTTCAATTATTGAATGCGCGCCAATCTCCAAGCGCAAGCGCTGGACGGTTGTCATAGGTGATGAGGGCGCTGCGGCTCCGAAAAAAGCGGCTGCAAAATCTGCGGTCAAGCAAGATGCAGCGCCTAAAAAAGAAGATACAAAGAAGCCTGCGGCCAAAAAGGCAGCGGCTAAAAAAGATACAAAGAAGAAGGACGCCTAAGTCATGATCCAGATGCAATCCCGAATGGAAGTAGCCGATAATTCCGGCGCCCGCGAAGTGCAATGCATTAAGGTTTTGGGCGGCTCGAAACGCCGCACAGCCAATGTCGGTGACGTGGTTGTTGTCTCCGTCAAAGAAGCTATTCCGCGCGGCCGCGTGAAAAAAGGTGATGTACGCCGCGCCGTTGTTGTGCGCACACGTCACGGTTTGCAGCGCGCGTATGGCGAGAAAATCCGCTTTGATACAAATGCATGCGTGCTGATTAGTAATAATAAAGAGCCTATCGGAACTCGTATTTTCGGGCCGGTAACCCGCGAATTGCGCGCCAAGGGCTACATGAAGATTATTTCTCTGGCCGGAGAAGTTCTGTAAGGAACAGAGAGTTTAAAGGAACAAGATAATGACACAGCCAAAGATCAAAATTAAAAAAGGCGACGAAGTCGTCGTGCTGACAGGTAAGGATAAAGGCGCCAAAGGCGAGGTTCTGAAGGTTATGCCCGAGAAATCCCGCGTTGTTGTAAAAGGCGTGAATGTAGTGACAAAACACCAAAAGCCGACACAAATGTCTGCGGGCGGTATTAACAAGCAGGAATTATCTGTTCACGTATCAAACGTTGCGCTGGCTGATCCCAAGACAGGCAAAGCGACACGTATCGGATATAAAACATTAAAAGACGGTAAAAAGGTCCGCGTGGCCCTGAAATCCGGCGAAACAGTTTAATAAGTAAAAAAGAGCGAGCAAAGATATGAAACCGCGTTTTCAAGATATTTACGAGCAAGAGATTATCAAAGCTTTGAATGAAAAGTTTGGCTATGGTAACAAGCACGAAGTGCCTGCTTTGGAGAAAATCGTCATTAATATGGGTGTCGGCGAAGCCGCAGCCAACAAGGGCTTCATGGAAAATGCAGCCAATGATCTGGGCCTAATCGCCGGGCAAAAGCCTGTTGTGACCAAGGCGCGCCAGTCCAATGCGTCTTTTAAAATCCGCGAGGGGATGGCGATTGGCTGTAAGGTAACTTTGCGCCGCCGCCAGATGTTCGAATTTCTGGATCGTCTTGTGACGATTGCTCTGCCCCGCGTACGTGACTTTCGCGGCATTAGCCACAAAAGCTTTGATGGGCGCGGCAATTATGCGCTGGGCATTAAAGAACATATCATCTTCCCCGAGATCGATTACGACAAGGTTGATCAAATTCGCGGTATGGACATCGTAATTTGTACGAGCGCCAAAACAGATGAAGAAGCAAAAGAATTATTGAGCGGCTTTAAACTGCCCTTCAGGAAATAAATAGAGAAGAGAGGACTTAAGATCCATGGCAAAGGTTTGCATGATAGAGCGCGATAAGAAGCGCAAAAAGATGACCGCAAAGTATGCTGAGAAGCGTGCCGCGCTCAAGGCCATCATCAGTAACAAGAAGATTGCTGCGGAGGAACGCTTTCAGGCTGTTTTAGAGTTGGCCGAATTGCCACGTAATTCATCGAAAACACGCATTCGTAACCGTTGTGCGCTGACCGGGCGTCCACGTAGTTACCACCGTAAATTTAACATTTCCCGTATAGCATTACGGGACCTGGCCTCTCGCGGTGAGTTGCCGGGCGTTACCAAGTCAAGCTGGTAAGGATTAGCAGGAGAGAATAGATATGAGCATGAATGACCCATTAGGTGATTTGCTGACCCGCATTAGAAACGGCCAACAAGCCGGCAAAGCCAGCATCATGGCGCCGCACTCACGGCTGCATGAAAATGTATGTGCCGTTTTGCAGGACGAAGGTTTCGTTCGCGATTTCAAGGTGCATGAAGGCGAGAATAACAAGAAGACGATTGAAGTTTTCTTGAAATATGCGGAAGGCCGCGGTGCTATCCGCGAGATTGGCCGCGTATCAAAGCCGGGCCGCCGTATTTACAGCAACGTAAAATCCATGCCGCGTTACTATAACGGGCTGGGCATTATGGTGCTTTCAACACCACAAGGTGTGATGCCTGATTATAAAGCGCGTGCAGCCAATGTTGGCGGCGAAGTGCTTTGCCAGGTCTTTTAAAGGATAAGGAAAGAAACAATGTCACGTATTGGAAATAACCCGATCACAGTTCCCGAAGGTGTTGAAATCAGCATCGAGGGGCAGACAGTGAAAGCAAAAGGCAAGCTCGGCGAGCTGAGCCTTAATGTTCATAAAAATGTCTCGGTTGCTGTTGAAGATGTCGCAAATGATGATGGCAAGACCGAGAAAATCATGCGCTTGGCCGCTAAGGATGACTCGCCGTTCTCGCAGCAAATCTGGCCGACAATGCGCACATTGGTGAATAACACCGTGCTTGGCGTTAGCGAAGGCTTCACCAAGATTCTTGAAATTCATGGCGTTGGTTACCGTGCAAACTTACAAGGGCAGGAACTGGTTTTGTCTTTGGGTTTCTCTCACGAGGTAAAGCACACTTTGCCCGCAGGCGTTAAAGTCGAGATGGAAGGCCAAACGATCATCAAGATTACAGGTATTGATAAGCAGTTGGTTGGTCAAGTGGCCGCCGATATCCGTTCATACCGCCCGCCCGAGCCATATAAAGGCAAAGGCGTTCGTTACCGGGATGAATATATCCTGCGTAAAGAAGGTAAGAAGAAATAAGATTTAAGAATGAAGGATTAGAATAATGGGAAGAGTATTAACATCAGCGCAGCGCCGCACATACCGTACACGCAATAAAATCCGCAAGGTGAATATTGACCGCGTCGGTAACCGCGAAACGCGTGCGCGCCTTAGTGTATTTCGCTCTGGCCGTCAGGTTTACGCGCAAGTGATTGACGATGTGAAAGGCGTGACATTGGCTGCGGCTTCTACGCTGGAAAAAGACATCAAGGCAAAGTCCGGCGCGACAAAAGATGCTGCCGCGGAGGTTGGTAAACTGGTTGCCGAGCGCGCCAAAAAAGCCGGTGTAGAGAAAGTGGTTTTTGACCGCGGACGTTATTTATTTCACGGTCGTGTGAAGGCTTTGGCCGATGGCGCGCGTGAAGGTGGCCTGAAATTCTAACGGGCGTTTTAAGAGAGATTTAAAAAGGAAAATAAGATGGCATATCAAGGACAACAGCAACAGCGCGACAACCGCGAAGATCCGGAAATTCTGGAGCGTTTGGTTGGTATTAACCGCGTGGCCAAAGTGGTCAAAGGCGGACGTCGTTTCGGTTTTGCAGCACTGATGGTGGTTGGTGACGGTAAAGGCCGCGTCGGTTACGGCAGCGGTAAAGCCAAGGAAGTTCCTGAAGCGATTAAAAAGGCGACGGAAGCCGCCAAGCGTAACATGATACGCGTTCCTTTGCGTGAAGGCCGCACTTTGCACCATGACGTAAGAGGCAAGCACGGCGCCGGACATGTTTATTTGCGCTCCGCACCAAAAGGGACAGGTATTATTGCTGGTGGTCCTTTGCGCGCCGTATTCGAGGCATTGGGCATTCATGATGTTGTGGCCAAAGCAATTGGTTCAAACAACCCTTACTCCATGGTCAATGCGACATTTGCCGCACTGAAAGATATGCAAAGCCCCCGTCAGGTGGCCGCGCGCCGTCACAAAAAAGTGGCTGATATCGTTTCGGGCCGTGAAGAAGGTATGAAAGGTGATGATACTGCGGGTGAATAAACCCAAGGTACAGCAGAAGGATTGAAAGATATGGCTGAAGAGACAAAAGACACCAAAGCGAAAAAGGCTCCGGCTAAGAAAGCAGCGGCTCCCAAAGCTGCCGCTAAACAGCCTGCTGCTAAAAAGCCAGCAGGTAAAACTGTAACAGTGACACAAATCGGTAGCCCGATTGGCCGTCAGGCATATCAGCGCGCAACATTGATTGGTTTGGGCCTGAATAAAATGCACCGCACACGCACATTGGAAGATACGCCATCTGTGCGCGGCATGCTTAACAAAGTAAGCCACCTCGTCAAGATTGAGGATGCGGCTTAACGCGTTCGTGAAAAAAGGATTAGAATAATGAAACTCAATGAACTTACACCTGCTGCCGGCTCTACAAAAGACCGCACACGCGTGGGCCGTGGTATCGGCTCAGGCAAGGGCAAGACTTGTGGTTCCGGCCAAAAAGGTCAAAAGGCCCGCTCCGGCGTGGCGATTAAAGGCTTCGAAGGCGGTCAGATGCCTATCGATATGCGTTTGCCTAAATTCGGCTTTAATAATAAGCGCTTTGCAACGCAATATGCCGAGCTGACGATGGAGCGTTTGCAAGAAGCCCTGGACATGAAAATCATCGATGGCAAAAAGCCGCTGGATGAAAATGCGTTGGTTAAGGCCGGTATCGTTCGCCGCAAGCGCGATGGCGTAAAGCTGATCGGTAAAGGCACGATTTCCACAAAGCTGGAGCTAACCGTTTCCAAAGCCACAAAAGGCGCGGCAGAATCTGTCGAGAAGGCTGGCGGGAAAATCACAATCGTTGAAAAAGTGATTGCGCCGATTAAAAATGAAGGCCGCGATGCCCGCGAGAAAGCTTTGGCGAAAGCATAAAAGCATTCTTATTGAAATTATTTTGAAAACCCGTCTGTTCAGGCGGGTTTTTGCTTTTGCGGGTTATTCAAACCTCTTCTTTGTCGTCGTCCCTGCGAAAGCAGGGATCGAGTGCTTGTAACGCCCAGATTCCAGCTTTCGCTGGAATGACGTATATTGTATAGCTACTAAATGCTTCCTGTTCTTCCCCACACATTAATGATTTTGGCCTCCGGGCTTGTTTGTCAGCCCAGCACGCCGGAGATTTCCGTGCGCGAAATTCGCAATTCAACCGAATATATACGCTCGATGAGCCGCGAGCAGCTCACCATCATGAAGCAGGGCGATAACAATAAAGACTGGAAACTGGAAAGCGACACGGTTTTCGTTCAGGGGCTTGGCGGCGGTGAGTTAAAGCTTCGCGGCACGATCAGCTTCTCGCTATACGGCAATGATCGCGAGCGCTGCATCGCTGTGCAAAGCATAGAAGGCGAGATTATTACCAGCCCGCAAATTCATATTGCCAGTAATTATCCAAAAGGCTCTTGCGAATATAATGCGATTTTGGAGCATGAAGAAAAACATGTGCGGGTGCTGCGTGATTTTGCCCGCGAGTATAAGCCGCGTTTTGCCGCGCAGCTCCGGCGCTTGGCCGAAAAAGCAGGCGCCGATGGGCCGATGCCGCGCGCACAGATGAAGCCCGCCCAGGCCCGCAAACATGAAATAATTGCGGGCGGTATTACAAGTTATGGCCAAACGATTATGAGACTGCTTCAGCAGCGCCAATTTGCCCTTGATACTAGCTCCGAATATGCCCGCATACACGCGCAATGCGATAATTGGCAAAGCCCCATGAATATTTCTCCGCAAAAGCAGCGTTATAATCGATAGGGGGCTTGCTCTCGCGCTGGCAATTCTTTATGAATCATCCTTTAGTTTATCACCTTGAAGATAGGAATAATCATGGCATCTGCCGTTGAGCAACTGGCGAAAAACGCCAATTTAGGGTCTCTGGCCAAAGCAACCGAGCTGAAAAAACGGATTATATTCGTTTTGGGCGCGTTGCTGGTTTACCGTTTGGGAACATATGTTCCTGTGCCGGGCATTGACCCGATTGTGTGGAAAGAGATTTTCACGCAAAAAGGCGGCGGTATTTTGGATATGTTCAATATGTTCTCCGGCGGGGCGCTGTCGCGTATGACGATTTTCGCGCTTAATATCATGCCCTATATTTCGGCGTCGATTATTATGCAACTGGCCTCGGCCATGTCGCCAAAGCTCGAAGCGATAAAGAAAGAAGGCGAGGGTGGCCGCCAGAAAATCAACCAATATACGCGCTATCTTACGGTGCTTTTGGCCACGGTGCAGGCTTACGGGCTGGCTGTCGGTTTGGAATCCATGCAAGGAACAACGGGCCCCGCGGTGATTGATCCGGGCATGTTCTTCCGTATTTCCACGATTATTACCATTGTTGGCGGGACGATATTTCTGATGTGGCTGGGCGAGCAAATCACCAGCCGCGGCATTGGTAACGGGATATCGCTGATTATTTTTGCCGGTATTGTTGCCGAATTGCCGCGCGCCATTGCCTCGACATTAGAGCTTGGCCGTCAGGGGCAGTTTAACCTGCTCGAGCTGCTGGGGCTGACCGGCATGATTATCGGTGTGATTGCCTTCATCGTGTTCATGGAGCGCGCGCAGCGCCGCGTGATTGTGCAATATCCCAAGCGCCAGCAAGGCAACCAGATGATGGGCGGGGAGACGAACCATATTCCGCTCAAGCTTAATACCGCCGGTGTGATCCCGCCGATTTTTGCTTCATCCTTGCTGCTGCTGCCGCTCACGATTGTCGGCTTTAGCGGCGCCGATGGCGGTGATTTCACGGCCTCGATCGCGCGTTGGCTGCAACACGGGCAGCCCGCTTATATGCTGCTTTATGGTGGCCTGATCGCGTTTTTCTGCTTTTTCTATACGGCGATTGTTTTTAATCCGAAGGAAAATGCGGAGACATTGCGCAAATATGGCGGCTTTATTCCCGGCATTCGCCCCGGCGCCAATACGGCCAATTATCTGGATTTTATCCTGACGCGCATTACCGCCGTGGGTGCGGCCTATCTGGTGATTATTTGTTTGCTGCCGGAATTTTTGATTGCCCAATATAATATGCCGTTTTATTTCGGGGGAACCTCGCTGCTGATTGTTGTGACGGTGACCATGGATACGGTGGCGCAAATCCACTCCCATTTGATTGCCCACCAATATGAGGGGCTGATTAAGAAATCCAAGCTTAGAGGCTCACGCTCAAGGAGATAATCATGGTGATGAATTTGGTGTTTTTCGGGCCGCCCGGCGCGGGCAAAGGCACGCAAGCGGCTTTGATCAAGGATAAATACAGCCTGCTGCACCTCTCGACCGGCGATATGTTGCGCGAGGAAGTGGCAAGCGGAACGCCTTTGGGTGTGGCTGCCAAAACGATCATGGATCAGGGCGGTCTGGTATCTGATGATATCGTCATCGGCATGATTGAAAACCGCATCAAGAACCATACTGGCGGCGCTATTTTCGATGGGTTTCCGCGCACTGTCGCGCAGGCCGAGGCGCTGGAGGCCATGCTGGGCGCGCATGGGCAGAGCATTAATGTGGTGATCGAGCTGCAAGTGAGCGATGATGCGATCATCAGCCGCATTGAAAAGCGCGCGCAAGAAGAAGGCCGCAGCGATGATAATATGGAGACGCTCAAGAAACGTCTTGCGCAATATCGCGATTATTCGGCAAATGTAATTCCGTATTACAAGGAAAACGCACCGTATTTCAACGTGGATGGTATGCAATCCATCGCCGATGTGACGGCATCTGTCACCAAAATTCTGGATGAGCGCAAAGCGGCGTAAATCCTTATCTTTTCCCGTTTAAATAAAAGCTTGACGCAGGCCCGTCAGCTTCTTATATTGCGCCATCTTCTAGCTTATGGAAGGTGCGTCTTTATGGCGCAAAGCCCGAGAAACATTGATGTTTTAAAGGCATTTTAGTTGACGATCCGGATCAGTGGAAAGTGTAACGAACGGACCTGAGTACGGATCGGTTTAAAATTGAAAGGAAAATGATATGGCACGTATTGCCGGGGTCAATGTACCCGATAAAAAGCGTATTCCCATCGCGCTCACATATATTCATGGGATTGGCCACACAACGGCCGCAAAAATCTGCGAAAAACTAGGTATTGATACGCAAACGCGTATGGGCAGCATCTCTGAAGATGATCTGGGCCGTATCCGTGCGGAGATCGATGCGGGCGATTTCAAAATCGAAGGGGATCTGCGCCGCGAAGTATCCATGAACATCAAGCGTTTGATGGATATGAAATGTTATCGCGGTTTGCGTCACCGTAACGGTTTGCCCGTTCGCGGTCAGCGCACCAAGACAAACGCCCGCAGCCGTAAAGGCCCGGCCAAGCCAATTGCCGGCAAGAAGAAAGTATAGGGGTGAACCATGGCTAAAACAGCAAAAGCAGTAAAAACCAAGAAAAAAGAGAAGAAGAATATTGTCGCCGGTATCGCACATGTGAATGCCAGCTTCAATAACACCAACATCACGATTACCGATGCGCAGGGCAATGTTGTGTCTTGGGCCACGGCCGGGATGATGGGCTTCAAGGGTTCACGTAAATCCACACCCTACGCTGCGCAAGTGGCCGCCGAGGATGCCGCCCGCAAGGCGCAGGATCACGGTATGAAGGAATTGGATGTACGCGTTAAAGGCCCCGGCTCTGGACGCGAATCCGCTTTGCGCGGATTATCTGCGGTTGGCTTCACGATTAAATCAATCTGTGACATTACGCCAATTCCGCATAATGGATGTCGTCCGCCGAAACGCCGCCGCGTTTAACTTTTTTAAAAGCGACCCCCGCCAATGTGGGGGCGCTTTGATTTTAACCAAACCATTAACCAAGAGACCGGTTAAGAGCCGGGTGAAGGAAAAAACATGATACAGAAAAACTGGGCAGAATTAATCAAGCCATCCAAATTGGATATTTCACACAGCGACCGCGCCAATACAGGTAAGGTTGTCGCCGAGCCGCTGGAGCGCGGCTTTGGCCTGACACTGGGCAATGCGCTGCGCCGTATTTTGCTGTCATCCCTGCAGGGTGCGGCAGTAACGGCTGTACAAATTGACGGCGTTTTGCACGAATTTTCGTCTATTGAAGGCGTTCGTGAAGATGTCACAGACATTATCTTGAACATCAAGGCATTGGCCGTGCGTATGCACGCCGAAGGGCCGAAGAAAATGCGCTTGGCCGCCGAAGGTCCATGCGAAGTGACTGCGGCGCAAATCGAAGCGGGCGCGGATATCGAGATTATGAACCCTGATCTGGTGATTTGTACATTGGATAAGGGCGCGAAGCTGAACATGGAAATGACCGTGGATACCGGCAAGGGTTACCGCCCCGCCGCGCAAAACCGCCCCGAAGAAGCGCCCGTTGGCCTTATTCCGGTGGATAGCGTGTTCTCTCCTGTTCGTAAAGTGACATATGAAGTGACCGATACACGTGTTGGCCAAATCACCGACTTTGACAAGCTGACCCTTTCGATTGAAACAAACGGCGTGATTGCGCCGGAAGATTCTGTCGCATTTGCATCACGTATTTTGCAAGACCAGTTGCAAGTCTTCATCAATTTCGACGAGCCACAAGAAGATGTGACCAAGGAAGAGGAAGAAGAGCTGCCATTCAACAAGAACTTGCTGCGCAAGGTTGACGAGCTTGAGCTGTCTGTCCGTTCGGCAAATTGTCTGAAGAATGACAACATCATCTATATTGGTGATCTGGTTCAAAAATCCGAAGGTGACATGCTGCGGACGCCTAACTTTGGCCGTAAGTCATTGAACGAGATTAAAGAAGTTCTGACGACCATGGGTCTGCATCTTGGTATGCAAGCCGAAGGATGGCCGCCGGAGAATATTGAAGAGTTGGCTAAAAAGTTAGATGAGACTCAATTCTAAGCTCTTTAATCAGGGCGTAGTTGCCCGCCCCGTTTATTTTAACGCAAGTTAGATAGACGGTTTGTAAAATGGTTCTCATCCGTGAGGCCGCAGATCGCCCCGAAAAGGCGAAGAAAAGGAAATACGATGAAACACCGTATTAAACAACGCAAACTAAACCGCACATCTTCGCACCGCAAGGCGATGCTGGCGAATATGGCGGCGTCATTGATCAAGCATGAGCAGATCAAGACAACTGTGCCCAAAGCCAAAGAGCTTAAGCCTTATGTTGAAAAGCTGATTACGCTGGCGAAAAAAGCCAACGATAATCCGGCCACGGCATTAGCGAACCAACGCCGCGCGATTTCAATTATGCGTGACAAGGAGCAGGTGAGAAAATTATTCACTGTTCTGGGCGAGCGTTATGAAAGCCGTCCGGGCGGCTATACGCGCGTGCTGAAGGCCGGTTTCCGTTACGGAGATGCGGCGCCGATGGCTGTGATTGAATTGGTTGACCGCGATGTCGAAGCCAAGGGTAAAGATAGCGGCCCTGTGCCGACATTTGGCGAGGACGAATATACGCCGGGCCCTTCCGACGAAATGAAGGAAAAGCAGGCTGAAAATGCGAAAGCTAATACCGGCAAAGCCGGCATTGATAAAAGCAACGTGGCCAAAGATACGCAGGCACCGAAATCTGCGCCGAAGCAAAATGCCGGTAAAAGCGGTAAGCGCGGCGGGTAATTTCGCTGATAGATAAAATTACGAAGACGGGCTGTCCTCACGGATGGCCCGTTTTTTTATGGCGCGATGTTATCAATGAGCCGCGTTTTCCCCAGCCATGCGGCGGCGAGGATTCGGCTCCAGCGCGTTTCCACGTAATCAACTTTATCAAAACCGGCATTTAGGAGGGAATTTTTTGTTTCTTCTAAAATGCTCGCTATGTAGCCCGCCTCGTCATCCCCGCGAAAGCGGAAATCTGGTTGCTGCAATTTACTGGATCCCTGCTTTCGCAGGAATGACGATGGGCACCGGGTTTTCGCGCGTATTGACGTAGCCGCCGCGCGCAAAATATTATTAAGCTGCCGCGCTACCGCCAATTCTTCGGCCGAGAGATATTCATTGCGCGAGGATAGCGCCAGCCCGTGCGTGTCACGGATAATCGGCCCGCCAATAATTTCGGTGCCCATATTATGCGTCTTAACCATTTCGCGGATAACCTGAAGCTGCTGAAAATCCTTTTCACCAAACACGGCGATATCGGGCCGCACATGCCCGAACAGGCGCGCCACAACATTGACAACGCCATCAAAGAAATGCGGGCGGAAATCTGTCTCCAAACCTGCGGCGGCATCGCCTGCTTTTATGTCAGTGCTTTGGCCATCGGGGTAAATATCTTCCTCCGAAGGCGTGTAGAGAATATCGGCGCCGCGCGCCTTAAGCTGCGCCGCATCGCCCGCAATATCGCGCGGATAGGCATCGAAATCTTCATGCGGGGCGAATTGCGCGGGGTTCACAAAAATGCTGACAATAACGCGGTTAGAGTGCTTTTTGGCAATATCAACGAGGCTCAAATGCCCCTCATGCAGCGCGCCCATGGTGGGCACAAACCCTGCGCGGCCTTCGCCGTCATCCAGCGCCGCGCGCAGAGCCGCTTTAGTCTCGCAAATAATCATGAGGCCTTGCGTTTAACCGCATAAGGCGTTTCAGGCTTTGCATTCGGCGCGGTATAAACGCTCTGCGCGTCGGGGAAGGCGCGGGTTTTGACTTCATGCTTATAGGTTTCCACGGCGGTTTCAATGCGGCCGCGCATATCCTCATATTGTTTCACGAATGTCGGAACGCCGGGCATGAGGCCGAGCATATCTTCGGTCACCAATATCTGCCCGTCACAAGCCGCAGAGGCACCAATGCCAATGGTGGGGATTTTAAGGGCGGCGCTGATTTTGCGCGCGACCGGCTCGATTGTACCTTCAATGACCACGCTAAACGCGCCCGCTTCCTGCACGGCCATTGCATCACGCATAAGCTGCTCTTCCTGCTCTTGCGTTTTGCCCTTAATCTTATAGCCACCGTCCTTTTCCACTGATTGCGGTTGCAGGCCGATATGCGCCATAACATCAATGCCGCGCATGGTTAAATGCTCAATTAATGGCGCCATATCTTCGCCGCCCTCAAGCTTTACCGCGCCCGCCCCCGTCATTGCCAGCATACGGCAAATATTGGCATAGGCGGCCGCAAAATTTTTTTCGTACGTGCCATAGGGCATATCAATAACGACGCAGGCATTCTCGCTCGCCTCGGTCACGGCGCGGCCATGGCGGATCATCATATCCATATCCACACCCAGCGTTGTGCGCATCCCGTACAGCACCATGCCCAGCGAGTCGCCCACCAGCAGCACATCACAATGCGCGTCCAAAATCTGAGCCATAGGGTAGGTGTATGCGGTCAGGCAGACGAGCGGCTCTATCTGCGGGCCCTTATGAAGGGCAATATCATTTGGCGATAGGCGTGTCATGCGGCCTCGATGCTCTTGAGAATTGGACGGTTTTGCCCTAAATTACCCAATATGAGTTTAAATCCTAGACATAGATTTAGCAGAATTATGCACAATTTTACAAATTCTTTCTTATCGTTGGCGGCTATGGCGGTTTTCATGCTTGCGGTTGTATGCGGGGCGAATGCATGGGCACAAATTGGTGACGGGCAATCTGCCGTACCGCATAGCCAGCAACAGATGCAGCTTTCTTTCGCGCCGGTGGTCAAGCAAGTATCGCCTGCGGTGGTCAATATATATACGAAGCGCACCGTATCGGAATCCGCGCATCCATTTATGAATGATCCATTATTTGCTCCCTTCTTCCGGCGGGATTTCTTTGGCGGGCAAATGCGAAAAAAGGCGGAAAACTCGCTGGGCTCGGGCGTGATTGTCGGCGCGGACGGGCTAGTTGTGACCAACGCGCATGTGATACGCGAGGCCGCGGAAATCAAGGCGGTTTTGACCGATGGGCGCGAGTTTGAGGCGCAAATGATTTTGTCCGATGATGCCTCGGATGTGGCGCTGCTGCAAATTGATGCGGGGCAGGAGCGCTTGCCTTTTGCCTTGCTCTCGCCTAGTGAAAATTTGCAGGTTGGCGATTTGGTACTGGCGATCGGTAACCCGTTCGGGGTAGGGCAAACGGTAACCAGCGGGATTGTCTCGGCTCTGGCGCGCTCCTCCCTGAACATTAATAATTTCAACTTTTTCATTCAAACCGACGCGGCGATTAATCCGGGTAATTCGGGCGGCGCGCTGGTTGATCTTAATGGCGGCGTTGTCGGAATTAACAGCGCGATTTACTCGCGCAGTGGCGGCTCTTTGGGGATTGGTTTTGCGATTCCCTCTGAAATGGTAGCGAGCGTGATTGCCGCGGCCCAATCAGGGCAAAAGGGCGAGCGCGGAATTATCCGGCCGTGGTTGGGCGCGCGGGGGCAAAGCGTTACGGCGGAGATTGCGCGGTCTTTGGGGCTGGAGCGTCCGGCGGGTGTGCTGCTGGGGAATTTGCATGATGCCAGCCCGCTCAAAAAAGCAGGGGCACAAACCGGCGATATTGTCATGTCGATTAATGGTCATGATATTCGCGATGGGGCGGAAATGAAATTCCGTATGGCAACGGTGGCGCTGGGTGAGGCGGCGGATTTTGTATTCATGCGCAAAGGCGAAGAAAAAACATTGAGCGTTGTGGCAATGGGCCCGCCCGACCTGCCGCCGCGCGAGGAGGTTACGCTGGTCGGCGCCCATGCGCTGCGCGGTGTGCTGGTGGCGAATTTAAATCCGGCTGTGGCGGTGGAATTAGGCCTTGATGACCGGCAAGCGGGCGTTGTGGTTATGGATATCGCGGATGGGAATGCGGGGCGCTCGCTGGTGCGCGCGGGGGATATAATCGTGGATATTAACGGGCGTGAAATCAATGATACCCGCGATGTCGAGCCAGCCTTGGCACTATCGCAGCGCGGCCTATCCATGACCATTAATAGCGGCGGCCATATGCGCAAAGTCGTTATGCGTTAGGAATTAAGCTTCTTCCGGCTCGGGCGTCGCATGATTGCCAAGAATATTATCCAGAGTTGCGCTACCGTGCGTAATAAGATGTTGCATACTTGCAAGTAATGCCGGGCTGCTGGCTAGACCAAAGTCAGCTATATTTGTACTACGTTCTGATCTGTAAATAGATCCGGCAGTATCAAGGTTATTTCGAATATGCTCCTCAGCTTTTTCACATAGACATTCAGCGGAAAGGCCATTGTCGATGCGGTCAATAAGTTCTGATGAATCGGCTAGGCTCAGAATGGCCAATGCATTTACCACGGGAACGGCAACTACTTCGTTTCCGTCGCGGGATGGCAGGGTAACGTGCCCATCAACAATAGATGAAAAGCTATTTGCTGATATAGCCAAGGCCATGGCAAATTTTTTCCATTTCTCCTGAATTTGAGACTTGGTTGTGAATGGACGATTACCCATCATCCCAAATGTGGCTTGAACGCCTAAAAACTCACTACTGATGCGTACTTTCATAGGCTTGCCATCAGGCCCAGTTTTCCAAACATCCTTATAGGGTTTGGTTGCAGTTACATCTACACCTGCAATTGAAAGATCTTCTGTACGCTGTTCATTGCTAATCATGTGACTATTGTACCAGAAAAGATTAACAAAATGCAAATTTATTTTTACATAATCATTAATATTCTTAAGAAATTAATTGTGCATCGCAGCAAGTGCGGAAATGGCGCAAAAGAAGCGCGGGTGAACCGCTTTTGCATCTTGCGCTGGCGGGCGGGGCAGGTTAGGCTGTTTGCCTTGATAACCACCTATAAACAAAGAGATTTAAGCCGATGAGTGACCCAGTAGATATGAAAGATATTGTTGCGCTATGCAAGCGCAGAGGCTTCGTTTTTGCCGCATCGGATATTTATGGCGGGCTGAACGGATTTTGGGATTACGGGCCGCTGGGTGTAGAACTTAAGAATAATTTGCGCGATTTATGGTGGAAATCCATGGTGACCACGCCGCCTTTGGGGCCAACCGATTCGCTCTATGAGGGACAGCCGGTGAGTATTGTAGGCCTTGATTCCTCGATTATTCAAAATCCCAAAACATGGGAAGCATCGGGGCATTTGGGTGGTTTTTCCGACCCGATGGTGGATTGTAAGGAAACCAAAAAGCGCTATCGTCAGGATCATTTGGTTGTTTTAACCTCGGATCAGGATAAATGGGTGGCCTTTCATGAAGAGGAAGAAGATAGCGCCATTGAGAAACGCCTGAAAAAGCTGGGGCTATCCGGCGATTTGGCAAAATATGAGCGTGTGAATTTGACGGCTATAGCGGTTGGGGATTATGCGAAAATTGTCGCGCCCGACACAAAAGATATCGGCACCCTCACCGAGCCCAAAGAGTTCAACCTGATGTTCCACACCTTTGTTGGCGCGACGGCGGATGAAGATAACAAGGCTTATCTGCGCCCCGAAACCGCGCAGGGCATCTTCCTGAATTTCAAAAATGTGATGGATTCCACGCGCGTACGCCCGCCCTTCGGGATTGCGCAAATCGGTAAAGCTTACCGCAATGAAGTCACGCCGCGTAATTTCATTTTTCGCTCTCGCGAGTTCGAGCAGATGGAAATGGAGTGGTTCTGCCATCCTGACGAGGCCGAAATGTGGCATAAATTCTGGATCGAGGAGCGCAAAAACTGGTGGGAAAGCCTTGGCATTAAAGGCGATAACGTGATTTTGCGCCCTCATGATGCGGATGAGTTGGCGCATTATGCCACCGAAGGGATGGGTACGTCGGATATCGAATATAAATTCCCCTTCACCGCGCCGGGCTATGGCGAGCTGGAAGGGATTGCGCATCGCTGTGACTTTGATTTAAAAGCGCATACCGAGCATTCCGGCCAAAAGCTGGATTATCTGGATCAGGTCACCAATGAGCGCTATACGCCCCATGTGATTGAACCGGCGGCGGGGTTGACGCGCGGGGTTTTGGCGTTGATTTGCGAGGCTTATACTGTCGATGAGAACCGCCCCTCCGGCGTGTATCTGAATTTCCATCCATCATTGGCGCCCAAGAAAGCGGCGATTTTACCGCTGACGGCCAAGGAGGAGCATGCCAAGCCCGCGACCCAATTATATCTGGCGCTGCGCGAGGAATTTGCGGTGGATCTGGATATTAAACAAAATATCGGCAAGCGTTATGCGCGGCAGGACGAGATCGGCACGCCCTATTGCTTCACGATTGATAATGAAACGCTGGAGAGTGGCACGGTGACCGTGCGTGACCGTAATACGATGGCGCAAGAGCGTATTCAGTTGGATGAAGTTGCAGATTACCTGCGCGAGCGTATTAAGCCGGTGGGTTAGGTGCTGATATCGTATTTGTTACCCTGATGAGGGGCTAAAGTGCTTGATCTGATAACCTTACCCCACGCGTCACGACGTTCTTGCTTTGGGCGTTCGTCTTGATCACGGCGATCATCCTGTGGCCAGCCTGACGCTTGGCCAGCATAAACGCGCGTTCCTTGGCCACGTTTATAAAAATGCGGCCTAAGGCTATTTGTATATGCGGGGTTAATTAACATGATCGCCAAACTACCTTAATTATTCACATAATTCAATTATTTTATTGGGTGGAGCGGTTTGCCGCCGCGCAAAATATCTTCGGCGGCGGTTGTGTAATCGCCATTTTCTTCATGCAAAATAAGCCCCGGATAAATCGTACAGGGGGATTTTTTATGCTTAAAGGCGCGGATAATGACGCGGCCTGCGGCTTTGCCCGCTTTGGGGTAGAGCGGCATGATCTGCACATCGCCAAACATTTTGCCCAGCGCATGAATGATGCTGTGCGTCTCGCCGGCTTTATGAATGAGCGTAAGGCTGCCCCGGCCTTTAATATTGCGCCATACACAATGCACCCAATCTGTTAAATCGGTATCCTGATGGCCGATCGCGGCAGCGCGCGCAGCGTCAAGAGATGCGACATGCGCCCCGTCATCTTCAAAAGGCGGGTTACAAATGACGTGATCAAATCCGGTTTCTTCGAAAACTTTGATGTCTGCTTCGTGAAAGGTAGAGCGCGCCGCCATGTCATTCCGCGCGGCATTTTCGCGCGCCAGTTCGACATGATCCCCCTGAATATCAATGCCAGTGAGCTTTACCTCGGGCAGGCGGTGGAGCGCGCATAATCCAGCTGATCCGACGCCGCAGCCTAAATCCAGAATATGCTCGCCGTTTTGGGCCGGGCAGGCGGCGGCCAGCAGCACCGCATCAATGGATGTACGGAACCCGCCCGCAGGTTGTTTCAGGTGCACTTTGCCGTCTAATACGGTGATATCGTCGGATTTGCTCATAGTGTTTTTAACCACAGATACATAAAGATAGACACGGTTTTATAATTTTTGAACCACGAATAGACACAAATAAACACAAATAAAAATTAACCGCAAAGGCCGCCCATGGTGCCCATGACTTAAAGCCCGCAAAGTTTTTTATTTTTACGTTGCGTAACTTTGTGCACGTTGCGTTTCAAATATTTTATCTGTGTTGATCGGTGTTCATCTGCGGTTTTTTATTTTTTAAAAGTGAGAGGATTTGCTCTCGAAAAACGGCACGTCTAATTGCGCCATAAGCATTAATTCCACAGGCGAGGTGAGCAGATTATTAATCGCAATGGCGTTATAGCCGCCTTTGTAAGAGCTTGTAAAAGGGCTTGGTGGAAAAGCATTTGCCATTTGAAAAATGCTGCTTTTAGCGGGGATAGCAGGGGGCATTGCCGGCGCTTCAGGCGTTTTTGCTGCGGGCGTTGTTTGCATTTCCAGCGTTTTTTCCAGATCAAATTTGCGGTCAAAGAACGCATAAACCTCGTCCAAAGATTTCGCGCGGGTTCCCTCGTAAAACACATTCTTATTAGCCTTGGCTGCGGCGGGGAAGATATAGGCCGCCTTTTGCGCGCCATTTTCATCACGCGCATTCATAAAGGCCGACGCGCCGCCAGCCCCCAAGAAATGCGCGAAATAAAGCTCGGTGCTGCCAATCTCTTTTTGCCCTTTGGCCCAATGGGTTTCGAGCACTTGCTTATTCTCGCGCGCTAGTTCGGCGGCCATGAAGGAAGCAATTTCGGGATCATCACGCAATTTCAGCACGTCAGAGCGTGTTTTGCCGTTCGTATCAACGCCGTAAGACGCCCCGTGTTTTTCCATCATAGAAAGCCACGTGCTTTCGATGAATTGATATAGACCGCGCGCAGAGCTGGTTTTGGCCTTGGCGGCGGGCTGAAAACTGCTCTCGGCCTCGGCTTGTTGCACCATATAGGCAAAATCCACCCCTGTGCGGGCGCTGGCGGTTTGAATTGCATTTAAAACAGGCTTACCCGCGCGCCCCGCATAGGCGGCTAAGATATTGTTTTCAATCGCATTTGTGTTCAGTGTCATGGAATTCCCTAATATGAATTACGCGCTTATGCTTGATATTTGCAATCGCTGTGCCAAACTGTAGTCGTCTGACTTTGCCTTCCGGCATTGTTGCTCGTTGCTTACGTATAGTCCATACGCTGCGCTCCTCGCGCCTTGCCGGAAAACAAATTGGTTTGACTATTTTTTGACTTGAAAGGCTTTTCCATGAGCAATTACACCCCGCCGACGCGCGATATGAGCTTTATTTTGAACGATGTTTTGGGTTTTCAATCCGATATTGTCGATGCGGAAACGCTGGAGGCGGTGCTGGAGGAGGCATCCAAGCTGGCGTCTGACGTGCTTGCGCCGCTCAATTGGCCGGGGGATCAGGCGGGCACAAAGCTGGAGAATGGCAAAGTGACAACGGCGCCGGGCTTCAAGGAGGCCTATGCGCAATATTGCGAGGGCGGGTGGAACGCCGTGCCCTTTACCGAGGATTACGGCGGGCAAGGGCTGCCTTATGGCGTGGCCTTTCCGGTGCAGGAAATGTGGCAGGGCGCGAATATGAGCTTCGGGCTGTGTCCGTTGCTCAATCAAGGCGCGGTTGAAGCGATTTTGCACCATGGCAGCCAGGAGCAAAAAGATACATATTTGGAGAAACTTATTAGCGGCGAATGGACGGGCACGATGAATTTGACCGAGCCGCAGGCCGGATCGGATTTGGGTCTATTAAAGGCCAAGGCCGTGCCCGCCGATGATGGCACATATAAGATAACGGGTCAGAAAATATATATTACCTATGGCGAGCATGATTTGGCGGAAAATATTATCCACCTTGTGCTCGCGCGCTTGCCCGATGCGCCGGATGATGTGAAGGGGATATCGCTGTTTATCGTGCCGAAGATACTCGAGGACGGCTCTCGCAATGATCTTAAATGCACCGGTATTGAACATAAATTGGGCATTCATGCCTCGCCGACCTGCACCATGCAATTTGGCGATAATGGCGGAGCCACCGGATATTTGCTGGGCGAGCCGCATATGGGCCTGAAATATATGTTCACAATGATGAATAATGCGCGGCTATCTGTGGGGCTACAGGGCGTTGCGATTGCCGATGCCGCCTACCAGCACGCGGCGTCCTATGCCGCCGAGCGAATGCAGGGCAAGAATTTCAAATCCGGCGAACGCGTGAGCATTGATCACCATCCCGATGTGCAGCGTATGTTGCTGACCATGCGCAGCCAGATCGAAGCGGGGCGCGCCTTGACATACGAGGCGGCGGTGGCGCTGGATACGTGGGATCATGCGAAGGTCGGGCTGCTGACGCCGGTTGTGAAAAGCTGGTGCACCGATATGGCGTGCGAGGTGACATCCATAGGCGTGCAGGTGCATGGCGGTATGGGCTTTGTCGAGGAAACGGGCGCGGCGCAATTTATGCGTGATGCGCGGATTTTGCCGATTTATGAAGGAACAAACGGTATTCAGGCGGCGGATTTGGTCGGGCGTAAGGTGCTGTATGATAAAGGCGCGGCGCTCACCGCTTATATTGAGCTGATGCAGGAACGCGCCGCCGATCACGCGCCGGCCTTTGCGCCGCATTTCGAAGCGCTCGAGCAAGCGATCGCTTATTTATTTACCAATGTGACAGATTTGGACCGTGTGGCCGCCGCCGCTTCGCCATTTTTAAAGGGGCTGGGAATTTTGGCCGGAGGTGCCTTAATGGCGGCGAGTATGAAGGCAGCGGAGCATTTGGATGATAAAGAATTTGCCGCTGCCAAAATACGGACAGCGCAATTTTATCTGGGCAATATTTTACCCCTTGCCGCGACGCAATTTGAAATTGCCGCAGGCGGAAATGATTTTCTGGATTAATCGCTGCATTGGCCAATAGCGTGTTTTTGCGCTGCGCTCATTTTCCGTGCGCCCATACGTGCCTCGCTGTCGGTCATATATTTCGCATATTCATTGCCGTAACATGAGCAATATTCCTCCATGCTTTTATTCTTGGGCATAAGGAAGCCTTGGGTGAAGCATTTCTTGTAGAAAATACCCGCCATTTTCACGGTATTGGGGCAGTAATTTTGCATTTGCGAGAGGATGCCGGTGCGCGAATAGCCCGGCCCGTGCTCAATGGCTTTATCCAGATAATGTTTGGCCATGCACCGACATTCGTAATGGGTGGACATATGGTGATCCCGCCCGCAGCTTTCAAAGAAATTCTGCGCGTCATCCAAAACCGATTGCGGGACTTGCTGATATAGGGCGATGTCGGTTTCGTTGACCGAAAATTCTTTGGTTAAATCGCGGGGCTTGTCTTCTTTTTGATTGAATAAAGGCACCGCAGATTTGGTGTCATCCCCGTCCAGCGCTTCGTTATCGGGTTTTTCTTGCTCCGGCTCATCTTCGGCGGGCATTATTTCAGCAAGCAATTCATCATCGCTGATCTTGTTAAAATCCTCGATTTCCTGACGGTAGGGCGGCACAAATTCAGGCTGCGATAATTGATCCGCCGAGATTAAATCTGATAAATCTGCCTGCGCGAATGCCATGCTCGGCGCCGCGCATAAAAAAGCGATGATAAGGATGAAATATCTCATAACCCTATTTTAACATGAAAACAGGGAGTTTTCTTTAATGAAATAATGAAGGCAGACTAGCTGCGAGCTTTTTTGAAGAGCCCTTGGAAGTTAAAGGCGCTGCCTGATTTAGGCTCGCTGATCGCTGTGCGGTTTTCATTTTGCGCCTGCATCTTGCTCATGCGCTGCTCCAGCATTTTCTGGCGGCGCTGGCGCGCTTTCATTTCGCGGGATTTTAGCTCGGCGCGCAGATCATCGGCCTGTTTTTGCGAATGTTGGCTGGTGAGCAGCACCTGATCTGCCTGACGCTGCCAACGATCACGCTGGTCTTTCAGGTCTTCAATTTGCTGATTGGCCGTATCAAGCTGGTCTTGCAGCATTGTAATTTTCATTTTCAGGCGTTCCATTTCAATCATGGAAGTCGCTTTTTCCAGCTCTTGCTCCACGCCGCCCGAGGATGATTCTTCTTTTTGTTTGAGGCCAAAGGCACGCTCAAGCTCGGATACGTCAATAACGCGGCGGTTATTATTATCCAGATCATAGGATATTTTACCGCTGTTCATAGCGCGCTGAATGGTGGATTTTGATTTTCCGGTAAGCTCTGCAGCTCGTTGTGCCCCGACTTTTGCCATCTTATGGTCCCCAATAATTATATTAGCGGTTATTTTGGAATATGAGTCCTTGCTAGCACGAATGACTGAAATTTATCAAGCGCAATTCCATAAAATACATAACAAAGCTGGAGATAAAATCCGGTTTGCATGGTGAAGCTGCGTGGTTAGGCCGCTTCGCCTTCCATGCGGCTATTCATTAATTTGGTCATGCGTTGCCACTGCGCGCCGGAGAAAAGATGCGCGTAAATGAACGGTAGCCAACCTTTTTCACGATATTCCAAAAATGTTTTATCATCCAGCTCGGATAATTTTTGTTCATCGATAATCTGAAAGCCGGAGAAATTAATGCGCTTGCCGCCCGCCACATTTAATTGCGCTTCGCGCTCAACCAAAAGGCCGGATTTTGCCAAAGCCTGACTGAACGCCATCGTTTGCTGGGCGGCGGCGTGATAGGATTTACAAAATTCCAGCGCATTATTGGCTAGATCCGTGGGCTTGTTGTCTTTGTCAAAGAAAGGCTGCTCGCCATTTTCCTCGATCACAGAGTCATCCAGATCAACGCATAGCGTTAATTGGTCATTATCGGGAAGTTCGGAGAAAATAAACGGGTAGCGGCGAATGTAAGCGGGGATATAGCTATCCTCCATCCAGCTTGCACCGTCTTCGCCGAGAAATAAATTCTCGGAATCGCGCAGACCCAGAATCGCCACAGGCGTTGCATTGCCATCGGGCGAGAATGCAATCGGGTAGAAATGGCAGATTTGCGGCATCTCGATTAAATTGATCGGCACGGCATTGATGCCTTTGGTAAAGCCAAAGCCGAAATTGGGTTTGAGGGATTTTTTGGCGTGTGCTTGCGCGTCCAGCGGCACAGGGTTTTTATAAAAAAGAGGAAGGCTGTTTTTCGCTGCTTTATTGTCTTTTTTATTCTCTTGATCGGCCATTGGAAATCCTTGCTGCGGGTTGAATTACGCTTTTATGCATTACACTCATGCCATCATAAAAACCCCGCCCCCCAAAGATCAACTGAATTTTCTTCTTATACGGGCATGCGCGCTTTCTTATAAGGAGCGAATCCGCTAGATTTGCGCTATACCTTGCAATATAAGGCATGGTGAGAGTGGTTTTGCGTAATATTTAAAGGGAGAGAGCCAATGCGCATTGGAATGGTGGGGACAGGGTATGTGGGGCTGGTGTCGGGGACTTGTTTCGCGGAGTTCGGCACCGATGTGATGTGCGTTGATAAGGATGAGCGCAAAATCAGCGCGCTGAAAAACGGCGAAATTCCAATTTACGAGCCGGGTCTTGGTGCGCTGGTTGGCAAGCAAGTCGAAGCCGGGCGGCTTGGATTTACGGTTGATTTAAAAGAGGCCGTGCAGGGCGCGGATGCGGTGTTTATCGCGGTGGGAACGCCCTCGCGGCGCGGCGATGGTCATGCGGATTTGTCGTATGTTTATGCGGCGGCCAAGGAAATCGCGGCTCATCTGGAAGGCTATACGGTTATTGTCACCAAATCGACGGTGCCTGTGGGCACGGCGCGCGAGGTCGAGCGAATCATCCGCGAGGAAAACCCGAAGGCTGATTTCGATGTGTGTTCGAACCCTGAATTTTTGCGCGAAGGCGCGGCGATTAACGATTTTATGCGCCCTGATCGCGTTGTAATCGGTGTGGATAGCGAGCGCGCCGCCGATGTCATGCGCGCGCTTTACCGGCCATTATTTATCAATGAAACGCCGATGGTGGTGACCAGCCCGGAAACTTCGGAAACCATCAAATATGCGGCCAATGCTTTTTTGGCGACCAAGATTACGTTTATTAACGAGATTGCCAATTTATGCGAGAAATCCGGCGCGAATGTGCAGGAAGTGGCCAGAGGTATCGGGCTGGACGGGCGCATTGGTGGTAAATTTTTGCATGCCGGGCCGGGATATGGCGGGTCATGTTTCCCAAAAGATACGCTGGCTTTGACGCAAATCGGCCAGTATTATGGCGCTCCCCAGCGCATCGTCGAGGCGGTGGTTCAGGTCAATGCGGACCGCCAGCGCGATATGGCCGCCCGCGTGATTGCGGCGTGCGGGGGCGATGTGAAGGGCAAGAAGATTGCGGTGCTTGGTGTCTCTTTCAAGCCTAATACTGATGATGTGCGCGACGCGCCGAGCCTTGTGATTGTGCCGATCCTGCAAGAGGCGGGCGCAATTGTGGCGGCCTATGATCCGGCGGCGATGGATGAAGCGGCTGCGCATCTAAGTGATGTGCAGTGGTGCGAGAGCGAATATGAAGCGGCAGACAGCGCCGATGCGCTGGTTATTATTACCGAATGGAACGAATTTCGCGGCCTGAACATGGCGCGCATTGGCGATATCATGGCGGCCAAAATAATCGTTGATATGCGCAATATTTATAACCCCGATGATATGGCGGCGCTGGGCTTTAGCTATATCTCGATTGGGCGTCCGGCTGTCGCGCCCGATGACGGGGCGCGGCTTAAAGAGGTATCGTAAGCGCTGTGCCGGATCATGACGTGCATTTAGATGGCTTGGAAGCGCGATCTATCACGATTATCCGCGAGGCTTATGCCACCCTGAAACCCATGGCGGCTTTGTGGTCTGTTGGCAAAGATTCCGGCGTATTGCTCTGGCTGGTGAAGAAGGCCTTCTTTGGCCGTGTGCCATTCCCTGTGATTTTGCTCGATACGGGTATGGAGCTGGATGAGGTCTATGCGTTTCGTGATCATATGATCCGCGAATGGAATCTGGATTGTATCAATCATGATTGCCCGCCTTTGGAAGATATGGATGCGGATCTGCCGCCCGCCACCCGCGCGGCAATGCGCAAGACCGAGGGGCTGAAAAGCTTGTTGGCGGATGGTGATTATAAGGCGCTGCTGCTGGGGATTCGCCGTGACGAACAAGGCTTGCGCGCCAAAGAGCGTGTATTTTCGCCGCGTCATGCCGATGGTAGTTGGAATTTTAAAGACCAGCCCGCCGAGATGTGGGGGCATTACGGGGCGCGGCTGGAAGAGGGTGCGCATATGCGTGTGCATCCTTTGCTGGAATGGAGCGAGCTGGATATCTGGCGTTATATTGCGCGGGAAAATATTCCGGTGTGTGATTTGTATTTTGCGCGCGATGGGCGGCGTTACCGATCATTGGGCGAGAAAAACATTACCGCGCCGATTGAGAGCAATGCCGCGAATATCGCCGCGATCATCACCGAATTAGAGGCAACCCGCACCGAGGAGCGCGCCGGACGCGCCATGGACCATGAAAGCGAAGAGGCATTCGAGGTGCTGCGGACTGCGGGTTATATGTAAGCCTCTATTGTCATTTCGAACACTGCGTAGTCTTGGCGAAGCGGTGGAGAAATCTGATCCGGTTTTATAAAAGAATGAAAGATTATTATTTTTATATAGTTACAAATTGGACCAATGAAAGAATGTATGTTGGTGTCACGAATAACCTGGAAAGGCGCGCGGCGGAGCATCGCTCTGGCTTGGTCAAAGGCTTTACGCAGAAATATAATATTAAAAAACTCGTTTATTATGAGCATTTTAATGATATCGAGGCCGCTATTGTGAGAGAAAAAGAAGTCAAAAAATGGCGCCGTGAGAAGAAGAATAACTTGGTGGAAACAATGAACCCTGAATGGCGAGAATTACCAGATGGATAGAATGCAGATTTCTCCGTGGCGTGGCCACGTTCGAAATGACAAAGGGGCGTTGTGATGAACTCACCCCTGCGCATAATCATGGCCGGGCATGTAGATCACGGGAAATCCTCGTTGGTCGGGCGTTTGCTGCATGAAACGGACAGCTTGCCCGCGGGAAAGAAAGCGGCGCTGGAAGTTATGGCAGAGAAACGCGGTTTGAGCGACATTGAATGGTCGTTCGCGCTGGATGCTTTTCAGGCCGAGCGCGATCAGGCCGTGACCATTGATACGGCGCAAATTCATTTTAAAACTAGCGGGCGGCGCTATGTGATGATTGACGCGCCGGGGCATGAAGAATTCCTCAAAAACATGATGAGCGGCGCGGCGCAGGCCGACGCAGCCATATTGGTGGTGGATGCAAATGAGGGCGTGGCCGCGCAAACCAAGCGCCATGCGGATGTGCTGGCGCTGCTGGGGATCACGCAAATCGCGGTAGCGGTGAATAAGATGGATGCAGCCGGCTATGATAAGGCCGTATTTGCGCGCATCGCCGCCGACATTACGGCGTATTTGGCAGAGCTTAATCTTACGCCAACCCATATCATTCCGGTGAGCGCGCGCGGCGGAGATATGATTGCAGCGCATGGTGACAATATGAAGTGGTATGACGGGCCGCTGCTGCGCGAGGCGCTTGATCAATTCGAACAGCCCCGCGCCGATAAATACGCGCCCCTGCGTTTTGCGGTGCAAGATGTGTATCGCCATAATGATAAACGCATTTTGGCCGGACAGGTGCAAAGTGGCAGCGTAAAAACCGGTGATGAGCTGGTATTCTCGCCCACGGGACAATCTGCGCGGGTGCAAACCATTGAAGGCTGGCCGGAAGCAGGCGCGCAAGAGGCGCGTGCGGGGCAGGCCATCGGCATGACGCTATGTGCGCCTATATTCGTGGAGCGCGGCCATGTCGCGGCGCATACGGATGCGCTGCCTGTGCTTAGCAATGTGTTTCGCGTGCGGCTGTTCTGGCTGGCGCAAAAATCCATCAGGGTTGGCGATAGATTCTGCCTGCATATCGGGCCGTATGAGGCCAAAGTGAGCGTGCAGGATATTGATGGCGCCGATAACGTTGCGCGCCACGAGATCGCGGCGGTGGTGCTGCGTGCGCGCGATGCCTTACCGCTGGATGAGGGCGGC
>Ga0136600_1000054_pt1 | contig 63875 bp, 62 predicted proteins | sample AntRauMFilla2698_FD_104634 | JGI IMG/M metagenome (GOLD analysis project Ga0136600, IMG submission 104634) | Saline lake microbial communities from Rauer Islands, Antarctica - Metagenome Filla 2 #698 | ecosystem: Environmental > Aquatic > Non-marine Saline and Alkaline > Saline | place...
CCTGATCTCAAAGTCGCCTGCGAGCATGTCACAACACGCAGCGCGGTTGAATTTGTACAAAATGCGAGCGTTAATGTGGCCGCCTCCATCACGCCGCAACATTTGCTCTATACGGTCGGGGATTTGCTGCAAGGTTTGCGCTATCATCTTTATTGCCTGCCGGTGCTTAAATTCGAAGCGGACCGTAAAGCGCTGCGCGATGCTGCGATAGATGCGAAAAATACGAAATTTTACGCCGGAACCGATAGCGCCGCGCACACGAAAAAAGCCACTGATTGTGGCTGTGCGGCCGGATGTTTTACGGGCGGAATCGCACCGCAGCTCTACGCGCAGGCCTTCGAAGAGGCGGGCGCGGATTTGGCGCTAGAGAGCGGCCAAAAAGCATTTACGCGTTTCTTATGCGATATTGGCGCCGAATTTTACGGCCTTGCCAAATCATCCAGAAGCCTCACGCTCAGCAAAAAACCGCAAAGCGTGCACAAAATCCAAACGCCCGAGGGTGACATCACCCCGTTGCCGGTCGGCCTTGGAAGCAACGAAATCCCTTGGTCTATCAAGCTTTAAGGCAGGCTAAAAATCATATATACTTAAGATAATATTAACTTGCCCCCTGTCATAATAATTATATTGGGGAAAACGCGCTGCGAGGCGGGTTTATGTGAGCAAAATGGGGGATTACCAAAATGTCAGCGATACGCAAAAGCGCGGAGCATCATTTTTTAACGAAGATCACGGATTTACGCGATAATAATGCGTGCTGGCATATTATGCGCTTTGCTTTGTCTGGGCGCATTGAACATGACGAGATGATGTATAACCCGCAGCGGGTTTTAGAAAAAATCGCGACGCAGCGCGCCGAGGCTGAAAAATTTTACGAGGCCGTGCTGGAGGATTCCGCGCAATTCGAAAAACAATATAGCTATATTTTCACTGATCATGATGTGGTGGTTTTGGCCCTCGTAAAAGACGCGGCGCAAGAAAAAGCCTTCGCGGATATGTATCAAAAACATGCGGCAAACTTGCCAGAAAAGATGAGCAGTTCTGCAACATTGCAGCACGAAATTTACAAATATCAAAAACTGGCCGATGAGAAATTTCTCTCTGAAAGGCGCCTCAAAGCCTACGATGTTCTTGCAGACACCAACCGCATCGAAAGCATTCCTATACGCCGGAAAAAGCGCGGTTATCCGCTGGTTCAGGTGGTTGAGGATGATCGCTTTACCGCGTCCTATGCGGCCAATATTCTGGGCAAGGATTTCGAACTGATTATCTCGCGCTCTGGCGAGGATGCGATTATTGATTACGTCGAGCACGTGCCCGATATTGTTTTCATGGATATTCATTTGCCCGGTATTAACGGCCATCAGGCTTTGCATACAATACGTTCAATGGATGAAGATGTTTTCGCCTATATGCTGAGCGTGGATACGGTGGCGGATAATATCCGTCAGGCAAAAAATCACGGCGCAATCGGGTTTTTGAAAAAACCCTTTTCAAAAGAGCGCATCATAAAAGTTGTCAAAACATCGCCGCATATTATGCGGTCAATGGCGGCGGCGGGGCCGCTTGGCGGGCAAAGCGAAAACGCTTCGTAGATTTTTTGCGAAACGATAAAAAAACTAGCGCAGCATCTCCATAAAGCGTCCGCGCACTTCCGCATCTTGCTTGAAAATACCGCTAAACATCGAGGTCACGGTCGAGGAGGCCGCCTTATTAACGCCGCGAATAGACATGCATTGATGGTTGGCATCAATCATCACGGCCACGCCTTTGGGTTTCAGCGTATCATCAATAATGCGAAGTATATCGCGCGTCATATTTTCCTGCGAGACCAGTCTTTTGGCATGAATATCAACAATGCGCGCCAGTTTGGAAATGCCCACGACTTTTTCATCCGGCCAATATGCCACATGCGCCGTGCCGATAATCGGCACCATATGGTGCTCGCAATGCGAAATAAACGCGATATCACGCACCAAAACCATGTCATCAAAGCCGTAAATATCTTCGAAGGTTTTCGCTAATTCTTTGCTGGCATCGGCATTATAGCCCGAGAAAAACTCTTCATAAGCGCGGGTCACGCGGTCCGGCGTATCAACCAGACCCTCGCGCGCGGGGTTATCACCCGCCCAGCGTATAAGCGTACGTACAGCCTCTTGCGCTTCTTCTTTGCTCGGGCGGCTTATGGCCTCGTCATTTTGCGCAGTGTTTTTTATATCTCTCATCGAAGTAATATCCCCGGCCATCATTTGCCTCTTTTTCTATATTAGGGCTTGGTCTTAGCGGTTTCTTAGACTATTTTCCAGTAAAAAGTACGGGTTTGAAGAACGAATATGCCGAAATTGCAGCTTTACAACTCCCTTGCGCGGGAAAAACAGGATTTTACGCCCATCGATGACAGCCATGTGCGCCTTTATGCGTGCGGGCCGACGGTTTATAATTACGCGCATATCGGCAATGCCCGCATGGCGGTAGTGTTTGATTTGCTCACCCGCATCCTCAAGGCCGCCTATCCCAAAGTCACATATGTTTCCAACATCACGGATGTGGATGATAAAATCATGGCCGCCGCCGTTGAGACCGGCGAGAAAATCGATACAATTACACAAAAATATACCGATATTTATAACGCCGATATGGCGGCTTTGGGCTGCGCCGCGCCCGATATCCAGCCGAAAGCCACCCAGCATATTGCCGAGATGATTACGCAGATCGAGCAGCTTATATCGCGGGGCCATGCCTATGAAGCCGATGGCCATGTTTTGTTTAATGTACCCTCTTTTCCGGCCTATGGCGGGCTTTCGGGCCGCAGCCGTGATGAACAAGTCGCGGGCGCGCGCGTCGAGGTCGCGAGCTACAAGAAAGATCCTGCGGATTTTGTGCTGTGGAAACCGTCCAAGGATGACGAACCGGGCTGGAATTCCCCCTTTGGACCCAATGGGGGCTATGGCCGCCCCGGTTGGCATATTGAATGCTCGGCGATGAGCGAAAAACATCTGGGCCTGCCCTTTGATATCCATGGCGGCGGCGCGGATTTGAAATTCCCGCATCATGAGAATGAAATCGCGCAAAGCTGCTGCGCGCACGGCAATGAGGATGATCTCTCCGCCTTTTCGAAATATTGGGTGCATAACGGTTTCGTCACCGTGGAGGGCGAGAAAATGTCCAAATCCTTGGGCAATGTCGTGCTGGCACATGATCTGCTGGAGCGCGGCGTGAACGGTATGATTATCCGCTTGGCGCTGCTCTCCGCGCAATACCGCAAGCCGCTCGATTGGAGCGAGCAATCCCTGCATCAGGCCGAGAAGCTTTACGAGAAGCTACAGCGCGCTTTTACGGCGCTGGAAGGCGTTGAGGCTGATCCGGCTGTTATTGATGCCGATGCGAAATTTATGGCGGCTCTGTGCGATGATTTAAACACACCGCAGGCTTTTGCAAGGCTGGCCGAGCTTTTATCCGGAATTGGGCTCGCCGATCCTGCCGATCTTCCTGCTTTGAAAGCGCCCTTGGAGAATTGCATGGCTGTGCTGGGGGTGGAGGTTCTGCCTGCGGCGGCGGCTGATCATGGCGGGCTGGATGTCGCGAACATTGAATCTCTTCTGGACGAACGCATGCAGGCCAAAGCCGATAAAAATTACGCGCGCGCCGATGAAATTCGCGATGAACTTGCCGCCATGGGCGTTGCGATTGAAGACACTGCCGATGGCCCGAAATGGTCGAAAATATAAAACTAACGCGCCCGTAATACGCGGTAAAACACATTATATCCGGCGGCTGTCGATGTGAAACATCCGGCTTTGAATCCAACTAATTTGGCGCTATTGGCCTCGTCGCCGACCTGATTGCTATAGCCATAGCTGCCTGTGAATTTCACGATTGATGAAGACCCGTCAATGGGCACCGTGGCGGGTGTATCAACGCCGAGTAATTCATTCACCGTCTTGCAGACCTGATCTCTAACGTCGGGGATCATCGCAACCATTTCCGTGCAGCCGCTATTGGCGCAATTACTGCCGATATTGATAAAATCCATCTCGCCATTGAACGTCCATACTGCTGCGGCGCTTGCGGCGGCATCGGCGGGTACGGCGCTCCAATTAACCGCGCCACCGGCCAGCTTGAAGATATGGCAGGTATCATCATCGGGCGCGCCGGCATTGGTGTAGCCGGTAATTTGATCATTCTCGAAACTAAGCTGCGTATCAGGGCACCCGCGCAGACGTAATTGCGCCACGGCATTGGCCGCGACATTACCGAATTCGATAATTTCCGATGCGGCCAATTTGGCTGTTTCTGCGCTGACGGTGCCGCTGCCGCCTTGATTGCTGCGCGAGACGGCAAAGCTCAGCGCGGCGATCAGCACAACGGCGATCAGGATATAAAATAAAACATTACCGCTTTCGCTTGTTCGGGCCCGGGTATGGTTCATTTTGATCATCCTTTTTTCAATCTTGCGGCGCGATAAATTTTTGAAATTCTTTTTCATTGGAGGCCGGAATATGCACCGGCAGCGTCTTATGACCGCACGCGGCCAATGTTAAAAATTCCGCGCGGGCGCTGCCAATCTCGATATTATCAAGTAAACCGATGCCAAGCACGGATTTTGTGATTGGCGCGCCGTCTTTGATGGCCTGCTCAATGGCCTCACGCTTGCCGCGCGGGCCGTCTTTCATATCCGCCGCGTCTTTAATTGCGCCGTCATTATCCAGCCAATCAACGCTAAACACAGAATCGCGCCAGCTTGCCAGCACCGTGGCAACATCAACATGAATGCCGATAAAGGTGGTTTCGCGATTTTGTGTCGCGCTATTATCTTTAAAACTGATTGTTTTTCCTGTACTCATAAATAGAAACCTAAGCGATAATTTACGCGAAAGAAAGAGCCGAAAATGGATCAATTTATACCCGAAACGATTCAGCTTGATGAACATGCTGACGGAGTCTCGTGCGATGGCGGTGGCGGCGCGCTGGGTCACCCCAAAGTCTGGTATAGTTTTGATGGGCAGGATAGCGTCGAGTGCGGTTATTGTGACCGGTTATTTGTGCAATTCTCCGGCGGCGCCAAAACGGAAAAGTCCGATAAATCCGGCGCGGCGGTTAAAAAACAAGCCAAAGCTTGATAAAAAGAGTATCTCGAATTATATAAATGGATGGCGGCGCTGCGAAAAGCGGGCTGCTGATATATGGACTTGCTCATAAGAGGAGATCACACGAGATGAACACCACACGTCTATCTTTATTCGACAGCCCGTTATTTTTGGGCTTTGACGACATTGAAAAAACTTTCGACCGTTTGCGTAAATCCGGCGGCGATGGCTACCCCCCTTACAATATCGAACAAACCTCCGAAGATGGCTTGCGCATTACGCTGGCCGTAGCGGGCTTTACCATGGATGAGCTTGATGTGGAGATCGAGCGCAACCAGCTCACTATTCGTGGCCGCCAGATCGAGGATGAAGAGCGCATTTACCTGCATCGCGGCATTGCGGCGCGCCAGTTCCAGCGCAGCTTTGTGCTGGCCGATGGTATCGAGGTCAGCGGCGCGGCGCTCGATAATGGGTTGCTGCATATTGATCTCAAGCGCGTACGCCCCGAATCCAAGGCGCAGAAAATCGCGATTAAAGGCAGCGCGGCAGGCAAGAGCCAGAAGAAAAAAGTCACCCAAGCGATTGATGGGGCAATTGATGATGCGATTGATGTTGACGGGGAAGAAAACACTTAAATGCGGCTGATTCATATTTTCTTAAGAATAAACGTGCAATCTGTTAGTATATAAAAGTCCTCAAGGGAGAGTTTTGACATTATGACGCAATCAGAGACACAGCAATTTTTTAAACAGCTTGATCCGCAGGACTTCCTCGCGCTTGGCATCGAACAGGTTGCCTATATCCGGCCCATGAAAATCGAAGATCAGTCTGCCTTCGCTATTTGCGCGGCGGACGGCACAACACTAAGTGTCATGGAAAGCTACGAGAGCGCGCTGGGCGCCATTCATAATAATGATATGGATGTGACAACGCTGCAGTAAGGCGGGGCTTTTATTCCTCAGAAACAACAAAGGCGGCTGTCCCTCACAAATTGGGAGCCGCCTTATTTTTTGCTCTCTATCCGTGGAATTTTTAAGCCGCCATGAACCAGCCATCGGGATTATAAATCGCATTATTTATGCTCTCTTCATCCTTGGCATCACGAATAGCGCGGCATAATTCTTTATCCTGCAACATGCGCGCGGCGCGCGACACATTCATCAGGCCGTACGCACCGGCATTTTGCGGCGAGAGAACCATACAAACCAAATCGACTTTTTGCTTTTCCGCGCCGGAAAAATTAGCGGGTTTTTCAAGTCGCGCCAACAAAGTCACCGGATGCTTTAAACCCGCAATGCGCACATGGGGAACCGCCGCGCCATTGCCGATGGTGCAGCTTTCATAGGCTTCCTTCTCCAATAATCTCTCCAGCGCCTGATCGGCCGGAAAATCCAGCTTGCCGGAGAGAAACCCCAGCAACCCCTCAAAGACGGTCTTTTTACATTGGCCCTTTACGGCGGGCAAAATGAAATCAATCTCGATGTCTTTTTTCGTATTTGGCATGTATCTCTCGTTTAAAAATCCCTAAACGCTGTTTTTATCGCTTTGCCTTGGCGGTTCGCGGCGCCGCTAGATCGGTCTTGCACAGTGTCTAACCCATCTTCGCGGTGAATTACCACCTCTAAATTTGCTGCGCTGCATATTTTAGGCACGGCTAATTTACCCGTAACCCATACACAGCAAAAGCCGCGCTGCATTTACACTCACGGCTTTTGAATAATAATTATTTGTGGAAAAGGCAAGCTCTTAAATCATTGAATTTAAAAGGTAAAATATGCCACGAAATATTCAGACTTAAAATGTCAAATAAGCCCGCGCCCATGAAATATTGTTTTAGCTTTTTATCTCGCTTAGATCGATCCAGCCAATATTGCCATCATCGCGGCGGTGAACCACATTGATTTCTTTATTGCTGGCATTGCGGAAAACATAAACATCGCGGCCCTCCAGATCCATGCGCATGACCGCATCGGAGACACTGAGCGTTTGAATGTCGGTGGTCATCTCCGCAATGACAACCGGATCATCACCCAGTGGCACGCCGTTTTCATCATGGGTTTCAACCTCGGCGGCGCCTTCATCCTGCTCGGGCGTGGCTTGCAAAACATAGTTCCGCGCTTTTTGAATTTCTTGCTCGGGCGTGCTGTCCCCGCGCTCGTGATGGTCGCGCAATTTTTTCTTGTAACGGCGCATTTGCTTGCCGACTTTTTCGGCGGCTTCTTCGAATGATTTATACGGGTCCGCATCCGTGGAATCGCCGATAACGCTGATATTCTTACCCAACTGAATTGTGATATGCGCGCGCGTTTGCGGCTTTCCATGCCCCTCTTTCGAGAAGGTCACCGTCGCAAATGTCGCATGGTTGAAATATTTCTGATTCAGATCTTCGAGCTTGTCAGACACGTGCGTACGCAGCGCGTCCCCCACGTCAATTTGTTTTCCGTGAACGTTAAGTTCCATCGTCTCGTACCTCGTTTGTGATTTATAGTGGTAAGAATAATTATATCACATCTGCATTTATGTAGGTGAATTTTTACAGATTTTTTGCGCGATGGTTTTTGATGGCGTTAAAGATTTTTCTTCTGCTTGCGGCGTTGAACCGAGCTGCCGATATGCATGGCCTCGCGGTATTTGGCCACGGTACGCCGCGCAATATCAACGCCCTCGCCCTTGAGCGTTTCAACGATTTTATCGTCGGAAAGAATTTTCTTCGTGTCTTCCGCATCAATCATATTTTTAATGCGCGCCTTGATGGATTCGGCGCTGTGTGACACGCCGCTGGATGATATAAGCGCGGTCGAGAAAAAGAATTTCAGCTCGAAAATTCCGCGCGGCGTGCCGATAAATTTGCCCGTTGTCACGCGGCTGACCGTACTTTCATGCATTTCAATTTCTTCGGCAATATTCTTGAGCGTCAGGGGCTGTAGATATTCAATGCCGTAATTAAAAAATGCTTCTTGCTGCTCGACCAGCTCGCTGGCGACTTTCAAAACCGTTAGCGCCCGTTGCTCCATTGCGCGCACCAGCCAATTCGCGGCGCTTAACTGTGTGGTGATATATTCGCGGTCTTTCTTGTCTTTTGTGACCGCAGAAATCTCGGTGTAATATTGCTGGTTTATCAATACGCGCGGCAGCGTATCGCTGTTAAGCTCAACCCGCCAGCCGCCGCCCAGATTTTTGGCTTTGCGCTTCATCAGCACATCAGGAATGGCGGTTTGCACAACCAGATGATCGAACTGCGCCGCGGGTTTGGGGTCGAGCGCGCGAATTTCGCCGATCATATCGGTGAGATAGGTCTCATTGACGCCGCATAAATCAGCAAGCTTTTTAAAATCATGATCGGCAATCAGATTAAGATTTTCCAGCAGCGCGCGCATCGGCGCATCAAGCTGCTTGCGTTCCTCAAGCTGTAGCGCCAGACAATCGGCCAAATCATTGGCGAATACGCCCGTAGGGTCAAAACCTTTAAGAATGCTCAGTAATTTATCAATGCGCTCCTCCGAACATCCTAATTGCTCGGCCAGGGCCGGCGTCTCGACACGCAGATACCCGCTTTCATCTAATTGGTCGATCAGCAGCCCGCCCACCATGCGGTCGCGCGGATCATCGCAAGCCACGAATAGCTGTTCGCTCAAATGCTCGCGCAATGTTTTATCGCCCGCCAAGCGGTTTTCCAGCGATTGTTCCATCGCCTCGAAACTTGAATTACCGCCCGCGCCCACATCGGCCATATTTGATCCGGCGTCAAAATCATCATTTATAGTGTCGGGGCTCTCATATGAATCGGTGGCGGATTCTTGCTGCTCGCTTGTGTTTTCGCCCGTATTCTCATCAGTGCGATCGGTATTCTCGGTGGCTTCCTCCGGCGCGGGTTGCTCGCTGCCGCCATCGCCCGGACTGTCGTCTTTTTCCAATAAGGGATTACGCTCCAGCTCTTCTTCGACAAATTCCGCCAGCTCCATATTATTAAGCTGCAGCAGCTTAATCGCTTGCTGCAATTGCGGCGTCATTACCAGATTTTGCGATTGTCTGAGATCCAGCTTTTGGGAGAAATCATTCATGATTTTATTTTAGCATGAAAGGGCGCGTGTTAAAGCGAAAATCCTTCGCCCAGATACACGCGGCGGACGGCTTTGTTTTCGACAATATCCTCGGGCGCGCCATCCATCAGGACTTTGCCGCCATGCAAGATATAGGCGCGGTCAACAATGCCCAGCGTATCACGCACATTATGATCGGTAATCAGCACGCCAATGCCGCGTTCTTTGAGCTGCCCGATTAAATTACGGATATCACCAACGGCGATAGGGTCAATACCGGCCAGCGGTTCATCGAGCATAATAAATTCGGGGCGCGCGGCCAATGCGCGGGCAATTTCGACGCGGCGGCGCTCACCACCCGACAGCGCCACAGCGGGCGTACGGCGCAGATGCTCCACGCCAAATTCGGCCAGCAATTCCTCCAGCATCAAATGCTGTTGGTCCTTGGACATGCCTTCCTGTGCCTCAAGTACGGCGCGGATATTATCCTCGACATTCAGACCGCGAAAGATAGAGGATTCTTGCGGCAAATACCCAAGCCCCATGCGCGCGCGCCTGTACATGGGTAGTTCGGTAATATCATGCCCATCGAGCAAAATATGCCCGCCATCGGCCGGAATAAGGCCGCTTGTGATATAAAAACATGTGGTTTTCCCCGCGCCATTGGGGCCCAGCAGCGCCACGGCCTCGCCGCGCTCCACGCGAAACGAAACATTGCGCAGGACAGGGCGCTTTTTATAGCTCTTGGAGAGGTGCTGGATCGATAAACCCTTGGGCACTTCTTTTAAACGGGGTTTTGGCGTGTAATCACTCATCTTTCACATATACCATGTTATCCTTGCTTCGTCAGCTATGTTTTGTCAGGAGTAAACGTAACCCCAGCGCAATCATTAATCCGCCGCTAATCCGGTCGATCCATTTGGAGAACCGTAAGAAACGCGCTTTGATTTGCGGGGTTGTCAAAACAAAGGCTACAAAGCTAAACCATAAAAACGTAATTATAAAATTGCTAACACCATAGACGATTTGTACGGCCATTGGTGTTTCGGGGTTAATCACTTGGGTAAAGAGAGCAAGAAAAAACAAGGTTGCTTTAGGGTTTAATACATTCGTCCAAAAGCCGATCTGCAAAGCCTTCAGTGCGCTGATATCTTTTTTCTTTTGATGAATATCTTTGAGTTTTTTATTATTTTCAAAGCCCTTTGAGGTAAGAGCTTTCCATCCAATAAAAATTAAAAACGCGGCACCGGCAATCTTCATGATGTTAAAAAGTGTAATCGAGCTGGCGATCAGCGCCGCTATTCCCAAGATGGAATAGGTAACGTGGATTATAACGCCGAGCGCAAAACCCAAGGCGGTCAATACGCCTGTACGCCTTGAATAAAGTAGTGATTGACGTACGGCCATAACAAAGTCGGGGCCGGGCGACATGATGGCCATGAGCATGATAGAGCATACGGCGAACCATTCAAATAAATAACCTTCCATGAACATCTGTAATTCCTCCTATTACTGCGCGCCGGGGTAGAACACCCCCCGTACGCGCCCGTTTTCACCGGCGGCGGGGTCGCCGAACAAGCGGCTTATGCCTGTATTCAGATTCACTTCCGCGCGCTCGCCTACCAATATATTGGGCCCGCGCGTGATTTTTACATTCCCTTTAATCTCGGCGCTGTTGCTGGCTGTATTATAAATGCCGTACGTGCCTGTTAATATTTCGGTTGGCGTATTTATCACAACATTATCAAAGGCTTCGAGCGTTTTGAGGGTGCGCTGTCCGGCAGGGCTGTCTTCTAGATTCGCCACCATGCGATCACTGCGCAGCGTATTGGTCTGACCCTTTTGATTGCGCTGGGTAATCTGCGCATTTCCGGTGGCGATCAGGCGCCCTTCGGCGACGTAATACTCAAACTTGTCACGCGCGGTAACGTTTTGCCCCGGCGCATTCAGCCGCAAATCGCTGCCCGTCATCGTGGCTAGCCCCTCATCCATCAGATAAACCGCGTTATCGCCATAGGCTTTGCTGTCGCCGGAGGTCAGAACAACATTCCCCTCGGATGTAAAGCGCCAGATTTGCATGTCATTGCCGTTCGCTTCGCGGTATTCGGCGCGCAATATATCGCCCGCCACGGCCGCCGTTCCCTGCACGGCCTTTGCATTGGTGCGGGCGGTGAAAGTTTTATTCTTACGGTCCCATTCCAGCGAGTCATCGGCCGTAATTTCAATTGGCGTATTACCGCTTGTTGTCAGGGCTTGGGCGTGAGCGGTAGAGATGCCTAGAGAGCTGTACGCGTACAGCGTGAACGCCGCTATCAGAGCTATAATCCGTATCATTCGCTATCTCCTTTCAGGCCAAAACCGGAACCGAGCGCGCCGCCAATTTCATTATTGTCGCGCTTAATAACCATTTTGGCGGGGCCGTGAAAAATAATCAATTCATCCTTGCCGCTGGCCTGTAATCCGGTGGCCTCGATCGTGCCGCGCGGACCCAGCGCGCGCACATCATGGTCGCTCCACGCCATGTTTTTTATGAAGTCCAGATGCAGCTGCGCAGTTTGCAATTGATACCCCTCATCATGAAAAATATTCACATTATCTTGCAGCAAAAATTGCTGCTCGCTTTGTCTGTACGCGCCCTTATCGGCCTCAATGGCCAGCCAATTGCCGCTATTAAGCGTTATATCGCCCGATGGTTTTTCCAGCAGCACCAGATTTTCATTATCCTGACTTTGCACGGCGCGCGCGGCAATAATTGTGTAGGGCTGGTTGTTAGGATCAACGCTTTCGAAACGCGGATTAATCAGCGCGTTACTGGCGGCATCTTGGGGGCTGCCGCTCGTATCCTCGATAATGAAATCTTTGTTCACATCCATATTAGGCCAGCTCAGCACCACCGCAATCAGGATCAGCGCGATGATCGGCAGAACCAGACGCGTACGCCGGATAAAACGGGAATAGCCCTGTTTATATTGGCTGGTTGAGCGTTGTGTATCCTGATCCATGCAAGCTTTATAGGTAAGCACCTATACTTCCTTATTTTATAAAATTCTGTGACAATATATAAAGAAAGGAGCAAGTTTTGACAATGAAGGACATGCCGGAGGTATATTTAAATTGTCAAAACGTAGAAATTTTCTTTACATTTTGTCACCCTGTAAAGGGCGCGGCAAATTTTTGTATCTATTGTAAAAATCATTTGAACGTAACCTCAACTATGTCCTGCATTATTTTTACTTCCGTCTATCAAAAATTTTCTACGCGCAGAATGGATAAAATAAGGACGTATAGGTGCTAAGCAAGCCCGGCCTGCAAACAATCTTGCAAGCGGATCATCCCGGCCAATTTGCCGTTTTCGGTAACAAGAAGGCTGGTGAGATAGGCGCCTTGCGATTTTGTCATCATATCGACCGCTTTGACGGCGAGTAAACCCGCTTCGATTGTCTTGGGTCCGGCGGTCATTATATCGCTGACTTTTTGGCTCATCAGATCGGCGGCCATATGGCGTTTCAGGTCGCCATCGGTAATAATTCCGGCCAGCTCGTCTTTGCCATCAAGCACAATTACCGCGCCCAGATTTTTCTCCGACAGCTCCAAAATCGCCTTATCCATTGTGTCGCCTTCATGCACCAGCGGCAGGTCTTCATACCCCACCATCAACTCGGAGACCTTCATCAGGCGTTGCCCCAATTTTCCGCCCGGATGGAACACTTTATATTGATCCATCGTCAGGCCCATATGCTCCAGTAATGCCACGGCCAGCGCATCCCCCAGCGCAATCATCATGGTGGTCGATGTGGTTGGCGCCAACCCGTTCGGACACGCTTCGGGCACTGTGGGCAGCAGCAGCGTTATATCGCTATGCTTGGCCAGCGCGCTGGCGGCGTTACTCGTCATGCCAATTAATGTCATGCCATAGCGGCGCGTATAGTGAATAAGGTCGGACAGCTCGGCATTCTCGCCGGAGTTGGAGAGCATCAGCACGACGTCATTCTCGGTAATCATGCCCATATCGCCGTGACTGGCTTCACCCGCATGTACAAAATAAGCAGGCGTTCCAGTGGAGGCGAGCGTTGCGGCCATTTTACGCGCGACATGGCCGCTCTTGCCGATGCCTGCCACAATCAGGCGGCCTTTATTGGCCTTCATCGCGTGAATTTCATCAACGGCGCGGGTGAAGTTTTCATCCATTCCATCGCGCAGCGCGGTTAAACCGTCAATCTCGGTGTTTAAAACGGCGCGGGCATTATCAAGGTGTTTGGTCATTTGATGAGCGTTATTTTAATGAGCGAAAATATCAATGGGACCCCAGCCGCCCAAATCAAGCGCGGCCTGGGTGGGAAGGAAATCGAAACAGGCTTGCGCCAAATGAACGCGGCCTTCGCGCTCCAGCATGACGTCCAAACGTTCTTTCAGCGCATGCAAATACAGCACATCACCGGCGGCGTAATCTTGCTGCTGCTGGCTTAATTCATCGGCGCCCCAATCGGAAGATTGCTGCTGCTTGTTAATATCAACACCCAAAATTTCGCGGCATAACTCGCGCAGGCCGTGGCGATCCGTATATGTACGCACCAATTTTGAAACTGTACGCGTACAGTAAAGGGGCGTACAATCAACGCCCAGATAGGCCCTGATCACCGCGACATCAAAGCGCGCAAAGTGAAATATTTTCTCGATATTCGTATCGGCCAGAAGTTTCTTCAAATTCGGCGCGTCATAATCGCCCTTGGCGAGCTGCACCAGATGCGCATTATCATCACCTGCAGAGAGCTGCACCAGACAAAGGCGGTCGCGCCCCGGGTTCAGACCCATCGTTTCCGTATCCACGGCAACTACATTCCCCAGATCCAAATCGGCCGGAAGGTCACCTTTATGCAATGTAATGCTCATGATATTTGCCCGCCTTTACCTGTTACGACCTATTATTTTATCTATGCTCTGCTTCGCCAAGGCTTCGCAGAGTCACTGTTCGCAATTAAAGCTAATTGTGCGTAGCACTGCGTAGCTTTAGCGAAGCAGTGGTGCCCAAGAGAGGACTTGAACCTCCACTCCCTTACGAGAACTACGACCTGAACGTAGCGCGTCTACCAATTCCGCCACTTGGGCACACCGTAAAAAAGAACCACTATAAGCCCTTTTCGAAGCTTGATTTTCTAGCTTAGTCTATGTTCCTTGTCAAACATTCTTGGCATGGGCGCGCAAATCCTCCATGATGTTTACAGACAATAATGCAATAGGGGCATGAGCATGAAAATTCTTTATATTGATCACGACGAGGTGGGGCCGCAACTTGCGCGCGCTCATTTGGAGCCTGTCGGCCATGAAATTACACATATCGCATCGAAAAACGATGTCCCCGAAGCGCTGGAAAATAACGTCTATGATGTGATTATGATTGACCCGTCTCCGGTCAAGGATCCGCGTTCGCTTGTGCTGGATATTCGCCGTCAGGCCGCCGCTTACCCTTATGTGATATGGTTATCCGAAGAACCGCCGGAAGGAGCGCTCAAATCCGGTGTGAATGACGTGTTGGCCAAGCCATTGGATAAAGCGGCGCTGGATCAAAAGCTGGAGCAGGCCGCTCATCTCACAAAGCTCGTGGCGCGCATCGGCAATACGGAAGAAGATTTCCCCAGCGCGGGTGGCGTCATTTCAAAATCAGCCTTTAACCAGCTTTTTCTCTCCGCCATTGACCGTGCCGTGCGGTACGGCGAGGCCAGTTTTATCTTGTTTATCGATATCGCCAATTATCAGGATATCGTCCATGAGCAGGGCAATTACGCAGCCGATTATGCCGCCGCAAAGCTTTCGCAGGCGTTGGTTCGTGTGCGCCGTCAATCCGATATTATCGGCCAAACCGCAAATAATGAATTCGCGCTGCTGCTCCAGCGGCCGATCTATGATTCCGAGCCCGTTGATGCTGCCAATCGTTTTGCCCAGACATTGGGCGAGGATGAGGGGCTGGCCGCCGTTGAGGGCGCCAAGCCTGCCATTCATATCCGCCTTGTGGATATGCCCGCGGGCAGCATCGTGGTGCAGCACGAGCTTTAAGCGGCTAATTTCCTGCGAAACAGGTTGAGCAAACCCCCTCTTTGCGCGTAAAATGGTGTTGTTCCGGCGCGTTTTCCTATGGCGCGCACATCCTTTACGCCTTGCCTTAAAACAAAATGCCCTGCAAGCCATTGATATTGAATGCTCTTTTGATCTGTTGCGGTCTTGTTATCGCTGCATTCTTCACGCCTGCCGCATACGCAGGCGAGGCGAATCAAAACCCTGCCAGCGCCCCGATCAACCAGCCGAGCGCCTATAAATTGGGCGCGGGGGACAGCATTAACGTCACCATCTTCGGCGAAGAGGCGCTATCGGGCAGCTATCACCTCGATCAGGATGGCCGTATGTCCATGCCGCTGATCGGCGAGATTGATCTGCTGGGGCGCAGTTTGAACGAGGCCCGCGCGCTGATTACGCAAAAATACCAAAATGGCTATCTTAATAATCCCGCCATCACGATTGATGTTGCGGCCTTCCGGCCCTTTTATATTTTGGGCGAGGTGAATAATCCGGGCGAATATGAATATAGCGCCAATCTCTCTGTGCTGAATGCTGTGGCGGTGGCGGGCGGCTTTACCTATCGCGCGCGGCGCAGCGAGGCCGAGCTTCATGTGCCCGGCGTTGGCGAAGATATTATCAAGACCGATATTCCCATGGGGCGCATCATCCGGCCCGGCGATATTATCTTTATCGAGGAGCGTTTCTTTTGACCTCCGCGCCGCCATTTCCTTCGCCCAATATCCCGCCCCGTATATCTTCGGAGCCTGAAATAGATCTGCGCGGCCTGATGATGATTTTATGGCGCCGCCGTGTGCTTATTTTGGGGCTGCTGCTGGTTTTGCTCTCGCTGGTGGCCATCGTGCTAAGCTTCATCCAGCCACGTTATAAGGCGAAATCGCTTGTGCATCTTAATAATCCGGTGACCGCCGGTGGCTCGCCGGAGCTGCAAGCGCTGGCCGGCCTCACAAAGCGCGATAACACGATGATTTTAAGCGAGATCGAAATTGTGCGCTCGCGCGGTTTGGCGCAACATATTGTGATGCGCCTGAATTTACTGGCTGACCCGGGGTTTAATCCGCGTTTTGCCGCGCATAAAAATGCTGCGCTCAATGGTAATTTCAAAACGGCGCGCTTGCCTCCCGAAATAGCGCAGCGCGACATGGACGCGGTTGTGACAAATTTCCTGAAATATCTTGATGCGCGCGCCATTCCCGGCTCCAACGTGATGCAAATCTCATATCTCTCGCCTGACCCCACCCGCGCGGCCTTTATCGCCAACGCCGTTGCCGATGCCTATATCGCCCAGCGTTTGGAGAATAAAATGAAATCCTCGCGCCGCGTTAGTTCGTGGCTGGACCGGCGGCTGGAAGAATTGCGCGAACAAGTCCGCATGGCGGCGCAAAATGTTGCGGATTACCGCGCGCAGCATGATTTGAACGAGGGTGTGCGCGGCGATATGGCCGGTGAACAATTCTCGCAATTAAACGCCCAGCTAATTAACGCGCAAACCCGCCAGGCAGAGCTTCAGGCGCGCCTCGCGCAGCTAAAGCATTTATCCGGAAATGCGGGGGAATTACAAACCGCCGCCGAGATTATAAATTCCGGCCTTATCCAAAAGCTCAAGCTAAATGAAGCCGCCCTGCAGCAGGAAATATCCGATCTTTCCGCGCGTTACGGCCCGCGTCATCCCGAGATGATCAAGCGCGTGGACGAGCTGCGCGATTTACGCGAAACCATGGCGGCAGAGATGGATGTGATTGCCGCCAGTGTCGCCAGCGAGTTGAAAGTAGCCGGTGCCCGCGTGGCGGGGCTGAAAGACAGCCTTGCGCGCCTGCAAAGCGAGCGCCACAGCGAGGGCGGCGCCATTATTCGTTTGCATGAATTACAAGACGAGGCGCGCACCAGCCGCCAGATTTTCGAGAATTTTCTTGAAACCTATAAGCGTTCCGCCGCGCAAGATGAATTGCAAGAATCCGGCGCGCAGATTATTTCCTATGCCGCCGCGCCCGCGATGCCCGCCTACCCCAATAAGCGGCTAATATTGGCGCTCACCGCGATTGCCGGACTTTTTGCGGGTGTGTCGCTCTCCTTTTTATTCGAGAAAATGGATAATAATTTTCGTAGTGCGGGCCAGCTAGAGGCGGCGCTGGGCTTTCCCTGTTTTGCGCTCATCCCCAAAGTTGCCAATCTGACGGGCAAGGCGGCGGCGGATTATATTTTGGCGCGTCCGGCGTCAGTGGCCGCCGAAGCCATTCGTACATTGCGAACTGTTTTGGGGCTGCGCGGCAAAGAAAAAGGGGGGCCAAAGGTCGTCACCGTGACATCGTCTTTTCCCGGCGAAGGCAAAACGACATTATCCGCATGGCTGGGGCGCATGGCCGCCAAGTCCGGCGAGAAAGTCATCATCATTGATGCGGATTTGCGCCGCCCGAAAATCCATCACAGCTTCGGGCAGAAAAATACGCTCTCGTTGGTGGATTATCTGACCGGAGAAAAAACGCTGGAGGAAATTGTGCAAATCGATGAGCGCTCCGGCCTGCATATCCTTTATGGTCGCGCCGTACCGGGCAGCGCGCTGCAACTTATCGGCGGCGCGCGTATGGAAAAGCTCGTGGCGGCTTTGCGCCAAAGCTATGATCTGGTGATTATCGATTCGCCCGCCTGCATGGCGGTATCGGACGCGCGGATATTGGCAACGCTCTCGGATCAGCTCCTCTACGCCGTGGCGTGGGAAGAAACACCGCGCGCGATTGTGGCAGGCGGGGTCAAGCAATTCACCGATCTGGATTTCGAGAAAATCGGCTTTATCCTCACCAATGTCGATGTGCAAAAACATGTGCGCTATGGCTATGGTGATACGGTGTATTATTATGGCCGCAATGATAAATACTCCTAGAGCATCCTTGTAATTATTTTTTGGTCAAGACAAAGAGCGGCTCCTCTACAAAGATGTCCAAGCATGAAAAGTAAACATCATCAAATAATCCCCCTTACCATGCTGGCGCTATGCGGTGCGGGGCTATTGCTGGCGCTATGGCTTATGGTCGGGACAAATTACCATGCCCGCGCAAATCAGTATGCCGCCCGCGCGGCGCAGCTTTCCGATGCGGGGGCGCGGGGCGAGGCCGCAGGGTATGTCGCGCAGGCTCTGGCGATTAATCCCTACCGCCCGTCTTTGTGGGCGCAGCTTGGTTATCTTGCCCCGCCCCACCGCCAGAGAGCCGCGCAATTCTCCCAAAGCCTGACCAGAGGCGCGCTGTTTAACCGTTTGCACGCCGCCGATCAGTTGGGGGTCGCCGATGAATAGGCTCAGACCGGCCGAAATAATATTCCTGATTTTGCTTGCCGCAACAATTTTCCTTGCCGGTGAGCAGCGCTTTATTACGGGTATCTTATTGGCCGGATGGGGCGGCTTTGCGCTGGTGCGTTTGCTATGGATCATTGAAGGCGCGCGCAGCAAAAATACCAGCCCCCCGCGCTATCTCCCCGCCATGATTTTACGTCGCAAAATGAGCGCGCATGATCAGGCGCAAAATGAACGCGCACAAAGCGCTATGGCGGGTTTCATGATGTTATGGCTCGGCGTAGGGCTGCTTTACGGGCTGCCGCATTTGCTCGCCGCGTTTCTTTACGAGAGCGAAAATTTGAGCCAAGCGCAGCAATTTTTAACCGAAAATTTTGCAACCCAGCCAGCATGGCGCGCCGCAATGATTGATTTGGCGCTGCAGCATTTGGCCGCAATATGGATGATCGGCGCCGCAGCATGGGGGGCCTATTCGCTGGGCACCACGCATAATGGCGGCAAATTATTTGCGGGGCTTTTGGCGCTGGGGTTTTTGGTGACGCTCGCGCCTTTGATGGGCGCGCCCGTTCATATGCACGCACCGCCCTTGGGTGTGCCCATCCTTTTGCTGGGGCTTTTGGTGGCCGTGCCGTTATTCAGATTTGCGCGCGATATGCTGCGCTATGAACATCGCCGTATCTTCGCCGTGGCGGGGATGATCACGCTTGCCGCGCTGAGCATTATCTATCTCGCCGGATATGCCTCATTGCCGCTAAACGTTGCAGGATGGGCGCTTGCCGCTTATTTATGGGCCAGAACATCCGCGCCCCCGCCCAAGAAATTACGCATACGTCAGTAGATATAGGAATATAATCCTTGACAAGGCGGCACACCTGATATTTAATCATCACCATCAACACCACAATTATATCTATCGCACGGCGCCCTTTTTTAAGCGGCGCTTTTTTATATGAAAGGAATCATTATGCCGACTTTACTCCCCCAGGATATGGACAATAACCCCATTCAGGCGCTTCGTTTGAAAGATGGCGGCGCGCACACAATCACGGTGAGCGCCACCTCCGCGCGCAATGCAACCGCCTTTGCCGCCAGCACGGGCGTGGTCAGCCTGTATGCCGATACGGATGTTTACGTGGCGTTCGGCGATAACACGGTCGCCGCAACAACCGGCGATCATTTCTTTCCCGCCGGACTTTATTACGACGTATCCATCGGCAGCGAACGTAGCGGCCATGACACGCATGTCGCCGTGATCCGCAGCAGCGCGGACGGAAATTTATATATTTCCGAGAAAGAATAATTACCAAAAAACAAAGCAAAATGCGGCGAGAACATTATATTTCGAGAACCGGAACGCAATATACATTTTTGTATTTGAGTACCGGAAGCACAGAAATATGATGTTCGCAGCCTATTTGGCGAAGTTTAAGCTGCAGAGCGCCGGGATTTCAGGGCCGTGGTAATCGTGCCCTCATCCAGATAATCCAGATCACCGCCCACCGGCATGCCATGCGCCAGCCGCGTGATATTGAGTTGTGCGTTACTATCCATCAATTTATCGCTGATGTAATGCGCGGTGGATTGCCCGTCAACTGTGGCGCTGAGCCCCAGAATAATTTCCAATTCCCCCGCATCATGGACGCGCTCTATCAGTGAATGAATACGCAGCTCATCGGGGCCAATCCCGTCAAGCGCGCTCAAAACCCCGCCCAATACATGATACAGCCCCTTATACGCGCCCGTACGTTCAATCGCCCAAACATCGCTGACCTGCGCTACAACGCATAATTTCGTGCGGTCGCGGCGCTCATCGGTGCAAATTTTGCACGGGGCGCTCATATCCAGATTGCCGCAAATGCTGCATTCGCAAACCTGCTCGGCGGCTTGCTCCAGCGCGCCAGCCAAAGGCCGCATCGCCGTATCGCGCTTTTGCAGCAGATGCAGGGCAATGCGCCGCGCAGATCTGTTGCCCAAACCGGGTAGGGATGAAAGCTGGCGAATAAGATGATCTAGCGGGCCGTGGGAATGTGTACTCATAAAAATATCATAATGTTTTTCCTGCCAAAGCGGGAATCTTTAATGGGCGTTATTAAAAATATCCCCGTTTTCACGGGGGAAGATAGTGATTATCTAATCGTTTAAGCGGCCAATCTCGCGGTTAGGGTCACGATAGGCGAACAGGCCGCCGGAATGCTCCACCGGACTTTGCAAATCAATCAACTCGACCTCGGTGATCAGCCCCTGCATATCGATAATGCGCCATTTCTTCAGCGCAAATGTCTGGTCATTGGCAAAGGCCAGAATGATGCTGCCCGCCGACGGGTCGGCCTTTTGCACAAGCGTTATTTGAATATAGCCACCCGCGCGTTTAATTTCTTGCACGGTGATATCATCGCGGAATTTCAAATCTTTGCGCAGGATGAAATCCGCCAATGTCTGGCCGATCGGCGCGTTGGTTTGCTCGCCCAATTCCGCATCATAGAAATAAATGAAGAACCCGTCGGCCACCACGAAATCATCGCTATTATCGTAATCAAAACGCAGCTTGCCCGGACGATCCAGATAAAATGTGCCGGTAAACTGGCTGCCGTCATGACTGGTTTGGATAAAGCCGGCCTTGGCGGTTTTAAAGCTTTGCAGGTAATTTTCCGCGCGCGCGACATAGTCCAGTTTCTCCGGCGCGCTCAGCGCATAAGCGGGAGCGGCAAAGGTCAATAAAGCGGCGATTAATAATAAAATTCTCATGGCATTATCCTCGCCCATGAATGTGGCAGGATTGCGGTGCGGGTCAAGGGATTTTGTTTTTTCTTGACACAATTATGAAAACATATTATAGTTGCCCATAATTAATGAAGCACGGGTTTAACGGCCCGAAAGATAAAAAATAAATATAATTCACGGGTCAATCCCGAACGAGAAGTAAAAACAATGTCACAGGATGACTTTAAAGCGGCTTCCAATCCGGAAGACGAACATGTCACAAAAAGACTTATTAGAACTAAAAAATTTCATTCAATTCATGGCCGCGAGGGCTTTGAAAAAGCTATGGAATATGCCCTTGTAATGCCTTTTTGGGACAAGCTTAAGGATTTCTATGTTCATAATATATGCGAAGCTGTCGCAAATGAGTTTTTAAATTTAGCAGAAAAGGAAGGCATAGACGCGGCGCGCACGTTTTTAAACAATAATGAATATTGGACGCGCTATCCTGACAAGGCGGCTGATTTTCAGCATACAATAGAAGAGCATGAAGATTATATTCTCAACGGACACACAGATGAGTATAAAATCAGGTGGCTGAAAAACCATTTGGAGGAGAAAGAGTTTCGTAAAATTCAGGAGAATTCAGTAATTATAAATATTCTCAGGGCTTTGGAGGATTTGGAACAGCATAAGAAATCAGGCGATTTAGATGAATTTGGTTTAAGCATATCAGAGCGGGTCTTAATACCGCCAACATCATGGAGACATAGAGATCGCATAAAAGTTGAGCTAGATCCAGATCAGCCCGCAATTCCTGAAAAAGTCAGGCAATCAGATTTTTTTCAGGAGGCGCTGAAACGACAATGGTTATATGAGAAGTTATTTGCCGTTTTCGGATCACTAAAAACTGAAAATTTTCCAAGATTTCTGCGATACCGAACAAAAGTTAAAAACCTGCTTTTAAAAGACGTTGATGTTTTGGAAAATATAGACAATCCGGTTGCTGAATATAAAAAATTACAAGCAGCCTTTCAATTTGGCAAAAATTGGCAATTATTTGGAGTGGAGGAAGCGGCGGCTGATCTTTATGAAAGTGATGCGTATCGGCGTGATCCCGCATATTTTGATGCGCGGGTTGAATCTGCACGAAAGTTTATCAAGCAATTTCAACCCGACGAAAAATCGAAAGACCCGGCTTTGGATGGTGGGCCGCCGTAAGATGTGGACTTAGTCCGCATTTCGGGTCCACATTTTGCGCTCTATATTGAACTTTGTATTGCGGTTTAATGCCCACCCAAAAGACTTAATGGTCGCCGACCAGAACATCGCGCTTGCCCGTTGCGTTGGCTTTGCTGACCACGCCTTGGCGCTCCATTTCTTCGATGATGCGCGCGGCGCGGTTATAGCCGATTTGTAATTGTCGCTGAATGAAGCTGGTCGAGGCTTTGCCCTCGCGCGCGATAATCGCCACGGCCTTATCATACAGCTCGTCCACATCGTTGCTGCTGCCGCTTTCGCCGAACATGGCGTTCATCACTTCGCTATCGCCGAAATCGGAGGATTCGTCGGTAACGCCCGTAATATAATGCGGCTCGCCCTGCGCTTTGAGGTAATTCACGACTTGCTCGACATCATCATCGGACACAAACGGCCCGTGTACACGTTTGACCTGCCCGCCCGGCGCCATGTACAGCATGTCGCCCATGCCCAATAATTGCTCGGCGCCGGATTCGCCCAAAATGGTGCGCGAATCGATTTTCGATGTGACTTGGAATGAAATACGAGTCGGGAAATTGGCCTTGATCACGCCGGTAATAACATCGACCGAAGGGCGCTGCGTGGCCATTATCAGGTGAATTCCCGCCGCCCGTGCCATCTGTGCGAGGCGCTGGATGGCGTTTTCGACATCTTTGCCCGCCACCAACATAAGGTCGGCAAATTCATCAACGATCACCACGATATAAGGCAGTTCGGTGAGATCCATTTCCTGCTCTTCAAATACGCCTTCGCCGGTTTCGGGATCAAATCCGGTTTGCACTTTTTGCATGATCACTTCGCCGTTTTTGCGCGCTTCGGCGAGGCGGTCATTATAGCCATCAATATTACGCACACCCAGCTTGGACATAGAGCGATAGCGCTCCTCCATCTCGTTCACCGCCCATTTGAGCGAGACAATCGCCTTGCCCGGCTCGGTTACAACGGGCGCAAGCAAATGCGGAATACCGTCATAAACCGACAGCTCCAGCATTTTCGGATCGATCATAATGAAGCGGCATTTGGATGGCGGCAGGCGAAATAGCAAGGACAGGATCATCGTATTGACCGCCACCGATTTCCCTGAGCCTGTCGTTCCCGCAACCAGCAAGTGCGGCATTTTCGCAAGGTCGGCAATAATCGGCTGGCCGCCAATATCTTTGCCCAGCACCAGCGGCAGTTTCGCGGAGGTTTTCTCGAATTGCCGCGCGTTTAAAATTTCCTGCATATAGACGATTTGCCGCTCTTTATTGGGCAGCTCGATGCCGATGACATTACGACCCGGCACGACTGCGCACCGCACGGAAATCGCGCTCATGGAGCGGGCAATATCATCGCTCAGCGCAATCACGCGGCTGGATTTTGTACCCGGTGAAGGCTCAAGCTCATATAATGTCACAACGGGGCCGGGATAGATGCTGACCACATCGCCCTCGACCTTGAAATCGCCCAGCACATTTTGTAGCAATTCGGCATTTTTGCGCAAAGCTTCCTCGTTAAGCTGCATTTCCTTAAGCTCGGGCGGGGGTGTTTGAATGAGATCGGAGGGCGGCAATTCCCATTCGCCTTGATCGCTCAGGGCAAAGCTTTGCTGCGTATTTGTGGGCTGCGGCGTGGTTTTCTTTGGCGTGACAACGGGGATATTATCTTGTTTTGTGCGCGGCTTATTATCGACAGCGGGGGCGGATAATGTGGGCGCAGCAGGGGCCGGTTCATCATCTTGAATCATTGGGCTGGCTTTGACTTTCGGCGCGGCAGGTTTGAGCATATCAAACTTGAATAACGGCTTGGCCGCGGGTGCATAATCAGGGTCATTATAATGTTTAACCCAATCAATAAAGCGCGCACCTAGCGCATAAACCATGTAGAAAATTGCTGCAATTCCATTACCAATTTTACGCAGCATCGCGATAAGGTCTGCGCGGGTGAAGGCTGCGCCGAACAAGAAAGCCAGCACGCCCAAAATACCCGCGACAAAAGCAATGACAACAGGGCCGATCATGGGCGATATGCTTTGCCCCAAATCCGCAGCATTTTGCATCAGGATCGTGCCCGCTGTACTGCCCAGATAAGGGTGCAGCATAAGATTGCCGGCCGGAATTTGCGCCAGCGCCACGGAGAGTAAAATCGTGCTGATCAGCAAGGATGTAACCCGCAGGAAAAAGGGGCGCACGCTTTGGCGTTTGAATAATTTGAAACCCCATACCGCCAAGCCGCCGCCAAGCGCCAACGCGCCCAGCCCGATTGTTTGCATGAGGATATCGGCCAGCCATGCGCCGCCGCCGCCGCCCCAATTGCCGATATTGCGCGCCTCGTCATTGTCGGCATTGGCGTTGATGCTGGTATTCCATGATGGGTCGCTTGCTTCATAGCTAAGCAGCGAAACCAGCAGGAAAAGCCCGCCACCGAGCAATAAAACGGCAACCATATCGAGCAATCGCCGCGCGATAAAAATCTGCACCGCCTCCGATATAGAGCCTTTTTTCGCCGCTATATTGCGTTTACGGACAGTCTTGATCGGGGCTTTTCGTGATGTTGCGGCTCTGGGCATAAAAGAAACTCGGTGAAATGAGGTGATGGACAATGAGATTGAAATGCGGCACGAGACAGGAATGCGCCCGCATATTGACGATGCATTTACGATAGCGAACAGCGCGGAAAAAGGCAAGAAACATGCGCTTAGCGCGCTGCTTAATTTTTTAAACCCTGCGGCGCAGATAGATAAAATTTTTTACAATCTTAAGGTTTCGTTAATCTTTTGCGGTCTAAATGATATAGACAGATTGAATTTTATGACTATTAGCGCCTAATCATTTATAACCCAAAGGGAAATTGTGCAGTGAAGACTACGATCACAAAGCCTGCCGCTCAGAAGAAACAAGATAAGCTACAAGTGGCTGCGCATGATACCGGCGCACAAAAAGAAGGCGGATCAGATGCGGAATATTCCGTTTATATCTATCATCACGCCGAAGATCTTTCCATGCCGCCGCGCTGGGAAAAAAAGCACAGCACATATTTCGTAGATCAAGCGATCAAGCGCGCAAAAATTCTTTATAAATCGGAAAAATACGCAAAGGTCGAGGTGAAGAAAAAATCCATTCACCGCCGCACCCACCAAGCGATAGACAAAACATATAAAGTGTTTTCATGTCACGGGATGCCGTTTTACATGCACGCGGAAATGATCGCGGCAGCAGCGCTCGGCCTTGTGGGGTTGGGCGTTTTTTTATATCTGGCGCTTGTGGCCTAACCCATATTCGCGCTTAGTCCATATTCCCCAAAGGATCCTTGATAACCAAATCGCCGACCTGGCTGTAAACCGCAGCATTTTCGGTCATTTGCTCTTTTAGCGGCTCGTTTTGCTCGGCCAGCGTTTCAAAAAATCCGGCTGCATCTTTCAATAAACGTCCGCACATTTCCGCAACGGGGGTGCCGTTAATGTCACCTTCGGGGTCTTGTGAAATCATAACGCCGAGCTGCTCGAACACATCCGCATTCTCGGTCATTTGTTCCTTCAGCTCTTCATTTTGCTCGGCCAGCGTACGGAAAAATGTCGCGGCATCCAATAGTAATTTTGATGATAATTCAGCGTGTGTAGGCATGTTTTAGGCTCCTTATATTGTAATTCTAGGCCGACCTTAACATGACGGTTTCCGAAAGTCATGTGCCTTATAACACCCTAAAATACGCACATTTCGCGCAAAAAAGCCCAATTCCTCCAGCGCATTGCGAAAAGCCTCGCTGTCGCAATGGCCATCCACATCAACGTAGAATTGCGCGGCGTCAAAATTGGGATCGACATAGGATTCCAGCTTGGACATAGACAGGCCGTTCGTCGCAAAGCCGCTGAGGCATTTATAAAGAGCGGCGGGAATATTGCGCACGGTAAATAAAAGGCTGGTGATGCAGGATTCCTCTTTCAGATAGGGTTTTTCCGGCTTCGGCGAGAGGATTAAAAAGCGTGTTGTATTATGATCGGCATCCTGCACATCACCGCGCAAAATCTCCAGACCGTAAATCTTGGCGGCAAGCTCCGAGGCAATCGCCGCGTGGGCTTTATTTTTGCGCTCGGCGACTTCTTTGGCGGCGCCGGCCGTATCGACATGAATATGCGATTCAATGCCCAGCTCGCTAATCACCTTGCGGCATTGCGGGATGGCGTGCACATGGCTGTGCACATGCTTGATATCCTTGATTTTCGCGCCTTTTACGCCCATCAGCGCATGGCGTATGGGTTGAAAATGCTCGCCGATAATATTCAAATGGCTTTGCGGCATAAGGTGATGCACATCGGCCACACGTCCGGCCAATGTATTATCCACCGGAATCATGGCCAAATCGGCCTCGCCATTTTCAACAGCCATAAACGCATCGCGAAACCCCACACAGGGCAGGGTTTCATGGTCGGGATAAACCGCATGGCACGCCATATCGGAATAAGCGCCTTTGAATCCTTGAAACGAGATAATTTTTGTCATGATAAGCCTTGAACTAGATAGTGATTTTTCTTTTGATGAATGTTAGTTTAAGGACTATAAGCAAAGCTGCAAAGCCTGTCGAGCAAGCTTTCATATTCAAAAATTAAACCATAAGGAAATAAATCGTCGCCATGTCCAATTTTGAATTTAACAAGATTTTCGCTGCTATCCTGATTGCCGGAATTGCCGCAATGTTTTCGGGCTTTGTTGCGAATAAATTGGTTCACCCGGAGAAGCTGGAAAAAGATGCGGTTGAAATTGAAGGCGGCGCGATAGCCAGCAGCGGCCCGGCCAAACCCAAGGGGCCCGAGCCCGTATTGCACATGATCGCCAGCGCCGATATTGCGCGCGGCGAAAAATTATCCAGAGCCTGCGCGGCCTGCCACTCTTTTGATAATGGCGGCGTGAATAAAGTCGGGCCGAATTTATGGGCAACCGTGAATGCCAAGAAAGGTCATATTAGCGGCTTTGCTTATTCCGATGAATTGCTGGCGACTGGCGGCAAGTGGACTTACGAATCGCTCAATAAATTTCTTTATAAGCCCAAAGCCTATGCGCCCGGCACAAAAATGAATTATATCGGCATGAAAAAGCCCGAAGACCGCGCGGCTATGATTGCGTGGCTGCGGACTTTGGCGCCATCTGCCGCGCCATTGCCCAGTGAAGCACAAATCGCGGCGGAAGCGGCGGAATTATCGCCGGTTGAGGAATTGCAGGATAATGCCGATTTGGTTGAAGAGGCGATTGAAGGTGCGGCCGATAAAGGCGAAGCGGAAGCGACAAGCGAATAAAGTAGTCGAATAAGTTGTTATCAGGCTTTTTGATCCCAGCCGCCGCGCTCATTTTGTTGCCAGTATGTGACATCTAATCCGGCATCTTTGTAGCTTTTCCAGCGCTCGCGGGCGGCGCTCACGGCGGCCTCGTCATTCCCATCCAGAATTTTACAGCATAAATCGTACTCCTTCAGAGCGTCCGGCTCCATCGTGATATTTTGCGCGAGAATAAGCGTGCTTGCTTCATTTTGATTATCGGTGATTTTATCGCTCTCGGCGCTGATCCAAATGGGCTGATGGGCGGGGTTGCCGTCTTTTTCGGTGCCGTGCGGTATAAAGCTACCGGGGTTTTTTGTCCAAAGCACCGCGCTCAGCGATTCGGCCATGGCCTTTTCCGCCACGCGCACCCATATTTTGTGCCCGCCTTCATAGGCTTTGGTGATGAGAGCGGGCAGAGCCTGCTCTAATGTCTGGGTCTGCACATGATAAAACCGAATAGCCGTCATCTACGCATCCTTTATGCATCCTCGTAATAATGCCGATTGCCCTGAAAATCCTCGACAATCCATTTGCCGTCTTCGGCTTGGTCCAGGCGGTGCGGATTAATCTGGATCTTGCCGTAACCGCCGGGAATATCGAGCATATAATGCGGCTGGCACAGGCCGGAAACGCGCCCTAAAAGTACGCGCATAATGGCTTGCCCTTCCTTAATGGAAAGCCGGAAATGGCCGGTGCCCGGCGCCATATCGGGGTGGTGGATATAATAAGGCTTTACCCGCAACGCGGTGAGTTCGCGGAATAAATCCTCCAGCGTATCGGCATTATCATTCACCCCGCGCAATAAAACCGATTGCGAGAGAAGCGTACATCCCGCCTTATGGAGTTTATCCAGCGCCGTTTTCACCGCAGGGGTAATTTCCTGCGCGTGGTTAATATGAATGGCCACATACACGGCTTTGTTTTGGGCAAAAGCGGCCAATTTATCGCATAGCGCGTCTGTAATGCGCGCCGGATCGGCCACAGGAATACGGGTATGAATACGCAAAATTCTGACATGATCAATGCTTGATAAAGTGTCTATAATCGGCGCCAGCCGTGCGGGTGAGAGCACGAGCGGATCGCCGCCCGTTAGGATAACTTCCCAAATCTCGCGCTTGGAGCGGATATAATTAAAGGCGCGCGCAAGGTCATCGGCGCTCATCATTTCGCGCCCCTTTTTATTTTTGGCCGGCCCGACCATTTCACGGCGAAAGCAATAGCGGCAATAAACCGCGCAAATATGCGCCAGCTTGAGTAGCACGCGATCAGGGTAGCGGTGAACAAGGCCGGGAACGGGGCTGTGTAGGTCATCACCGATCGGATCAAGCAATTCCTGCGGCGCGGTGTTTAATTCTGCGATATCGGGCACATATTGCTTGGCGACGGGGTCGCTCATATCCGCGCTTTTCATGGTGGAAAGCACGTGCGGCGTGATGCCCACAGCGTATTTTTCGCCCACGGCCTGAATGCCCGTCTCGCCAAGATTATAAGCGGCGAGATCATCGGTATTTTTGAGACGTACGGCTGGCGCGCCGGGTGTACGTGTTTTATTACTCATAGTGATCCGCAATGAGTTGATTAAGCACGCGCACGCCAAAGCCACTGCCGTATTTAGGCGTTGTGGGTTTCGCCGATTTTGACCATGCCGTGCCCGCAATATCCATATGCGACCATGCGGTGCCCTCATTGATAAAATGCTCGAGGAACCCCGCCGCCGTGCACGCGCCGGCAAAACGGCTGCCGCCCATATTCTTGAGGTCGGCGACATCGCTTTCCATGTCTTTTTTCCAAACCTCATCGAGGGGCATGCGCCATAATTTCTCACCGCTCGCGCCCGAAGCCTTTTCCATGGCGCTCCATAATTTGTCATCATTAACGAAGCTGCCGCAATATTCATGGCCTAATGCCACCATCATCGCGCCGGTTAATGTTGCCAGATCAATAATGAATTTGGGCTTGCTATACAGATCCTGAACATAGCCCAGCGCATCGGCCAGAACGAGGCGGCCTTCGGCGTCGGTATTGAGTACTTCGATCGTTTTACCGCTATAGGATTTGATAATATCGCTCGGCCTGTAAGCGTTGTGCGAGGGCATGTTTTCGGCCAGCCCGACAATTGCCACGACATTTGCTTTGGCTTTGCGCGCCGCAAGTGTATGCATCAGACCGACAACGGCCGCCGCGCCGCCCATATCCATTTTCATTTCATCCATACCGGCGCCGGGTTTAATCGAAATCCCGCCCGTATCAAAGGTCACGCCCTTACCGACAAAGACCAGCGGCCCGTCTTCGGCTGTCTTGTTCGTACCTTTTTTACCAAGAGCGGCCAGCCCGCCATTATAACGCATGATAACCATGCGCGGCTGGCGCTCCGAGCCTTTGCCAACGGCCAAAGCCGCGCCCATGCCGAGTTTTTCCATCTTTTTCTCGTCGATAATTTCGACATCAACGCCAAGCGGTTTTAGCAATTTGGAAATGCGTTTTGCAAAACTGTCAGGGTAGAGCTCATTGGGGGGCTCATTCACCAAATTACGCGCGGTAAAGACGCCGCTTGTGACAATATCCAGCGCCTTGAAATGCTTTTGTGCGTCCCGATCATCCGCACCGACATAATCGATGCGCTTGAGGGTATTTTTCTTTTTATCGGCAGATATGTACGTGTCAAAATCATAGGCGCTCAAACGCAGGCCATTGAGTATATGAGCCAAGGCGAGCGCGCTATCCAGCTTGTTTTTACCCAGATCAGGCGCGCTCATACTGACATGTTCCGGCTTGCCAGATTTCAAGGACACGTACAGCTTGCCGCCTGCTTTTTCGCATGCTAGTTCATCCAGTTTTCCGGTATCGCCCAAGCCCACAAAGACCGCGCGCTCGAACCCGCATCCGGCAGGTAGAGATAGCGCGAGGCTTTGGCCATTATCACCTTCGAATGCGGGATTAACGCGCAAGGCGCGCTTTAGGAAACCGCCGCTTTTTTTATCAATATCCAGGGCGATGCCGCCAATCTTGCCTTTTTTCAGCAGGGGGACAATCAGCGTTTCACTGGTTTTGCTTTGTTTTTTGACGCATTTAATTTCGAAAGCCATCGGTTAAAAATTCCTGTTAAAGTTTTGAAGTATGATTACAAATACAATATAAGCATGAGACGGGCGGGTTGAAAGCCCCATATAAAAAATGATGCGCATATTTGATATTTATTTGTTTAGAAATTTGCTGATTGCCTCGCTGGTGATCGGTTTTGCGCTGGCCGGTGTAATTTTTCTGACGCAATCTTTGCGCTTTTTGGAGTTGGTGATTGAATCGGGCGCATCCTCGCTCACCTTTTGGATACTCTCTTTTTTGGCGTTGCCGCGCTTTTTAGAAGTGATTCTGCCCCTCGCGCTCATGGCCGCGATTTTATTTATCTATAACCGCATGACGCTGGATTCGGAACTGGTTGTGGCGCGCACTGCGGGGTTTTCGCCCATGCGCTTGGCGCGGCCGGCGATTATTCTCTCGGGGTTGTTTAGCGTTTTGTTGCTCTTTATTACGCTGTGGGGGGCGCCGAAATCACTGGCGACCATGAAGCAAATGCAGCAGGAAATTAAGGCGCAATTCTCCGGCCTATTGTTTCGTGAAGGCGTGTTTAACCAAGTCGGCTCGGGGCTGATGCTTTATATTCGCGAGCGCAAAGCCGGCGGCGAGCTTGAAGGCTTGCTCATTCATGATAGCCGCGATCTGGCGGTTTTGCCCTCCACGATTATCGCCCAGCGCGGCCAAGTGGTGAGCGATGAAGAGGGGTATAAAGTCACCGTATTCGATGGCGCGCGGCATCAATATAACAGCGAGAGCGGTATTTTGCAGCGCCTCAATTTTGATCGTTATTTGATTGATCTGCCCGCTTCCGACCCTGTGCGGCGGCGGTGGCGCGAGCCCGAGGAGCGCACGATTATTCAGCTTTTAAACCCCAATCCCGATAATGCGCGCGATCAAAACAGCCAGCGCGATTTTGACCTTGAGGTGCATCGCCGTTTCACCGCCCCGCTTTTATGTATGGTCCTTACGCTGGTCTCGCTTTCGGCCCTATTGATGGGGCCGGTTAACCGGCGCGGGCAAGGGGCGCGCATTTTCGCCGCGGTTTGTGTGGGCGTGATTATTCAAGGCGGCTATCTAAGCGCGTTCAGCGTGGCGCGCCAGAATGATTGGGGGCTTGCGCTCATGTATGGGCTACTGCTTTTGCCGCTTGTCATTTTGCCTTTTCTGATGAGCGGTGTCGGCGCGGGTTTGCGGCGTAAAATATTTTATAAGCCGCCGGTTAAAAAACCGTCCAAAACCACGCAGGGGAAATCCTCATGAAAATGACCCCGACATTGGCGCGCTATATTGCCAAATCATATTTGGTGCATTTCTTTGTGCTGCTGCTGGCGCTGCTGAGTCTGGTGTATTTATTTGATATGGTGGAGCTTATCCGCCGTGGCGCCAAGCGTGATGACGTGCCCTTTACGTTATTGCTGGAGATGGGGCTGCTGAAATTACCCGAGGTGGGGCAGGTTCTGCTGCCTTTCGCGATACTCTTTAGCGCCATGTATAGTTTTTGGTCGCTGAATAAACGCTACGAGCTGATTGTTGTGCGCTCCGCCGGATTGTCTGTATGGCAATTTCTAGCGCCGGTGGTGCTGACCGGATTGGCGCTTGGGGCGCTGCATATTATGGTGATAAACCCGCTGGGCGCGCTTCTCATTAGCCGTTACGAGCAATTGGAAAATGCGCATCTTAATATACAGGATCAGCAAATTGCCTTTTTGCGTGACGGGCTGTGGTTGCGGCAAGATATAGAAGGCGTAGAAGCCAAGCCGCAAAGCGCGCAGGCGGGTTTTATGATTTTCCGCGCCGATAAAGTCGATCAGGCCGGATGGAGTCTGCATGATATGAGCGTGTTTGAATTTAACGCCAATAACGCATTTATCCGCCGTTACGATGCCGCCACCGCGCAATTAAAGCCCGGGCGGTGGGAATTGGATGATGTTGTAATCCATAATATGAAGGCGGCCAATAGCGAGGCGCGCGAGAGCACGAATATCCCCACAAGCCTGACGCCGCAGGATATCGAGGAAAGCTTTGCCTCGCTGGAAACTATTTCATTTTGGCACTTGCCTGCCCATATTTCCATGCTGGAGGAGAGCGGTTTTGATGCGACGCGCCTGCGTGTTCATTATCAGGCGCTCTTATCGCAGCCCTTGCTTTTTACGGCGATGATTTTGCTAGCGGCCAGCGTGTCCTTAAGGCCGCCGCGCGAGCGTGGGGCGCTGCTGTTGGTGGTGGCGGGTGTCTTGATCGGTTTCGTATTTTTCTTTAGCGCCAGCTTTTTGCAAGCTTTGGGCGCGTCGCGGCAAATTCCCGTGACTTTGGCGGCATGGGCGCCTGCATTGATTGCTTTTATGCTGGGCATAAGCGCGATCATGAAGCTCGAGGATGGTTAATAAGCTGTCAAAAGACCATAAGCAGCCGATATTGCGACATTTTTGTCACATACGCTAACACTTTATGTACTAATTGCGCGCGCTCTGTATTTCTTATTTGATCCTGTTAAGGATTTGGTAAACTATTACGTGTTTTATAGAGGGTACAAGGGCGTTGCCTCGCCAATTCAACCGGAATATTGTCAAGAAAGTCATAAGAGATGTTTGCGAAAATTAAAATAATGAATGGTAGTGTTCGTAAGACATTTTTGTCTTTGGCGCTTATTGCGACGGTATTTACGGGCGCTTGCTCGACATCGGCTGACCAGCAAATCATGGTTGGCGATATTGTTATCCAAGACCCTTTGGAAGAAACAAACCGGGCAATTTTCGCGATGAATACAGCGATTGATAACGCCATTATTCACCACATCATAGATGGTTACCGCTTTGTGGTGCCGGAGCTGGCGCGTGATGGAATCGGTAATTTTCTAACCAACCTCTCAAGCCCTGTTCATTTAATGAACCAGATATTGCAAGGTGATGTTAAAGGCGCCGTCACAGTCGCCGAGCGCGCTATGATTAACAGTTTCGTTGGCTTGGCCGGTTTATTTGATGTGGCCGGTCATGAAGGCATTGAACATGAGGGCGAGGATTTTGGCCAGACGCTGGCTGTATGGGGTGTTGATCATGGGCCTTATCTTGTGATTCCCGTATTGGGCGTTGGATCGACCCGCGATATTGTTGGTAATGTCGTTGATGGTATGGCCGATCCTTTGCGCTGGTATGTTTATAATATTGACGAAGAGCATCTGCATTATAACCGCATGGGCTTGAGCTATCTTGATCTGCGCGATTCGCTCAAAGATGTTTTGGAAGATCTCGAACGCAGCTCTATTGATTACTATGCCGCAACGCGCAGTATTTATTATCAAAGACGCGATGCGATGGTGCGCGATGAAGGTCCTGAAAACGCGTCTTCGGGAACTGCTGATTTTGATGATTTTTAGGCATTGTCTCTAAATTTTTAACTTTTCCTGCTTTGTTTGCGAATATATTGTATAGCGTATAGGTGTGCGGGTTTTTCCGCGCGCAAACAAATAACATAAGGGTCGTCCCGATCATGAAAAGTTTTTCATCTTCCAAATCTATTTTAGCATTAATGCTTTGCGGGGCGGCGGTCATAGCGCCGGCGCAGATTACGCAGGTAAAAGCGGCGGGCTTTTTAACGGAGAGCATTTTATACGTTCCCGGCCGCACATTTGTGCAAGTTAATGCGAGCCAAAATGACGTGCGCCAAGAAGGCGCCCGCAAATTCATAGAATCAATGGCCAATCGCGGTATCGGATTTTTATCCAACCCCGGCGTCACGCGCGAGGAGCAAGTTGCCGAATTTCGCGGCCTGCTGAAAGATAGCTTTGATATGGACACGATTGGCCGCTTTGCCTTGGGGACCTATTGGCGCAGCGCAAGCGAAACCCAGCGTGATCAATATTTAAAATTATTCCAAAAACGCGTAATCAACAGCTATGCCGAGCGGTTTTCGGAATATAGCGGTCAGGTTTTAGAGGTGCGCGATTCACGGCCAGAAGGGCGCAGGGATATTTTGGTGCGCTCGGCCATTCTTGATAATAATGGCCCCGAGGTCAGCGTTGATTGGCGCGCTCGTTATGAAAATGGCAGCTATAAGGTTATTGATATTGTTGTCGAGGGGGTCAGTATGGCCCTGACGCAGCGCAGTGACTTTGCTTCCGTGATACAGCGCGGCGGCGGCGATATCGGTGTTTTGATTGCCCATCTGAAGGAATAATTACGCAATTAATGCTGCGGTTTGGCCGGGATCATTGCCCTGCAATACAGATAATGTAATATTCGCGCGCTTATAAAGCTGTCCAGCCATTTCCCCGGCAGGATCGCCTGCCTCTTCCTGGAATGTTTTGACCGAGACACCCATCCAGCGCAAAATACTTTGGGGAAGCAAATCAATTATTTTAAAGGCAGTTACGCCGCTAATATAAACCAGCACAACGTAAATTATGCTATAGAAAAATAAATCAACGGCGTTATTAAGATAGCTAATGCTGGCGCGCAGATCGCTTGGGTTATCAAGATTGATTGTTGTGATATCCTGATTAATATCAAAGCCTTTGGCGGTGCTGACAACTTCTTCAAAAATGCCGTTTAAAACCATGACCATGGCAGAAAATGATAAGATGGCGGCGATAAGCCCCATAACAATCATAATGGGCCGCAGGAAAATCTCCATAACGAGAAAATAACCATTAGCCGCGCTTTGTCCGGGCAGTCCTTCGCCGTCAATGCGAATATGCGCCAGCGCCCATAGCGGCACGGCGATAATGGCTTCGAAAACACTTTTTACCCATCCGCTCACGGCAAAGATAAAATAAATAAAGGGCATGATTGGTAGAACATAATAAAGCATAAACCCTAAAAGCAAGCTGACCGAGCCTACCGATAAGCCAAAGCCGCTAACGGCTTGGCCAATATTGCCCACCAGTCCGTTTTTATTAAAGGTTTGGGCTAATTCGCCCAGCCCCGCTACGCCAAACATCATAACGGCGCGCTCAATCATGGTTTTACCCATCGAGCTTAATTGTGCCATGGGGTTAATGTCGGGGTTATCACGCAAGGAAAATAGGCCTTCTGTACCCATTATAAAACTTATCGTATCTGTGAAGAAATTGCCTGTTGTCTGTGTGCGGCTGGTGGTTGTGATATCGTGCACTTCCCAAAACCTATTTGCATCATAAAGGGCAACGGCAACATTAAGATCCCCCTCATCCAATTGAACTTGATTTTCAAGGTCCAGATAGGGTCTAAACTGGTCTGCTTCCGACACAAAAGGCAGGCTCGCCCGATTTTGGGATAAGACCTCCTCCGTCACCAGCGGATATTTATCGCGCTGGGGGATATTGAGAATAGCCGTTGTAATTGCGCCGTTCATTTCGGCAATTTTATTATACCAGATTGCCGCGCCGCCCCACCCTAAACCCTTCAGGCCATCCGGTCCGGCAAAATCGGCATCATCAATTTGCATTTCAAAAGCATCGCGTATGTCTTGTTCAACATATTCTTGGTAGTCATTATAAAAGGCGATGATGTCGTCTTCTGTAGGAAGCGTGCAATTCGTATCTATTGCCTCGTTTCTTTTATCTGCGATACAGCGCGCCGAGGCGGCCATTTGCGTATCATCATACATATATTTAATCAGGTCAAAATAAGCCGCCTGTATGGCTATAGCGCCTGGCTGCACGACATCGGTAATCATAAGTTGCGCGGAGCCGCAGATAGGTTTGACATTGCCGCGATGCAAAGCATGCTCTTCGGCATCTTGATGGCCAAAAACAATCTGGATATTACCCATTTCGCTGAACTCTATAACCTCTCCGAAATCTGCAAAATCATCTATGTCGCGCGCGCGCGGTCCGTCAGCCAAAAGACCCGGCCTTGTCACATAGGCGTGGATGGGCTCCTCTGGCGTTGAAAGGGCAGCCTCACAGGTTTTAACGACATACATAAATTGCGCTAAATCTCCAAGCTCGGGGATATGGGGCCGCGCGATCATGGCGTCTTCGCTAACCAATTCATTGGTTTGGGAAACACTATTTTGGGTGAGGATTTTATTAAATTGCGCCCAGCCATTTGTGGCAAAATGCGAGCCGTGTTTGGCAATGGTCAGGATTAAATATTGACCGGAATTAAGCCCTGCGCCGCCGCCGGCCGGAGAGGATAGCGGAATGATAAGGGCAAAAAACACGATCAGGCGCATAGGCACCCATGCTTTGTTAAAGCGCTTGCCGAATGGTGTTCCTGTGACGGCCGTCTCGCCGATGACGGTTGTAACGAAGTAGAGAATGATCACGACGCCAACGATCATCATTCCATAGGAGTAATAACCGAATAAAGCATGCAGCGCGCCATGGATTGGAAATGGATATTGCCCGGGCGTAGGGATGACCCGGCCATGCATATCCGTACAGGGCAGGCCTATTTTTGAAATACATGAATTAAACAGATCGGGCACACCAAAAACGCGGTCCATGATGACCATGGCAATATCATTTTGCGGGCCGAAATCCGTATAAGATGAGGGTATGGTCAGGTAATCCAGAAAATATCCTAGGGCGCCAGGCGTATCGGCGGCCAAAGCGGGCTGGTTCATGATGGACAGCCCTAAAATAATAAATTGCCCGAATAATAAAATCAGCGCGATCAGGATTAATCCAAAAATTAAAATCTGATCGGCATATCTTTTTTCGAATTTCAAATTATTCGCGGCCTCGGCAATCACATGCCGTATGCCGAAACGGCCAAAATTGGCACTATTTAAATAAGGGTGATCTGCGGGCAGTAATCTTACGCTGCTATAGATAAGCGCCATAAGATAAGAGATATGCGCAAAGCCCGCGCCGAATAAATTACGCAGCCGCGGCAGTAAGCCGGGAAGGAGCGTATATTTCAAAACTGATCGGGTCGTTAACGCCATTGTTAAGTATCCGCATTATCAGGCATCGGCACTGGCCTTGGCGGGGGAGATTCTGGTTTTGGTTTGGTTAATGCGTCGTTAAGACCCTCAAGGCCTTTACCCATTTTATCAAGTGTTTGCTGCGCGCCGATCGTTGCCGTACCAACCATTTTCTCTGCCGGGTTTTCGCGCGAGTCGTTGAAGGTTTGCGTGCTTTGCCCCATCCACCGCAATATGCTGTTGGGGATTTGGTCGATCAGTTTGAATGATGCCATACCAAGTAAATAGACGATAATGGCGTAAATAATTGTATAGAAAAATTCATCAACCGGCGCGCGGTAATATTCAATATCACCCCAGCCCGCATCTTGCGAAGCGCTGACATCGTGCCCGGCAACATTTTGAACAACCAAATCAAAAATATTATTCAAAACGGAAACGGTTGCCGAAAATGTTGTGATGCTGGCCAGAAATCCGAAAATAATCAAAATAGGACGCACGAAAACCTCGAATATGAGATAATAGCCACTAGCTGCAGCCTTACCGCTCAGCCCGTCGCCATCTATGCGGATATGCGCCAAGGCCCACAAGGGCGCGCCGACCATTGCTTCGAAAATTCCTTTGACCCAGCCGCCCAAGGCAAAGAAAAAATAAATAAAGGGCAGGAAGGGGACGATGTAGAACATGATAAAGCCCGCCGTTAAGCCAATCATGGTAATGGTGATTACAAAACCATTTACAACGCCGATGACGGCTTGTACGCTTGGTAAATTGGCCGCACCCATCAAAGCACCCCCCAAGCCACCAATACCCGCAATACCTAAATTACGAATAGAACTATCAACAAGGCTTTTGCCGATGCCGACAATTTGTGCCAGTGGGTGAACATTGGCATTATCGCGCATACTAAATAATCCGTCAGTACCCAATAAGGCGTTAATAACGTCAATAATTGGGTTGCCGGTACTACCCGAATGTGAGGATGAGGCAAAGCCGCCGATCGTCCAATATTGGAAGGCTTCATTTAATCTTCGTGCATCTTCCGAGTCATACTGATTAGGAAAAGGTATAGCGCGATTATCCCCTAATGTCGGCGAAAAGCGATCATTCATAGGAACCGATTCATCATATTGGAAACGCTTTTGCTTCACATACTCCATTATATCGGGGTAGCGCGAAGGTAGCGGCACATTAAACACGGCGCCGGTTAGCGGGCCATTCATCTCGGCAATTTTATTATACCAGATTGATGCCCCGCCCCAGCCGCGCTTTTTTAATGAATCATCGACATTCCAGCGATTAGATTTCATATGTTCGATAACGGCGCCATCATTTTGAAACAGGACCTGCGAGACTATTCCTTCACCGGTTAAAACGCTATGCAGGTCGCGGCTATAAAAACTTTGTAACCTTGTTCTTACTGAGGCCGGTGGCGCCTCAACGCCGCCATTATCTGTGTCATCATTTACGTAGTGAAGCGGATAGTTTTTTCCCACATCAAAGACGGCATTTGTGAACCAAAGCTCTTTAATTACAAACCAATAATAACGCTGCAAAATTTCCGGCCCTTTTTCCGAATAAGGTTCGGTGGCGCCTGCTCCATCTTCAGGCATATTTGTATCTTCCAGCGTAAATTTTAATTCGCCGCAGACAGGTTTTACGTTGCCTCTTTCGGCCGGATAGGCTTCGGGATCGTGCAAGCCAAAGCGCAATGTCACAATGTTATTGCCTTTTTGAAACCCAATCATCTGGTCATAGGGAAGGGTCGCTTTAATATTATTGACCTCACCACCATTACCGCTATAGCTCTTAGCGTCAAAATTTTGAGGTTTTAACACAGCCATATTCTTAGGTACGGACAAAGGATTACCGACCAAATAAGGCGCAACCTGCTTTCTTTTATCCTCAGTATCTGGTGCATAGTGTTCGGAAAAACGAGCTTTATGTATTTCGTAACATGTGCGCGCCGTGTACATAAATTGCAGCAAAACACCAACCTCGGGCGTTTGCGGCGTGGCCACCAGCATATCTTCTACGCCTTCCGTATAACGCTCGGACAATGTTTCATTAAATAAAACCCAGCCATTTGTGGCAAAGCCCGAGCCAAGTTTGGCGGCGTGAAGCACGATATATTGCGCGCTATTCAGGCCGCTTCCTACGGGCACCAGCAAGCCAAGCGCGGCGACTATCCGTATGGGCGCCCAGACTTTATTAAAGCGCTTGCCCATCGGCGTGCCGGTCTGCGCCGTCTCGGCGATAATGGTAATAATGAAGTAACAAGTGATAAAGACGGCAACAACCAATAGCCCGAGACTATATACCTGAAACATTTGATGAAGACCGACATGCGCCGGGCTGGGGTAATCGGGAATAAGCGCGCCCAAAGATGTATCTTTGCCGCTGATTGATACGTTGGCGGTATTTATACAATCAACCGCCGCATTACTTACGCACGATCCGAACATATCGGGCGGCATGCCAAAGACCAAATCCATCATCATAAAGGCCAAATCCTGATGTGGCTCGTCTGTGCGGAAATAATTGGTCAGCATCGGGTCGGCAAAGGCAAGGGCCGGTTCGATTACGATGCCGAAAACCATTGTGAAAATTTGCATAGCCAGCAAGCCCATGCCCATTAATATCAGGCCGAAGACAAGTATCTGGTCAATATTGCTGCGGCTGAGTTTAATGTTATTGGCGGCTTCGGCGATAACATGACGCAGCCCGTAATTGCCGATATTTGTTGAATCAACATAAGGATGGTTTGCGGGCAAGATGCGCACAGATTGATAAACCAGCGCGACAAAAAACGGTATATAGCGAAAGCCGCTTGCGAACAAGTTTTTGAAGCGATCCTTTAATTGCGGGAGCACCAGATAACTTATAATCTTTCTTTTAGGAATAGGGTTCATCATGTTGGCCTGTCTGCTTTAAGTGCATTACCTACCACACCACCCATTTCACTGGAGCCCGTATTAATGGCGCCTGCAATTTGCTGACCCTGCACCATACCGCCCATGGCCACATATTGTGATAGATTTTCGGCGGGCCCTTCGGACATATCGCCAAAGGTTGTCACGCCCGATCCCATCCAGCGCATAATATCTTTTGGTATCATATCAATTAATTTAAACGAGGCATTGGCCAGCATATAAACAATAATCGTGTAGATAATAGTGAAGAAAAACTGGTCGAATTTATCGCGCTTAAACTCCATACCGGCAATATCAATGGCGGCTTGATGCTCGCTAAAGCCGGTAATATTGACCACCACCAAATCCCATATGACGTTAAGAATGCGCACTTGCGCGCCAAAAATAAGCGTGGCGGCGATAAGGCCAAACACAATAATAATCGGCCTTATGATGATATCTAAAATAAGGAAATACCCGTTCTCTGCGGCCTCGCCGGGCAAGCCCTCGCCATCAAGGCGAATATGCGCCAGCGCCCATAATGGTGCGCCCACCATTGCCTCGAATAAGCCCTTGACCCAACTGGCAACGGCAAAAAAGAAATACACAAAGGGCATAAACGGTAAAACATAAAATAAAACCAACCCGGCGGTCAGGCCAATAAAGGCGGTGGAGAATACAAACCCGCCCATTGCCGACATGATAGACCCTGCGCCTTGATTGCCTAATGCGGAGGTAAGGCCGCCGGCAAAACCCAGCGCAGAGGAGCCCGCAATGTTACGGATTGTGCTTTCCACCATGCCCTTGCCAATTAATGTTAATTGCGCCATCGGGTGGATACTTGCGTTATCGCCGCGAATTTGGAACAAGGCATCCAGCCCGAAAATGAGCGATACGGTGTCTTCGAACACATTGCCCAATAATTCACTGTCGCCATCTTGAGATGGATCCCAATATGTGTAAACGGCGTGTAAAGTTCTTGCTTTATCCTCACTAATTTCTTGCGCGCTAAGTGTAACAGCATTTGCGAAATTCGGATTAAATTGATCGCGCGGGTCGAAATCCTCATCTGTGCGGCGTTTCAAAGCACGCACATCTTCCATGGTCTTTGGCAATTTTTGTTCTGTGGGCACCGCTTGCGTGGAGACCAGATAAGCCCCATTGAGCTCGGCAATGCGGTTATACCACATGCCCGCGCCACCCCACCCATGCGCGAGGATTTCAGGTTCTATTTCAAGATCGGATAAATGCTCTAAATATGTCTTATAGGCATTCGTGAGAGCATGTTGAAATTCTGCGTTGTAACTGACTGTTGCATCTTCCTCCCATGCGCGGTCGGGATCGGAAATTAAACACGCATATTCCAGTGGTATCGCCGGGTCTTCGCAGGAGGGCAAATGTTCATTATCACATCCTATACCACAGGCAATTTCCTCTTTTTCGTTTCGACTTTGTATGTAATGAACACCGGCATAACGCGCCGCAAATTGAAAAAGCGGTTGATTTTCGGTTTTGCTGAAATCTCCGCTTGGTTTGCCGAACCATAATGTTTTCACCAATTCATAATAGATTGATAAAATCTTGTCCGGCCCGCCAACCTCTTCGCCGCGTCCGCGATCGCGCAGGTTGGTTACCGGTATTCTGATTGCCCCGCAAGTCGGCGCCACATTGCCAGTGGCCTGCGCATCTTCTTGATGTTCGCCAAAGACAATGGTGATATCCCCGCCATTGTAAAAATCCAAGGCTTCCTCGTAGCCGACCCCCGGGGTCAGCTCTAATCGTTCTTCTTGGTTTTCTTGCCACGGAAAAATGTTTTTTACAAAATAGGGTCTAACTTCTGAATCGCTTGCTAGATGAGCTTTCTCTTTTTTGCTAAGATCGCCGCCAGTAGTCTCCAGCCATTCCATATAGCCGCATGTATGCACCAGCGTCATGAATTTAAATACCGGGCTTATATCCGGCGGGCTTGGATACCCGACCAGCGTTTCAACCTCGCCTGTCGGGTTTATGCCGGTGATATTATTGCTTTGGTCCCGTACTGCGCGGTTATAGGTCAGCCAGCCATTGGTGGCGAAGCTAGAGCCCAGCTTGGCGGCGTATAACACAATATATTGCGAGCTATTCAGGCCGTGATTAATGGGAACCAGCAAGCCAATGGCCATGACAAGGCGCACGGGTACCCATACATTTTGAAATCGCTGCCCGAATGGCGAGCCGGTGGCGGCCGTCTCGGTGATAACGACAAGTATGAAATACAGTATAATCACCAAAGCGATGATCAAAAGCCCGTATGAATAAAATTCCAAAAGCCCGTGCAAGGCGTGATGGATCGGCCATGGAATGGTTCCGTTCGATGTTTCATTCGCGCATGTGCCGCCCGCAACGCATGAATCATACAGGCCCGGAATGCCAAAAACGCGGTCCAGCATCATAAAGGCAATATCTTGTTCGGGCGCTCCGGTTACGAAAATGCTGGTTTGCGCAAAGGCCAAAGCGGGGGCTATGGCGGTGGCATATATCAAGAATAAAAATTGCAGCGCCAAAATGACCAATCCGGCCATAAGCGCAAAGAATATAAAAATCTGGTCGATATTTTTGTGATTGATAACAAGATGATTAGCCGCTTCGGCGACAACATGTTTGAGGCCGTAACGCCCGATATTTTGTGGATTTAAATAAGCGTGGTTGCGCGGCAGCAAACGTACAATGCCGTAAATCTGCGCCATCAGGAAGGCCAGATAAGCAAAACCCGAGCCGAGCAGCGCCTTTGCCCGCGGTACAATCCCGGGCAACATAACATATTTTAAGGCTTTTTTCGCTTGAATTGCGCTCACTTTAGACACTCAACACTCACAAAATTCTACCGCTTTTTATAGGGTAGCGCCAATTATCTAAAATTTTAGTAAATTTTTATCCCTTATTAAGGGTTTAAATTTACGCGCACTGCCCCGTTCTCACACTTTATTATGCCCTATAAAGCATTAAGCCTTTGTAAATATTGAAATATGAATATATTGCTGCGCTGCAATGTAATATAGATTAATTTATTTGACATATTTATATATTCTGTCATATAAAGTGGCATGAAAAAAGTTTGGGACATTGATAGTAACGGCAATCTGTGTTTGGGCACGGGTTACCAAGTTCCTTTGGGGCATAATAATAACATTCTTGTGGCAGGTTTATTGCTGGACAGTCCGGAACAACAAATTACGCGTGATCAATTGGCGGCTCAAACCAGTTGTAATCCTGACGAGATGATTAGAAAATTTATAAATCGTATGGGTGAGGTGGGTTTTGCGCCTTATGTTAGTTACGATGAACATAGCGGGACATTATGTCTTCACAATCAACCGCAAGATAAACCGCAAGCTGTGGCAAAGCAGACCAGTGAAGATGACAGTTCAAAAACCGTGGCGAGATCGACAGGCCTGACATTTTTTGGAGCCGCGCAAGTCACTAAACCCGCTTCTGAGGTATTAGAACCGCCTCAGCCTAGGAAGCCAGTTCAAAAAGGCTGGGTTCTCAATGATGGTGATTTGACGTTCTACGGAGATATTGTTTCTTTAGCAAAGCCAGAGTATCAATCGCTGTTAAAGCTACTCGTTGGGGCGGAAAAAGACGGCATTCTTTTGAGTACTGTGACGAAAAAATTAAGCACAGAATACGAAAGGAATTTTCAGAGGAGCGAAACCATAGCATTATTTGAAGAACTTGTTCATGATCTGAAGACGAGTGGCCCTAGTAAAGCCATACAAGGAAGAGGTATGCGCCGCGCATGGGAAACATTGGTATATAATATTTTTACGCAGCGTTTTTTTGCAGCACAGAGTAAAGCCGAGGCTGAGAGATTAAAGAAAAGACCTAATGTAACACACGTTGCTTCAGGGCCTGAGGGCCGAGACTAACCCGCCTTCCTTAGCGGGCGATACTTAATGCGCCGTGGTTGGTCGGCATCAACGCCCATTCTTCGTTTATAATCAGCCTCATAATCCTCATAATTTCCTTCGAACCACGTGACTTGGCTATCGCCTTCAAAGGCCAGAATATGCGTGGCCAAACGATCAAGGAACCAGCGGTCGTGCGAGATAATCACCGCGCAACCGGGGAAGCGTTCAATCGCCTCCTCCAGCGCGGCCAGCGTTTCGGTATCCAGATCATTTGTCGGCTCATCGAGCAGGATCACATTGGCTTCTTCTTTGAGCATTTTTGCCAAATGCACGCGGTTACGCTGCCCGCCGGATAAATTCCCCACAAGCTGCTGCTGATCGGGGCCACGGAAATTAAATGCTGACGCGTACGCACGGCTTTGCATCTCGATTTTACCCAGCTTGATTACATCCGTACCGCCGGAAATTTCTTCCCATACGGTATTGCTTGCATCAAGGCTATCGCGGCTTTGATCGACATAACCCAATTTGATTGTATCGCCGACTTTGAACGTGCCCTCATCGGGGGTTTCATTGCCGGTAATCATTTTAAACAATGTGGTTTTTCCCGCGCCGTTCGGGCCGATAACCCCGACAATGCCGCCGGGCGGCAGCCTGAATGACAGCCCGTCAATCAATAATTTATCGCCGAATGCTTTGCGGATATCTTTGGCTTCGATAACCAAATCACCCAAACGTGGCGGTGTCGGGATAACGATCTGACAGCCGCGCTTATCCAGTTTCTGACTCTCGGCCAGAAGATCTTCATAGGCATTAATACGCGCCTTGGACTTGGTGCGCCGCGCCGAGGGTGATTGCCCCATCCAGTCGCGCTCGCGGGCAAGTGTACGTGTCCGTACGTCTTCTTCGCGCGACTCTTGTTCCATGCGTTTACGCTTGGCATCAAGATAGGCGGAATAATTCCCCTCATAAGGAATGCTGGACCCGCGATCAACTTCTAAAATCCAGCCCGTGACATTATCGAGGAAATATCTATCGTGCGTAACCATGACAACGGTGCCGCTATATTCTTCCAAAAACCGTTGCAGCCATGAAACACTCTCCGCATCCAAATGGTTTGTCGGTTCATCCAGCAGGAGCAAATCCGGCTTTTCCAGCAGCAATTTACACAAAGCCACACGGCGTTTTTCACCGCCGGAAAGTGCCTCAATGCCGCTATCACCGGGCGGACAACGCAGCGCATCCATGGCAATCTCTATTGTGCGGTCCAGCTCCCAGCCATCAACGGCGTCGATTTTCTCCTGTAAATCGCCCATTTCAACCGTCAGCGCATCGAAATCCGCATCCGGCTCCCCCATCGCAGCGGCCACGGCATTATAGCGGTCAAGCATGGCCTTGATATCGGCGAGCCCTTCCATGACATTTTCATGCACGGTTTTGGATGCATCAAGCTGCGGCTCCTGCTCCAAATACCCGACTTTGGCACCTTCGGCTGCCCATGCTTCGCCGGTATAATCCTTATCAATTCCCGCCATAATTTTTAGGAGCGTCGATTTACCCGCGCCATTGGGGCCCAGCACGCCTATTTTCGCGCCCGGTAAAAAGGACAAGGTCACATCTTCGAGAATTTTCTTGGTGTCATAGGCCTTACCCAGCCCGTGCATTGTGTAAACATATTGGTAAGAGGCCATCGCTCGCTCCTCGCTTCTTGCGTATAAATAAGATTGCTACAGCTTGTACCGCGCTTGGGCGCTGAGGTAAAGGGTTTTAGCCTGCAAATCTATCGGTGATAAAAACCTCGTCATCATCCAGATATCCGGGCTTGGGCCATGGTTCTTTCGTGGCTTTGCCGATTGTGATCATCAGGCCGACCGCATGGTCTTGGGGAAGGTTGATCAGCGCGGCGATCTTGTCCGGATCAAAGCCGATCATCGGGCAAGTATCGTATCCCATGGCCGTAGCGCCCAGCAAAAGCGTTTGCGCCGCAATACCGATGGAGCGCATGGCTTCGTCGCGTTGTTGCCATTCGCGCCCCTCGTAAAAGGGCTTAATCATAGGCACCAAAACATCCTGCGCCTCTTTGGGGGCGTCGGTCCAATAGCGTTCGGGCGATTTATCCCACGCATGGATATCAGCGCACATTAGCAGTAAGAGCGAGGCGTCACGCACTTGTTTTTGTCCCCATGCGGCTTCGCACATATCTTCGCGCAGCTTTTTATCCTTCACATTCACGATGCGCCAATTTTGCATGTTAAAGGATGTGGGCGCCTGACGCATAAGATTCAACAGCTGTTTCTCGTCGGCAGCAGGAATTTCGAACGCCGGATCAAAATGCTTGACCGAGCGACGGGTGCGGATGGCCTCTAATGTATCCATGGTTTGATCCTTTGCGGGAATGATCGAAATATTAATTCAAACGTTTAAGATAGATAACTATGCGGCCAAGGCAAGCCTGCATTCGAATTGAGTAAATAAAATTTGCGCCTTTATTTAAGACCGTTTGGTCGGTATAATGGATTTCCCAACAATAAGGAGATTGACCCCATGGCCCCTAAAGCATCCCGCAACGTAAAAAACAAAATTCTTGATGTCGCGCATGATTTGCTTTGGCGCGATGGCTATAAACAGGCCTCGGTCAATAATATGGTCGCCAAAGCAGGGGTGAGCAAGGGCGCGTTTTTTCATTATTTCCCATCAAAGCAGGATTTGGCCGATAAGGTTATGGATAGCTATGTCAGCGAGCAGGTTTTTCAATCAATCGATAAACATTTAAGTGAAGCCCATACGGTTAAAGAGGGGCTGATGATGTGGTTGCAAGATGTGTTTGACACGTTCGGAGCGCAGGGATTTCGCGGTGGCTGCATGGTGGGAAATTTTGCCCTCGAGATGTCCGATCATGACGAACATATGCGCGAGCGGCTCAAGAAGGTTTTTCTGGATTGGGAAAATCGTCTGACGACGCACCTAAAGCGCGAGCAGGAAAAATTGCTGATGGAGCCGCGCCAGTTGGCCCGCCTGATTTTAGCGGGTTTGCAAGGGGCGATCATGACATCGAAAGTTCATAAAGACCGCATTCGCTCCACGCGCGAATTTCAGGCCTTGGCCGAGATGATCGAACATATGATCAAGGGATAGGTCCAAATGGAGGGCTTACTCTTAGGTGATGACGGCAAGCATCGTTGTTGGTGGTGCGGTGATGCGGCCGATTATAATCAATATCATGACGAGGAGTGGGGAAATCCGGTCACGGATAATTTTCGTTTGTTCGAAAAAGTTAGTCTGGAGGGGTTTCAGGCAGGGCTTAGCTGGCTTACGATTTTGCGCAAGCGTGAGAATTTCCGCGCGGCATTTGATGGATTTGATTATCATAAAATAGCCAAATATAGCCAAAATGATATTGGCCGTATGCTAGGCGATGAAAGCATTATACGCCATCGCGGTAAGATAGAGGCGGTTCTAAATAATGCTGCGCGCGCCATTGAGATGGAGCGTGAATATGGATCACTGGCTGCGTATTTTTGGAGCTGGGAGCCTGATAATTCAGACCGGCCGGTCACTATGAATTACGAGACCGCTTTAAAACTGGATAAAACACCGGCTTCGACATTATTGGCCAAAGATCTCAAAAAGCGCGGCTGGAAATTTGTCGGCCCGACCACCTGTTATGCATTCATGCAGGCGATGGGCATGGTTAATGATCATCTTGAGGGGTGCCATAGGCGCGCGGAGATCGAGCGTAAGCGTTTGGCTTTGAAGCGCCCTCTGCTATGATAGAGTAATATTAATGATCACCCCGTATAAGGAATAAAAACATGGCAAAAGAAGACGGTTCAAAAGCATCCTTAATGGAAGCTACCCGCAGCCGCGCAAGTTTCTCCGGCCATGGCGCCGCATTGGGCGCCGCCGGGTATCGCGTGGCGAGCAGTCACCCTGAAAATTGTGAATTTCTCGATGAGCCGGGCCAGAGCATATCAATTTCACCCAGCAAAGAAGCCGGCGCGGAGGGTTTTGAATCCATCGTCATCGGCGCGGCATGGGATAATATCAAAACACAAAATTCCGGCTTTTTCGGCAAGTTATTTAAAAAAGCGCGCAAGGTCGGCGTCGATCTGGATGTGGGGTGCCTGTATGAAATGCAAGATGGCACGCGCGGCGCATTGCAGGCCTTCGGCGAGAAATTCGGCAGCATAAATAAGCCGCCATTTATCGCGCTTTCCGAAGATGAGCGCACAGGCGATAGCGAGGGTAATGATGAACATCTGACTATTAACGGCGCGCATTGGCGCGACGTAAAACGCGTTTTGGTCTATCTTTATATTTATAAAGGCGCGATGAATTGGAGCGAGCTAAAGCCGCAATTAGTGATTGATGTGCCGGGTGAAAATGATCTTTACGTGACATTGAAACATCATAATGATGCGCTGGATTTATGCGCGGTGGGCGAGCTGGAAAATGTGCGTGGCGGCATCAGGCTTACCAACCGCACCGAATATTTCCCCGGTCACCAGGAAATGGATCGCGCTTTTGGTTTTGGGCTTGATTGGGCCGATGGCAAGAAGGATTAGCAACGAACCCCTATCCTTTTTGCCCGTGCCGCGTTAGAATCAGCTTCGAAAAACTAGACCTAGTATTCTTAAGGGACTTTCATGGAACTCACACTCGCCCAAGCGCTTATCTTATCTGTCGGCTCGATGGGTTTGGGCATTATCATGCTGGTGCGCGGTGGAAACTGGACGGTCGATGCGGCCGTTTTTGTGGCGCAGCGCTATGGACTATCCCCCCTGATTGTCGGTTTTACGATTGTGGCGCTCGGGACGTCATTGCCCGAAATGGTTATCTCCGCATTGGCCAACTATCAAGGCTCGCCGGGCATCGCGCTTGGTAATGTCATTGGCTCCAATATTGCCAATATATTGCTGGTTATCGGCGTTAGCGCGGCATTTGGCACGTTATTCGCGCATAATAAAGCCATCCGCAAGGACCTGGTGTTTATGATGATTGCCACGGTGATTTTGGTCGTGCTGATGATGAGCGAAGTGATCTCGGCGATGGGCGGGGCGGCCATGATATTGCTGCTGATCGGGTATGTTTTGTATCAATACCGTATGGCCATTAAAGGCGAAAAGGTGATTGACGAAGAATCGCCCGAGTTCGCCAATAAATATGCGGCTTATTTATTTTTGGCAATGGGCCTTGTCGCGATTGCACTGGGCGCCGAATTTTTGGTGCGTGGCGCGCGCGTTAGCGCATCGGTGATCGGCGTGCCCGAAGCGGTGATCGCGCTCAGCATTATCGCTTTTGGTACATCTTTGCCCGAATTATCCACCTGTATTATCGCCGCGCGCAAGGGCCATAGCGGCATGGTGCTGGGTAACATTATCGGCTCGAACGTGTTTAATATTCTGATGATCCTCGGCGTTACGGCTATGCTCAAGCCCATTCAAATGTCCGGCGTTGCGCCGCAGCTCATGAGCTTTGATATCTGGGTTGTGCTGGGTATAAGTGCCATTTTCACGGCGCTATTATTGATAAGCGGCAAAATTACCAGACCGGTCGGTGTGGTGTTTATCGGCGGATATTTGTTTTATAATGTGTATATCTACACGCTGTATATAGGAGCCTAAAGCTATGCCGAGCGATATATCCGACGATATTTTTGATACCACCAACGAGGGCGCCGAGATCGAGATTAACGATAATCTGGTCAAGCTTGGCGATGATATTGATTTAACCATCAAAGACCCCGTGCTGAATAATATCACCATCGGTATTGGCTGGGATTTAAATGAATATTCCGGCGAGACAATTGATGTCGATGTGAGTTTATTCTTGCTGAATAAAGACGGCAAAACCCGCGTGGATGAAGATTTCATTTTCTACAATAATAGCGAAGCGTGCGAGGGCGCGATCAAACATATGGGCGACAGCCGCACGGGCGCGGGCGCGGGCGATGATGAAACAATTCAAATTTCCTTGCACGGCATTCCTTATGATGTGCTGCAACTGGCCTTTGTTATTTCAATCTATCAGGCATCTGAGAAGGGGCAGGATTTAAGCCGCGTCGAAGGCGCCTTTATCCGCATAGTCGAGGCGCAAAATAATCATGAATTGGTGCGTTATGAATTTTCCGGTGATCTGGAAGGCGCCACGGAAAATGCAATTCTTGTTGCGTTACTTGATCGCGAGGGGCCGAAATGGCATTTCCGTCCGCAAAATAAACGCTATCAAGGCGGGCTGGCCGAAGTAGCAAAAAGCTATGATATCGTTGTTGCGGGCGACCAAAATAACTAAACGGCGCGCCGCCGCCCTTAAGTTTTCTTCATGCCCATAAGCTGACCCGGTTTGATCTTAGGTGATTTACGACCGACGCGCCCCGATTTCCCGCCGCCCCATTTATCATCTTTAAATTTATCCTCGACCAGATCTTCAATATCGGGCAGCTCGCCCATTTGCAGCGCGGCAATGCAGCTATTGAAAAATTCGCAGCCCTGCTCCTCCCAATTATGAATTTTATTGATGAAATCCTCGCCGCGAATGGTCAGGTAATCCATGCCCCATAAGGCGTCAACCACTGGGCTCATGCGGGCGATCATCACTTGCTCGCGGCCATCAATAATGCGCGGCGGTTTTGTTTTCGGCATAAGGCGCTGCATTTTGGCATCTTCTTCGGCGCGATCCAGCGAGTCGCTGAAACTTGTGCCGGGGCGCGCAACAGGCGGGGGCGCGCCGCCATTTCCGTCGCCTTCGCCCTCTCCCTCTTCATTATGATCCTCGGGGTTATCATAGAGGAACTGAATCTCCGCCTCTAACTCCTCGCCGCTGGGGCCCATACGCACTTCGGCGCTACAGGTAATGCCCAAATCTTCGTCATAATGCACCCAGGGCTGGGTTTCATAAGGGTGCAAAGCCCGCTCCAGCCCTAATTGTTCCGATAATTTTTGTAAAGGAATACGCATTGCTTCATTTTAACAGATTACAGGGCCGTGCCCCTAATAAAATACGGGGTTAAAAAAGACATTCATAAAAGAAAAGGTGATTTTTCAAAGGAAAATGTTACAATTTTTACTGATATAATTTAAACGCTGTATAAATGAAATCCTTTAAAACGCTTATTTTTACATTTGTCTTGCTGGCTTTTTGCGGCCTTGCGGCGCCGCTATATGCGCAAAATAATGCACCCAATAACGCACAACAGGCGCAGGATAATGTTTATAAGGTCAAGGCGCAGGCGCTCAGCGCATCGGAAATTATGATCAAAAACCGCAAGGTGCCGCTTTGGGGCGTTAATCCTGTGCAGGGCGTGGGGACGTTATTCCAGCTAGAGGCGCAATTGGCGCTTGAAAATTTAATCGGCGGCGCGGAGCTGGAATGCGAGCTCATCACCGTTGAGGGCAAGGGTTTGAACGCCCAATGTGTGAATGGCGCCCGCACGGATTTATCTCATGAAATGCTGCAAAATGGCTATGTTATTCTTGACCGTCCGCAAGTTTATGGCAGCGTTTTCGAGGAGCCATATTTGCGCGCGGAAATGCAGGCGCGGCAAAATGCGCGCGGCATTTGGGCATCGGGCAAAGAAGAGGCGCGCAGCGTCAGCGTGGCGCGCAGCGGCCTGATTATTAACGGGCTCATTTTGCTGGTGCTGGTGGGCTCCGCTATTGTGATGATCCGTATTATCCAGCAGGGTTTTGAAAAAGTTATCGATGCGCAAAACCAAACGCTTGAAAACTTTAACAAAGAGCAAATTTTGCGCGATAAAGAAAAGCAGGTCGTGGCTTCGATGTTGCGTAGCGAGATTGCCGAGAACCAGTCCAAGATAGAGGCGCATCTTACGATTTATCAAGACTTGCTCAAGGATTTACAGGATCCCGAAAAAACCGCCAAATACCAGACATCGGGCGATATTATCCAAAAGCAGCCAGCGCTGGACCGGGGGATTTTCGATGCCAATGCTCATAAAATGGAATTATTCGAACGCCGCTTCGCTAGTGAGATTGTGCATTTCTACGCGCGCGTAAAAACTACCCCTGAATACGTCAATGTCGATAGCGAAACGCCGCGCGAAGAGGTGATCAAGATTGTGAAGGATGTCGTTGAAAATGCACAAACCTTGCATAAGCGCGCCGAAGCCCTTGCGCTAGAATTTGTAAAATACGGCTTTGGCGGGCCCAAGCGCGCCGCATAGATATATTTTAAAACAGACTTCCTTGATCCGTATTATTTTTCTTGGCCTTGGGTTTTTTAGATTTACGCGGTGATATTGGCTTACCGTTCGCATCAGACTTAGCGTTTGCGCCGCCTGCCACGCGCGCGCCAATAACCGCCCCCACTTTTTCATTGCCTTTAAATTGCAGATCAACTATTTGCCCTGCATCCAGCATGGTGGCCTTGGAGATAATCGCGCCATCGGCGCTGCGTACCACGGCGAAGCCCCGCTCCAAAACCCGCTCGAATGACAGCCCTTCCAGCAAGCGCGTGGTGCTTGTCAGTTTTTGGTTCTTCTCTTTTAACGCGGCGCGCATAACGGGCATAAGCCGCATAGAGAGATGCCCCAAATTCTGCCGCGCGGCAGTGATTGTATGTTTCGGACCGGCTAATTTCGCCGCTTGCGCGGTATAGATTTGCCGCTTTATGCCGATAAAGGCACCAAAGGCGCTGCCTAATCTTTGGCCGGCATAATCGAGTTTTTGATTTTGTACCTCCATCATGCGCGCGGGGTTTCCCAAGGCACGGGAAAATGAATCGAGCCGCTCGCGCAGATGATCGCGTTTACGGACCATCGCGCCGACCAGCCTTTGTTCGCACTCCAAAATTTGCGCGACAAGCTGCTCGCGCACGGGAACGGCCATTTCCGCCGCCCCTGTGGGTGTGGGTGCGCGCCGATCGGCGGCGTAATCAATCAGGGTGGTATCGGTTTCATGTCCTACGGCAGAGATTAGCGGGATCGAGCATTGCGCCGCCGCGCGCACGACGATTTCTTCGTTAAACGCCATAAGATCCTCAAGGGAACCGCCGCCGCGCGCCACAATAATCAGGTCTGGGCGCGGTGTTAGACCGCCCGGTTTGATTGAATCAAAACCCGTGATGGCCGCTGCAATTTGCGCTGCCGCTTTGTCGCCCTGCACAGTGACTGGCGCAACCAAAACATGGCGCGGAAAGCGATCACGCAAGCGATGTAAAATGTCGCGAATAACGGCGCCTGTGGGCGAGGTAACAACGCCGATTACCTGCGGCAAAAACGGCAATTCCTGTTTGCGCTCCGCGTCGAATAACCCTTCTGCGGCAAGCTTCTTTTTGCGTTCCTCCAGCATTTTCAGCAATGCGCCTTCACCGGCCAGCTCCATCGATTCGATCACTAGCTGGTATTTCGAGCTTTTGGGGTAGGTGGTCAAACGCCCGGTGCAAATTACCTCCAGCCCTTCTTCGGGACGGACAGACAGCTTGGCCATTGTGCCTTTCCAGCACACCGCATCAATGACGGCATTTTCATCTTTCAACGATGAATACATATGCCCCGAGGCTGCCACGCTGACGCGCGAAAGCTCGCCGCGAACACGTACACGCCCAAATTGATCCTCAATGGTGCGTTTAAGTGATTGAGCCAATTCGGCCACAGAAAATTCGGGGATATTACTTTTGGGGGCAACTTGCTGCAAGGACTCTGATTCAGACATGGTTTAATGATAAGATTGAACAAATAAACAACACAACCTATTTCATTAATATGACCTCAAAAGAACACGCACATCGCTCCACATTATTATACCGCCCCGAAGACGAAATGGTGGAGGACCTGCTGCACGAATTACCATGGGATCAGGATATCGCGGCGCGCACGCGGATTTATGCAACAAGCTTGATTGAAAAAGCACGCGGCACAAAACGCAAAATCGGCGAGCTGGAAAGTTTTTTGAGCCAATATTCGCTGGATACGGAAGAAGGGCTGGCGCTGATGTGTCTGGCCGAGGCGTTGTTGCGTATTCCCGATCAAAAAACAGCCATTAAGCTTATCCATGATAAATCCATGGCGGCGAGCTGGCTTTCCGGTCAGGGGCAGGGCGCGAAAAAGTCCAAAGATTGGGTCGTCAAGGCCGCCGGACTTGGCATGGTGCTGACCTCGAAAAGCCTTGATAGCGCATTCTCGCGTATGGCCGAGCCGGTGATTCGCGAGGCGATCCTCAAGGCGATGCGTATGCTCGGTACGCAATTCGTGCTGGGGCGTGACATTGAAGACGCTATATCAAACGCGCAGGGCTATAGCGAAAAGGGCTATCGTCTTTCCTACGACATGCTGGGCGAGGCTGCGCGCACAATCGGCACCGCCGAGCGTTATTTCGAATCCTATGATCAGGCGTTGCATTTTCTAATCGATCAAAAATCCGTGAACGGCAAAATGAAGGACGGTATCTCGGTGAAGCTCTCGGCGCTTCATCCGCGTTACGAATATTCCCATCGCGGCAGCAGCGTCCCCTATATTACCGAGCGTGTAAAAACGCTGTGCGTGAAGGCCGCAACGCATGATATCCCGCTCACGATAGATGCCGAGGAATCCGAACGCCTCGAAATGTCGCTGGCGGTTATTGAAAGCATTATGAAGGATAATAGTTTCGGCGATTGGCGGCATTTCGGTGTGGTCGTGCAGGCCTATCATAAGCGCGCATTGGCCATGATCGACCAGCTTATTTCATGGTCGCGCGAATATGGCCGCCCGATTCAAATACGCCTGGTTAAAGGCGCCTATTGGGATACCGAGATTAAACAGGCGCAAGTCAAGGGCGTGGAAGGATTTCCCGTTTTCACGCGCAAGGCAACGACCGATGTAAATTATCTGGCCTGCGCGCATAAATTGATACATGCGGGGCCGGGAATATATCCGATGTTCGCCACCCATAACGCGCACAGCATTGCCGCGATATTGGAGATGTGCCGCGATGTACGCCAGCCCCGCGAGTTCGAGCTACAGCGTTTGCACGGTATGGGCGAGGCGTTATTTGATTATTTGCTGGCCAATGAAGGTGTGCAAGGCAGCATTTATGCCCCCGTCGGCGCGCATGCGGATTTACTGCCTTATCTGGTGCGGCGCTTGCTGGAAAATGGCGCTAACAGCTCATTTGTTCACAAGATGCTGGATGCGGATATTACGCCGGAATTACTGGCGGCCGATCCGGTTACCAAGCTTCGTAATTACGCACAAAAATCACACCCGCAAATTCGCCTGCCCGAAGATTTGTTCGGTGCCTTCCGTAAAAATTCAGTGGGCATTGATCTGGATGACGAGCCGCGCAGCGAGAAATTATTAAGCGAGATTTACCGCTATCAAAAATCATACAAGGCCGCGCCGTTGATTGACGGGAAATTGCTGGAGGGTAAAGACCCGCAAATAACATATAGCCCCGCTTATCACGACCATGTGGTCGGGCGTGTGACATGGACCGGGCCGCGCCAAATCGATAAAGCCTTTGCGGCGGCCAAGGCAGGGTTTAAAGATTGGGATAACACGCCCGGTGAGAAGCGCGCGGAAATATTGGAGGCTATTGCGGATCTGTTCGAAGAAAACCGCGCCGAGCTCATGGCGCTTTGCGTGTATGAAGCAGGAAAAACTGTGCCGGACGCGCTGGCCGAATTGCGCGAGGCTGTTGATTTTTGCCGCTATTACGCGTTGCAGGGCCGTAAATTATTCCCTGAGGGCGGGCAAATTCTGGATGGCCCGACCGGCGAGAAAAATATCCTGCATATGGGCGGGCGCGGCGCGTTTGTTTGCATCAGCCCGTGGAATTTCCCGCTGGCTATTTTTACCGGGCAAATTGTTGCCGCGCTGATGGCAGGCAATAGCGTGATTGCCAAACCCGCCGAGCAAACATCTATGGTGGCATACCGCGCGGTCGAACTTATGCATGAGGCGGGCATTCCCTTCTCTGCGCTGCATATCTTGCCCGGTGATGGCGGGGTTGGCGCAAAAATTATTGATCATCCTGACGTGGCGGGTGTGACCTTTACCGGATCAACGGGCGCGGCAAAATCAATCCAGCGCGCTCTGGCCGCAAAAGACGGCCCGATTGTGCCGCTTATTGCCGAGACTGGCGGGCAAAACGCCATGATCGTGGATAGCTCGGCGCTGTTCGAGCAAGTTGTGGATGATGTCACAAGCTCGGCCTTTGGCGCAGCGGGGCAGCGTTGTTCGGCGCTGCGTGTTTTATATGTGCAAGATGATATTGCCGATGGGCTTATTGCCATGCTGCAAGGGGCGATGGCGGAGCTGCAAATTGGTCATCCGGTGGAATTATCCAGCGATATCGGGCCGGTCATTGATGAAGATGCCCATGCGATGCTCGCCTCTCACCGTGCAAAACTGGAAGGGTTCGGCGAGAAAATCTACGTATGCAAGATTGATGAAACGCTGGCGGCCAGCGGCACCTATTTCCCGCCCTGCGCGTATGAAATTGACACGCTCTCCTCGCTCGGTGAAGAGGTATTCGGTCCGATTTTGCATGTGATTCGCTTTAAGGCCAGCGATATGGATGATGTCGTCGAAGAAATTAATAATAGCGGCTATGGCCTGACATTCGGCCTGCATAGCCGTGTTGATTCCCTGCAAGCGCGCATGCAAAATGACATTCGCGCGGGCAATATTTATATCAATCGCTCGATGACGGGGGCGATTGTCGGCTCCCAGCCTTTTGGCGGCATGGGGCTGTCCGGCACAGGGCCAAAAGCAGGTGGGCCGCATTATCTGGCGGCTTTCGCGCTGGAGCGGGCAATTTCAATCGATACAACGGCGGCGGGCGGAAATGCAAGTCTTGTATCATTGGATGAATAATGTTTATGGTAAGAATAACAGGCAGTTAAACATATAAGGGTGAGTATGAAAATTTTATTGGTCGGATCAGGTGGACGTGAACATGCGCTTGCATGGGCGATAGCGAAATCGCCGCGCTGCAAAAAACTTTACTGCGCGCCGGGTAATGCCGGTATCGCGCAGCAGGCGGAACTTGTAAATATCGATATGATGGATATCCCGGCCCTCACCGATTTTGCCGTATCCAACAAGATTGATCTGGTTATTGTCGGCCCCGAAGGCCCGCTTGTGGCGGGGCTGGCCGATGCGCTGCATGAGAAAGATATCGATGTATTCGGCCCCTCCGCCAAGGCGGCGCAGCTTGAAGGCTCCAAGGGGTTTATGAAAGATTTGTGCAAGAAATATGATATCCCCACGGCGGCCTATGCGTGTTTTAACGATACAAAAGCGGCGTATGAATATCTGGATGAGCTGACCGCACGTACGGGCTATCCCGTGGTGATTAAGGCCGATGGTTTGGCCGCCGGAAAAGGCGTGATTATCGCCGAGAAAGTCAGCGAGGCGAAAGAAGCCATCGACGATATGCTGTCGGGTAATGCCTTTGGCGAGGCGGGCGCACAGATTGTCATCGAGGAATATCTGGATGGTGAGGAGGTTAGCTATTTCGCGCTGGCTGACGGGAAAACCATGTTGCCGCTTACCTCCGCGCAGGATCATAAACGCGTGGGCGAGGGCGATACAGGCCCCAATACGGGCGGCATGGGCGCTTATTCTCCGGCGCGTTTGATGAATGCCGAGCTGGAAGAAAAAATCATTCACCGCATTATCGAGCCGACAGTCAAAGCCATGGCCGCAGAAGGGTGCGCCTTTACCGGCGTACTGTATGCGGGATTGATGATCGTGAATAATGAACCGCTTTTAATCGAATATAATGTACGTTTTGGCGACCCGGAATGCCAGCCTATGATGATGCGTTTGCAGGGCGATATGGTTGATATCGTGCAGGCCGGCGCGCAAGGCCGTTTATCGGACATGAAGGGCCGCGTGACATGGAGCGACGAGCCGACCTTATGTGTGGTCATGGCGGCAAATGGCTATCCCGGCGATTACCCGAAAAACACGGTGATTAAAGGCGCCAATGCGGCCGATCAGGTGGATAATGTCACCGTATTTCATGCCGGTACGGCGCAGGGCGCTGGCGGGGAATTGCAAAGCATTGGCGGCCGCGTGCTTGGCGTAACAGCTAGCGGTGATGACCTTGCTGCCGCGCAGAAATCTGCTTATGAGGCCGTTGATAAGATAGAGTGGCCGGACGGGTTTTGCCGCCGCGATATTGGCTGGCGCGCATTATCGGATGAGCTTTAACGCACATACGCGTACGCACCTTATTATTTCCGTTTATCTTTGAAAAACCCCTTGAGCAAGCTGCCGCTTTCAAGCCCCATCGGACCTCTTAAAATCTCCGGTCTGTGATGGCATGTGGGTTGCTCGAAAAATTTCACGCCGCTTTCGACCGCGCCGCCTTTTTCATCATGCGCCGCAAAAATGACACGCCGCAGCCGCGCAAAGGAAATCGCCCCCGCGCACATAGTGCAAGGCTCCAGCGTTACGTATAAATCATAACCGGGAATACGTTGCTGGCCAAGGCTTTCGCAAAGCTGGCGGATGGCCAGCATCTCGGCATGGGCGCTGGAGTCATTCATCTCGATCGAGCGATTGCCCGCGCGCGCCACTATCTCGCCGGTTTTCGGGTCAGTAATCACCGCGCCCACCGGCACCTCGTTACGCGCGGCGGCCTTCTTTGCCTCTTCCAGCGCGGCGCGCATTGCTGTAATGTCCATATCCATGAGCGAAGATAACCACAAAGGCGAGAGAATCGCAAAACGAATCGCACGGGCGGGGCTATGTTCGCGCCGCGAAGCCGAGCGCTGGATCGAGGCGGGGCGCGTTATTGTGAACGGCAAAAAGCTGGATAGTGCGGCCTGCGTTGTGGGCGATAAGGACGATATTCAGGTTGATAATAAGCCGTTACCCGATAAAGAGGGCACGCGTTTATTTTTGTACCACAAGCCTGCCGGACTGGTGACCAGCCATAAAGATGAAAAAGGCCGCGCCACAGTGTTCGATAATTTGCCCGGCAATTTGCCGCGCGTTGTCTCGGTGGGGCGGCTGGATTTAAATACCGAAGGATTGCTGCTGCTCACCAATGACGGGGAACTGGCGCGCTATTTAGAGCTTCCGGCGACGGGCTGGAAACGCAAATACCGCGTGCGTGTGCATGGCAAGGTGAACCCCAAACGCCTTGCCTCTTTGAAAGACGGTATCACAATCGAGGGCGTGCGTTATAAATCTATTATTGCCGAGATAGAAGAGGACAAGACGGAGGCGTCCAAAAAAGGCGGCGCGAATAGCTGGCTTAATATCACGCTGCGGGAGGGTAAAAACCGCGAGATCCGTAAGGTGATGGAGGCGCTTGGCCCCACAGTGAACCGCCTTATCCGCGTCTCTTACGGCCCGTTTAATCTGGGCAATATGAATGCGGGTGTCGCGCAAGAGGTGAAAACCGCCGTGATAAAAGATCAGGTTGCAGGTTATTTTCAGGCTAAAAAATAAAGGTAGATAATAATGCGCATCATCGCCGGACAATATGGGGGCCGCCCGTTAAAAGCGCCCAAAGATATGAATGTGCGGCCAACCAGCGATAAGATACGCGGCGCTATTTTTAACATGATCGAGGCACGTACATCACTTAAGGGTGTACGTGTGCTGGACGGATTTTGCGGCTCCGGCGCGCTGGGGCTGGAGGCTCTCTCGCGCGGCGCTGAATTTTGCGTCTTCAGCGATATTGCGCCCGCATTATGCCGCGAGAATATCGCCCATTTAGATGCGGGCGCGCAGGCACAAATTCTCAAAACAGATATTCGTAAACTTACAGGCCAGCAAGCTTTTGAGCTTATCTTGCTCGACCCGCCATATGGGCAAGGTTTGGCCGAAGAGGCGCTGGCGCATTTACATGAAAACGGGCTTATCGCGCCGGATGCCTTTATTATTATTGAAGAGGCAAAGAGGTCAAATATTATCGCGCCGGATTTCGTGACGCTTGAGAATGAAAAGACGTACGGCGACACGCAAGTGCTGCTCTGGCGCTACACTAAAATGCCGGAATAAATCAGCCCGAGCAATAAAACGCCCAGCGCAATGCGGTAATAGGCAAAGGGCGCAAAGCCTGCTTTTTGCAGCCACGCCATCATCAGGGCAATCGCCGCCCAGCCCGAGAAAAACGCCAATATTGCCGCCAATAATACATCAAAGGCCAGCACCATATCCCCGCTGGTGATGACATCCATGCCGCCCAAAACGCCTGCGCCGCTAATCGCGATCATGGCCAGCAGCAGCGAGTAATGCGCAGCCTCGGTGCGTGAAAACCCCAGCCACCTTGCGGCGGTCATTGTAATGCCCGAGCGACTGGTGCCGGGGATGAGCGCCAAGGCTTGCGAGAGGCCAATCAGTACCGCGTCTTTTATGCCCATATTTGATAAATCGCGCGCGGTGGGCGCTGTGCGGTCAACCCAGAGCAGTAAAACACCAAATAGCAGTGTCGCCCACGCCATCACTTCCAGCGCGCGCAGCCATGAAGGATCCCATAGATGCAGCGCAAATCCGGCCAAAATAACAGGCACAGAGCCAATCACGACAAACCCGAATAAGCGCCGTCCTTGCTTGTTTTCGGGCGCATTTTTAGATTGCGGGCATAGCACGCCGCATATCATAGCTTTTACGTCCCGGCGGAAATACATGAGAACCGCGCCCAGCGTGCCGACATGCACGGCGATATCAATGGTTTGCCCCGCCGCCACGTTATCCCCTATCAGCCCGTGATACAGCACCAAATGGCCGCTGGAGCTGACCGGTAGAAATTCGGTAATTCCCTGTATCAAAGCCAAAATGATAATGTGATAAAGCGCCATGAGTTTTTCGTTTTGCGTATGTCTGTGTTTCCCTTATCCTTATAAAGGGTTTTGAGCATGAGCAAAGGAAAAGAAATCATGGACACATATAATAAGCTGGCAAAGTTTTTTCATTGGGTGATTGGATTATTGTTTCTGGGCCTTTTGGCCGTGGGGTTTTATATGGAGGCGCTGGACCGGAGCGCGTTTAAGTTCGAGCTATACGGCATTCATAAGGCGCTGGGCATCACGGTGCTGGCCCTTGCCGTTTTGCGCATTATTTGGCGCTTTATCCGCCCCGCCCCAGGGCATATAGACACGCATAAACCATGGGAGCGCGCTCTATCAAAGCTTGTTCATTTCATTCTCTATGCGGGCATCCTTGCAATGCCGCTGAGCGGGTGGGTGATGTCTTCGGCGGGCGGGCACGCGGTGAGCTTCTTTGGCCTGTTCGAGGTGCCGCCGATCGTGGGCGAGAATAAAGATCTGGGCACGCTGGCTAGACAAATTCACGAGCTGGCGGCTTATGCAATGTTAGGGGCGCTGGCGCTGCATTTCGGGGGCGCCGCCAAGCATCATATTATAGACCGTGACGTGACTTTGACGCGTATGAGCTTTGTAAAAAACCATAGTGTGAATATCTTGCTGCTGCTTATTTTCGCGATTTTACTGGCCGCATCTTACGTGCAGCTTATTCTGTAAAGGGGCTTTGCGTATCCTTGAAAACCGTGTAATATATTCTTATATAATAATAAATGATCCGAAATATCAGGGAAGTTCATAACCGACCATGCGTACCCTTTTTCATCTCTGGCTACACCCTTTTTCGCGCAAAGTCCGCGTGGCTCTTGCCGAGAAAAAACTGGATTTTGATCTTAAGGTCGAGAAAATATGGGAGCGCCGCACCGAGTTTTTGGCGCTTAACCCTGCCGGTGATGTGCCGGTTCTGGTTGATCCCGATGGCACAACAATCGCCAATTCCCAAGTGGTGTGCGAATATCTGGAAGAAGTCTACCCCGAGGTAAATTTGCTGGGCCCAGACCCCGTGCAGCGCAGTGAAACCCGCCGCCTCGTGAGTTGGTTCGATGTGAAGTTCAACCGCGAGGTTACCGATAATCTGGTTGGTGAAAAGCTGATGAAACCTTTCCTGAAACTAGGCGAGCCGCATGGCCCCTCTATCCGCGCGGGACACGCCAATATTCACTACCATCTTGATTATATCGGTTTTCTGACCGAAAAACGCACATGGCTGGCGGGGGATCAATTCTCGTTGGCTGATATTTCCGCTGCCGCGCATTTATCATGCGTCGATTATATTGGCGATGTGCCGTGGGAAGAGCATGAAGCCGCGCGTACATGGTACAAAAAGGTCAAGGCACGCGGCAGCTTCAAGCCGTTGCTCGAAGACCGTATCCCCGGGTTTAATCCGGCCGATCACTATGAAGATGTGGCGTAGGGCGGCAAATCATGGCGAGCGGCAGGACAATTTTTTGCTTTGGGTATGGCTATAGTTGCGACTATCTCGGTCATGCATTAATGCAGCAAGATGGTTGGCATATTGCGGGGACAACCCGCGATGAAGAAAGACGGGATATTTTAAAAGGGCGCGGTATCGACGCCCATATTTTTGACGATAATGCGCCGCTCACCGATGTTGCCCTCACCCTTAAAGACGTTACCCATATTTTAATATCAACGCCGCCGGGCAGTAATGGTGATCCGGTATTTTTGGCGCATGGCAAAGAATTGGCGCATTTACCGAATTTGCAATGGATCGGTTATCTCTCGACGACGGGTGTATATGGCGATCGTGACGGGGCATGGGTCGATGAAAATGACGAGGTGCAACCGACATCACAGCGCGGATCACGCCGCCAAAACGCCGAGCAACAATGGATGTCTTTATATAATGATCACGGGCTGCCGGTGCATATTTTCCGTTTGGCGGGTATTTACGGCCCCGGCCGCAGCGCGCTTGATACCTTGCGCGCCGGTGTAGAGCGCCGCATTAACAAGCCCGGACACGCCTTTGGCCGCATTCATGTCGAGGATATTGCCGGCACAATTATGGCCTCGATTAATAATCCGCAGGCGGGGCAAATTTATAATGTTTGCGATGACCAGCCCGCGCCCAGCCATGAAGTCATCGAATATGCCTGCCAGCTTTTGGGGCGTTCCTTGCCGCCAATGGTGAATTTTGAAGATGCCGATTTAGCGCCCATTACGCGTAGCTTTTACATGGATAACCGGCGCGTGAAAAACGATAAAATCAAACAAGAGCTGGGCGTGAATTTGAAATACCCCAATTTCCGTGCGGGGCTGGAGGGGTGTTTGGCCGCCGAGCAGCACGCGCTGAATATTGCTTCCGGCGGTGGTGATGAGGGTGATGTGGGGGCCAAGGCAATTAACCCCATGAAAAGTTTCGGCTCTTAGGGTTTTTTACGGGGCCTACTCCGACGCTTCGATAAAGCCCCGCGCATCAAGGGGGGTATAGTGATAGGTCGCACAGTTCCGATTTCTGACCACACTTACCACTAAAGATACAGGCAGCCGCTATCATCACTGGTAGCGGCTGTTTTTATAAAAAATTGTTACTGGAAGCTAATCCCAAGGTAAAAAAGGTCGTTTTCGTGAGAAAGTAATGTCCTTATCTGCATCTAATATTACACGGTACTTA
>Ga0136600_1000056_pt1 | contig 63572 bp, 61 predicted proteins | sample AntRauMFilla2698_FD_104634 | JGI IMG/M metagenome (GOLD analysis project Ga0136600, IMG submission 104634) | Saline lake microbial communities from Rauer Islands, Antarctica - Metagenome Filla 2 #698 | ecosystem: Environmental > Aquatic > Non-marine Saline and Alkaline > Saline | place...
CAATCGTTTGTCTTGTCAGACCTGATTAAGATTCGAATGGCCTTAGTGTGAGTCCCGACAACCACTTGAAGAGACCCATTTTTGATGGTGTCAAGAGTCTGGTGATTGGATGGGGATTCTTGACATGTCTCAAGAGACCATTCAATAGGCTTAAAACTTCCACAATGACAGTCCTCTTTAAGAGACTTATTGATGTAAGCAAAAAGAACCTCACCACCGTTTTTAGAACAGAGAAACCCAAGAGAGTTACTGGTGTTCCTGTCTTTCAGATTTAGAAAATTATGAATGCCTGAGATAGAGGCATCAGTGATCCAAAGGCCCTCCCACCTTGCAATGTTAGTGAGGTCCTCTGTGAATCGAGTGGCTTGATTGTATGAAACGAACCCCACACCCATTGGAGAGGCTGAAATCTTTGGATCCACTCTCATTCCAACGGAGCTGAAAATCCTGTTCCCACCAACCCACCAACCGCAAGCAGACCCCGAGAGTAAATCTTCATCATCGCTTGACAGGATTGGGTCCACATCTTGTGAGATCCGATCAATTTGCTCTGTTTGAAAAGTCTTTTCTCCTAGAAGTCTCGACAAGAAGTGAAGGCCGTGAGGAGATCGAAAAACTTGGTCATTGGAGACACCTCGAACAGCATACCGTCCAACCGCGCTAACATCCTCCACGATTCTGTTGTAAAGACGCTTCTTCTCCCACCCCTCAGTAATTGTCTCACCTTTACCCGATGAACGGGTATCACGGGGGAACTGATTAGTGTTGTAACGAGCCACACCATTAGAGAAGTAAGCAATTAGATCCCCCTGACCATTTGACGAATCTCCAGAAGTAAGAACGTGGAGGGCGACCATTTCCCCCAAGTCAGAGTTCCAAGTCAAAGGGTCTCCATATCTTGGAAGGGCCTGTTCTTCCATTAGGATCAGATCCTCTGTGGTTTTGTAGCCCGTCTTATGAACCATATCACTCACAAAGACTGCGAAAGGGTTCTGCTGATGGACTCGTCCGTGCGCGTAGATCCCCAACCCAGCTCCGTTGATCAGATAGTTTTCACGACCATCCATGCAAAAGGTATCATGAGATTCTTCGGAGAAATCCCCGCAGACATCTTGATACTTTTTCATGATTGATGCTTTCTTGTCAGCAAGTGACCCCCCGTTGCCGGGGCCTACTGATGTAGATGTTGGAATGGATGTGGGGGGCTCAGTTGTTCCAGGGCCTTTTGTGTCCACATCCATTGGCCTAAGCTCAACGCAGAGGTGTTCCTCAAATTGAGGACAGCCGCTCATTCCGGGGCTTGGCTTGGCGCATCCCTCACCATTCCAGAAGATCGTATGGCTTCGAAGATTTTGAGCAACAAGCCAATTTTCTGCTGAGAAGATATTCACTTCGCCCCGGCCACAGAAGTCGTAGTTTCCACAAAGGGGGATCGCTGGACATTCAATCTGGTTGTATGAGGTCTCTGCGAGGAACAAGACACCATTCACACACACAACAAGGGCTGTGTGATTGGATGCAAACACTCCTGCTGAGAGGCCCTTTGAAGGGGAGTAAAAGTGAGATCCTTGGACCTGCCCCTTGATCCCAAGAGACTGATAATCAAATCCGGGCCTAACCTTGATCGCGCCATTTTCAAAAGCCAAGTTAGTGGCACTCGAAAGCCTCCCCGCCCCAATAGAGAGGGGGTGCTGGAGCATGTCCACTCCATCTGTTCCTGATGGATCTTGCTTAGAGGGGATCTTGATTAGTTCGAACTTCATCTGGTTCCAATGAAACTTCCGATCACGGGGTTCTGTCTCACAATCTGTGTTTTAGAAAGGAGCGTTTTGAGGTGTCCTTCCCAAGACAAATGATGAAGTAAGTGATCGGATGACTTCACGATAGGGTTTGAATGTTCGAGCAAGATCTTAGCACCTTCAACGGTGGCGTAGTAGCCCTGCGTCCCCCAGGGAAGCCCTTTGGTGATGTGATCCCGTTCCCGCTCTTGAACGAGTTCATAAATACTCTTATTACCAGCCTCGAATTGATCATTGAGGTTGCAGAGGAGTTTCACATGCTCAACATGCTCGAAGTCTTTGTGGCTGATCCAGCTCTCAAAGTAGGCATCGTCTTCCAAGATCAAGCAGTCTTTTCCGAGCTCGATCATCTTCTGATAGGCAAGGCGGTGGGAATATGCACAAGCGATTTCACCCGCTGTCAGGTGGGTGTCTTGGCTCAACGGGATCTCCCGGAAACGGGTAGTTTGGTAGTCCACAGCTTCAATCTGGGTGACATGGAAACCCCACCCCTCAAGCTGTGTCTTGAGAAAGGAAGAGTTTAGAGCCCTTACGGGGTCTGTCATTAGAGTAACGATAAGAGCGTGCATTAGTCGAGCTGGTAGGTGTATTTTTCAGCGTAGTATTTGAGTGCGCGGAGCTTTTTATTTTCAGCCAAAGAGTAACCCGCAGCATGAATGGCAACAGGTGTCGGCCTTTCGCCAGCCTGTCGGATCATTGAAAGATCTTCAGTTGCTTTTCTCGCAATGTCAGCAGCAAGCTGCATCTCTTCAGCAACGCCATAGACTGAGGACTTACCTGCGGCATCTCTCGCAAAGTCACGAGCGGCAAGAAATCCCGCAGCCGCATTGGCAGCGGCAGGAACGTAGTTGTAGCTGTTCGGTAGAAGGGAGAGCTTGCAGTGTTTTTGGACTCCGGCATTCAGACAGCTTTGCTCTCCAAAATCATTGATAGCTTTCCCGTGACTGTTTAGAAGCCTACGAGCTTCGGCAAACGCTTCAATATGGCGTTGATTCCAGATGTAGAATCCAGTGTTGAAATACCTGGTGTTGTCAATCCCCAAGACTTTGCTGTCGTGGTATGGGAAAATATAAGGGTCCTCTCTCCCAGGGTCGGCAACTGCGAAGAACTCCTCACGGTCGTTAAAAGGCGAAAGGTCGCAATCTCGAATGAACCACAGGTCTGCATCAAAAAAGACAATGGTCTCCTTGATGTGGTTGAACATCTTTGAGAGGTTCAGCTTATAATGGTAGTTCCTATCCTCATTGGTGTGCATCACGAAACACTCAAGCCCCGTGTGTTTTGCGAACCGCTCCCTTGCTTTCTCTGCCAGTTTAGAAAAAGAGGGCGACGAAAGAGTAATTCCGATCATTTCTTAGAAAAGAGAGTTCTCTTGTTCGGGGTTTTCTGAGATCTGTTCGAAAGACAGAACGCCATTATTGGAGACCAGCGAGTGCTTCCCCTCCGAAGGGATCTCTAAAACGTTGGCAACCGTTTGGATTCTTGTTCCAGTTCCGCAATCACAAGCACAATCACATTCACATGTGGTCGGTGCTGGGATCTGTTTCAAAACTACAATCCCATTTCCAGCAAGAGCTTTGAGGTCGCTGATGTCCTTTCCGTCTCCAGGATTTGAGAGAGCGTCATACCCTGTCAACCGAAGGTTATTTCCTTCTGAAATAAAACCCTGGTGTGACTTGCTTGCTTTGGAGACAGTGATGACTCTCCACATGCCATCGACATGACGGATGACGGCTTCCGAACCATCTTCGAGACCTGCAATCCCATGTCCAAAACCCTGGTTGTCGCCAATGGCAAGGAAAGGTGCTGGGTTTGGATCTGATTGAGCGACAGGTCCCCAAGGACCTTTCCTGATCCACTTATGCCACAAGCTGTGAAGTCTGATCGGGATTCCAGGCTTCAAGACAGCTTTCCCCTTACGGACCCAGATAGCCCCGGTTCCGGCAAAGGTAGCGAAGCATTTCCCGAGGCTACCAAAAAGCTTGATAGGCTCATCAGTTGCCAAGAGGTCTTCCATGTTGTGGGGGACTTTTGAACCAGGAGCTGGTTGGTCAAGTTCAGAAGAGGTGCATGGCTCTTCACCGAGGACAGGGGTGATAGGTGCATACTCCTCAATGGGGACATTGGGAGGGCTGACTTGGGAAGCACGACCATATTCATCTTGCTTCAGAACGTGATTATTTTGACTCATCTTATACTGGTTTTGGGAGTGTTTTCCAAGCCTCTTCCAAAGCTGCGCGGAACTCTACAATTGTTGCTGAAAGCGAACCTCCAACATCGTTTTTGCGACGAGGTGCAATCTCATCATGGCTTCGAACGTTGTCAAAAGAGAAGCCTTTTGGATCGTTCCACTTGAGCCAGAGGCAGAGCTGAAAGAGAGTTTCTTCCTGCTCGTCACTAAACTTGTAGTAAAGACCCGCCTTAACGTTGTCTTTAGCTTCGACAATACGACAGTCTTTAAGGTCGAACATGCGGGGGAACCAAGACTTAGCCTTGCCATTGGCTTCTGTCATTTTTCCAGGACAAGAAACTTCACAACCGACCAGGTAGTAGTCGGCGCGATTCGGAAAACCAGCTTTCTCGGAACCTGAATGTTTTCCCTTTTGGTTAAGCGGATTTGATTGCCCAAGTGTTCCGTCCTGGACAATGAAAAGGTATGAAAATGGTGAATCAGCAGCTTGGCCTGAACGATTTTCAAACGATTCGTCAGGATGACCAGCAGTGAAGTGAACAGTGAGTCCACAAGGCATTCCCCCGTTGCTGAGGTAGGCTCCACGATTGCGTTGAGTTTTGGCGTCACGAGCCCAAGGAATCCACCTAGAAAGTTTCCCATAAGCGGACACGGGGAAGAGTTGTTTAAGGTCATCCTCATCGACATCACCATCGTCGTCAAAATCAAGAAGTGGGTTCAGATCTTTGAAAGGACCAAATTCGTCCCCCGTGCAATTGTCAGGATTTGATAATGGGGGCGTTTCGCCGGGACGAGGTCCCAGCTCTTCATCTAAAAATGAAAGAGCTGAACTCACATCAGGAGTGGGACGGGTGAGGAGATACCTCAACGTAAAAAGAGATTCTTTCATTGGAGATTATTTTCCAGAGTTTTGATCGACTGCGTTTTCATTGAAACGATCAGCAGCTTCGGCAGTGGTTTTTGCGGCTTCTGACCTGTTTACAGATGCGCTAATCCGGCCCGTTCTAGGGTTATAGGAGACTGAACAAGAAGCCAGCCCCAAGAGAGCGATTAGGAGAAGAATAAAGAGGATGATGATGTGGTCTTTCATTGTCGTTTTGTTTAAGGTGAAACCAATATACCAGTTGACGCCCTGATCCCAAGAAGATATTGAGCGGGGTGGGCTATTCCACCCCGCCAAATTCTTAAAGGGAAGCGACTTTTTTCAAAGTCAACGTCCCTGGGATTGTCAGCGCATTTTGGAGGGCTGCGCTATTTCGGACTTTCACCCCAACGGTATCTTCAGGTGTCAATCGGAGGGGGACCACAAGCGTCTCATTGGCAACCACAGAGTTTCCGTCTTCAAGTCTCACACCAATGATTTGAGAATTGTCTGGGTCTGCATCATTCACTGAGATTCCAAACTCAATAAGCGGGTTGTTAGCCTCCGCAGCCGCAGTGAATCGAGGATTTAGGACCAGTTCATAAACCCCACCATGGCCTTCAGGAATCTCGAAGGTGTTCACATCCATCTCTAAATTTGAGAGGTTGTCACCATCGTTGTCGAGGAACGAAAGGTTGTCCCATTGCCCAACGGCCTGAAAAGAGACGGCATCACCGGAGTCTCTTTTAGCTACTCCATACTTGTGGAAGTTTTCTTCAGGGAGTCGCTGTCTGCTGAACCATTCGATTGGGTTTCCCCCAGATCTCGGAGTGTAACTGAACTTCACAACGCCCGAACCTGCAAAAGTTTCAGCAAAGGTGAACACGGGCTCGATGTCACCCGCCACGCGGGCATCAGTCTCTTGGTCAATACGATTTCCTAGAATGGCATCAGCGGACTCACGAGCTTGTTCGTCGAAAGACTTATCAGAATCAATCCGTGTGAAAATCCGGTTGACCTCAGAATTGATGTAATCTGTCTGTGAGACAATCACTTCGTCGATCCTGTCATTAACAACATCGCAGCAAGTCACGCATTCCATTGTCAGGATGTCACAAGGTTCCAGGACATACCCTGAAATATCTTCATCTTCATAGTCAATGGTGTATTGGGTCCCATCTACGAGGGCTGCGGGTTGGCCTTGAGCTGTTTCAGGGTCCACCACTTCAACATCCAAAACAGGGGCTTGCACAACCCCAAAGATGAATTCCGGTAAGTCTGTCTCAAGAGCTTCATTATTCTCTTGATTCAAATTGAGGCGAACGGAGTCACCCGCTGCCATTGGGGGTCCGCCTGGTCCGCATTTTACGCAGCCGACGACCTTAATAACGATAGTCCTAGTCATTTTAATTAGTTGAGCTTTTAGGTTAAAAAAGGGAGGAGAGATAAAATCCCTCCTCCCTGAAAAAGCAGGAGTCTCTTACGATTAGTCGGAGAGATCCTTGATCTTGATTGTAGCTAACCCGGCCCCGTTCGCAATGCTGGCATCGCTGAGGGCTGAGAGAACGATGGTGAAATCGATGTCAACGTCTGCGTCTCCAGAACCATCGGTGATCAGGAGTTCAATGTATTTGACGGAATCGTCGTTGACACCCCAGACGTGGCTTCCACCGCCACTTACGACGGTGTAGTGGGTTCCGGGGTCTGCCGTCCCTGCGAAAACATCGACGGATACGGAAGATTCTTGAGCGAGTTCACCCTCACGGCGAATTCCGATCCGAACAACTTTGTTCCCTTCTGCGTCATCAAAAATGACTGTGGAGGTTCCGGCAGGAACCAAACGGAAGGAGCTGTCAGCGAGGTCAATGGGATCAACACACTGTCCGTCCAAACGGGGGACATCACCATCTTCACAAGCGTCACAGTTCCCGAGAGTCATGCTGTCAACGATGTCATGCTGGCGGTATTTCTCAGGTCCGGCAAAGCTGGTCTCAGTGACAATCTTATTGCGGCGAACCACGGGGAGAATGTAACCAGGACGGCGACCGTGCCTGTATGCAATACAGCCCGAAAGCTGAGGGTATTTCGCCTTGAACCGGAACTCGTGGCGAGCCACAAGCTGGAACATGTCATTGTGCTTGTTGTCCGGGATGTAAGCTTTGTCGATGACCTCGACGTTGTAGTTCACACCATGGTTGGCACTTCCCATTGGCTTCTTGGGCTTCTCAAATTGGAAGTGTTGGAACGAAGCAGGGTGGATGTGGGGTGCAAGAGTCACCATGTCGTATGGGATTCCATCGACTTCGATGGTGTCTTGACGGTATTCGTGGTTGGGGATTTGAACGAGGCCACCTTCACCACCAATGTCGTTGATGGTTGGGTAAGCCCGAACGAAGTTGTAAGTGGGGCTCCCGTTACCGTCTGTTCCAGTTTGACGGAAGTGACCACGAATAGGTTCGTCGTTAAAGTAGCAACGAATGTTTCCGTAGTCCGAATACTTCCGGCCACGCATGTCGGATTCAGGGTCTTTGAGCATCTCACCATGGAAGCGTGTGAGGGACTGACCGTTGCCATCCACCATTCCGTGGATCTGGATGAGGTCTTCTTTCACGGCGTCAAGCCAGTCGATCAGAGGAAGCTCAACTTCGAGCATCATGTTCGGGTTCACTTCGAGGTTGAGAGTTCTCATCTCAGAGATGATGTGATCGCGGTACTCCTCAAGGAAGTGGATGGTGATTCGGTTCTTGGGGGGAGCTTTCCACCCTCCACGAGTCACTTCGAATTCGTCGGGACCCTGCACAGAGGCGTTGGCCTCTCCTCGCTCAATGACGAGGTTGAGAAGGTTGTCCGAAAAGTTGTCCATCCCATAGACGGTGAACTGGGTTCGGAAGCCGTCGAAGTAACCTTCAATCTCAGCATTGTCCATACGCTCCAAATCACGGGCGCACTTCACGGGCGTTTCGAGATCGAGGCCGAAGTCTTCGGTTCCAATCCGGCGATAGCCTTGGGAGAAGTCGATCTGGGTTCGGCCATGACAAGCATTGTCATCGAGGTCATTGATGGATGTTTGGAAGAGACCATTTCGGCCATTAAGCTTCCGTCCACGCATCTCACCATCAATCAGTTCACGAGGCTCGTGGTCCAGATTTCGGTAAGCGATTGCTTCTTGGCGAGCCTGTCCATAGATGACAGAGTCGTTGTTTTGGTTTCGGCGAACGACGCCTCCACTTTTGATTTTACGAAGAGCCAGTCTGTCTGAAGTGTTTACCTTCTCATAGACGATGTCCTTCACGGTTTCCTTCTCTTCATGAAGAGAAGCGATAATTTTGTCGTAGTCGCAAGCCATTGGTTTGGATAATTGGAGTTTGAAATGGGAGATACGATCTCCACTTTTTCCCTTCAACTATCGAGCCACCGACAATCTACAATTTGTCTTCCACAGGGGAACGTCGCCACTCGTTCCGGCTGGCTACCTGCTTTCAACAATCGCTGTTAGTCTCGGGAGAGCTAACTAGGCTGAGTGCAGATAACCAGCTATTAGAGGCTTAGTCAATAATTTTTTTTCTCAGTCGTTGCTCAGGTATTTTGAAATTGCAAGAGGACGATTCTTTGCAGGTCCTGGATCAACCTTCTTAGCAGCTTTCTTACGAGGCTTTTTCTTGCGAGAAGCTTTAGCAATCGTTCGAAGCTCTTTCTTCTTCTTGTCTTGCTTAATGACTTTTTTCTTACCTTTCTTAAGAGACTCTTCAAGAGAGTCTTCAAGAGCTGCAAGCCTAATTAGCTTAGGAATCAGCTCACTACGAATCTTAGTAAGCTGCTTCTCCTTCGTCTTACGGTAGCCATCAATGTCAACGCCCTTGCTGTCAAGCTTCTCGATTTGAGCTTGGGTAAGAGGACGGTTCCCATATACCAAACGAATCACTTGGTCTTTTAAAGTTTCGAGTTTTTTAGCCGCTTCCTTATCATTCGAAACGAGAGCGGCCAGTGAAGCCTCCAAGGAGTCCGGGTTGTCCTCAATAAAGGCTTCATCTTCCTTTCCGATGTCTTCAATGATGTCGAGGGCTCCTTTAACCTGTGCATCGTATGCAGAAACTCCCGATGACAACCTCCCTTTCTTTGCTTTGTCTTGGAGAGTGTTGTAAGTCTCCATCATGCGGTTAGCAATGGGGATGTTCTTGTCGAACATTTCCATGATGTCGTTTGCCACAGGGTCCAACTCCCGACGTTCTTCAGGAGTCATTTCTGAATACTTGACTTCGGACCCACCAAAGAGGTCGATCATTTTGGCCTTGTAGGCATTGACAGCTTTGACATCTCCTTTTTCTTCGGCCTCAAGAACACCTTGATACTCCGTAGCGAATTCATTAAACTGCTCCCGGAGGACATGCTTGTTTGACCCAGGGATGCGACGGAGGCTTGTCCGCATGTTAGAGAGGATGGACTCTCGGAACCCAACGACTTCGGGGTCATTTCCAGCATCATAGGAAGCTGCTTGAACATCCCCGAGTTGGGTTTCAGCAGTGGTTAGCTTTGTCCGAATGTCCGCAATCTCAACGAGAAGATCTGCATTTTCTTTTTCGAGCTTTTTTGCTTTCCGACCGTTAATACGTGCGTCTTTTCGAGCTTGAGTCTCCTGACTTTCCTCGTCTTCCTCGTCTTCCCCGTCTTCCCCGTCTTCCCCGTCTTCGTCTTCAGAGTTTTCGTCCTCACTCAAAGGATCTTCCTCTTCGTCTTCAGAATCCTCTTCAGACTCTTCTTCAGGATCTTCCTCCTCTTCGTCTTCGTCTTCGTCCAAAGGATCTTCCTCCTCTTCGTCTTCAGACTCTTCTTCAGGATCTTCCTCCTCTTCCTCTTCGGGATCTTCCTCTTCGGGATCTTCCTCTTCTTCAGGGTCTTCCTCTTCTTCAGGGTCTTCATTACTGGATCGACCCAAGAGCTTATCCATGTTCTTCTTGCTCCTTTCCATGGCCTCTTTTTCGATGGGTCCTTGACCCCCTATCATCGGGTCGTCCTCTTCTCCTTCTGAAAAGACAGCCAAGGGTTTGACCAAACTGTTCAGCATGGTCGTGATAAATGCAAAGATACCTGCAAGCGGGTGGTGGGTAGTGTATGTCATTTGTTTTTATTTAAGATTTGAAGGGGCTTTTCCAGCGTCGATGAAATCAGCTCTCATCTTAAAAGCTAGGGCGATGTCAAGAAATTCGGCAATAGCCTCAATCTTGTGGAGACGGGCATCCCCATCTTCGGATTTGTCCCTTGAGGTGTCTCTCTGGCATTGCTCCATCAGTTTTTTGATGTCGTCATAACCTGCACGGACCCCACGACAAACTTGATCATCTCTGATGAGCGTCTGGAGTTCGACAGATCCTTTAAGCCCTTGGGCGGGGTCCGATGTTGAGATAGGTGTTTCTTGGCTCATTTTGTTTTAGTTAAGAGTCGTTACTGTCTTGCTTATTGGCTGATTCGTCAATGCTCTTTTGCTGGAGTTGCAAACGCTTCGCCTCAGTTACTTCGCGAGCGTGTTGCTGACGGTTCGAAAGTCGGGCGCGGTCTTCGCGGACTTGACGAATGCTTCTCAAATCTTCGGACATGATCCCAAGCTTGATTGACTCTCGTTTCTCTTTTTCAATCTTGAGTTGCATTTCGAGTTGCTCTTTCGCAGAGAGTCCGGCGAGTGGGTCATCTCCCCCCTGTTGTTGGTCTCTTTCCTGCTCCACTCGTTTGAAGATACTTGTCGCCGCTCCAATGAGCTTCTGGAAATCTTCTTTGAAAGGAGCTGCCTCCAGAACTGTTCCAGGGTTGGTTGAGAGAATGTCCAAGTGTTCTTTGACATGCTCAACAGCAGCACTAAAGACGAGGGTCTGCTTGTATTTCCAAGGTTCAATCCCGTCTTCAGCAATCATGGCTTGGAGATCGAGCATGTGAGTCTGCAAGTGGTCTTGGTGGACATCAGACTTGTTCGTAGAGATGAGGCCACCACTCATTGCTCTTCGAGCAATGGTGTCAAATTCGTTCTCAGCAGTGACACGTTGGTTGTTGAGCATCGTTTCTGGGATCTCAACGAGGTCTTCTGCTAGATCTGGGTCCCTAGTCCAGACTTGTGTTGCCAGACGTAGAATGATTGGTCTGGCCGCTGGGTTGAAGTTGGCCAAGTTGTTCATCAACCTCTCGACAGCTGCTTCGCTCGATGCGCTGTCCCCGGTTGCAATGTTCCTCGTGACAGAGACTGAGAGAAACTTAAAGCGACCATACTCTCTCGTTGCGAAAGTCTTGAAATCAATGCCTTGTTCAGTGAGCTGAGATTGAACCCACATAATGTCATCGTAGCCTTCCATTCCTGGCTCAATCTCGGACGAGAGAACACGGTAAACGATTTGTTCGGCAAGGATGTCGAGAGAGTCATAGGCCGCTCCTAGTCGAACCTGTTGAACATCAGAGCTGACTTGCTGACGGTGGACTGAATTGACCCGGAGTTCGTCATTTCCAGTTGCCTGGTTGATAGGGGCTCCTGTGATTCCAGCCACGTTCCCTTCCAGAAGCGCAAGGGGGGTTTGAAGATGACTTGACCCTCCTTCGATCTGTTTCATCTCAAGATTTGCAGGGGTCAAGTTATCCCGGTATGGGTCCCACTTGGCAATTGCCCCCATGTTCAGATCTCCAGTCGGTTGGAACCTGACCATGGAACGCATCTTGTCTCCTTCGATAATGGTGTTCAAAAGTTCCTCCATTTCGGACGAAGAAGGATACATGACTTCTGCTGGCCCCCTCAAAGTGTCCGTGGTTTTATTTCCCCCAATCTCGGTGTCAACATAGAGCATTGTCATCCATTCGTAGGCATCTTCAAAAGCTCTGTCTTCGTAAGAAATGATCCAACGATTTTCGTCTTTATCATCGGGAGCAAGTTTGTTGTTAGACTTGTCCTCAATGTTTAAAGCCCCGAATACTTTCTGGTCTGTAAAGATGGTCTTACTAACGTAGCGGTTGCCTGTCTTGTCATCGAACTTGACCTCATAAAACTCCCAGCAATCAAAGACCATGAGATTCTCACTCTCTCTATCGTCACGGGCTGACGAGGTGAGGTATTCATCAAGCCTTTCAGACCCTTTCTGCCTGTCCTTTGTTTGCTGCTTCAGAAGGTCTCTCACATACTCCAAATTCTTCCGAATGAAGACTTCCCCATCTCCCTCTTCGATTTGTTTGAGAAAAGTCTCAATGTCATTCAAGTCATACTGCGTTGGGTTGAAGGCACAAGGAATGTCGTCAGATAGTAGGCTTGATCCTTCTGGGAAAAACATGTCGATCTCGACAGATGGGAGCCAGCCTTCTTGATCTCTGAACATTGCTGGAACGCCTCCAGCCATCACAATTTCGCCGGAGACGGTGTCCCAGAAATGCCGGAGCTTCCCTTTTCTCCTTGCCAGTCCTTTGTTCAGGATGGAGGAGATTTGAGCTGAAACACGGTAGTCTTGTTCGGCATTGTTAGTGTCCACTTTAATTTTGAACAGGTTCTTCGTGCCAGTCACCATTGACTGGTAGGTTGCGGCCATCATCGCAAGCTTGCTGTAAGTGATGAGGTGGTTTACGATCTCTCGCTTGTTCAGCTTCTTGGCTTGCTCCAAGGTGAGAACAGAAAGGCCATTACTGAATTTCCGAACGACATCCAGATTCTCTCGCCTATCTTTGACGACGGACCAAGCATCGTCCTTTCCCTCGATCAAGTTTTGAGCGGTTTGGTAACGCTCAGACTTGAATCTTACTTTGGATTTTTTACCTTGTTTAGCCATTGGTTTTTCTGTTGGAACTCAGTGTAATTCAGGGAAGTCGTCAAGGAAAGCTTTTGATTGATGTCGTTGAAGAGGTCAAAAGAAAGCTTTCTAGCTTTGTTACGAGAAAAGTGACTCATTGGACTAGCTCTCAAAACAGTTTTGCTAGTTAAAAGTGAGATTATTGACATATCGGAAGTTTTAGCCAGCCTATCAATTAGAACCTCACTAAGAGAGCTAATCAGTCTCCTAAAGACAGAAGCATTAACATTGTCTGCTAGGAGATACATCCCAACCACCTCATGATACAATTCAACCCAGGATTGGTTGGTCATCGGATTCGCTTTGAAAAAGCCATTTAGGCTCATCAGCCTCTTGTCCTTTGGGCATTGCAGCAACGACCACAGGTTCACGTTGAGCGCAACCTGATCTCTTTCAGTTTCCGGTTCTGAGGTTAGGTGTCTTCGAATCACTTCATCTTTGAGAAGCAAAAGATCTCTGGAAACCTCCCAGGAAACAATCTCTTTGAGTTCAAAGCATACAATCCACCCGCCTTCGGGCATCCCGGAAGACTTTACAAGAATGGCACCAGGTGTGCTTGAGTTGGAGGATTTAAAACGCATGGGGTAAGTGGACTCTTTCTCGGGGCTGTCCAAACCCCATCTCTCTCAATTGGTCAAAAAGATCATCCTCCATCTCACCCGTTCCCCCTTTTAGTTCGTCTTTCCGAAACCCTCTAAGGTGTGCCATCCCCACGATCCCCATGAGAACGTCTCGGGCATCTGGTGACTTTTGAGCCCAACGACTCTTGTAAGCTGCTTTGTCTTCCACGAGGTATTTCTTACCTTTCTCCTCATAGTTAGTTCGGCTCAGTTGGAGTGTCGCCGTTTCGACCAGCTCCCCACCTCGGACTTGTTTGGTGAGGAAAAGGTCAGACGCAAGGAAAGCCAACTCAGAACATCTATTGTAACACACCTCATCAGTTGGTCTCTTAAAGTGATGAAGCTTATAACCTTCAGGTTCTCTATTGTAGTTGAAAGCAACTGCGTCCTTGCCAACGATTTGAGTGATCGCCGAAACGATGTCGGGCCTCATTGAGAAGTCATATCCAAAGTTTTCGGCTGGGATGTCCATTTCTTTGTTCAACTCCCGGCATTGAATTGCAACTTGCTGTTCGAACGATAGTGAAGCCCCTTGATCAAAGTTGCTTGTTTTCAGTCCAACCTCTTGCATTCGGTTCAGCCAATACTCGTTCACGATGGCGTCCTTCACCAACTTCAGAGTTTTCATGTGTTTTTCGAAGACAAGGAGTTCTTGTCGAAAGGGAACTCCTTCGGCGTCTTTCACAATGGCGACTCCGAACCTAGCACCACCCCACACTGACGAATCTCGACCACCAAATGAAGGGTCACAGAAACTGACAGACCCATCAATTCGAACCATTTGGAAGAAAACATCTTTGTGTCTCGAACTGGATAGTCGGGCTTTTGGCAAAACTGAGTTTTTCTCTGAACTACGAATAGGGAAAGATCTTCCTTGGGAGTAATATGTCAGGGACTGATCGCCCCCACCCATTTCCTTCAGTCTTTCAAGATCACCCTTGTTGATGAGGTATGGGTAGATGATTCTGCCTGATAAAACGTTGGGTGCTTTATGCCCGTCAAACCGGAGGGTTACAGAGGCTTTTGCGCTATACCAATGAAAGTCTGAGTCAATGTCGAGATCGTCAAAATTATTAACTTGGTCATAAATTCCAGAGGGCTCAGTGATGAGGCCACCCATGTCTTGCTCATCTTTAAAATTTTGAGATGTGATCGCAAAGAAAGAAGCCTGAGAAGAAAGGTTGTCGAGCGATTTAAGAAACGACATGTTATCAATCTCGTTAATCTCGTCAACAAGTGTCAACATGACTCCTCTATGAGTCTGCCTACCACGGCTCTTAGAACCTTTTGATTTACCAGTATGCTTAATATGCTTCAGCTCGATCCTCCCACCTTTTGGGATCTTTGGGACCAGAACAATTTTTCTGGGGTTGTTTTTATAGACGATGGCTTTTGGGAAGAGGGAGCATTTATCTTCATCCTTAGCATCGACATCTGAAAGGGGAAACTCTTGGCAGAGTTCACCCCACATCTCTTCCACTTCACCCCAAATGGTGGCGTCTGCGGCGTTGTCAAAAGGGTTGGCCACATACCCGACACTGTATTCAGGATCAATGAAAAGGCAGACGAACATGATGCGGACCCCTCCTGCGGTCTTTCCGGCGTTTTGACATCCAATGAGGTTCAGGATCTTGCGGAAGCCAAAGCTCATGCAGAAGAACATCACGGTGTCGGCAATGGCCGGAGTGATGTCCGTGTTTGGAAACATGAGCTTCATTAAGCTCAAAAAATGTTGGTAAAAAGGTTTCCCATACAAGCTGTCTTCGAACCAGAAATCTCGACCTCCTTCAAGAAGGATCAGCCTTTCAATTTGAAGAGCGTTTTGGGTTGTGATGACGGGGTCTCCGTCTTCATCGAGACGAACTGCACCCTCTTTGTCCTTCTCGTGATAATCTTCAAAATCCTCGTGATACCAATACGAGTGTGTCCCCAGGAACTCTGAGGTCACGAAATCCGCATCGACTTGAGGGTCGTCCCAGTCGATGCGGTCGTGGTGAAGGACAATGTCCTTGAACCTATCTTCAGTCGAGTTGGACATCGAAGTCTGGTAGAGATCCGTCCGACATTGTCCAAAAATTCCCGTTGTAATTAGCGAAAGGAAGTTCGTCGAATTTCGGGTTGTCAAAAAACTCAACGTTTCCCTCTTCGTCTTCTCGGGAATCAATAGGCCCTTCTCCAAAGAGATCTTCGCAGATCTTGTTCATGAACGCTTTGGCTACAATCTTGCGTTCGCCTTCAAGAAGGGCTCTCACCGGACGATGAGAGCCCACAATCTTGAAGCCCTTATAGGTGAAAATGGGTGAGTAGCCTTTTTCATCTTCTGCAAAGAAGACACCCGTTTTTGAGGGCTTACCCATTGGTTTAGAGAGCGAGGGCAATTGCGGCCTGGAGGCCAACAACGGGGTATGACTTCCCACCAATGGTGAGTGTGTTTTCCGTCGCTGTCATGACCTCCGAAACATTGATGTCAACGAGTTCTCCCCCAAGGTTCACTCGGGCAACCCGTTCCGACGCTTCGATGAGAACAATGGAGTTTCCTTTCTGCTTCTTTACCATGAGTTCTGAAGCGGAACCATCTTCCTTTAAGAGAAGATACTTTGGAGGTGTCGGAGATTCTTCCAGCGGAGTTGGATCTTCCTCAACGACTTCTTCGGGAGTCTCTTCAGAGTCAGTTTCCTTGCTCTTTTTCTTAGACTTCTTATCCTTCTTTTTCTTGGATTTTTTGTCCTTCTTTTTCTTGGACTTCTTAGAAGGCTCTTCGTCCTCTTCCTCAACGCCCTCGCTATCAGACGAATCGTTGATGGTTTCCTCCTCCACTTCAGGAGCTTCGTCTTCACTCCCTTCGATGAGTTTGAACTGCTTCTTCTTCAAGCCGACGCCTGAATCTTCGAGTTCCTTACGGGCCTGTTCGACGTAGCCTTGGATGAGCTTTGGAACTTTCACGTTGATAATCGCCGTGAGGTCGTCGTTGACTGTTCCACCTTTTTGAAAGTGATTTTTCAATCTCTTCAGTTTGACTGGGATAAATTTTTGTCCTGACATTGTTTTGTTTTTTCTTGAATTTTGAAGACTCCTACAACCATTCTCTTAGCTAAAACACCGGGGCAGCGGACCCGGAAAAAGCTTGTCCGATTTATTCGGCAAAGGGCGAACCCACTCTGAAACTCAGAGTCTTCTTCGGTATCTTGTCTTGAGCTAATATAAGCGTCAATGAAAGAAAAGCCTCTCACGGAACGGATTCCGGGAGAGGCTTATTCCCCCTTAGAAGCTGGGTTTAGGAGAACTTTTTAAGGGTTTCGGCGGCTTGCTGTTCCGACTTGGCTGTCAGCGCGTCTTTGACAGAACGACGGGTGACAGAAACTTTGACTGAGTCAGATCCGAGCATCTCGATCAGATCTTTTGCCGACAGCATTTGATGCCCTCGGAAGTTACTTCTCTCGGTGTCTTCCGCTTTCTTTGCTGGAGCCTCCGGTTTGACCTCTTTTGAGGGGGTGTCTTTTGGAAGGGTGACGTTGCGGGCTTCTTTCTTAGCAGCTTGCTTTTTTGGAGTTTTCTTTCCGGCCATTGATTTGGTTTGTTTTGTTTAAAGACCCGTTATCGGGTTGAGGACAAAACTAGCTACCAACTCTCTAAGGTCAACCACTAATCGACATTTTCCCCAAACCAACACTCAGCAGGTCGATTAGCTGCTTGATCAGGATTGTCCTTATGAGGCTCTTCTTCTTTCGAAGGAATGATCATTAAGAGAGCGCACCCACACACGCTGCAAGCATAGTCCTTAACTTTTGGGTCAACTCTGTTCTTATTCGCAAACATCCCAGCTACCCGTGAAATCTGAGAACCCACCATTCCCCTTGTGATCTTTTTTCTTTTCGGGCATTTCAAACAAGTCCGGGTTCTCGAAAGAACTTGATCGGGGCTTGCTGTGTCCCCCCCCACACCTTCTTTGAAAGCTCTCAAAAAATCTGTTACCCCTTTCTGATTCATGACGGAAGGAATCTGCGACGAAGCCACTTCTGGAACCAAGTGGGTAGAGTATCGTATGCACCCAGCATGAACAAATAGAGCCACCGTCGCCTTGCTGGCACTCCATCTTCGATCATTTTCGAATTGAAAAGTCTTCGACACTGATGGAGGTCGAGGCCGTGTTGCTGCCTGTTGTCCACGAGCCAGTCGTGGAGGGCTCCGGCTGCATCTGCTCTTGGGTCTTTAATGATGAAAGAAACACCATCCGTCTGGTAGCCCTTATTGATCAAGAACCCCGAACAGACCCAGTCTTCCACCAAGACACGACATCCCAGTGATGGGACGTAGCGTGTCGCTGGTGAGGGGTGATGCTTCATTGTTTTGGTTTACCTAACCGTAGGTCAACCCCCCTAGGACTAAGGGCTTTCGGCAGGCATGGGGGGAAGATCCTCCGGCTTTAAAAGATCATCAAACACAGGGATTAACTCGGACATCTTGAGGTAGTCCTGCCCGTCACTCATCTCGATGAATGTCCGGTCACCGACAACGTGAGGTGTGCGCCACTCGGCCCATGTTTTGACGGTCTCAACCTCGTTTTCATCGATTGAGGTGCGGTTCTTGATACCGACTGTTACCTCAGTGGTTGTGTCAACCTCAATCCAGAGTGGGTAATTGGTGACCTCTCCACCTACGGAGATGATAAACTTGGCAACGTCGAGGATGAGTTTGTCTGCACCTACGTAGTAGTGGACGTTTGGACCTTCCGCTTCAATACGCGCCCCTTTGATTGCCGCGTTCGTGGCAAGCTGCTGCGCTTGTGTGTTGGAGTCCATGAGAGACTGAGGGAGGATGATTTTTGTTGTCATGATTTTATTGGGTTACTCCGTTGATTTTAATGGCCCACGGTGAGCCGTAGCCCTTGAGAGTTGTAATTGCGGTTGTCGTTGCCCCAGTCAATCCCGCCCCGTTATAGTCGATGGTAATTTCGTTCCCCGATGCTGGCCCCTCTACACCACTGGCGGCGATGCTGACAAGGATGTTCTCGACGGCGGTGGGTGTGAGTCCGGTGTTATTCCCCCATGATTCGAGGAAGCAGTTGGTTGCTGGTGTTGCGGACCAACTATCAAACAATCCCGCTGTCCATGATGTGAGGTTGTTGTCACTCCATGCGAAGCGACAGGTAGTAACACCAGCGGGTATCTCAGTGTTCCATGATGTGAGATTATTACCAGACCATGCAGTGGAGCAGTCAGTCAGTCCAGCAGGTAATTCCACAGTCCACGATGTGAGGCTGTTAAAACGCCATGCGTTGGAGCAGCTAGTCAGTCCAGCAGGTAATTCCACAGTCCATGATGTGAGATCATTGTTATACCATGCATGTGAGCAGTCAGTCAGTCCAGCAGGTAGATCGACTGCCCATGATGTGAGGTTGTTATCACGCCATGCAGAGGAGCAGGTAGTCAGGCTAGTTGGTAGCGCGATAGTCCATGATGTGAGGCTGTTACCAAGCCATGCGAGGCGACAGGTAGTCAGGCTAGCAGGTAGATCGACTGTCCATGAGGTGAGGTTGTTGTCATTCCATGCAAAGGAGCAGTCAGTCAGTCCAGCAGGGAGAGCTACCGTCCACGCTGTGAGGTCGTTGGCATACCATGCGTAGGAGCAGTTAGTCAGACTCGCAGGTAGCGCGACTGTCCACGCTGTGATGTCGTTGTCACGCCACGCAGCGGCGCAGGTAGTCACCCCCGTCATGTCAACCACTGGGAATGAGTTCATTTCATCATCTCTCCACGCTTCCGTCCAGTCCGTGCCTAGTAGTGAGACTTGATACTCGACGCCTTTGAGATACTGCACGATGGATTCATCAGGCACTAGACCCACCGCGAATAGACGTGTCCATTCTCCCGGCGCGATAAACATTGGGTTAATGACGAGGTCGCCGGGGGCATAGGCGTCAGGCACCGTGAGTTTCGTCACCCCATCGGCCTTGTAGATGTTACTCAGTATAGGCGGGATGCCGCCGTTCTCTGCTACGTTGAGGTAGTCAATGACGCCCTCGAAGTCGTTGTGGGTTGGTGATGGTGGGTGGTCCAGTTCTTTTGTGTAACCGGACGCAGGGGTGATACTTAGTGGGTTGCCGTCCGAGCCGTATGGGACTCTGATGTCGTCAAGAGTAGCGTGCTCGTATAGTGTAAACCCATCCCTGAAATTTTTGGCATACACGTCCTGCGTCCCAGCCCAAAACGGGGTGAGGGTTGCGTTGGTAATCGTGCCGTGGTTGCCGTTGGCTATGTCGTGGACGGTAGATCCTGCGCCCTCTGAAAAAGGGAAGCTGTGTTGGGTAACTCCTGCCTTAACTATACTTACCCCCCAGATTTGACCATCGAATGTTCCCCACGACGTTGCTTGTCCACGAGACAACCCTACACTGTCCAAGGTAATTGTTCCTGACACTGTCTGAGAATCTACCACCACGCCGTCCACTGTGAGGGTTACTCCAGTTCCGACTCTCACCACTTTAACCTCATAATCTGTATCTACTACGAAAGTGAAGCCTGAGAATCTGACTTCCGTGTTTGAATCATCCCAGACTGAAAGATACCCTAATACATTGAGTGCAATTCGTGCAAATCCTCCTGGAGCGTTATTTGCCAAGATGTGACGTTCCGTTACATCATCTCCATTTATTGAGAAATTAATCTCGAAGTCTGCATCTAGTGCGACACTTGTGAATTTCACTCCATCGTTAGTACCATCAAAAGTTCCGCACGCATTGCCTCGTGGAATGGCGATGAGTTTGGCGAGGCCGTTGTATTGGAGCGGGTTGCCGAGAACGTCCTTAGCTATGTCGCTCTCGTCGCGAGGGATGAACACGCCTACCACTGCTCCGTTTGATCCATCTCCCTCGGTATACCCCACCTGATTCTGATAACTATAAACATCCTGCTCCGCGTGGAAACTGGAGAGCGTGGCGTTTTGGATGGCCCCATGGTTACCATTGCCAGATGAGTCATAGGCGACAAGCCCAACCCGATCATCCATCTTGAGTTGAAGCTCTAGGTCTTCAACCGTTGGATCGGTTCCGGCATCACCATGCGTGAGGAGATAGAGTCGTTCATCCGCAGTAAGCACTCGACCATAAACCCTGCCGTCCCACATCTTACCCTCCATCGAACCGCCTCCGCCATTGCTGCCCCCGCCAAATGTGAGGTTGACGCCCGGAGGAACCTTCGTGGTGTCCGAGACTGTTACTTCCAGCACCCCGTTGACATACAGATTAAGAACGGAGCCGGTTGAGGTGACAACCACGTGTGTATCCTCCCCTAAAGTCACCTGTGATCCCGCACCAAAAGTGGTGTCCGCCTGTAGACGCCACGTCCCGTCATTGTTGATCCATGCGAGAACCCCCTTGGCGCTAGCCCACTCCTCAAAGATAACCCGATAAGCCAACTTATGGGTAGGGTTCATCCACAATGACACCGTGAACGCGACCATCGCGGGGAGGTTCACATCTGGAACATCCACATAATCAGCGACCCCGTCGAACTCATAGCACCGCCCCGGCTGCAACGGTCGCTCCTCATCACCGATGGACGAGAGTAAGGTGCCGTCTGCGCGTGGACCGGTCTGGAAGTGGGAGACAATCCCTAATCCTTCGAGGGGAGGGAGGGAGCCTACATAACCGGGAGAAAGCCCCCAAACAGGGTAATGCGAAACACGCTCATAGGGACTCAATGAGTTGCCCAAAGATGAGGTGGTTCCTGAGCCCCAAACAGGGGATCTGTGAGTAGGTCGCATTAGACTGAGTATGGGACGTTCGTTCCACCGAAAGTGACGCTCACACCTGAAGGGGCTCCGCTCCACTCGATGCGAAACTCAATGCCCTTTGGGAGATAAACCGCTTTGGCCGCTTTGGCCGTGAAAGTGTAAGTCGCATCCTCAAACCATCCCGAGTCCATGTCGGGTCTTGTGACGAGTTTTGCAGTCTGTCCATTGAAATTTCCTTCAAAATAAATGATCGAATCAATCCCTTGAGAGATGAGAGTTTGAGAAGGTTTAGAAGAAGTGTGATTGGATTGGAGACGGAGCATGAACTTAGGGGTTTAATTAGAGAGTTTATTAGAGCTGTCGAAACTTGAACCAACGAGTGTCCTGAGTCACGAAGGCCCTGAAGCCGATAACAGAGCCGGGAAGAACATGGTCTATTCTGGTTCGGCGGCTTTGAGTGCTGCCAGCCTCGCCGCTTCTTTGGCCGCGATCCACGCTCGTAGTGACTCAACCGATGCGAAAATAGCCTCCATTGCTGTCTGCAATTCTGGCACTTCACCGATGGCTTCCCATAGGTCGGATGTTTCGATAGCTACCATGTCCTCGCCTGATCCAATCTCACCAGTGTCCCCGTTAAACGGGACAGTTTCGATCTTAACTTTGCCGCTCTTGGTCGATGGAGCGGAGACAATGATGTTTGTGATCCAGAGATGCGGGAATGTTTTTTCCGCGACTGCTGGTTTTGTGATGGTGGTGGTGTTTAGTAAGGGCATATTTTTGTTAGTTAGAGTTGTTACGAAATGATTGCGCGATCAGTTGAGCGTCTCCAGTCCGATCCGTCATAGGTTGCCATGACCGCTCCGCCTGTCTCGTCGGTTACGTAGACGGATGATCCCGCGACCATGCCCGTTAGAGCGTTGGTTTCGACGACGGTTTTTGATGCGGAGTTGATGACGCCGGATGCGGTGAGGTCGCCACCCGCCACCAAACCCCCGTCAACCTCAACGTCACGCACAACGCCCGTGCCTGTCGCGGCTGTTCGTATCAAAAAGTTACCATCTGATTGCTGTTTAAAATTGATCGACTCTGAATTTCCAAGCCCGTCATCAAAACCCAAGATCGTCAGCCCCGCCGAGCCCGTCAAATTAGCATCCGCGAACTCCACAGAGTCAGTCGTCCCCAACCCTGACGCCGTGGCGATGGTTGATTTCTGCGTGTCGGTCAGTGTCTCGCCTGTGATGAGGTTCCAGCCTGCCTCTATTAAATTTTTGTCCATAAGTTATGAGGGTTCCACGTTGTATTTTGTGCCGTCTGGTGAGACGAGGTTGATCGTTGTTGAGTTAGAGAGGGGGCGGATGAGGCGGTTGCCGTTGGTGGGGTGGCGGAGGGAATTAGTGGTTGGGTTGACAGCAACCGCCCCCCAATAGAGCTGTCGAAACTTGAACCAACGAGTGTCCTGAGTCACGAAGGCCCTGAAGTCGGTAACAGAGCCGGGAAGAACGTGGAATGTTTGGGGGAGGTATTCTTCTGAACGGTTTAGAGGTTTTTCAATGTGAAAAGATCCATCGAAATGATTTGAATTTACGGTTTCAAACTCAGCCGTGGGGGAAGTGGTTGGCGGGAGGTTTGCTTCTCCGGGTCTTTCAGGAAAAGAGACAAAGCCACCAACCTCTGCCAAGATTGATAGTTGAGCATGTCTGGGGGCTGTCACTTCGACAGTCTTCCCCCCTGGAATCGTTTCGGCTGTCGCAATACTGCCAACCACTGTTTGAGTCGTGAGCTGTTCCTGGGCTTCAACAAACCCAATCTTAACAGGGGGACGAGCGGGGTCTCCAGGGTTGGCGAGGGGACGGGGGTCTTCTACGACCAAGAATTCGGTCGAACTTGTTTGAACCATTCGAATTCGGATGGAAGGCTGCAACCCGTCTTGAGCAACTTGGACCCGCTCCAGTGAAATCTCAATGTCAGCTAGGTTCTGAACATGCAAAGCAATCTCACTTGATACCTGCTGAACACTTTTTCCTTCGGTTGAAATGGAGAAGAGAACAAACTCTTCAACGGGGTCTTGGGTGATGTCTTCGGCCTTGAACTCGACAAGGCCCCCTTCGTCCCAAACCCATGGAGCAACCAGGATCTCTTGTCCCTGACGATTGTCAATGCGAAGAGAACGTGAGAGGAGACTCGGACTTGTCGAGTTCGTTACTGGGTCGCTCATGGCTGTTTGAAGGATTGAGATGAAAAAGGCTACGAGGCGCATCAGGTTACTCCGAACCGGAGTTGGCATCACGCAGGTAGTCGCTGCTGTTGCTAAATCCATTGCGGTTACTCCGAACCGGAGTTGGCATCAGCCCCCTCAGCAGGGTCCTGGTCTGGGGTCTCGATTTCGTCCCCTTGGGAGCCTTCGGGGGAATTGTCCGGGTCCGTAGATCCCGAGCCATCGTTTCCCGTCGCTGGGTCCTGAATGATCGGGACGACGTTCCCTTCCTTAGAAGCGGGGGCTGGCTCTGCGAGATCTTCGACAGGCACTTCACCGGTGGCGAGAGACCACTCATCTCCAGTGAACGTAAGACGCTTCCCACGCTCGATAATTGAGGCTCTGTTCCCGGCCACAGATGCCCGGAGAGTGTCCCCTTTGTTGATTCCAACAGCGACGAGATCGGCGCGACCGACATTGACTTTGATCTTCTTACGTTGTGCCATAGGCTCGGAATCTACACGTCCCACCATGTTATGCCAAGTTTTATTTTCCGAGCTAAAAGGCTCTCCAGACCACACTAAAGCAAGTGCATGCTTGACAACCCATCCCGTGAGGTATGCGAAAAACTCCTCAGCCTTGTAGCTGGGTTTAATCCCAATGTATTCGCCAACGTAGAAGGAGGCATGGAGAGCTTCGTGTGCGAGGGTCGCGACCCAGGAGGCAGCATGGGGTGGTTCCCTCATCCAGATCCCGACGTAGGGGCCTCCACCCATGTTGAGGCAGATGCCCCGGCTGTCACCAATCTCAAAGCTCGCGGAAGAAGGCGGGTCGTGGCCCTCGTCTCGGAGTCTTTCGAAGATCTCTTCTCCTGACCAATCTCCGAAGAAAAAATAAAATCCAAATTCGTATAAGTCGCATCGTATCTTGTAGAAGTCCATTCTATTTAAGAAACTCAGTGAAAGCTTCGTTCAGATCAATTCGCTTGCCTCGATAATCGCAAAGACCACATTTTAGGTGGAAGTTTGCTTCGAGTGGTGACTTCTCTTTGTCAAAATAGAGTTCAGGTAGCAAGTGATCTTTGAAACACTTGGGACAATTAAGAACATTCTTCTTTGGTGGTTTTGTTAGGTCAGGCATTGGTTCATTGCTTGTTCGATTTCTTCGAGAGCTTTCCACACTCCTTTTTTCGATAGAGAAATTCGCAACGGCTGAGGTAAAGGCACTTTTCTTTTAGGCTTATTCGTATCATTTGTTCGTTTTCTTTAAGAGATTCTTTTGAGCTACCGGACGCGCTTGCTCCAACACCCACGAGAGATGAGGAACCCATCGGGGAACAGCTCTTCAACGAGCGAGCAGTTGGCTTCTTGCTGAAGCACTTCGGCATTGTCTCCGGCAATCGTTCCCCCCGGTGTAATTCTCGGGAGGAGAAATTGCAGTGTTTCCCGCAGCGGCATGGCGGAGTGCTTCGAGATGAAGGCGAAATCGAATCGCTCATTGCGGAGGCTCTGCACGGCCTCCTTGAACCAGGCGTCCTTCCGGTAGCGGAGGGGCCTCACGAGGTGTGCCACAGGTTGGGTGTTCTGCTGCCACTCGAACCATTGCCCCTCTTCAGTCCTATTGGCGGCACGATACTTCGGACTCTCGGGGTTGCGGGTTTCTTCAGAGCCACACCAATTGTCGAGAACGAAGAGGGTGTGGGCTCTTTTGGTGTTGTGGAGTTCTACGCCCAGGGCAGCAGTGGTGGCCCCAAGCCCCGCGCCTACGATGAGGGACTTTCCGCCATTAGGGATCAAGAGAGCGGCATTCGCGATGGTTGGGAGGGCGAACATGTCCTCGCCGATTTGGTTGAAGTAGTGTTCCAGCGCATCATTGTGGTCCCTTTTAGGGGCTTGATACTTCTCCATTTCCTTCTGGAGTCTGGCAGTGTCCGGGTCCAGGTCTGTGCGGAGGCCATCGTCACCAATGAGTGGGGGGTCATTCGGGTCTGAGGGAGTGTCGTCCAAGAAGGATGGTTGCGGGTCCATGTAGTGGGTATAAGAAGGGTTGGGGGTGGGGTCAACGCTTTTCTTAGGAAAACTAGGGGGGTAGGGGTGGGTCATCTAATTAGCTCTTTAATTAGATATGTTACTAATGCCGGTGTAGTGGTTTTTCCTACCCCTGATATGAGGGCGAACTGATAGGTGAAAGGGTGGGTGGTCCCCTCACCCCTAATATGAGGGTGGAATGTTTCGATCTTGTAGTGCAGTTCAATACCCTGAATTCGGGGCGAATCTGTGCGTTACCCCGAATCCATAGCGAATCTGTGCGTTACCCCTAATCCATAGCGAATCTGTGCGTGTATGCGAGTGGGTGCGTTTATCGATCAAAGAAGACGATGACTTTTCAATTTCTTGCGAAGGGTGGGGGGTCCCCTTGCCCCATAACGTCCGGGGGTCCCACACGGGGGGGGGGTGACGCCCTGGCCCTTGGCCCACCGTGCCAAGCGTTCGCCCCTCACGAGGGGGCGAGCTATGGCAATCAAAGTGCAATCCTAATTAGATGGATTATCACGCTCCTAATTAGAATCCTAAATTAGTTACCTAATCACTAAACAATTCGCCCCTTAACTACGTGAACGGGGTGCAATGAATAACCATAACGAAACAACCAATAAAATGAAAATCAACCAATCCGCCAAATCCGAATCCTCCGCCCATGAAATCCTATCCTTCATCCAAGGCGACGAGGACACCGCCGCCAGCCGTCAAAACGCTGTCGTGAGCATTAGCGAGGACGGAGATCTGCTGTTCTACAATGCCGCCTGCGGAACTGACGACAGCGAAACGGTTCTGATCGACCGCATGGAGTCCGACTCAATGGGAGACGGATGGGAGTCCGCTACTGCCGCCGATGTCATCGAATGGCTCGAAACCAACTGCGACGCATGAACCCCGAGGACAAAGCAACCCGCGAAAAGCTTGGCCTGTAATCCCCCTAATGCCCCCCCCAGCCTGTCGTCCTCTTATGAGGCGACAGGCTTAAGGGGTGCAATGAATAACCATGAAGAAACAATTCAAACTCTCATTTCTAACCTCTCGTATGAGACAAGAGAGCTAATCGACTATCCCCGGGATTTGAACGACGCGAGCTGGGAACATGCCGACAACCACGAAAATGTGATCTACCCTGTAAAGGCTCATGAGAACATCAAAAATGCCGGGAGCGATGAGCTTTTAGAGGCAGAGTCCCGCTTTGAGGATTGCGGGGGGATGGGCGACGACGCCAACGAAAGAGGGGGAGTCTATAACCGTGTCGCTCAACTCCTCTCTTATCACCTGGAAGACTACCGTTTTCAGTCACTTGTGAGAGGTGAGCTTGAAGAGTTGCAAGGTGAGCTTGAACAAGTCGAGTGTGATATTGAGGCAGAGATTGAGGAGAGAGAAGAGAATGAAGAGGACCCTTGCGAGGACTTGGAAAATGCCTTGTGCAAGGCTCAAGAGCGCTTGGAAAACATCAAGACAATTCTCGACCTGTAGTCCCCCTAACGCCCCCCCCAGCCTGTCGTCCTCTTATGAGGCGACGGGCTTAAGGGGTGCAATGAAACAACTAAGACCAACAACCAAGAAAATGACCACCGAACAACAAACAGTAGCCGAAATCATCCAAGACATCCAGGAATCCAGGGGCTACCCAAATCTCCAATCCTTGATCAACTCAGGAATGACTAGCGCGAGAGTGCATTACAAATCAGCCGCCGGAGCTCTTGATGAGGATGATCTTCTGGAGGCTCAAGAAGCAGGATTTGACGCCGCTGAGGATTCACGTGAGGACTAGCGCAAACCGACCTCTCGCCCCGTCGCCTGTCGTCCTCTTATGAGGCGACGGGCTTAAGGGGTGATATGAAACCATTAAAAGACTTCCAACTGGATTGGCTTGCATCGTTCTTTGAATACAAACTTTTCTTGGATGAGGAATATGAGCGGGAAACCCACGAAGAAAATGAGGGTGAGTTCAAGGAGGACTTATTCACCGCTCACGAAGTGGACGACGAAAGCGCAAGGCTCATCTTCAACAAGCTTAAAGCGATGGAGACAAGGATTCACGAAAGCGAAAGGTTAGGAGATTACTTGAACGATTGCGACCGTGAAACCGCTTGGGAGCTTTACCTCTCGACAAGTGGACATGGAGCGGGATTTTTTGATCATTCGACTGATGAGGCTGATGAGATTCAAGCCATTCTCGACAAGGAATTTCGATACGCTACGGAAGATTGGCGTTTCTACTGCCAGGAGGGAAAGCTTCACTTTTAAGGGTATCAACTAGACCGCTCACCCATCAGCCTGTCGTCTCGCAAGAGCGACGGGCTTAAGGGGTGCAATGAATACGTTAGAAATCAAATTAGATACAGTCCCGACTCTCACCCTTATCCGTGATGAGGATATGGGGAGATGGGACTTTGAAGAGAACTTCCAAGTGATTCAATCGGGAGGCTACCGGGATGATTGTATCCTTGCGCTTGTCGAATATGGAAACCTCCCCCCGATTGAGGACTTGCAAGAGTGCTACGATTGGAGGTCTTGCGATTGGAGAGAAGCCCGTCGATCTGTCGTCTCTTATTTGATTGAGGTTGGAGGGATGAGTGTCTTGAGTGTGAAAGACGCAATCCAGGCCGCTATTGAAAATGGCTATTACTCCCCCCGTGAGGGGTGGGTTGACGTCTTGCAAGAATTGATCCTTGAGGACTTCACCATTCAAGACTTTTGCCGGGAGGACGACGGGCTTGCATCGCTCACAAATTGCCTTGAAGACATTGCGATTGTCCAGACAGTGACAGGCTACTCTCAAGGGGACTTGGCTCATGTTCTCATTCACGGCCGGGAGTTTGAAAAGCTCGCCGGGAAACCGTGGCAAGAAACACGAGACCGCTGCTCGCTTGAAAATCTCATCTTCAATCAACCTCTTTACGTCGAGATGGACCTAAGCCGCGACGACTTTGAGCCCGTGCAATTCGAACTTAAAGACCAGTATGATTATGACCGTGACGAAATTGTTGAGCTTTGCCGTACTCATGGAGCTAGCGAGCAAGAGATCGAATTGATTGAAGAGTCTCTTCCTGACTACGCCTAGCCTTCACTTTCTGAATACCTTGCGCTTCTCATCCTTATCGGGGGTGACATCCCGCTCTTGTTCTTCATCAGGCGAGACAACTTTCGATCTTTGCTTTGCCTGTTCATTCAAGAGAGTCGAAGCGGCTTTTAGGTGTGAACCTAGACCGCTCGCCGCTTCCCAGACTGCCCGGACTTTGAGAAATTGAGCCATGATTCCATCCCTTGTTTTAACGGTTCGACAAAAGTTGCCAATGAGCGTTTGGAGCTTCGCAAATTCCTGTTCATCGAATCCAAAACCGCTTCTAAAGTCGCGGAGCATGTCAAAAAGTTCCTCATGGCATTCTTCCGCCTGTTCATATTCAATTTTGAGCTTGTCTTTTTGGATTTCAAGCCAATCACGATCATCGTTGAAACGTTCCCATGCCCCCTCACTTAGTGCCACCCCTAGCCCAAATCCACTGCTATTCCTCGCCATCTCCTCAGCCTCTTTATTCCAATCGGGAGCGTGTCTTTGCAACGTCGTTTCGCTCACCCCCGATTCTTTCGCTAATAAGCGAAGGTTTCGAACGGGCTTCCCACCACCATTTCCCCACAAATACAATCGCCTTGCGTCCGCAGTTTCTTGCTTTACTACTTTTCCATTGATAATTGCCATGCTTCACCCTCCCTCACCTCCCCAATCCTTACAAGACCGTTCTCACCCTCAATTCGACGACGAAAAGTTGAAAGGTGCAACTAAGGTCTTTTCGGGGGGTGCAGGTCCTACCAGACCGCGCAATCCCTTCTCCCGCCTTAGTTCCAGCCCCTTCATTCTCACCACTCAAATCTCACCCCAAAATCACACTTCACCAATCTCACGATACACGCTTACGGCCATAAGGATTCCAGCTTACAGGACTTGGGTGCAGTTACCCTACCCCTTTCGAGACCCTAAGCCCGGACCAAAAAGCCGAAAAATTTACAGTATTACTATACACGATTTTAAACTTTCTCTCTTTTCTTATCTCTTCTTTACTCTTTATAGTGGTAGGGTAACTGCACCCAAGTCCTGTAAGACACAAACCCTTATTCCATATAGCCTCCAGCCTCTTATTTTGACCCATGATTCCAGGGTGAAACTAGACCGAAAACAAAAACCCTCCCAAGCCCTTACACCCCAAGGCTTTAAACCGTGGTGCACCTAAAACACCCCCAAAAACACCTTAGTTGCACCTTTCAACTTTTCATCGCCAAAACTTTCTTAAATTTCTACTCGACAACCTTTCAAGCGTCGAATACCTTCTCTCCGACAACGAAACTAAAACCAATCCAACAAACCGGACCAATGACAACTACCGCCTCCTCCATCCCTGCCACCACGATCAATCACGAAACACGCGAAACACGATTCGATCTTGTCCTTGACCTCATCGCGAACGTCACGCTCGCCATCCAAGAAAAGATCGACAAGACCGATTGGAGTGACCCGGACCTTGCCGACCCGATTGACACCGATTGTGACCCGTCCATCGAAGTGACCTTCGCAATTGACCGAGACTTCAATCACACGCTGGTCTCTGGCGACAACTCCTTGTCAGGTCCCCACGAATCCTTCCCCCACTGGGGAGTCTCTTGGATTACCAAGTTGTCTCGTTCGTTGAAGAACTCATCGAGCACGGGTCCGCCACGTTCATCAGTTGAAACGATTCATTGCACGACTCACTAATGTCACCTTTTTCAGAAAAGTGACAAAGATGAGTCACCCAAGCCTGTCGTCTCGCAAGAGCGACGGGCTTAAGGGGTGCAATGCCTAAAGAAAAACCATTCGTTTCAATCGCCGACCAGTTGCGCCTCTGTAAAGAGGGACAATCTTTTCTCACCCCGCATCGTTCAAAGACGGTGACAGCTCATGCTAGGAGGCTGAGGAAAACAGATGAGATGATCGTTGAAGTCAAGACCGCTCAATTTATCACCGTTCCCATGTTCTCCCCAGAGGGGAAGCCGTGCGAAGTCTTGACCAAAGTGACCGTAACCTTTAAATTCAAAACCAATGACCAAAGTTAAATTAAACCGCGACGTTCAAGCCCTCGCCGACCGCTACCTCCTCCATGAGCGCAAGAGCTACAATTTGTCGGACGACTTTGACACCGAGCGAAGGGTACTTGTGAAAGAGTTCCAGAGACTCCATGACGCCGACCCGGAAGTGAAGAAGTTCGGGAGGAAGCAAATCCTCATCATGATCGTTCTCCACCGCAAGCTTCGACCAATCCCATCTCAATTCCTGTTCGCCAAGGCCGACGAGGAAGCAGGACTCCTCGACTGATTCAAACAAACAAGACCGCTCACCCATCAGCCTGTCGTCCTCTTATGAGGCGACGGGCTTAAGGGGTGCAATGAAACCGTATTCCTACCAAATCGCCATCGGCCAAGACGAAAAGCTCACCTTCACACCATGGGGAGAGGACACCGACGCCCTCATCACTCATATCGCCGACCTGAAAGCCTGTCCCCGTCGAATCGTGAAGATCCTAAGCTGCAAAGACCTCGTTACGAAAGAGGTTTGCATCTTCCACCCACCCAAGAGGTGAAGGCTACACTCACTCTGGAAGTTTCAACCTGCCTATACCACGACCAAATCTGTCACGCTGTTCTCGCCTTCGCCGGACACGCTGACCAGGACCTCCTCAGCGTCCACGGCTTGGTTGTCGAAGAGGAGGCTGAAACCTACGGAAACGAAAGCTAAGTAGAGCTTTACAAACGAATCTAATTAGAGTAATTATAAGCCGACCGACCAATGAATGCAACTGACCGACTCCTAGAAGCCCACCGTCACCATGTTCTTGAAAAACTCACACCGAGCGAAGACATGCAAAACAGGGCCATTGCCCACCACTATCTCCGTGTATTCACTCTCGCAAGGGACTTACAGGTGATGATTCATCTCCGTGATCAAATCCCGCCAGATGGAAGCCTCAAAAAGAGCGACGAAATGATTGAAGCTCTCGCATCCCGGATCAGGGAAGCTCACCTCGCGGACTTTGGCCTGCCTTTGGAATGGGTGGACAGGTCCGAAGCTCCCGAGTTTGAACAAGCTTGGCTGGGTGAATTTGTCAGGTCCGAACCAGAGGCCATCAAAAAGAGATTTCTGGAAGCAGGTTGGCGGGTAGCTTCACGATCACTCAACTTGATGTTTGGAGATGAAATGGTTGCACCGGGATCGCCTCCAGATTCCAAAGAGAAAGATCTTACGATCATTCGTATCGGGGATCTCGAAAGGCTCCCGGAACCTCAAAGAGAGGAAGAAATTCAACGTCTCTTGAAACCCAAGAAATAGACCGATGGACACTTTACTTCAAGAAGTCGCCGGGGAAATTGAGGTTTCAATAATGCCAGAGGGGGCCGACCCCGGAGACTTTGAGCCTATGTTTTTCCTATCCCCCGCCGAAGCTCTTGGCCTTGCTGAGAAGCTCACCTACACCGCTAACAAAATGCTCAACGAAGAATAAAACCATGGAACTAACTATTGCTTTAATTGTCCTTATCACCCTCTTTTTACTCCGCCGCAAACGCTAGACATGAGACCCGACTTAAAAATCAAGTCCCTCAACCAAGGGATGATTGTGGAATGACATACAGCTACGATCAACGAGTTCAGGGAATTTGCGCGGCCATCGAGCGCGGATTCTCCAAAGGTCTCACCGCTGAAAAGATCGAGACGCTCGTTGGAGAGCAAAGACCCTACAACATCGAGACCGCAGACCTGAACTCGTTGGTCCGGCATATCCAGAAGACCCTCAAGCTCCAGACCGAAGGAAAGCCGACACCTTGGATGATTCATGAACAACTCGAACTTTTCACAATGTGAACCCGGAACCCGAAATACACCAACCCCAGCTCACTGAGTCTCAGATCCTCAAGTCTCTTGATTTAACGAGACCGAAGTCGAAAACAAAAAAGAAGAGGAAGGTCAAAAAGACACCTCTCCCATGTCCTTTTTGCAGTTTCAACAAACCCCAACTTATTTCAGGAATCTTCGTTTGGAGGCAGGGACGGATTTATTACTACACCTGCCCTAAGTGCGCTTGTCAGTCTCGTAATCGGAAACAAGCAGCTCTTAACGCTTGGAATAGGAGACCCAACCCCCAAGCTGATAAGCTGAAGAAAAAGAACGCTAAGAAGGAAGCCAAAACCGTCGCTAAGAAAAAGAAATGAAGCTAGAACCGCATTGGCCAAACAACACACCTTTCCATTTTCCTATGAAAACACAACTAATCTACATGACTCCCGAAATGGGAACCGAAGCCGTCCTCATGCACTGTTTTCTCCAGGGGCAACAGCAGGGCCACTACGTTGGGAAGGACTTGAGCTATCTCAAGAAAACCAAAGGAGACCCACAACCTATTCTCGTTCAGGATGGCGAGATTGTAGCGAAAGGGTTCGTTGCGCTTGTCAACCTCTGGAAAGACGAAGGGAGACTTTTAGTTAAAATTAGTCCTTGCCAAACTCTATCAAGATAAAAGATACAATATAGAAACCCAATGAAAGTCGCCTACTGCTTCCTTTTGCTCGACGAGCCTGTCTTTTCTGCCGTGTGGCGGAAGTGGCTGGGTGACGACACTTTGGTAAAGGTAAATGCCAGAGAGTCGTCCCAGTTCGTCTCTTTGACTCGGAATGACGCCCTGCGTTGTTTGGTGCGCGGGGTGGGTGGTTTTGAGAACTGCCAGGTTCCTGCGGACGAGCATTACTTCGCTATGGTCCTGCCCACTTTCGGAAGCCAGCTTCAGAAGGGGCCGCTGACTTACGCCCGATTTCAACCATACCACTCCCATCCCGACGAAATCGTCGAACTCCCCTACGAACCTGCCGACAGGCTTGGGTTCTTTTTTATCCGAAAAGTCACCAAGAACACGAAGATGACCTCTGGTTATCTTGAGTGGATCTTGGGCGACAAATCCTAAAAACAAAATGAAGACATCAGTAACAAACCCGACCATGGAAGAATTCCAATCAGCCCTGCTGACTCACTCAGTCAACGTCCACCTGTTGGTGGAGAACCACAACAAAGGAACCATCACTTCTGGATACTTCCACGAAGATCTACAAATGATCACCGAAGAGTTTTTGAATGATTGGTATGAACCAGCCAAAGCACCACCACCATACGAAGGGATCTTTGACATCCTGGTTATGAACTTCCTTAGAGGTCTCTTTATCGTTCTTGGCCTCGCATCAGGAGTTGCCCTCTTAGTTTACCTCATTACATTGTAGCCATGGAAACTGGAGGAAAATCATACTCGCTAGAAGAGAGGCTTCAAGAAGCTCTCAAAGCAGATCACGAGCTTGAACTGGCCAGGATCAAAGTCACGACGGAGCAAAAAGCTCTCGGAGAAATCTTGACCATGATCCACGAAGAACATGGCCTCACGCTGCAAAAGCTCGCCGATAAAACCAAAATCGGATTCGGAAAGCTCTATAATGTGGCCAACGGTCGAACCAAGCTCGAACAAGCAACAATCATCCTTCGCGAAGTGGGTCAAATCCTCAACCCACCCAACCCATTTAAATCATGAATTTTGAACAATTTGACCTTAAGAAAAGACTCAGCCCCAAGAGATTGGAACAGTTTGCCGAATGCCTCATAAAACTCAGCGACCAAATCGGGATTAAAGTCAGCTCCCGAGGCTGGGGCTACCAGAGGGAGCAAGAGCGGCTCATTGACAAGAACCAGTTTGACAAGGTAGAAGCGGCCATCATCCCGTTCCCAAGAGTGGCCGAAAAGCTGATTACTGATGCTTTTGAAAAATACCTTGGCCCCGATGCTCCTAAGCGTTTTAGAAAGAAACGTGATGAGGCAGATGAGGAATATGCTGAAGTTCTTGACACTTGCGGAGTTGACCTGCAAGAAGTTGAAGACGCTATTCGCAAACTTAACGGGGAAGAAGAGGACTAAAATGAAAGCGGGAAACAAGGGTGATCGTTTTGAATGGGAAGACGCAATGGATAGACTCATTGCTCAAGCCCCCGAAGAACCCCCACCCCCTGATGAACCCAAAGAGTCCTCTTCAGATTGCCACGTTTGCACACAAACATTTCGTATCTCTAATACAAGAACCTGCAATTGCGGGAACACTCTCTGCTTTGATTGCACCTGTGATCAATGCGAAACCTAAAATACCAAAACAATGATTAGTCCAGATAATGACATCTCTTCAGCTCACGAAGAGTCTCACGAAGAGTCTCACGAAGAGTCTCACGAAGAGTCTCACGAAGAGTCACACGAAGAAAGGCTCAAGCGAGTCGTCGAAACCATCAGCCAGCTCCTTGACGAAAACAACCTCATGGGTTGTGTCAGTGTTGTAGCTCCGGGCTGCAACGCCATGTTCCTCAATCTCAAAGCAGATTGGAGTGCCGCGAAACCCGGAGAGGAAGACATCAAGATCGAGTATGATCGTGAACTCTCTCACAGTGAGGCAATGGCGAAGCTCGAAGCCACTTATGCAACGATCTATGAGCTGGCCGGAATGGCGGAGTTCAACGGTCGGAACATGCAGACGGTTCTTGAACAATTGAACCAATTCCCAATGGGGAATTACTTCTTACACAAGGTTGTTCTCGCCGCTCAGTTGAAGAAGGGTGGACATGACCCGGAGACGACTGCAAAGCTCAAGCGAACCTATGACAAAATTTGCAAGGATGGGCCCCCTCCCGTTGACCAAGACAGCGAACCTAAGAAGCCTGTCATTGACGAACCCGAAGAGCCTACTAACGAAGAAGGCTAAAACCAATCTCTTAACCAAAACAAAAAAGCAGCTAATGAATAAAATTGACGTAAAAAAGCCCGTATTCCTCAAAGATGGAAGATCCGCAAACCTCATCTCCTATGACCTTGTCAAAAAGACAGTGACTGGGTTAGTGGCGGGGGTTCAAGATGCCTCAGGGAATGATACCTTGACCTGGGACGAATATGGAAAACTTCAAGGAACCAAGGTTCTCGGGCCAACCAAAGTAAACAGTCTGGAAGATCTCACCATTCAAAACGAGTGGAAGGATGAACCTCAAGTCCGACTCCTCACTCCTGAAGGCGTCACAGAGGTCATTCTCACTCCTGAAGAATACCGGGCAATGACGGAAGCAGCCGACCAGAACGATTGGGCGACACTGGCACAACAAGTCCCCAAAATCTTGGCAAGACACGCCAAGGAAATGGCTGAAATTGATTCGGAGATTGACAGCCACGAAGAACGTCTTAAGGCTCATTTGGAGGGGGTCCGCCAAGTCGTGGATGAAGACAGCTTCGAGGACTTGGGAATTGAAGTAACGGATGGTTACTCTGAGTCTCCAAAACCCGATTGGAAATTCACGCATGGACCTGACCTCGCCATGGACGACAAGTGTCGCTTTCAAATTTGTCAGGCAGTCGAAAGGGCTCAAATCCGTCGAACCAAGTCTCGTGTCATTCACGGTCACTTCCACACCGAAGGATAACAGCTCATGTTCAAGCACAAGTCATTCACTGGAACAGCCGCAGCTCTAGCCTCTTGGGTCAACCAAAGGACTGCGACGGTTGACCCCGTCAGCGTTGTTTGTGAGAAAGGAAAACTCATCCTTTTTTACAGGGACAAGACTTTTAATGGAGCTGATAATGCACAGACTAACATCGTTCTTAGGCACGTTGACAGGCTCTGCAACCTCGACTCTGATTCAAAGTATCGTTATGAGTTCCCTAAGCAGATGCACGAGAAGTGTGCTTGTCCATTCTCCAGACTCTTTTCAACGGTGAGAAATTTGAAGCAATTCAAGGATCTCGAACCCGCTCAGATAAGGGAAGCTATCAAAGACGCTCTCGATGGGTCCGAATACCATTTGATCGAAAACAAAACGAAAGCGAAAGCCCTTGTTGGATCAAGGGTGGTTTGTTTCGTTCACGAGGACCTTTTATAGTGGAGAAATCTGACTTCCAGCATCCCTCTTATGTGGATGAACTTCCAAGAGACCTCTTGGTTCCGCACTACCTCATTCACTGCTACCTCTACTATAAACTGGACTCGGAGATCATCAACGACCACCAGTTCAACCAACTTGCAAGGAGGTTGAAGAAGGAGTGGAAGAAAGTGGATCACCGCCACCAGGAATGTCTTCGTCGAAAAGAACTAACCACCACTGGGTGCAGCATTGAATACCCTCTGATGGTGGTGGGGTCAGCGAAGTCCTTAATTAAGCATTGACAGACCTCGTTGGACACGTAAGAGTGTCCCCGGAAACTATCCTTGGTCGGCTAATTCCACCGTCTATGAAAGAAAGCCCTTCTGCTGAAAAGTAGAAGGGCTTTTTTGTTTTCAAAAACCTAAAAAATGAGGTTGACCATCTTAGGAAGCTCACATAGCTTCGCCACATGCCGACCGAATCCGGGAGACTGACCATCTCTCAAAAGCTGAAACAGCTCATTAAAAACGACGAACGATCCCTGACAGAGATCGCTTCTTTGTCGGGAGTTGACTATGAGACCCTTCGAAAGTGGTTCAGGGGAGACGTTCACAAATTAGATGTCGAGAATGCGGACAAGGTCCACCAAGTTTTAACCAACAGCTCATTAGGATAGAATGGCAAAGCATTGGTTCTACGGCGGGAAGTCAGTGAGGGACGGACAGCAATGTCGTCTAAAAACTCACACGTTCCAAGATTTTGTGAAGAGCTACATCAACGTGCCGATCCCAATGAGGACGACACGGGAAGAGTTTCACAACTATGATGAGGACACTCAGAAGAAATTTAAAGATGTTCCGTATATTTGTGCTTGTTCTTTTAAGAAAGGTCTTAACAAGCGAAATGATAAGAACGCTTCTAAGCTCCTCATGGTCGCTCTTGACATTGACGCCCCCAGCAAGAAGGAAAAGAAACAGGGGTTCAAAGCATACGCTGACGATTTTGTTGAGAGTCCAGAAGCCCTTCGGGATGCTCTCTACCCTTTCAACTTCGCAGCCTATGAAACAGCTTCAAGCACACCGAAGCATCGAAATTTGAGGATCTTGGTCGAAGTCAAGCCATGTGATCTGAAGCACCACAAAGCACTCGTGGCCACTGTTGCCCGACTCCTCGGAATGGACCTTGAGAAGTGGAAAGGGAATCGAGAGTCCAACGTGATTTCCCAGCCGATGTATCGTCCCGTTGCTTTCCAGGAAGAAGAGGACAGAAACCCAGTTCTTTGCTCCCGGACCAATGGAGAGCCGCTCACTAAGCAGGACGTTCCCAAGGGGATTCACAACGATTTTAAGAAGACCAGCATGGCTTTTGATTTCGATGAGAGTGAGGAAATCAAATCGTCGCTCATGTTCATGCCTGTGCCTGAACTCACCATTCGGGAAGCTGAATCGGCTCTTGATCATGTTGACCCGGATTGTGGCTATCTGATGTGGACCAAGATCGCCTCAGCGTTGCGCCACCAGTTTCGGGGTGAAGAGGCTGACGAGGCTTTCGATGTCTTTGATCAGTGGTCTTCGACAGGGTCAAAGTATCAGGGGGCCAGTGATACCTCCCTCAAGTGGAGGAGCTTCAAGCCCGATGCTGAGGGGAAGAACCCCACGACAATCAGGACTTTGTTCCAGTATGCGATTGAAGGTGGTTGGAACTCTTCAGAGGTAGCTTCCAAGGTTCAGGCAACGGTTGAAGAGTGGATCGTGTCATGCACCGACTCATCACTGTTGATGACTGAAGGGATTGAACGAATTGCCGCCATTCCTTTTCAAAATGATGTGGTTGAGGAGGCTTTGATCTCCCACTTGCAAGAAGCTTCAAAAGAGATCAATGGTGTTCGGGTAGAGCGGGGGGTCTATCGCAAGGCTGTCAAAGCAGCTCGCCGGAAATCGGTTCGAGAAAAAGCAGCAACTGAAGACAACTCCCCGGCTTGGTTGCGGCCTTGGGTTTACATCTCCACCACGAACACTTTCTACAACATGACGACAGGCGTCATCCTCGGGCCTGATGCTTTCAATAACAACTATGCTAAGGAGCTAATCAATCAGGATGACATTGACGAAATGATGGGACGCCCTTCGATCATGCCGAAAGATTTTGCCTTGAACATCCAGCAGATCAAACGAGTCGATGGTTTCGTTTATGACCCTCGGAACAATGCAGAGCCCTTCCTTGAATACAAGGGTGTGAGCTGCCTCAACACCTACCGACAGTCCTCAGTCCCGAAAGAGACGCCTCTCTATTCAGACAAAGCATTCAAGATTTTGAAGAAATTTTTGAAGATGCTTTTGGGAGACCCGGAAGCAGTCGCCCACATGATTGACTTCCTCGCCCACACAGTTCAGCACCCAGGACACAAGATTCGTTGGGCTTTCCTCATCCAGTCAGCCCACGGGGCCGGAAAGACCTTGCTTGCCGATGTCATGGGAGAGGTCATGGGGATCGACAATGTGAAGTATGTCCACACGAAGTCATTGACCTCCGACTTCAACGATTGGGCGGTGGACAACTGCTTCACCGTGTTCGAGGAACTCTGGGTGAAGGCGAGCCTCCGGTTTGAGCTGGGAAACGCTGTGAAGGATGTCATCTCCAATGACAGGATCTCAGTTCGAAAGAAGTTCGAAGGGATGAGCGTCGGTCTCAACGTGACGAACAGCATCGCCTTCACAAACTACCACGACGCCATCCACATGGACGCCAGTGACCGCCGCTGGCTTGCAGTCGAGTCACCATTGCAAACCAAGGAGCAATGCGTTAGGGCCGCGAAACAGGGCCTCTTCAAAGGAATGGTGAAGCTCAAAAAGAAATGGGGAGGCTCACTGAGGTATGCTCTTCTGAACTACAAGATCTCCAAGAAGTTTCCTGTCAATGGTCCGGCCCCAATGACAGCATATCGGCAGGAGCTTGTTGAAGAGAGTAAACCTCGTTTGCTCATCGACATTGGAGATGTCATCGAAGATCCAGATGTCCCCGAAGTAGGTCATGACATCATTCACTCACAGGCACTCCACACAGCCCTCGTGACCCCATCGAACTCCGAGAAGCCCACTCATTATCTCAGACAGTTGGGTTACAAGCCCTATGGGGGTGGGAAGAAGGTCAGCATTCAGAACCAAAAGACGACGCTTTGGTTCAACCCTGCGGAGTTCAACGAAAAGAAGAAAGATGCAGCCGAAGTATTGCGTAAGCGGTTAAAAGTCCTAGAATCAGACTAAGCAGCTTGACAATAGCAAAAACTCTTGAGAAGCTAATGCCTCTCCTAACCAAAACGAAAACAAAACCATGTTGAAAAAACAAAGCGAGGACCTCCTCATCATTCTGGCCGACATCGCCACAAACCTTGTCACCGAAAACAAAGAACTCAACGACCAGCTCGAAGAGATCACGGGTAAACCCATCAAGCGTCCCTCTAAGGACGAAGATGAGGGCGACTCCGATGAGGGCGACTCCGATGAGGGCGACTCCGATGAGGGCGACTCCGATGAGAAGCCGGACAAGGAACCCAAAGACAAGAAGAGTAAGAAGTCGAAAGACGAGAAGCCTGAAAAGTCCAAGGACAAAAAGAAGGGTAAGAAAGATAAGAAGTCCAAGAAAAAGGACAAGAAATCTGACAAGCCTGAAGACTCCGAAGGCTCCAGCGACAAGGTCGATGAACTCGAAGAAATCCGCAAAGTCCTCCGGGACACTCGGACGGGAATCCGCAAAGCCTCCGAAAAGGCAGGGAACGACAAGAAGAAGACTGACAAGTTGATCGACAAGTTCCGCGATGAGTGGGCTTCTTACCTCGAAAAGAACGAGTGGGAAAAAATCCAGGCCATCGACAAAAAGCACCTCTCCGGTGCGCTTGAGGACTGCAAAGAAATTGCAGCGAAGATCCTCAAAAAAGCCAAGAAGTAATCAAACCAATTGATCGGCCCTCTCTTCGGGGGCCGCTTAACAACCCAAAACCATAGACATGAGTGGATCAGCCAACCATCACCATTCCATTTCACCTTCAGCAGCCGAACGCTGGGGGTCCTGCACAGCCCAACCAGCATTTGAAGCAGAAAATCCCGAGAAAATCCTAATTTACAATCTCGAACACACTTTCCCCGAACTCATTCACTACATGAGAACGGAACTCCCAGACGAAGAGTGGAACGAAGACGAACTCGAATATGTTCCCGTCGTGGAGAGCCTGATGAAAGGCCAAAGCTCCGTTGCAAAGCTCAAAAAGGAGCAACTCCAAGGATGCCTCCGCATCATTGGCAGTGTCCCGGCCCGGACAGGCACGAGGGCTCACGATTTCGCCGAACAGATCCTCAATGGTGAAGTGGCTCTGGGTGAGATTCCTGAACAGTTCCAAGAGGGCGTCGGTCAATACGTTGCGAAGTGCGAACAGGTCATGGAAGACAACGAGGATTCAGAGCCTTTTGTGGAGCTTCGAGTTCCACTATTCTACGATAAGAAAGGGAAAGGAACTCTCGACTTCGGTCTTGCCACTCCTGAGCTTATTGAAATCGTTGACTATAAAAACGGTTCAGGGAAGTTTGTCTCAGCCGAAGAGAACCCCCAGCTTGGGGCCTATGCTGTGAGCTTTGCGGAGTTTCTCGAAGACGAAGGTCTCTATGACTTTGGACCCGCCACAGTTGTTCGCATGACGATCGTTCAACCCAACCATCAGCAAGGGCCTCCAGTCAGAACCTCCGAAACGACACTTGCGGACCTTCGCTCGATGACCAAGTTTCTCGACAAAGCAGCCAAGAAAATCCACAAGGGGAAGACCAAATTCAAGGGCTCTCCCGAAGCTTGCTACTTCTGCCCTTGCCGACCCTTCTGTGAGCATCGCATCACCCAAGCTACGGCAGCTTTCCCCCAGCTTTTGGAAGATGAGGTGCTTGAGGCTTTCCCAGATCTCTCAACACGAGGGGCTACCCCCAAGTTCGACAAGAAGACTCCCGAAGAGCGAATCGCGGCTCATGGCCTGAACACGCTCTCCCTGAAGAGAATGGTGAAGCTCTGGAAGCATCGGAAGCAGGTCGAGAAAGCCTACGCTGATATGGATGCCTACCTCACTGCGGAAGCAAAGTTCGGTGAGATGCCTCCAGGTCTTAAGCTGGTCATGGGTCGGGAAGGGAACACAGCGTGGAAGAATGAAGATGACGCCGACACCTTCTTGAAAAATCAGAAAGTCACGGTCGAAGAGAGACGCAAATCTTCAGTCATCACCCCAACGGCTGTTAAGACGATGTTTAAGGACAAACTTAATGAAAAGCGTCCTGAATACTCTAAGCGATTTGCTGATAAGTTCGAAGACCTCACAACTCGTTCAGCCGCTAAGGAAGTGATCACTCTCGAAGAAGATTCTCGTGAGCCTGTCTCAAATGTCCTCGACATGTTCCCCGACAGAGACAAAGATGCACCGGAACCGGAAGATATTCCATAGTTTCAATGGCATGTAGCTCAGTGGTAGAGCAAGGGACAAATAACCCCGAGACGTTGGTTCAATTCCAAACTTGCCTCCCAATTTTCGAAAACAACCCAAAGGCCATCAGAGCATCACGGCCCGAAAGCTCACAAAAAAGTTAAAGCAAACAAATAGAATAAAACAATGGCTACTAAGACAAAAAAGAAGAACTACTACAAGGTCCTCATCCCCCACACTCGGGGTGCATTTCTCCACCTCTTTTCTAGGGAGGAATACAAGGGGGAACAAAAGGGTTACTCGATGGTCTGCCTTCTCGATCCCAAGCGGAAAGAGCATAAGGACACTATCAAGGAACTTAACAAGACAATCAAGAAGGCCGCTAAAGACGGGGGCTTCAAGATTGACGAAGACAACAACCCTCTGAAGGACGGCAACGACAAGCCAAACCTTGACGGCTACAAGAACATGGTTTTCATCAAACCCTCTTCGAACAAAAACCGTCCAGCGGTCTATGATCGCGACAAGCGGCCATGCACGGAAGATGATGAACTCCACTACGCCGGGGCTCACTTTGATGTCCTTGTGACAATCACCCATTTCAGCAATAAGCACGGTGACTTCGTGGCGGTGAACTTGGAGGCCGTGAGGTTTGTCAAACACGATGAACCCTTTGGAGGCGGCGGGTCTCATCACGATGCCGATGAGGACTTCCCAGATCGTGAGGAAGAGGAGGAAGAGGAGGAAGAGGAAGATGAGGACGACAATCCCAAAAAGTCCAAGAAGGGCAAAAAGGACAAGAAGGGTGCGAAATCTAAAAAATCCAAATCCGATGAGGAAGAGGAAGAGAAGGATGACAAGCCTAAGAAGTCCAAGAAAGGCAAAAAGGACAAGAAGGGTAAGAAAAAGAAATAACCCATTTCGGCAAAACCAGCCAAAGCACCCCGTGTGTCCGAAAGGGCCACGGGGTTTCCGGGCAACCGACCATGCCTTCTACGTACCACATCGACTACGAGACAGCCTCCAGTGTTATCCTGGGTGGAAAAGGGGGCCTCGGAGGCTATCGCTATGCGTGTGATGAATCCACTGTCATCTTGATGTTTGCGATTCGGAAGAACGATGGTGATGTTTTTGTTTGGGACTCCCAGGACTCTAAGAGTTCTGAGTCTAAGAAAGCTAAGAAAATGTTCAAGCAAGCTTCTAAGAAAGGATCTGTTTGCTACGCTTGGAATGCTCCTTTCGAACATGCTGTTTCACGTTATCAGTTGGAGAAACAAGTGGGGATTAAACCAATCAAGATTGAGAATTGGCGTTGCGTTGCCGCTATGGGTGCAAGGGCTGGAATGCCTCGGGCTCTCGCAGCAGCCGCAAAGATCCTCAACAAAGATGAGGGTTCTCAGAAAGACAAGATTGGCGGGTCACTGATAGGAATTTTTTCAGATTTGAACAAGGTTGTAACTCTGAAGCCCCCTATTGGAGCAAAGGATTACACGAAAAGCGAACGAGGCCGGAAACCTGCAAACCGAAAAACCTTTTCACCCATTCAAGGATGGTTTGAAGTGACGAAAGAAGGCGTTTCTTTTCATGATGAAATTCTTTGGGACTGGTTGGTTTCTGCTGGTGGAGAGGAAATGACTGTTCGAAAGGCATGGGACCTCTTCAAAGAATACAACCGTCAAGATGTTATCGTAGAGTCCGAAGTTCATGACAAACTTCACCATTTTGAATTGAAGGGCCGAATCCTCAAAAGCTTCCAGTTTAGCATGAGGATGAACGACAAGGGGATTCCAGTGAATCGAGAAGCGTTGGCAGGGGCTTTGAAGATCGTTGAAGCGTATCAAGATAGGATTGGAACGCGCTTCAAAAACATCACGGGTCTTGCCCCTTCTCAGAACATCAAGTTTAAAGCTTGGATGCAGGAGCGTGGTTATCCATACGATAACTTGAAAGCTGACACTGTTACTAAGGCGATTAAAGACGACCGTAAGCTGATCAAGAAGAAAGCCTATAAGGCGTTAAAGCTGCTTCAGCTCGTGAATTTTGCAGCCCTGAAAAAGATCCCTACGATGCTGAACGCTGTCTGCCCTGATGGCATGGTTCGCGGGACCATGAGGTGGCATGGCGCACGAACAGGTCGAGCCACGGGACAGGTTGTTCAGCCTCAGAACATGAAAAAGGCTCAAATGGAAACAGAGCTTGCCTATCGAATGCTTTGTGAGGGAACCAGTCTTGAAGAAATTGAAGAGTTTTGGGATTCTCCCCTTGAAGTGATTGCTTCGTGCGCCCGACACTTCATTCATGAGCCGGGAACAATGTTCTTCGATTCCGACTACACGGGTGTTGAGGCCCGGATCACCCCCTGGCTCGCTGGGGATAAGAAGAAAATGGACTCGATCCTTCGTGGTGAATGTCAGTACCTTAAGGTTGCAGAGACAATCTACAAGGTTCCATACGACAAGCTCAAGAGACTCTATAAAGCCAAGGATGCAAAGGTGGGCAAATGGCGAACTACTTCAAAGCCCGTCGAGCTGGGTTGCTGTTTTGGGGTTGGAGGACGCGCTTTGCAGAAAGATCTTCGCGAAAAGTATGGAGTGAAGATTTCTCTCGATGAGGCCAAGGCCATCGTCAAAACCTACCGGGAAAACAGCTCTGAAACAGTCGATGCTTGGAGGGCTATTGAAGATGCCGTTAAAGCAGTGATCCCGGTCGATGACAGGATTGACCCAGCCGACAGGAAGAAAGCGACATCACCTCCACCAGAAATGCCCCGCCATGGTTACAAGAAGCCAATCACGATTTTGAATGGTCGAGTCACCATTGGGACCAAAAAGACGGGAGGGATCAGATACCTCTTCATTGAGCTACCCTCGGGGCGTCGGCTCTACTATCCCCGAGCCAAGTTTAAGTGTGTGTGGCGCGGCTATTCCGAAGATGACTTGCTGGAAGTCAAAGTGCAGAGTATTGAGAAGTGGAAGAAGATGAAAAAAGCCAAGGGGTCCTGGCGGAAAGAAATTCGGTTTTGGGGCTCCAAAGACAGCAAGCCTTTCAGCTGGGTCGCAACTTGGGGTTCACGTTTCTTTGAGAACATCGTTCAAGCAATCGGCGTCGATCTCCTCGACTATGGTTGTCTTCAGTTGGAGAAACATGGACACGACATCTTCATGATCGTGCATGACCAAACTATTGGTCGTAAGAACGGCCTTGGTCGCAAACACTTTAAGAAGCACTTTTGCGCTCGTGAGAAATGGTCTAAGACGTTCCCTCTTGACGCTTCTGTTGACTACGCTAAATACTACCTCAAAGAAGATTAAAGCTATGAGAGTTATCAAAAGAAAAAGAATTGGTAAATTGTGGTCCTACACTCTTTTGAAGTGTGGGACACGAATAGGCTTCAGCCCCGACCCTAGAATAATATGCCTCCCCCTCACTAAGTTTGGAATACTTCTTCAGAAGAAATGAGTGACCTTTCTGAAAAACAAGTTGAAGCAGCCCTCGTAAAGTATGCACGGGCCAATGGTGTTTTGACCTACAAGTTTCATGGCCCTGGTGCTAGGGGGAAGCCTGATCGAATTTTCATTGCGAACCATCAAACTCTCTTTCTGGAGATCAAACGCCCCAAAGCAAAGCCTTCTGTTTTGCAGCTCAAAAACATCTCAGACATCAGGAACCATGGAGGACTCGCCGACTGGTGTGACGGGATCATGAAGGGCAAAGAAATGCTCAACAATTACCTCGATCTCTGATGTCCACAATTTACAACCCATTTCAAAAGCCCTATAAATATCAGGGAAAGAAAATGATCCCTTGGCTTGAGGATCGAGACTTTGCGGCTCTCTTTGCAGATCCCGGACTCGGGAAGTCTGTCACCACTCTCAAAGCTTTTGATACGAACTTCTGGGATGGGAGAACGAAAGGAGCTTTGATTGTCGCTCCGATTCGGGTTTGCAACATTACTTGGCCCTCACAGGCTTCTGAGTGGGACTTTAGCCAGTGGATGAGAGTTGCCAACATGCGGACCCCCGAAGGCATCAAAATGTGGCACGAAAAGTCAGCAGACCTCTACCTTGTCAACCCAGAGATGCTCGCCAGTCGGGTGGTCCGGGTGAAATGCAAGGTGTGCCGCCAGATTCCGAAACTCACCAAGAAGTGCAAACACTGCGATGATGAAGGGCTCGTTGCACGGAAGTATAAAGGGTTCTGCGAGCGTTACCTCAAGGGTCAACGTCAAAAAGACCTCCCAATCGACATGCAGGTCATTGACGAACTAAGTCTTGCTAAGAATCGAAACGCAAAGAGCTTTGGAGCTTTGAGAGCATACCGTGAGGCTTTCAACATTTTCTGGGGACTGACAGGGTCCCCGACCCCCAACAGCTACCTCGATCTTTGGAATCAGATGCGGATGCTGGACGATGGTGAAAGCTTGGGTCGGAATTTCTTTCAGTTTCGCAAGAGATTCTTCCACGAGACTGACTACATGGGTTATAAGCACGAGATCAATGATGGGGGTAAGGAGGCGATTCACAAAAAACTTTCTAATATCGCTTTGGTCATGAAGAGTGAGGACTATTTGAACGTCCCAACTCCAGACTATCTGGACGAAGAGATTAAACTCGGAGTCCAGGCAATGAAGGCTTACCATACTCTGAAACAGGAACTTCTTCTTCAAATCGAATCAGGGGAGATCGAAGCTCTGAATGCAGCGGCCCTGACTCAAAAGCTTCTTCAAGTGACTGGAGGAACTGTCTATGGGTCGGGTCACAATGACGAAGAGGACGCTAAGAAAACTCCTCTTTACATTCATGATAAGAAGCTCAAAGCCCTTGCAACGATTCGGAAAAGACACCCCAAAGAGCCTTTGTTGATCTTGACTCAATTCAAGCATGAGAGGGCGCGAATCCTCAAAGCTTTCCCGGAAGCGAGAGAGTTCGATGAACGTGATATGGACAAATGGCAAAGGGGGAAAATCCCGATGTGGATTTGTGACCCTCGTTCAATGTCCCACGGAATTGACGGAATGCAAAAAGGAGGTCGAATTGCGGTTTGGTTCACCTTGACTTATTCCTATGAATCCTATCTTCAAACCAACGCTCGATTGGTCCGAACAGGGCAAAAGCTTCGATCCTTGATCTACCGTATCATTGCCCAAGACACTGTTGACGAAGCAGTTGCTGAAGCCTTGAGGTTCAAAAAGGAAGGACAGAATGGACTCTTTGCAGCTTTGAAGAATCTTCAGCAGTTGGAGAAGTCGATGAAGAGAGCTGCTTGATTAAAGGCTTGACTAAAGGCTTGCTCAAAAGCTATGCTTGACCATATTTTTTTTCAAAGACCTGATGAACACACTGACACTCTTCATTGTAATCCTCGGAACAGCCACTGTTGTTCTATCCATCATCGTGGCCTGTTGGTTCCGAGCTCATCGCAGGAGGATTCCTGGAGATCCAGCGAAGCTGGTTGGGGCTCTCTCGTGGCAACTGTGGGGGGAAGCCTTGCTGGGGTTGGGGACACTCACTTTCTCCGTAGCTGCTCACTTTGAGTGGCTTCCCGAATGGCCTTCTGCTTTCAAAGGGAGTCTGAGACTCATGATGTTTTTGGCAACTTCGGTTACGACAGCGCACCTTTTTTGGGTCGTTTACACTCTCCACAACAGCAAAAGAAAGTAATGCCTACAATTCTTGCTTCAACAGAAGGCTCTATTTGGGCTGAAAACGGGGGCCTCCTCGGGCTTGTGTTGTTTACTTTTTTTGGATTTCTGGGAGTGATGTTCGCCACTTTCATGAAGGCTTCTTCTAAAAAAGATATGGACCATGCGAATTCTTCTTTCGAAAAAGATTTGAAGAACAGAGAGTTCATCCAGACACTCCTCAGCGATAGCCGGGAAGAGAGAAAGGAGGATCGGAGCGAACATAAGGAAGCCTATTCAGCTTTGAGCAACGCCTTATCGGAGCTGACAGATCACCTTCGAAACGAAAAATCGAAGAAAGACTAATTTAGTCATTGTCTTAGTCACGCAAGGGTGCATAGTCATGGCGATGAAAGTATTACTTTACTTCAGTCCTAATTGCAGCCCTCAGCACTTCTCTAAGTGCTTTCGCCATTAGTGACCCACCTCCCTTCGAGAAGGTTATCGTCATCGAGAAGGAACAGAACCTTTGAGAACGAAGAGACCCTTGCCGCCATGCGTGTTTGGGTTGCCAGCGAACTCCAGGTTGTGATCACCAACAATAAGGGAGCCACTCTCACGCCGCTTGTCGCTGTGAAGTCTCCTGAATATGGTTCCTTCACCGTCGCCGAAACGCCCTCCCATACTGTGGTCGTGCCTCGCCAGGTCTTCCATCGTGCAAGGGATGATCTCTAGGTTGAAAAGATGTCGATTCTGATTATTAGAAAGAGCCCCGGTTCGCCGGGGCTCTTTTTATGTCATGATATGACTCACTCTTCAGATTCCTCACGGAGCTGTGCAGGTGTCTTCAACCCAAGTTGCTCGTTGTATTTAAGGACACCTTTACGCCAGTAGCCAGACATAGTATCACCGAAGTGCTTATCATCCATAGAGTCTAGCTCATTACGATTCTCTCTAAACAATCTAAGAGTTTCCTTAATACGAGCCTGCTTGGCAACCTCAAGAATGTCCGCGCTATATTCGCGACCATTGTCTTCCAACTTTTTCTTGAAAGCGGGGATGTTGAATGAACCCCCGAAATACTTTCGTCTTTCAAACTCTTCAATGGCTTCGGCTTTCAAGGGGTCTCTGCTTTCCCTTTTTACTTTCCAATAGACAGGGAGACCCAGCCCTTTCAAAGCATCTCCAGCCGTCCATTCAAGTTCTTCGCCAAGGACGTTCTGCATCAAGACAACCCCATCAGCTCCTGGAACGACGTAGAAGGGGTTGTTATACCACCATGCTGCATCCGAAGCTTTCTCGTCCACTTTGGGTTGCGCTCTCTTCACTGATTTCAGAAGTCCCGAGAAGGGGACAAATTGATCAGCTCGTGAGAGAAGCGTTCCGCCAAGCCCCTTTCTTTCGAAGTCCTTACCATCTCCCTTGATCTGGGAGACGCCAGGAATGTAGAGTTCGAACAGTCCTTTTTGAATGTAGAGAAGCTCCTCCCCAAATCTGTCTTCAGATGAAGCTTTCGTGAGTCGGTTGAGGGCCATCGCCATGACAGCAGTTGGAAGGAGAACCTGAGCGAAGCCTTTATCAAGCCGGAATCGCTGGTCCCCAATCGAAAGAGTGTATTCATCCCACTGGTTATGGTTGGCGTTCCAACGCTTAATCTCGTCAGCATCACCAGAGGGGTAGGACAGTGTCATCCACAGCCACTTGTCCTCGTCTTCTAGTTCATCGTTGGCTTTGAATGCCGCAGCCAGGGCAAACACTGCACCGTTCGAAAACAAGATCGCAGCTTGGCGTCTTTTGAAGAGCCAGTCGGATGTGATGCTCTTATAGACTTCGGCTCTTCTTTCGGGAGAGAGCCTTTTGTAATTTGCCCACTTTGCAATGCTGAGTCCTGGAGTCCACCATGTAAGATACTCCATGACGATTCCCACCGTTCGAACAGCCGGGAGAGCCCAAGCTAATGGAACTCCGGCACGTTGAGCTGCAATCACCCCATCAGAAAGAGCATTAGTGACAATCCCAATGTAGGTGCCGTCGGTTACTCCAGTTCCAATTTGTGCTTGAACATCGGCAACCGACTCTTCAAGCAGCGTGGAGGAAACGCCGCGACCAATCAGCTCATTCATGATACCTCCTTCGGTTCGGTCATGGATCTCTAAAGCGATAAGGTCCGGGTCCGTGATCCCCAAGTTGTCCCTCATGTGAGCGGCAACTGCCTCAGCGTCGGCACGAGCTGCTTGGACATAACCGTCCATATCCTCTTTGGTGATCCCAATGGATTTGGCTTCGCGATTTGCTAGAATTGAGGCTTGAAACTGGGAGTAGAAACGAGTGACACCAGAGTCAACAGCAGAGAGCGCACGAAGAGTGAGGAACTGAATTGAGGTCATTGAAGCAATGATCTCTTTCGCTTGGTCACGGGTGATTTTCGCTCCTTTCTTCCCTTTCATGAGACGAAGGCGACGACGGGCGATATCATAGCGTTCGGTGAGTGCATCCAAGAACACTTGATCACTCAGGGCCTTTTCTTGGCCTCCTTGAAGCTGGTCGGCGTAAGCGGCCCCTTTTTTGAACGTCGCTCGAATTTGCCTGAGCGCGGGAACGATTAGTTTGAAGAACTTCCCCCAAATGTCGAGGACCTCTGAGGGACTCCTACGCGCTACCAAGGCGATTGTTGTTTCACTCACGAGTTGGCCGCTCAAGGCAAAAAAGGCAGCAACAAAGCTGATTCCTTGGGATGACCCGGCTGAATAAACAGAGCCACGGAACCAAGCGTTCCAGAACTCAGCCTTAGTTGGCGGGACACCTACCGCAGCAGAGATGATTCGAGCTTGCTCAAAGAGGAAAGCATGAGACGCGAAGGAAGCCAGTCCGAGTCGGTCGATGTTTCGTTGCAGCTCAACCAGTCGGGTGGTCTCTTTTGTGGTCAGACCATTCCAACCCAATAGTGCAGAAACACTGGTTGCGAAGGTGTATTTCGGGTCAAGAATTTGAAGTCTGATTGCCTTCTCAATTTGTTCTTTTGTGAGGTTCTTGCCAGCACCCAGAGCTTTAAAAATAGGCTCTGCTGCTTTCATTTTTGCTTCGAATAACTTGTTCCCAAGTTGAGCTTCAATGTTCCTCGCTACTGACTTGACCTGAGCTTCTGGTAGGTCAAACCTTTCCCTGATGATCTGTTCAGCAAGCTCGATGCGTTCAGCTTCGGTGCTGACTCTTCTAAGAGGGTTGTTGATCACATCTTCCCTAATGATTTGAGCAATGCTTCTCTTTTCAGATTTCTTCCGTGGCTTGACAGGGTTGAGAATTTTCTCAGCCTTGGAGACTTCTGACTTCAGTTTTTTGAGACTTTTGCGGGTCTCTTCGACTTTCGCTTTAGCAGCGGCCCTTCGTTTTTCAGCTTGTCTCCGGGCAACGGCTTTGGTTGCGAGGTTGGAGATTTGATTGGGCGTCAGCAATGGCTTGCCATCACGGTCTTTTAAGTTGGCAAGGTCAGTTTCCAATTCTGAAACAGTTCGCTCCGGTTTCTTGGGGTTTGTGAACTCATTGTAAAGCTGCTTTAATGTGGGGAGTTTCTTACCACTTTTCTTAGCGGGACTGTTGTCGATCTCATCAATGGTTTTATCAAGACTGTCTTTAGCCTTTTTCGCTTTCTTGGCAGCGGCTTCATTGAGACGTTTTGCTTTATCTTTTGAAGTCTTGTCGGCCTTGAGATTTGCCGCAAGATCAGCTGCTTCGACAGCAGCTTTTCGGGCTTCAATGGATTTAGCAACAGCAGCGACTACCTGCTTCTTCGTCAGAAGTGGTGTGTTCCCATCAGCCGTTGTGAGTGCTGTTAGCTCTTTGGTTAAAGCTTCAACCGACTTTTCATCAACTTTAGGATCAATGAACTGATCAAAGAGTTTCTTGAGGGTTTGCTTTTTGAGTCCTTCTTTCTTTTCAGCTTTCTGGCCAAGTTCATCGACCAACTTGTCTCCTTTTTCTTTGATTCTTTGAAGCTTATCCTTGGCTTTTTTGGCTTCTTGCTCTGCTTTGTCAGCTTCCTTTTTGGCTTCCTTTCGAGCATCTTCAGATTTTTTGAAATCGTTGATTTTTGTGTGGGACTCGAAAAGTTGTTGAGCTGTTTCAGGTGTGACACCCAGATCCGTTGCTTCTTTTATGAAAGCATCTTCATCCAAGTCCTTTTCAAGAAGCTCATCAAATCGTTTTTCTAATTCGGTTTTTACTTTTGGCCGCTTGGGGCTCCCGAGGTTATTAGCTTTCCGAGTAACACGGACAGCAAGTGCATCAGCCGTTGTCTGCTTACGAGCTTTATTAAGCTTTTTACGAACAGGTTTAGGGATTCCTTCAGAACCCAAAAGAGAAATAACTTCCTCCATAGTGTCGAGTCGGGCAAAGAGATCATCATTGTTTTTGTTCTGCTTCTGAAAGTCCTCAAAAGCGTCTTGGGCTTTTCGTTGAAACTTGGCTTTGGAATTTCCAAACAGGGGGGCGAGGAGCTTTTCAATCTGTCGGAGCGCGACATCAATTCTTCTTTCGGCTTTTCTGAGCTTTTCAGCTTGCTCCGGGTTCTGCATTTCGCCAGTTGCCTTTTCAGAGACTTCATCTTTTTCAGTTTCCGTGTTCTGAGATTTTTTGTCGATCCCGTCCGCCGTTTCAGCCGCATCGGAGCCAAGAGCATCTTCAGCGACTTTCTTCCGACCTTTTGCTTCAAGCTCAAACAGAGTGACGAGAGCGCCACCGTCAAAACTTCTGAGGCTTCGCAAAGCGAGACCCAGCTCTGAAGCTGAGTCGCCATGCTTGTCGAACTCCAAGAGGAACTTGATGTCTTGGGCAAGTCGATAGCCACTATCTATGAGGCTTCTCGCAGTGTCAACATCACTCTCGATGAAACGGGAGGCGTAAGCAAAATAGGCGGCACGAGCGACACCTGTGGTGGCGAGAGAGGCATTCCCTTGGAACCCCGCATCTACAACCCTCTGTTGTAATCGCTCAATAAAATCAACGTCAGTAAGGTTTGCAAGGAACTCCAAAGCTTGGCGAGATCCATCTTTATCGAGAGGTAAGTTGCGCCAATCAAAAACATCTTTGACTGCCTTTTCAACGGCAACAAACTTTCGAGTTTCTTTGTCCCGGTTGGGGTCAAAAGTCCCCTGAACTTGGGGGTTCTTTCCAGCCTTACCTTGCTTGAATGTTTTCCGGGGCTTGTCACTTTTCCCTTTCTTCTTGCGGCTGAACCTAACGCTTGAAGATTCTGAATCCATTTCACCTCCAACAATTGAGTCGATCAAAAAAGATTCGGCAGCTTCGTTTGCAGCTTCGACATCATTGAGGAACTTAGCTGTCCCTTGGTTGTTGATCTTGAGAAACTTCAAAAGGTCTCTGAGAAATTGAGCAATCTTTTGAACGGCTGAGGGGACATTCTCCGAAAGGTTTTGCCAGAACGCAGGATCAACGGCTCTGTCAGCCAGAAAGTCTGCAAGAAACTCTTCCTTGTTACCATCAAAAGTTCCAGTCTCTCTTTCGTTGTTCTCTTCAATATATTCTCCAAGTCGAACATCAACGGCCTCAGCAAACTCTTGATAAGCTTCTTCATTAGTGGCTCTAAAAGAGTGGAGAAGCTCATGAAAGAACACAGATAGCTCCGGTTTGTCTGTTTTGCTGGACAGTAGAATGATGTCTGGGTTGTTAGCATAGAAAAGGCCATTTTGTTCGAGTCCATCGACAACAACTACTTGGCGTCCAAACTTTCGACCTGTCGCCACTGCTGCTAGGTGGCTCTCAGAGGGTTTGGCCGTGAGGGTGACTCTGGATGCTGCTTCACGAGCTTCAACGGCATCAGGCCCCGTGTCTCGTTGCAAGTTGGCAACCACTTCGGCAAGAGCTTCTTCATTTGATCGTCCAGGAGGTGCTTGTTCTTCGGGAGGCAGTGGCTCAAAAGAAGATTCCTTTTCACTTTCAAACTGAGTCTTTAGAGCTTTCCGGGCTCTGGAGAGGTCTCCTCGGACTGTCGTTTCAGTGACACCTCTACGGGCCGCGATGTCTTTGATGGACTCACCATTGGTGACAGACTCGATGGCTTCTCTTTGTTTTGCTGGCAGGGCTTCAATTGCCTTGGAGACTTGATCGAGTTTTTCCCGATTTTCGACTTTGGAATCAGCCGTGTCATCGGATTGGTTGTTTAGAACATCTTCATCAGTAGTAATTCGTCCTTCGGCTTTTACACGACCACCCTTAACTCTGGTTTGGTCAACAACGGCATTACGGGCAATAGTAGAAAGGCCTCTATCAGATGTAGAAGGGTCTTTAATAAGTTGGTCAACAACGGCATCACGAGCTGCATCAATTAGTTCGATCTTATCACCCTTAACAGATCTCTTAGCAATGCTCTCAGCTTTTTGAAATGTATCTTGATCTACTTCAGAAGGGGTTTCCTCTTGGGTCTTTGAGTTGTCATAAACATCTCCGGCCAGTTTTCCAGCTTTGGAGTAAGATTCGACCGAAACATTTGGAGCCACTCTCTGGATTTGCGTTCTAAGAGAATCAGTGATTTCAGAGTGAGCTTCGTTTACCAGGACACCCCCAATATCATCTGACGAACGAATTACATTGACCCCTGGTTTTGCCACGAGAACAAAAGGTCCGTCGTTGTAGGTATACCCCGAGGCAGTCGCTCCACCATTCCCTTCAGATCCTGTCAGTGGTGCTGTGTCCAGTTTTCCACCCCCTCTGTTTGGGTCGATCCCATCAGTGAAAATGCTGATAAGACTTTCAAGCCCCCCGCTCAAGGTTGATGATTTGGACATGCCGTGGGCTGCGAGCAACTCACCATCACCACGTTGCCTCATAACCCGAAGGGCGTCATCAAACCCCGTCAGTGATGCTTCGTTGGCGTTACCCCCTTCAAACCATTCGTCAGACCGAATGTTTCTATTCGCTCGATCCCACTCTGCGGCTGCTTCTTTCAATCCGGCTTCGATGCCTTCACCGGAAATGTTGTTCGTCTCAGTTTCTGTCACCTCTTCAGGATCTGTCACCTCTTCAGGATCTGTAACTCTTTCAACCTCAGTAGTCTCTTCACTACTTTGCTCTGAATTGACGGGTTCAGTGTCAGTTGTCCGGTCCGCCGCTGTTGGGTCGGGTCCATCCGCTCCACCAGCTTCTTCCCGAAGCTCCACAGCCTCCACCGCTGCACGCACGGCACTACCCCTGGTCTCCTCCCCGAGATCACCCATTGCGTCGTCAGCGACCCGCAAGAGCTGGCCATCGGTGAGCTGGGAAGTGGGCTTCGACTTGAGATTGGGAAGACTGGTGACAGCCGGACCACCTCCACCCATGGCAGCTCCGAGAGCAAAAGCATGAAGGGCTCCCTCCACATGCTGGTGTGTGGTTGCATCTGGATTGAGTTTTTGCTGAGTCGTAAGGGACGAAAGAACAGAGTCTGTTAGCTCTTCGATGCCTTCGTTTGCTGCCCCTTTCAAGATCGTTCCGAAATATTCTTTGAGGCTGTTTCGGAACCCGACTCGAAGCTCTCCAGTAACGAGTCCTTCAATGCCGCTCCTGTTTCCGCCAGCAGCCGCAACGCCAGCAGTGATCAAAAAGGATTGGAGTCCAAGCGTCAGAGCTTCATCGGGGTCAAAACCCTTGGCGAGAGCTTCGTTATAGGTCCTAGTTCCACTTCCAAGTCCTGAACCAGCAGCAGCACCGAAAAGGGTCGCAGCTTTCTTACCATTGGTGAGGATCTTTGGTGCAGCCTTTCCGGTGATTCCGAAAAGACGAGCGATTCGAGAGACACCTGTTGCAGCACCACTACCAGCACCCGCACCCCCACGGGCCAAGAGGAGATCTGGCAGGATAGCAGTGAGATCACCCGAAAAGTTGGCAAGGTCACTTGCTTGACGGAACTCATTGATTTTCGCATCTCTTTCTTCAAGGAACTGAGTCCCATCGGCCATGCGCTTTGCAAACTCATCTTTCCCAAAAGCACCTGCAAGCGATGAGACGAGTCCCCCCGATAGGCTTCTAAGAGACGCTGCTAATTTCTGAGTCGCAACACCGTCAAAGCCAAAGAAACCCGAGTTCTCTTCTTTCAAGGTCCTCATGGCTTGCTCAACTCCTTCGGGGGTGCTGAGTAGATCTTCTTGGAATTCCTTCTGTTCGTTGGTGAAGTTCCTGAAGAGAGCCCGACGTTCGCCCTCTGGGAGGACATCAAGATCATTTGACTCGATGGCGTCCCTCAACACTTGGGCAACTTGTTCGGAAGCCTCTTTCTTCATCGCTGGCGCTTGGGCCATGAATCTTTTCTTCGCTGCTGGAGCCACTCCAAGGCCATCTACAACTTTCTCAATTTCCGAGATAGATTGAGAAGCCAATGCTTTTCCATCGGCGGTGACTTCTCCGAGTCTGTTGAGCTTGATCCCTTCGGGGTTGTCTCTGAACTGATCTTCGAAATCAAGGATGTCGGAGACCTCACTGTTTACCTCATCGGGAGACTTGTCACCTCTATCCAGAAGGCGTTTTGAAATCTGATCACGGGCCGAACGTGCAATTTCTAACTGATTTCTAAAGACAGAGCCAGCGTCACCATCGACAACGATACCACTAGCGACAGCTAGAGCGTCATCAAGGGTCTCACTACTGCTTCTCTTAAAGTCGTCGAAGACACTGTCATCCCTTGTTTCATCGAGTCTTTTCTCACGAGCTTCTTGACGGGTGAAATCATTGTTGAGAACTTCTTGAGCATGGAAAGAAATGTTTTCCTCTACATGAACTCGCCCCTGGAACTCGCTATTAATGTTGGTAACACGAGCCGCATGGCGACCAAATGCTTGTTCACGAAAAGCTTTTGTGTCCTCCTCAGTCCCTCCTTCAAAACTTTGAATCTCCTTGCGAAGTTCTTGGAGGCTTTTGTTCTGTTTCTGAAGAAAGTTTTGGCGTAAAGGCGTTTCGTTTCGGAAGGATTCATCGAGATCAACCCGCTGCTTTAAAAAGAAAGGCTCCGTTTCGTGAAGATCCGAAGTTTCAGCTTCAGGGTCTTTGAAAAAATTATCGAGATACCTCTTCTTATTGGATGAATCAGCGTTCTTATAAATTGGGTCACTGATGATGTCGCTAAGAGTTGCCATTACTGTCCGAGGGGTGTGTCATTTGGGTTCGGGGTAAAGACACGGCCTTTGACCCTGAAAGTTCCGTTCATGATTTCAGTTCGTTTTCCTTCCTGTTCAGAAATACGATCTCGCAAGGCAGACACTTCTTTAGGGTCTGTTGTCTTCGCAATTTCTCGTCTCAAAGAGTCAATCTCAACTTCGACATCGTTGAGTTGGGCTGAACTCACTGGGTCTAGTTCAGCTGGATCAATTGAGGCTCCGTTTTGAACAGGCAGCACAGACCTCCCAGCTCCTGCAAGGTTCCCAAGGTTGTCAAGAGCTGTTGCTGAAACACCCAGTGTTGGGTCTGAGAGACCTACGAAAGCTTTTTGCTTCCCAGCGAGATCCGGGGCGTTGTTAAAAGCTCCCAAGAGTTCATTCACTTTGGCATTGTTCGCTGTGGCGAGCTTCTTGGTTTCACCAAGCTCTGTCCTCTCTGCCCGAATATCTTCGGCTTTGAGTTTGTTGATGTCGATGCGGGAATCAGACTCCAATTTTGATTGAGTTGCAGCTTGCCCTTGGAGTTTGAGACCCTCTCCGGCAAGGGCATTCCGTTCGCCACCCAAGAGGAAGTTCAGGCTTTGCCCTCTGGCTTGGAGGGCGCGTCCTTCAGCTCTCCCTTGCTCTGAAACGTTGAACTGCCTTTGGCCCTCACCAAGGCTTGCGTCAAATCGGCGACGTCCTTCATCGAAATCAGCCCGACGTTGACGGAGGTTGATTTCACGACGACGCTCAGTTTGAAAATCTCGCTCTTGTTGCGCTTGTAGGTTCACTTGGTTCCTTCCATCTTGAAAAGAGTTGGAGAGAATGGAGGAAAGTGTTGCACCTCCTTGAGCTAGGAGAGATGTCAGGACATTGCCCTGTTGGCCGCCACTTGAGGAAGATGAAATTGGAACGATCATTCGATTGGTTTTTTGTTATAGAGCAAAGCCCTTGCGTTGTGAAGTGATTCCATTGGTGAAGGCGATGCCTTCGGCATTAGAGGTGTCCAGTCCAAGAAGAGTAGCAAAGGAACTTCCTTGAGGGCCTGATAAGAGGTCATTGACCGTCGAACCTGTTCGAGCTGCTTGTTCGAGCCCTCGCTTTGCTTCTTGGGTTTGGGTTGCTTTTTGATCGACTTGAGCCTGTTCAGCTCTCCTGTCACGAGCTGCTTCGTCTTCACCATCAAGATCGACTTCGGGATCTACTGTTGATAGCAATGCCGGGGCAAGAACTTGGTTTAAAAGATCGGTTGGTTTGATCTTCGTAAAGTCCGTGGGGTCCGAAGGGTCCTTCGAGAAAAGCTTTGATTGTAAATCCATACAGAATTTTTATTTAAGACTAACCTCAGCCAAGGCCACTCTTAGAGCCACTGTCCCTGGCACTCGATGGATTGACGTTTTGCTGCTGGTAGTTTCCACCAACGCTTGGAGAGTTGTAAGAACTTCGAGTGAGGTCAGGCCCGGCTCCTTGGACTCCTCTCACCTGACCACCTCCGAAGACATCACCAACGGCTGAGATGAACGGCTGCAACGTCGCAAGATCATTCGGAACGTAACCGTTGGTTGCTGCAACTTTCGCCATCTCTGATTGCAGAACAGTCACACAACGATTCAAGCGAACTTGAAGTTTTGCCAACTCTGCTGGGGGCTTCCTGGCTTTGGCATTGTTGAAATTTTGAAGAGAGTTCTGAATGAGTTGAGCTTGTGTGACTGCAAGGTTGAGCCGTTGTTCGGGAGTGTGCATCATCTCCCGGATGTCAGCTTGGCGACTGATTGGTGATACATCCCTGTTCAGCGTCCCGAGAAGATTCCGGTGTTCAGCACGGCCTTCAGCTTTCATGCGAAGAAACGAAACGCCAACGGCTCTTGCAGTCATGTGGCCGCATCCTCCGATTTTCCCTAAGAGGCAAGATGCTTCTGCAACGTCCCCGAGGATTTCACGCATGTCGGAGATGGGGGTGTTTCCCCTCATCATGTCACTTACGGAGCGGGAATGATTGTCCATCGTCGAAACGTATCTTGAATCGAGAGCAATGGATCTGATGATGTCGTTTTGTTCGTGCAGCCTGTTGATGCACCTTGCCCAAGCATCCGCTCCGGGGATGTTGATAGTGTTGTCAGCAATGGTGTCTCTCAAAAGTTGGACAGGCTCAATGGGAACATACTCAGCAGCTTCAGGAACGTCGTCATAAGCATCGTCGAAGAGAGGCATTTGATTCTCAATACAACCCACGTAACGAGAGACACTTCTAGTGATCTCAGCTTTCTTATCATCAGAGATGTCGTCCCAGTGGTCTTTCTGTCTGTCAGCCAGTTTGATGTTGGCAATTGCTTGAGCTGCTGGGAGCAAAAGAGCTTGAACCCAACTCAAGGCGTTGGACGCTGAATAGACAACAGCGGCTGCGGCGTGGTCATAGTTGAATGCGCTCATAGAATAGGGGGTCTTTTTACTTTCTCTTGGCGAAGATCGTTCCAGTCTGTTTTCTCCTGCCACCAAATGTTGGCCGCTGGCATCTTCGGGTCGTCCCAAGGCTTTCGAGGTGTGCTGTAATGGAGAACAAAACCCCAATCTGCTGGTTTCTCCCACAGGGGGCAGCAGTTCCAGCTATAAGGCCATTCCCTAATCCGACCTTCAACTGCAAGGGCAATGGAGAGCTGCTCTTCCCAACCCAATTTGTTTTGGTAGCCAACAATCTTTTCCCAAGTGTTTTCAGCTCGCATCTGGGAGAGGTTGAACATGCAGCCAAGCCAAGGCCACTTAGCTTCGTAGAGGTGGCTGAGATCTGAAGGGAGTTGACGTTGGAACCACTCGGAGGCAGCTTTGATGATTGTTTCCTCATCCAACCTTGCGGCCATGAGGTTGTCTCCCATGTCCTGCTTGAAGAACTCCGCAACGTCCATTAGGCAAAGCTGATCCCAGTCCAGCATGAGTGCCTTGTCCCAATCGGTGAAATCACGAACACCAGAAACCCTGTCAAAACAAGGCAGTGTGATGTGAGCCGGGATTGTCCCCACCAATGGGTTGACCACATCCAGGAACTCCACCTTCAGCCAACCTTGGTAAGCTGTGAAGTCACTTGGTTTGTCAGACCCACGATAATAGCACCTGATGTGAATAGGCACACTGGAACGTCGGAGAATAGACGCCACCAAAGTTGCGTGGGGTCCCAACCCCTTATTGTCCGTTCCTAAAATGATTTTCGCGGTCATTCTTGAATACCTTACTACAGTGATCAAGATGCTGAAAGAAAAAAAAAGATCGAACTAAAGGGCTCTCGGGGCTACTGAATGCTCATGGAATCACCAAAAGAAGAGCTGTCACTATCAGTCATTTGCGCGAATCTCCGTCGCCGAAAAGACCGACGTTTTTATGTGGAAAACAAGATCAAGAGTATTTTGGGGCAACCTGTTGAGATTCTGACAGCAGTGGATGGTGATGAGGTTTCTGAAGCGCGTATTGCGAGGTACCCGAAAGGGGTCAGCACTTCCAGTTTTGCCGTTCGGATCACAAAGCTCTTGGCACTTCGAAATTTCTTGAGATCTGGAAAATCCCATCTGCTCTTTTTGGAAGACGATGTCGCCTTGTTACCGGAATTTGAAGAAACTCTCAAAAGAGCTATGAAGAGCGATGGTGACGTTGTTTATTTGGGTGCTAACCACGTAGAGCCTCCGACACCTGGTGAAGAATGGGACCACTGCACTTATGTCTATTCTAATCACGCTTTACTCTTTTCAAGAGAAGGAGCTTTGAAAGCGCGTCGTATGCTCTTAGAGTGGAACTTCCCTCAAAGTGATGTTGAGTTTGCCGAAAACATTCGTTCAGGGAAGCTCAAAGCTCTTTGTCCTCGAAAGTTGGTCGCTTACCAACGCATGACCAAAAGCAATAACTGTGGCCACCCAGGAGACCTCTCACTTGCCCGAGGTCTCTCGATGGACCTAACAGGGGATGATGTCGCTGTTCTCGAAGCAGCTTTAGTTGGGTGTTATTCAGCCATCGAGTGGGGGACTGGCGGGACTTCTGCTTTCATTAGTCAATGTCTCGGGTTCTTCGGGATGCTAACCAGTGTTGAACACAATAGCGATTGGGCGTCCACCACACGAAATCTCCTAAAGACTAAAGGGGTTTCCACATACCGTCTCTTGGTCCGTCCTCCCCAATCGTCCCGCCCCGTCGAAATGTATAACCGTTTCTCTGTTCGAGAACTATCCAGCTACATCAACGCTCCGGGACGCTACGTGCAGAATGGAAGGGTAGATCTGGCTCTCGTGGATGGAAGGCAGAGGATTGAGTGTGCCTTAGCTTCAGCAAAATGGTTGAGAAAAGGCGGAAAACTTTTGATCCATGATTTTTGGGGAAGAGCTAGATACAGGGCTCGTCTTCATGAATTGCTGGAACTTTTTGACTATGTTCTTGAGTCCCCGAATCTTGGTGATCGACAAGGGTTTGCTCTCTTCACCAAGAAGTAATCAAGCAAGCAAGTGCTTAACGAAGACCTTCTCCAATAGGTCAAACTCATACTTCTCCCACAGGTCTTCAATCCCTTCCTCTTCGGCCCCGAGGTAGTGCCAACTGGAAACAACCGCAACATTGCAGAGGTTGTTCTTTGCATAAGCAAAGAAGCTCTCCATTAAGTCCTTAATTAGAGGAAGTGCTTTTCTGGTTCTTCGAACTTCGGGTTTCACCCAAATGAGATTCGCAACAGCAAAGGAGCCGGGGAGAATTGGATTCCTGCTGATAGCCGCCACCAAGCAAGAGCTGGGGTCTTCCAAGTCATCAACGTATGCTGCACAGATCCGATGCTTGTAAGCTTCTTCAACGTTGGCAATTGTGAATTCTGAAGTTGTCCAACCTTCAAGATTTGATTCTTCAATTCTTTGTTCGAAAATCGGCTCCAAAATTGAAGCCAAATCTTTTTGCGGGATCGGTTTCATCTACCTGCGAATGTAGCCATTTGGGAGAGCGTTAGGCATCGGGTTGGGCTGTGCCATCACGACCGTTCCATCTTGGTTGGATCTCCCATCAATTCTTGCAAAAACACCATTTAGGTTTTCGATCATTTGACCTTTTTCAAAATTGGCTTTTCTGAGGTCAGAATCTTCTTTGGTATTAGATCCATAGCGAAGGAAAGAAGCACCATGCTTAAGAACCAGTAGATCACCAATCTCCATAATGTCATTATCATCGAAGATCTTAGTAAACCTACGAGGGCCTTGGACAAGAACAACTTGAGGATTTCGAAGAGAGTGGTAGAAGCAATCTGAGGTAAGCCTGAACCTTTCAAAAGATGGGATTGTAATCCCAGGGCCATAGACGCTGAGAGTGTCCCCACCTTCGCCCCTGATGGCCGTGGACCCAACTAGGTCTTCAGGAAGAATCACCGACTCAATGGAAACGGCGACTGAGTTCGACATGCGCCAATGGTCACTGCATAATCTGAACTTGATCTTTTTCTGAGTTCCGCAGTGGAGGTTCACCCTCACTTCGACGATCTTATCATCGTCACAAGAGCTTGAAGACTTGATCTGAATGCGAGCTGGGTGGAGCAAGTCCAACTCTGTCACACTGGTCTTCATTGCAGGGATCGACTCGTATTCCACAGCATACTTGTCAATGATCCCAACTTGGAGTTCACGCCACCGGGAACGAAGAGTGACAGGGTCTTTCCCCACAAAAACCCCATCAACTCCAGCGAGGTCCAAAGGAAGACTGAACCCTCTGAACTTAAAACCTCCAGCGTCAATGAAGGAACTGACAGGAATTGCGTAAGTCGCATTTCTGAAGATGGGGTTGTCCGGGAACAGGTTTCTGATCAGCGTTCGCAGCTCGTTGATACGGTGGACAATTTCATCTCGATCATTAGGCCAACGTTTCCCTAATGGTTCAGCCATGAGCCTTCCCGCTTCTTTTAAGGTGATCGCTTCTGGTGCAATGCTTCTCATCGTTTTAAAATCCACACACCCTTGATCCTATCAAGAGTGAGCTTGTGGTAGCCGGGGGTTAGAGAGACCATTTTTGCAGCCGTAGGTGCTGGGTCTGGAATGGGATGTGGCTCTGTTTTTTCAAAGTTCGCTGTTGCTGAAAAATCGAGAAGGACTGCACTTCCACCATTCACTTTTACAGTGATCAGCATTTGAGCAAAACCGTCCGCCGAAGTTTGAAAGGGTCCTTGCCCTGGATCAAGAGCGGTAAGAACCTTGTTTCCTGACAACTCCATGTAGTGGTGCTGGTTTGGGGCTAGTGTAACCCCATTGGATGGTGTCTCAATGGGAGGGCCAAAAGTTCCGATTGCAAAACCCTCACCCCATGAATTTGCGAACTTGGGTCCATAGAGGGTCAAGGGCCAAGTTTGTTGGAAATAGATTTGGCCCGTTTGTCCGTCCGTTGCCGTTGGTGGCTCAGTCCCTCCGAGAAATCCCAAATTGGCAGGACCAATAGGACCTGTTTGTCCCGGCTCTCCAGTGTCTCCCTTTGCCCCTGTTGCGCCCCGGTCTCCGACTTCACCTTTCTCCCCAGGAACCCCTCGCTCTCCGGGAATCCCTCTTTCTCCAGTGTCACCTTTTGCGCCTGGTTCACCTTTTGCGCCCGGTCCCCCTTCGGGGCCTGGATCTCCTCTTTCTCCTTTCGTGCCGGAACCTGAACCCCCCGATTCAGATTCAGACTCAGTTCCGGGGATTGGGGCTACAACGCCCGAGGGGTCAAACCATTCGCTTCCATTGAAGAATCGAAGGCCACCTACGGGGTGGTTGTTTCCGTTGGTCTTTTGCCATGCCATCTTGGAATCAAAGGGGGGCGTAGGCCCGAAATGAACGATCTGTCCATTGCGAGGTAGGCAGACACTGAGAAGACGGGAGAGCGCACCTACTGAGAGCCCTTCTAGGGCTGTTGCGGCTTCTCCTTTTAGCGGTTGGATTTTAAGTGGTTCTCCCATCGTTCTTTGGCTGGTGATTCGTTGGTCTCAAAAAGATCTAAGACGTTTGATGATACTTCGTTTTCCTCACTATCTCCAGACTTTGTTTTTCCGGCAGAAGCTTCGAGTTGAAGCCTTTCAATTTCGCAGTACCCAAGACCTTCAATTCGAATTTGAAACCAAGAAGAATCGTTTAGGGAAGACGGTGGTTCGCCCAAGGGGATCGTCTTTCTTTTGGTCTTGTCCACATTGATTTCTTCAAAACCATATTCGACCC
>Ga0136600_1000062_pt1 | contig 60643 bp, 69 predicted proteins | sample AntRauMFilla2698_FD_104634 | JGI IMG/M metagenome (GOLD analysis project Ga0136600, IMG submission 104634) | Saline lake microbial communities from Rauer Islands, Antarctica - Metagenome Filla 2 #698 | ecosystem: Environmental > Aquatic > Non-marine Saline and Alkaline > Saline | place...
TAGTGACCTTTGCGCGCCTTATTAATTTTATAGGCGAAAGAGCGCAGGCCCCATTGTTCGGTTTTGTGGATGCTACCACCGGCATCGGTGATGATTTTGGCATATTCGTCAGTCAGCGCGGTAACTTGCGCGTCCGTCAGATCTTGCCGCGTGATAAACACGGTTTCGTAGAAAGGCATATATATCTCCTCTTGGTTAATGCCTTGCGCTTTGGCCTGTAAAACAGCCCTAAGCGCGAGCTTAGCTGACTTTCATTGAAGCCAGCGAGGTTGGTTTGGCCTTGTCTTAAAGCATGTAAGGGCTACAAATCAAGCTTTTTATGGGGTTTGGCGCATAAAAAAGCTCCGCCTGAGAGGGGCGGAGCGTTTATGAAAGGAGAATTCTTTAAATTTTACGTACGTTATTATTGCTTGTGTCGGCGATATAATCAGCCAAAAAGCTTGCCCAGCAAGATTGTGGGGCCATATCGCGGTGCGCGGAATTGCCGTGGCGCAAAAGCTGGCGCAACTGGCGCGGCGTCAGATTCGGATTACGCAGGGCACTTTTGAAATCACTAATAGACATTGATGCAAACTCGGCAAAATCGCTATTGGCGTAGCCCGCACTGTGATACAGCTCATAGGCGCTGCTTGTTTCCTGAATAAGCCCTCTTACCCTTCGGCTCTCGGTTGTTTTTGAATTATTGTCCATATTTATACTCCCAGTTAAACTAAACTTGATGGTTTGGTTTTGCCTTCCGGTCAGTCATCACCCGCAGCCGAAAGTTATATTTTTGTTCCTGCAGCATAAAAATATTTTTACGTTCAACTCATCTTTTGCTAATAAAAATGGTGCTGCCCGTTTGCTTTACTTAATGCTGGAAGTACAGAGTCGCACAAAACAGGGGTGTTTTACAAACTTTTTTTGCGATGTATGCACAATAAGTTGGAATAAATTAACCATTAAAAGTAAATAACTGGTAATTATATTTCACTAATACATAAGTTTAATCAAAGAATTGGAGTATAAAATGGGCCAAGCATTCATCTTTCCCGGTCAGGGATCACAATTTGTTGGAATGGGTCAGGATTTGGCCGAAAATTTCGCCGAAGCGCGCGAGGTTTTTGAAATTATCGACGAATCACTGGCGCAAAATCTTAGCAAGATCATGTTTGCGGGCGATGAAAATGATTTGAATTTGACCGAAAACACCCAGCCCGCCTTGATGGCGGTCTCCATGGCCGTGGTGCGCATTCTTGAGAAACAAGGCGGCACTAACCTTGCCGATAATTGCTCTTATATGGCCGGACATTCTTTGGGTGAATATGCGGCGTTGACCGCGGCGGGCGCTTTGGAAATCGGGGAAACCGCAAAATTGCTCAAATTACGCGGTCAGGCCATGCAAAAGGCTGTTCCTGTCGGTGTGGGCTCGATGGCCGCGATATTAGGGCTGGATTTTGAGGATGTCAAAACCATCGCTGCCGCGGCGGCGGGGGATGAGGTTTGCGAGGCCGCCAATGACAATTCCACCGGACAAGTCGTGGTTAGCGGTCATAAAGCCGCCATTGAGCGCGCCGTCGCGCTGGCCACAGAAAAAGGAGCTAAGCGCGCGGTGATCCTGCCCGTGAGCGCGCCATTTCATTGCCAGCTTATGAAGCCCGCCGCCGATGTCATGGCCGAGGCACTGGCCGGCGCAAATATTAAAGCGCCCGCCATTCCCGTGGTTTCGAACGTGACCGCCACCGCCACCAGCGAGCCGAATGAAATTCGCAATCTGCTGGTCGAGCAAATTACCGGCATGGTGCGCTGGCGCGAATCCGTTATCTGGATGAAGGATCAAGGCGTTGGCGAGATGATTGAGCTGGGCGCAGGCAAAGTCCTGAGCGGCCTTGTGCGCCGCATCGACCGCGAAATTGCGTGCGAAAGCGCGGGCACACCCGAACAAATTGAAGCCCTGATTGAAAAATTAAAATAAAAAAATTGAAACGCAAAGTTTACAAAGTTGCGCGAAGTTTGTTCTTCACTCTTGAGAACTTTGCGCCCTTGGCGTAGTTTGCGTTTAAAATTATAAAGGATTAAATTCATGTTCGATCTTTCAGGAAAAACAGCTCTTATCACTGGCGCAACGGGCGGCATTGGCGGCGCAATCGCCAAAGCCATGCATGCGCAAGGGGCGCATGTCGGCATTTCAGGGCGTAACACGGACAAGCTGGAGGCGCTGGCCGCCGAACTGGGCGAACGCGTCACGGTTTTAACGGCCGATTTATCCGGCGCCGAAGCCGCAAACGAGCTAGCCAAGCGGGCAGAAGAACAGTTGGGACAAATCGATATCCTCGTCAATAATGCGGGTTTAACGCGCGATAATCTGTCCATGCGTATGAAGGATGAAGAATGGCAAGATGTCATTGATGTGAATTTAACCGCGCCTTTCAAACTCGCCAAGGCCGTGCAGCGCGGCATGATGAAACGCCGCAGCGGCCGCATTATCAATATTTCCTCGGTGGTCGGCACAACGGGCAATCCGGGCCAGTGCAACTATGTTGCCTCCAAGGCCGGCATGGTCGGCTGGAGCAAGGCCATGGCGCAAGAAATCGCCAGCCGCGGCATTACCGTAAATTGCGTTGCGCCGGGCTTTATTGCCACCGCCATGACGGACGCGCTCAGCGATGAGCAAAAAGAGAAAATCAACGCAACAATTCCCGCCGGAACCATGGGCAGCGCCGATGATATTGCCAGCGCCTGCGTGTATCTCGCCGCCGACGAGAGCGCCTATGTCACCGGTCAGACCATTCATGTCAATGGCGGCATGGCAATGATTTAATGCGCCACCTGCCGCTTATCTATGGCTATGCGGGCGCGCTGCCTTTTCTTGCCTTTATGGCCGTGCCGTTTTTTGTGAATAACCCCGATCTGGCCAATGCCGCGCGCAGTTTGCATTTAATTTACGGCGCGATGATTGCCTCGTTTTTGGCTGGACCCTTATGGCTGGAGGGGTTGCGGCGCGGTGATAAGCTCAGACCTAGCATTGCAATGCTGCCTACAATTTTAAGCTTGCTGCTGATTTTAACGGCGGCGTTTTTCAATATTTCTATCCCGCTCATATTAATGGCGGTTTTGTTTTGGGGGCTTTATTTCGCCGATCATGCCCTTCTGCCTTTATCCGAGCTTCCGCACGGCTATATGCGGTTTCGCCTGACACTGAGCATTATCGTCAGTGCGAGCTTTATTTGCGCGGGTCTGTATCTTTTATCCACATCAGGGCTTTAGCATAAAAACATAAAGCGCTTTGCGGTTCAGGATGCTTATGGTAGCCACATACAAACAGACTTGCTTTTTATGATTGGCCTGATAAAGTCCGATCCCAGATTTAAGAAAAACCACTAACGAAACCATTAAAGGGGTATGTATTATGAGTGATGTAGCCGATCGCGTTAAAAAGATCGTTGTTGAACATTTGGGCGTTGACGCAGATAAAGTCGTCGAAGGCGCCAGTTTTATTGATGATTTGGGCGCTGACTCACTGGATACGGTAGAGCTGGTTATGGCTTTCGAAGAAGAATTTAGCGTTGAAATTCCAGACGATGCCGCCGAGAAAATCCAGACAGTTGGCGATGCTGTGAAATTCATCGAAGAGAATGCCGGTTAATTAGGCCCTCTTCGTTATTAAATAATTGATTTCCCCGCGCAAGCGGGGATATTTGTTTTAGCATTAGCAAAGATTCCCGCTTTCGCGGGAACGGCAAAAACGATAAATTAAAATGATGAGACGTGTTGTTGTAACAGGAATGGGTATGGTATCCCCGCTCGGCATGGGCGTGGAGCATAATTGGCAAGCCATTACCGCCGGAAAAAGCGGTATCAAGCCGATCGAGCATTTCGATGTCTCCGACATTACCTCGCGCATTGCCGGAATTATCCCGCGCACCGAAGATGAAAACCCCACTGGCGGGGCGTTCAACGCCAATTTATACATGGACCCCAAGGAGCAGCGCAAAGTCGATGTCTTCATCACATACGGCATGGCTGCGGCCACCGAAGCCGTCGAGCATTCCGGCTGGGCGCCCACAGACGAGGAAGATCTGGATCGCACAGGCGTACTGATTGGCTCGGGCATTGGCGGGCTGGACGAGATTTACAAAACATCCACCCTGCTCAATGAGCGCGGCCCACGGCGCGTATCTCCATTCTTTGTTCCTGCGGCGCTGATTAACCTGACATCGGGCCATGTGTCCATCAAATATGGGTTCCGCGGCCCTAATCACTCTGTTGTCACGGCTTGCGCCACAGGCACGCACGCCATTGGTGATGCGGCGCGTTTAATCGCGCTGGATGATGCCGATGTAATGATTGCCGGCGGCGCAGAGGGCGCAGTTTGTCGTCTGGGGCTGGCGGGCTTTGCCGCCGCGCGCGCGCTTACCACAGGTTATAATGACCGCCCCGCCGAGGCATCACGCCCATGGGACAAAGACCGCGACGGCTTTGTCATTGGCGAGGGCGCGGGCGTTGTCGTTTTGGAAGAATACGAGCACGCGAAAAAACGCGGCGCGACCATTTACGGCGAAGTGATCGGCTATGGCCTGTCGGGTGATGCGCACCATATTACATCCCCCGCGCCGGACGGATCGGGCGGCTATCGCGCGATGGCAGCAGCCCTGAAGCGCGCGCAAGTAAACCCTGAGGATATTGATTACATTAACGCGCACGGCACATCTACGCCGATGGGCGATGGTATCGAGCATGGCGCGGTAAAGCGTTTATTCGAAAATGCGCTGGATAGCGTTTCCATGTCCTCGACCAAATCCGCCATCGGGCATTTGTTAGGGGCGGCGGGCGCGGTCGAGGCGATTTATTCCCTCAAAGCCATGCAAACCGGCACGCTGCCACCAACACTCAATCTGGATAACCCTTCCGAGGATTGCCAAGGCATCGACCTTGTGCCCAAAGTCGCAAAAGATAAAGAGGTGAAAATCGCGCTATCCAACTCTTTTGGTTTTGGCGGCACAAACGCCTCGCTTGTTTTCAAAAAGCTTTAGCCCGATGCGCTTGAAACCCCTCTTGGGATTTTTCGTCTATGCCGCCACTGTGGCAATAATTGTGGGTGTTATCGCAATTCTATGGGCCAATCATCAATTCACCAAGCCGCAAAATATTGCCGCGCCTACCCTGCTCGAGATTGAGCGCGGCATGGGCGTGAGCGCCATTGCGCATAAACTTGAAGAAGCAGCGCTGATTGATAACCGGCTAATCTTTGCGGCAGGTGTCCGCGCAAAAGGTTGGCAGCGCGACTTGCAAGCAGGCGAATATAAGATTGCCGCGCAAAGCTCAATGCGCGACATCGCCCAGCAATTCAAAGAGGGAAAAACCTATAAACGCCTGATCACCATTCGCGAAGGGCTAACCAGTTTCGAGATTGTCCGGCTGCTTAATGAAAGCGACCAGCTTACCGGCGAAATACGCACTATCCCGCCCGAAGGCACGTTGCTGCCCGAAACATATAATATTCAAAAAGGCGAAACGCGCGCGGATTTATTGGTGCGTATGGCCCGCGCCATGCTTGACGCTTTGGACGAAGAGTGGGAAGAGCGCGCGGATAATTTGCCCATCACCACCAAAAAAGAAGCGCTCATTCTGGCCTCCATCATTGAAAAGGAAACCGGAAAACCCGAGGAGCACCGCGCCGTTGCGGGCGTGTTCATTAATCGTTTGCGCAAGAATATGCCGCTGCAAACCGACCCGACCGTGATTTATGCCATCACCATGGGCAAACATGAAAATGATGGCAAAGGCCCCTTAGGGCGGCGCTTGCTGCGCAAAGATATGGCGGTGGATTCGCCTTATAATACCTATAAATATTCCGGCCTGACGCCCGGCCCCATTGCCAATCCGGGGCTGGCCGCCATCAAGGCCGCGCTCAACCCCGAGAGCCATGATTACATCTATTTTGTGGCGGACGGCACAGGCGGGCATGTCTTTGCCAAAACGCTCGCCGAGCATAATAAAAACGCCGCCGAGTGGCGCAAGATCCGCGCCGCGCAGTAATATGTTGACATAATGCAAGTATTTTTTTATATTGCCGACTGTTTTATGTTAAGGAAATGATTATGTCATCAGATAAAAATGATTTAGCAAAAGCTTTTACATTTGCGGCAGGCTCTAGCGCTGTTGCATTCCTTGCGCTGTTGCTTAACAACCATACAGAAGCTGCCTTGATAGCCTTAGGAATTTCCCATTTTGGAAGCTCTCAGTTTTCTAAATTAAAAAAGCCTTGGAGCTACTGGCTTGCTGGCGCGTTCACTGGTGCAGCCGTTTGTATGGCAGCAATATCAACAAGAGAGCCGCCTGAAGAAACCCAGCGAATTTCGCATTCCTCTCACATCGAAATGATAGAAGGCCACTCACCGACAAGCAGTCTGTAAACTCATTTTTTGTTTTACCAAATCTTAAGAACAGATAACTGCAAAATAGTAAGCCACACATTTAAAAAACCACAGCGAACACAGATGAATACACAGGGGCGTTTTATAAAAGCACGATAGCGCCCGTGCTTCACTGTGGTTAAATTTTAGGGCTGTACCAAAAAGAAAAACACAGAGTTTCAGAGATACGGAGTTTTTCGATCATCAAACTCTAAACCTCCGAGTCTCTGTGTAAAAATTATGTTGTTTTTGATAAAATCTTCGCGCCTTTGTGTCTTGGCGGTTATTTTTAAAATTCGTGCCCTTAGTGGTTCAATATTTTTAATCGTCTTTTTTATCGATGTTGCTACGGCGCACTTGACCGCCGCCCGAACTGCCGCCCGAACTTCCAAGCCCCAGACCCGGCCCATGTGATGGCGCAATTGTTGGCCGCGCCTCCAGCGCATGACGGCGCGCAAGATGCGGCGCGAATTGCAAGCTGGCGGGGCTGGCATCGCCCAAGATACAGCCCAGATTATCATCATCGCCCAGATCGCTGCGATGAACGGGCTGGCCGAAAACGCACGCTTTGAGGAATAACCCGAACGCCGCCAGCGGATTGGCGGGTGCCATGGGCTGCATGGTTTGGTTGCGGTACGGATCATCGGCAAACATCAGCGGCACCTGATAGGCTTGGGCGATATTACCGTTTTTCACCGCGCCAATATGCATAAGGGAGCAGTAATCCAGCGTCTCGTAATAAGCGCCCTCCACGGGGATATTCATCTCCAGATAATCGCCGTCCATATATTCAATGCTGAGCAATCCGCTGCCCGTGTCCAGCACAATACCCAGCGCCTTTTGCACTGTATTCTCGCTGCAAATCAGCCCCGCATCACCGCCCTGCGTAAAAAGAAGATCAATATCCATTCGTACGATTACCGCTCTATTTGCCTTTCCGCATTCCCCGCGCAGGCGGAGATCTTTATATTTTGTTCAGGATTCCCGTTGTCACGGGAAATACATTTTGGTTCATTCACCAATTTGCTGATAGATATAGTGTAGCAGATAATGATGAAAACCTTCCAACTCTAATATTCAAAATGTGCGGATTCGCAGGGCTTTATAGCGCTAAAGAAACAGGAAATATGCGTAAATTGCTGGGCCGGATGGGCGCGGCGGTGGCGCACCGTGGCCCCGATGATCACGGGCTGTGGCAGGATAATGACGCGCCTTTCGGACTGGCGCATCAGCGCCTCAGCGTCATTGATACCAGCGCGGCGGGCGCGCAGCCCATGATCTCGCAAAGCGGACGTTACGTGATTGCCTATAATGGCGAGCTTTATAATATGCCCGCCTTGCGCCGCGAGCTGGAAAATGACGGCGTGACATTCGAAGGGCGCAGCGATACCGAGGTGCTGCTGGCGGCGATCGAGCATTGGCGGCTTAATCTGGCGTTGCAAAAATTAAAGGGCATGTTCGCCTTTGCGCTATGGGATCGGAAGGATCAGCGTCTGCATTTAATACGTGACCGTTTCGGTAAAAAACCGCTTTATGTTGGCTGGGCCGGTGATGCGCTGGTCTTTGGCTCCGAGCTTAAAGCATTGCGCGCGCACCCCGAATTTACGGCGCGTATTAACCGCCGCGCGCTCAGCCTTTATATGCGCTATGGCTATGTCCCCGCCCCGCATTGCATATATGAGGGCGTGGCTCAATTATCGCCCGGTTGCCGCATGGGGCTACACCCCCAGCAGCTCGCGCCGGGCAGTAATCTAGCATCCTTCATCGAGCCTTATTGGAGCGCCGGGCGCGCCTTGCATGACGCGCGCGGAAAGACCCGCCCCATGAAAGATGCGGCGGCTATAGACACGTTTGAGGAATTACTCTCATCATGCGTGCAAGACCGCCTGATATCGGACGTGCCAATCGGCGCGTTTCTCTCCGGCGGGATTGATAGTTCGGCGGTTGTCGCGCTGATGCAAAAGCTGCGCGGCGCGCCCGTGCAGACCTTCACAATTGGTTTTGAAGAGGCCGGGTTTGACGAGGCGGGATACGCCAAGAAAATCGCGGCGCATTTGGGAACCGACCATCACGAACTTTATATCGGCGCGCAAGAAGCCTTGAGCCTGATACCGCAGATGAGCCAAATTTACGATGAACCGTTCGCTGATCCTTCCGCGATCCCCACCGCTATCCTCTCGCGCTTTACCCGCGAGAATGCCACCGTGGCGCTGAGCGGTGATGGCGGCGATGAAATGCTGGGCGGATATAACCGCCATATTGCCGCGCCGGATTTGTGGAACCGCATGAAATTCCTGCCCCGTGGCTTGCGCGTCAAACTGGCCGAAATGATTACCCGCACCCCGCCCGAGCGTTGGAATAATTTATTTAAAAATAAGCCCCAGATTGGTCAGAAGCTTCATAAAGCCTCTGCTATCATGCATTGCCGTGACATGGATGATGTCTATACAAAACTCACCAGCCATTTTGAAGACCCCGCCGCCTTGGTAATTGGCGGGGATGACGGGCGGCAAAAATTGACAGATTTCGATGATAGTATGAGCCTCGCCGAAAAAATGATGGCGTGGGATGCCACCGCATATCTGCCCGGCAATATTCTCACCAAGACCGACCGCGCATCAATGGCCTATGGTTTGGAAGTGCGGTCGCCCTTGCTCGATACACGCATATTTGATTTCGCATGGAGCCTGCCTGATCATATGAAGATACGAGGCGGGCGCGGTAAATGGCTGCTGCGCGAGGTTTTAAGACGCCATGTGCCCGCGCATCTTTTCGAACGCCCCAAGCAAGGATTTAATGTGCCCGTTGGCGAATGGCTGCGCGTTGATTTGCGCGATTGGGCCGAACATTTGCTGGATGAAAACCGTTTGCGTGATCAAGGTTATTTGCACTACGCGCCCGTACGCCAGTTGTGGCAAGATCATCTAAGCGGCAAACATAATTACGGCAGCCAGCTTTGGGTGATTTTAATGTTTCAGGCGTGGTTGGAGAAATGGGATTAAGATGAAAATTGCAATCATAGGCAGCGCGGGATTTATCGGCGCGCATTTAACCGGCGCACTGGCAAAAGAGCGCAAAATTGTGCCCGTTTCGCGCGCGAGCCATGGGGATTTTTACCGGATAAAAAACTGGACGGAGATTTTGAAAGATTGCGATGCGGTCATTCATCTTGCCGCGCAAATTCATACGAAAGACGAAATGCCCGATCTGGCGCTTACGCAAGATATTCTCGGCGGCGCTATTGTGGCGGGCGTTCAAGATTTCATCTTCCTGAGCTCGGCGGCTATATACGGCGCGGCGCCAACCCCCGTGAGCGAGGACGCGGCGGCGCAGCCATCGGGCGCATATGGGCGCGGCAAAGCCAAAGCCGAAGATATTATCATGGCCGCGCAAGGTAAAATCAGGCCGGCAATAATCCGCGCGCCGCTGGTTTATGGCCCCGATTGCCATGCGAATTTTCTAATGCTCGCCAAGGCGGTGCAGCGCGGTGTTCCCCTGCCTCTGGCCAGTGTCAAAAACGCCCGCAGCTATCTTTATGTCGGTAATTTATCAAGCTTCATTGAGCGCGTATTATCGGCACCGCAGATAAAAGGCGTTTATAATCTGGCCGATGAAACGCTGCTCTCCACGCCCGCCCTGATCCGCATGATGGGGGATGTGATGAATGTAAGAGCGCGGCTCTTTCCCTTTCCGCCCGCGCTGCTTCAGCTTTTAGGGGTGGCGGGATTACGGCGGCAAATTGATGGTCTGACCGGATCGTTCATTTTAGATTGCAGCCGCGCCAAAAAGGCGGGCTGGCAGGCGCCTTTTTCCACCTGCGAAGGGCTATCGCACACCTTGTCACAAAAAGATTGAAACCCTATAGTTGCAACATGTCTTTTGATCTGAACCTCATTGGCCGCAATAAACCGCTTTTCGTAGATGATTTCGCGGCGGCGCAAGATGATATGAGCGCGTTTTTTGACGGCGCCCGCATTTTAATTGTTGGCGGCGCGGGTTCAATCGGCCAGGAAGTTGTCAAATTAATCGCGCGCTATAACCCCGCCGCGCTGCATATTATTGACGCGGCGGAGAATAACCTCACCGAGCTGACCCGCGATTTCCGCAGCTCGATTGGTTATATCAAGGGCGAGACAAAATTCCTGCCACTTGATGCCAATCACCATGCCTTTGATGCCTATATCAAAGCGCAAGAACCCTTTGATATCGTCCTGAATTTCGCGGCGCTCAAACATGTACGCAGCGAGAAAGACCCGTGGTCATTAATGCGCATGAGCGAAACAAACATTATGGTCGCCAAAAAATTACTCGATTATGCCGATAAAGCGCGCGCCAAAAAATATTTTTGCGTCTCCACCGACAAGGCGCAAAACCCCGCTAATTTGATGGGCGCCACCAAACGCGTCATGGAATGTTTTTTAAGTAACGGTCCGCACCGTATCGGCAGCGCGCCTGTCTCCACCGCGCGTTTTGCCAATGTCGCTTTTTCCGACGGCAGCCTGCTTTACGGGTTTCAACGCCGCCTTGAAAAGCGCCAGCCTTTATCGGCCCCTAATGATGTGCGCCGTTATTTCGTGAGCGGCGAAGAAGCGGGGCAGCTTTGTTTATTCTCCATCGCGTTGGGCGCGGATCAGGAAATATTTTTCCCTGTATTGGACGAGGAAAAAGAAACCGAAAGCTTTGCAAATATCGCCCGTAAATTTTTGAAATCACGCGGCTTTGAAGCGCTGGAATGCGCGAGTGAGGACGAAGCGCGAGCGGCCATGGCCGAGGCCCCCGAAAACGGGCAATGGCCCTGCTATTTCTTTGCAAGCGATACAACGGGCGAGAAACCGCTGGAAGAATTTTACGCCGAAGATGATGACATTAATTGGGACCGGTTTAATGATCTCGGCGTTATTTCCGGCCTGCCAAATGCGCCCGCCGAAACGCTCGAAACTTTTGAAAAAACCCTCGCCGCCATGAAGAATAAAGGCGCATGGGAAAAGGCCGAGCTTACAAATGCCATCGAATCTGTTTTGCCCGATTTCACGCATGAGGATACGGGCAAATATCTGGATGAGAAAATGTAACCCACCAACGCCGTCATCCCTGCGAAAGCAGGGATCCAGTACCAAAAGCTCCTAGATTCCAGCTTTCGCTGGAATGACGATTAAGATAGATTTTAAATTATGATCCGCATGCTCGACATCGTTATCGCCCTGATTGCTCTGGCCATTTTATTTTGGCCCTGCGCCATTATCGCGATCATTTTGCGTTTCACGGGCGAGGGCGAAATTTTCTTCCTGCAAGAGCGCATCGGCAAAAACGGCAAGCCGTTCCAGATTTATAAATTTGCAACCATGCTTAAAGACAGCCCGAATTTGGGCGGCGGTGATATTACCACGGGCGGCGATCCGCGCATTTTACCGCTCGGTAATTTTTTGCGCAAAACGAAAATCAACGAGCTGCCGCAATTCCTCAACGTCTTGGGCGGCTCGCTAAGCGTTGTCGGGCCGCGCCCTTTAACACCGAAAGTTTTCGCGCTGTTCCCAAAGGAATATCAAGAAATTCTCAATGATATTCCCCCCGGCATTACCGGCGTTTCATCCATTGTATTTCGCGACGAGGAAGGCATTTTACAAGCCTCAACCAAAGACTTCCTGACTTGTTACAAGGAAGATATCGTTCCGTATAAAACCAAATTAGAGCTATGGTATCGCGACCGCCGCAGCGTCTTTATAAATATCGCATTGGTGTTTCTTACCGTATGGGTCATCATTGCCCCGCGCAGTGATCTTTACCGCAAATTATTGCCCGATCTGCCGAAAAAACCATGAATGAAGCACGGCCAAAATTATTAATGGTCGTCAACCATATTGACTGGTTTTGGTCGCATCGCTTGCCGCTTGCCCGCGCCGCGAAAGAGGCCGGTTATGATGTGCATATCGCCGTGCATGGCGCGCAGCATGATGAAGGTTTAGCAAAGCACGGCTTCACCGCACATGAATTACCGCCATGGGTGCAAGGCTATTTGCTGCCCTTTCATGTGCTGCGTATTATGGTGGCGCTGTTTTGTCTTATCGGCAAAATCCGCCCCGATCTTATCCATGCCATTACCCTGAAATATTGTTTTATGGCCGGTGTGCCCGCGCGGCTGCGGCGGCATAAAATAGTCCATACGATAGCCGGCCGCGGTTATCTATTCTCCGCTGAATATTGCCGCTCCAACATAATGCGTATGGCCGTCGCGCCTTTTTTGATGGCGGCATTACGCTCTTCGCTGGCGCAAGTGCTCTTCCAAAACTCAGATGACCGCGATTTGATGATACGCAAAAATTACGTGCGCCCGCCGCAATGCCATCTGGTCGCTGGCTCGGGCGTGGATACCGCCGCATTCACCCCCGCGCCGAAGCCGCCGGATGACGATATCACCATAGGGATGGCCACGCGATTGGTGCGCGAAAAAGGCGTTGATGTCTTTATCGAAGCCGCGCGCATTTTAAAAAAACGCGGCGTGCCCGCACGGTTCATTTTGGCAGGTGCGCCCAGCCCTTCTAACCCCGCCACGATTACTGCGGCAGAGATGGAAACGATGGTTGCCGGTGACGCGGTGCAATGGCTGGGCAAAGTCGCAGATATGCAAAAATTCTATGCCGATTGCCATGTCATTGCCTACCCGTCTTATTATTGCGAGGGTGTCCCCAAAGTTTTACTTGAGGCCGCCGCGAGTGGCCGCGCCATTGTCACCACCGATCATCCCGGCTGCCGCGACGCAGTAAAGCATAATGAAAATGGCCTGCTGGTGCCGATTAAAAATCCGCGCGAAACCGCCAATGCGATTGAACGCTTGATTAATGACCCCGCCTTGCGCGCGCGCATGGGTCAAAAGGGGCGCGAAATGGCAGAAAATAAATTCGATGTAAATTTCATTATTGCCAAAACACTGCTTGTTTATGATAAGACTCTAAAACTATGAATATGCCCAAACCAGCAAATGATGATCGCTTTCTCACCGGCAAGTTGCTTCTCGCTATGCCCGCCATTGATGACGAGCGCTTTTCCCGCAGCGTAATTTTTATCTGCGCGCATGATGAAAATGGCGCGATGGGGCTGGTGCTGAACCGTGAAATGGCCGGTCTTAATCTGGATAAACTGATCGAGGATTTGGAGCTGGACGCTAGCGAATTGGACATAATCGATGAGGATGCTTTTCAAATCTTCGAAGGCGGGCCGGTAGAAATTGCACGCGGCTTTCTTTTGCATGGCACAGATTACGAGCGCGAAGACACCGTTCCTGTGACAGATGAATTTCGCGTTACCGGCACGATTGAAGGGTTGGCCGCATTACTGCAAGGCAAAGGGCCGGCGCAATATCGTTTCATTTTGGGTTATGCCGGATGGACAGCGGGGCAGCTTGATCACGAGGTGCAGGATAATGCGTGGCTAGTTATTGATGCCACGCCGGAGCTGGTTTTTGATTGCGCGCCCGATGAACAGTGGGAAGCGGCGGTAAAAACGCTCGGCTTTGATCCGGCGATGTTATCAACTGCCGCGGGCCGCGCATAAGTTTTTCTTAAGCCGCAAAGCGCGCCTTAATCGCATCAAAATCTTCGAGATGATCCAGCGGCCCCAGCGCGCTCACAGTCAGCGGGCTGGCAAAAATCTTCTGTGCCACCGATGCAATCGCTTCTTTATCCAGCGCATCAATGCGCGCCGTAAGCTCCGCCATATCCAGCGCAGATCCGCGAAAGATCATATATTTCGCTTGTTGGTCGGCGCGGCTCATCATGGATTCGCGCCCCATCAGCAAATTGGCTTTCATCTGCGCTTTGACGCGCGCCACTTCTTCGTCGCGTAAATCAGCGCTCACGGCCATTAATTCATCGCACGCGGCGGGGATTAATTCCGCCACTTCTTTTGCGCCGGTTCCGGCATAAAGACCGAACAATCCCGCATCCATGTAGGAGGAATGAAACGAATAAATCGAATAAACCAGCCCGCGCTTTTCACGGATTTCCTGAAATAATCGTGAGGACATGCCCCCGCCCAATATTGTCGAAAGCGCCTGCGCGGCATAATAATCCTCATCAAGACGGCTGACCCCTTCAAAGCCGAGCATGATGTGCGCCTGCTCCAGATCTTTGACGCGGCGCATATTACCGCCATGATAGGCGGCGGCTTGTTTTTCTTGCACGGAATTTTCCGGCAAGCCCGCAAAGGCTTCGCCGACCTGCGCCACGAAGGCATCGTGATTAATGTTCCCCGCAGCCGAAATGACCAAATTCTCCGGCGTGTAAAAATCCTTCACATAGCCCATCAGTACATCGCGGCGCATCGCGCTGATAATCTCGGCGCGGCCCAAAATCGGCGCGCCTATTGCCTGATCCGGATAGGCGGTTTCATAGAAATGATCAAAAACCAAATCATCGGGCGTGTCATTGCACATGCCAATCTCCTGCAGCACCACATGGCGCTCCTTGGCCAGCTCGCCTTCGGGCATGTTCGAGCCGCAAATCATATCGGCCAGCACATCCAGCGCGAGACCCGTATCGTCTTTGAGCAGATGAATGTGGTAACTCGTCACTTCGCGGCTGGTATAGGCATTCATATGCCCGCCAACATCTTCGATGACTTCGGCAATGTCCTGCGCGCTGCGTTTTTCGGTGCCCTTGAACAGCATATGCTCGACCAGATGTGCGACGCCGTTATATTTGAGGTCCTCATTGCGCGTGCCGACATGCGCCCAGATACCCAGCGCCACACTTTCCACGGAGGGAACATGGTCGGTGATAATGCGAAGCCCCGAGGGCAGTGTGGTGGTTTGAATATTGCTCATAATGTCTCTCTCTTACTCGCGCGGTTTTAACGCGCGGGCGTTATATTGTCACGCACAAATTGTTTAAGGGCCGCCAGATCATTAGGCATGTCAGTGACAATCTCTTCGGCTTCAAATAAGCCTGAGAGATGGTCAGGCAATGCGGGATACTCTCCTGTTGCTTTGGTCACAGCATCAGGGAACTTCGCCGGATGCGCGCAAGCCAGCGCCACCACCGCGCCCTTTTCATGCTTGGCCAATTCCTGCGCACCAAAATATCCCACCGCGCTATGAGGGTCGAGCGTATAGTTATATTTATTATAAACGCTGCGTATCGTATCGATCGTTTGGCCATCATCAGCGCGGCTGGCCACAAACTCGCCTCTGGCTTTGGCTAGAAATTCCGGCGGCAAAGAAAATTCCCCCGTCTCCTTAAAGCCATTCATAATCGCGGTGAGTTTCGCGCTATCGCCATCCAAAAGAAAATACAAATAACGCTCGAAATTACTTGAGATTTGAATATCCATTGATGGGCTAAGCGATGGTTCTACGCCGCCCATTTTCATCTCGCCGCTTTCAAAAAACCGCGTGAGAATATCATTACGGTTCGTCGCAATGCCCAGCGTTTTAATCGGCAACCCCATTTGCCGCGCGCAATAGGCCGCAAATACATTGCCGAAATTCCCCGTCGGCACCACGAAACTCACCTCTTTTTCCGGTGCGCCCAATTCCAAAGCGGCCGTAAAATAATAAGTAATTTGCGCCATAATCCGCGCCCAGTTAATCGAATTAATTGCGCTTAAACTCATCTCCGCCCGAAAATGCGGATCGTTAAACATGTCTTTGACGCAGGCCTGACAATCATCAAACGTCCCCTCCAGCGCAATATTATGAACGTTCGGCGCATCCACCGTGGTCATTTGTTTACGCTGCACATCGCTGACGCGGCCCTTGGGGTGGAGGATAAAAATATCGACATGCGCGCTGTGGCGGCAGCCTTCAATCGCTGCCGAGCCGGTATCGCCGGATGTCGCGCCGACAATCCTCACGCGCCGGTCGCGCTTGCTCAGCACATGCTCGAACAAGCGCCCCAGCATTTGCAACGCCACATCTTTGAAGGCAATGGTCGGCCCGTGAAATAGCTCGAGCGTATAAAGATTATCGACAACATGATGAAGCGGCACGGGCGTTTCGGCGCGGAAAACTTCCGGCGCGTACGTCTCGTCAATCATGGCGCGCAAATCCGCGCGATCAATACAGCCTTCGACAAAGGGGAACATAACGGCCTCGGCAATATCCGCGTAGGACTTGCCCTTCAGCGCCGCAATATCTAATTGCGGGAAAGACTGCGGCACGTACAGGCCGCCATCGGGCGCAAGCCCCGCCAGCAAAACCTGCTCGAAACTTTGGGGCCCCTCTTTAGAAAGCGCACCCCCGCGCGTGGAAATATATTGAATCATAAATTAACGCCCCGCATCTAACGTCCTGTGCCGGCAATTTTCGTTGTCCAGTTGGAAAGATAACGGCGGCGCAAATGTTTTTCCAGACATTCTGCCTGCAATTTTTTACCCGTTGCCTGCTTTATTAATTTTTGCGCGGACATTAACCGCCCCCGCGAATAAACATTCGTGTGCAGCCACGCTTTGATCTCTTCATAATCCCCCGCCGCAATGCGCTCCAGCAAATCGGGAATGGCCGAACGCAGCGCCTCGTATAGCTGCGCCGCCATCATATGCCCCACCGCATAGGCGGGGAAATATCCGAATTTCCCAACAAACCAATGAACATCTTGCAGGCACCCGGCCAGATTATTCTCCGGCGTGACGCCCAGCATTTCATGCAAGCCCTCCACCCAGGCTTCGGGCAAGTCATCAATCTTGAGCTTGCCCTCGATCAAATCACGCTCAAGCTGATAACGCAGCATAACGTGATAAAAATATGTGACCTCGTCGGCTTGTTTGCGATCCACGGTTTTACTAACGCGCGTTTTCAAACGGTGCAGATTTTCCGCCGACAAAGCGGGCGAATTAATGCCGTGAAACAGCCCTTCCAAACGCGGCGAGAGGAATTGATAAAACTCGGACGTGCGGCCAAAAATCATTTCAACCAACAGCGCCTGCGACTCGTGCACCGCCGCGCCCAAATCCATCCCCACGGGTTGGTAACGCCACTCGGCGCGCGGCAGACCTTGAATGTAAAGCCCGTGCCCGCCCTCATGCAGCGCGGATTTCATCGAATCCATAAAATCCTTATCATCGACATTACTAATCACCAGCCGCGTATCTTCGGGCGTGCCGCCTTCAACGGGGTTATGGCCGGTTTCATATAAACCGCCGCGATCAAAATCAAAACCAATCACCTCCAGCAACGAGCGATTCAGCCACATTTGCCCCTCGGGATCAAATTCCAGCTCGGCCTCGAAAGGAATAGGCTTTGGCTCCTTCGCCTGCTTGGCGATGATCTCGTCGGTTAGCGTTTCCAGCGCTTTTCCATGCTGGGCCAATAAAGGCTCGACATCTGAAAGACGCAGGCTGGGCATAAATTCCTGCATGAGCATGTCATAGCGATTATCCGCATCAAGTGCCTCGCACCGTTGATCGGCAATTTTTTGGTGCAACTCGATTTGGGCAGACAGAAAACCCTTCGCCTGCTCCCAATCACCGCTCTCTTTAATCGCACGGTGATGGCGCCGCCCCTCATAAGATAAATGCGCTTTGCGCTCCATCAAGTTCGGATCAACATGGCAATACATACGGTACATTGACGCCATCTCGCGGATATTCGCCTCGTCCCATTCATCCCACACATCTAAATGGTCATATTGGTGTTGCTGCGCGATATCCATTAGTTTTTGAATCTCGGGCGATGTCAGATCTTCATGCATACGGCGATATAAAAACGCCATTTGCCCAAGGCGGCTTTTATATGCGCCCTCGGGCATAGCGGTGAGAAAATCACGTCCCAGCGTTTCAATGATGGCGTTCATCCGGCCAATATCACGAAAACGTGTTTTGAGGTTGGTATAAGCAAGGCATGGGTGCTGCGAATCCTGGCGGATTGGCGCCTCTCTCTCGGCCGAGAAATCTGCCGTTGCGGTCGGCATTTTCTTCGGCGGCGCATCTTTACGCCCCGGCTTTACAAAATCGATAATGTCATTGAACAATGTCATGTCAGTGTAATAAATTAGGCCCTTAAGCGCCCATCATAGCGAATTTGAAAAGAAAAGTCGCTATTGGAATTCAGGCGGTTGCAGCTGTGCCGCTTCTACATCAAGGGGCAGTAGAGGAATATCCTCGCCATTTTCAAGAGCCGCATTCGCCCGCGCAAACCACTGCCCTGTTTGGGTATCCGTAGAAATCCATGAGATAACCGTATTCAAATCATCAACTTCCAATGTCCCATTGATAGAATTTACAAATATATTGCCTTCAAAGCCGGGAATTTGCCCAAATGCCTCAATATATCGATCCAAAGCAAGACGCTCAAAGGAATCAGTTTGGTTATAAATTCCCGCCCTTTGTGAAAGATAAAAATTCATCATATCGTCATTTTCGAAAAAGCTTTGATATGCTGGCAATAGCAAATGAGGGTTTTGACGCACAGTTTCTTGCCCATATTCTTCAAAAATAGGTAGTAATATTTCAATCATAGTCCGGACTTCAGATTCTTGGGTAATGAAAGCCTCCAAAAAACTGGGGACGAAATATTGATCTTGTTCAATAAAAATAATTGCCGTTATGAGGTTGGCCTGCGCCTCCCACGACAAATCCCATAATTTGTTATCGCTACGTGTAACGGCGCGATCAGAGTATGGCAAAAAATCAACACCTGAACTCGCCTGATGCGCATGGGTAACTTCTTCCGTAATCGTGTTGAAAAATAATGAGGTGGTCAACAAACGATTTTCATTCGATTGTTCTACGCCAGCCTGAGTATGCGCTAATAAAGAAGAAGTGTTATAATCTGCAATATGTATGGTCGGCCAGTAGGTTCCGGAAGTCCCATTATAAATTGAAGGATTGCTATTGGCGCATATGATCAAATCAGAGAGAATGGCGCTGACGGCGATTGCCTGTAATGTCGATCCTTGCGGGGCGCTCATGTGATAAGATAATAAAGATGACGTCGTATATTGTTCTGAGGATAAATGTCCATCAGTTCGCAATTGTTCGCCCAGATCAGGGAACATATTGAGGCGCCAAACTTCATGGGCCGGAACACAAGATTTCGATGCATCGACCTCAAAGAGTCTGCTGTACTGGGCAAATCTATTGGAAAGATCAGAAAACCGCTCCGAAAATCCAAAAGAGCTAACATCAATACCTTGGCTAATCATTTCAGAAAAAACAGGCTCAAAATAAGGTGCGATTGTGTTCCAATCTTCCGAAAGAGTCTGCGTTGATTCAGGTGGTAAAAGATTAGTCGCATGGGGGTTTGAAGGATTGGGGGCTTCGCTCAGCGCCGCTTCAGACGTTAAGGATAAAGCTGCAAATGCGCCAGCAACAAAATGAACCATTATCAATACTCCCGATAAATTATATGCTGCGGATCATATATAAAATTTAATGTTATGCAAATGATATTTAGAATAAGTCCAAAAACGCTTTATGCATCGGCGAAGGTGCATCAAGATTAATTTCGGGGTGAAAGGCGCTGGCCATATGCGTGCCTTTTTGTACCCATGCGGGGCGGCCCTGATGGCTGGCCAGCACGTTGATATCGTTGGCAACATCGGTAAAAACGGGCGCGCGAATAAAGGATACCTGATAGCCCTCAATCACATCGCCATGGCTATCCGCCTGCGTGCCGTAGGCATTGCGCTCCACCGTCATCGGCAGCAAGCCAAATGATTTTTGATCGGGGTTTGTCACGGTTTGCGCCATTAAAATCGCGCCCGCACATATGCCCCAAACGGGTTTGGCTGCAAAATTCTTGGCCAAAGACTCCCATAATCCGAACCGATCAATCAGCTTGAGCATCGTCGTGCTCTCCCCGCCGGGCAGGATAAACCCGTCAACATCATCGAAATCTTTTGCAGTTTTGACACGGCGAAATTCCCCGCCCGCTTTTTCAATATGCGGACAATGCAAATCCACCGCGCCTTGCAGCGCTAGGACACCAATTTTAGGGGTTCTGGGGCCGGTTGATCGCATTCATCACATCCGTTGATCAGTTCAAGAAGGCGGTTTACATTTTCTGTCAATTCGCGCGGCACATCACCAGACAACACTGTCTGACTTTCAATTATATAGGCCCTGCGAATATTATCGGCCATGCGGTCTAAAACGACACGCTGAAACCGGGCATCGGGGTCTTCATAATAAGCCTTAAAATCGGCAATGGCCCAACTTAAGCTTACAGGTTCTGATGCTTGTAAGCCAAAATCTAACGCTACAACAGAGCCCATTATGCGATTACCAGCCGCGGTTGGACATACGCATAGGCTCTTCAATCTCGCTGATCTCTGTGCCGCGCATTGCCACGCCCTCAAGTTCCTTGGATGCCTCCAGCACAATGGCCGGATCATCATAATGCGCCGTGGCCTTGACAATGGCTTTGGCAAATTTCTCGGGGTTATCCGATTTGAAAATCCCGGAACCAACAAAGACCGTTTCCGCGCCGAGTTGCATACATAGCGCCGCATCCGCAGGTGTAGCGATACCGCCAGCTGCAAAATTCGGCACAGGCAATTTGCCCTCTTTCTTCACAATACGCAGCAGTTCGAACGGCGCGCCCATATCTCTGGCCATGCTCATCAGCTCGGAATCATCGGAATTGATGACCCTGCGAATTTCATTATTAATCTGGCGCATATGGCGCACGGCCTCAACGATATTGCCCGTGCCCGGCTCGCCCTTGGTGCGCATCAATGCCGCGCCCTCGCCAATGCGGCGCAGAGCCTCGCCCAGATTTTTCGCGCCGCAAACAAACGGCACTTTGAAATCATGCTTGTTAATGTGAAATTCTTCATCCGCCGGCGTGAGGACTTCGGATTCATCAATATAATCCACGCCCATTTCCTGCAGCAATTGTGCCTCGGCAAAATGACCGATGCGGCATTTCGCCATCACGGGAATGGAGGAGGCCTTCATAATTTCTTCAATCAATTCAGGGGGGCTCATGCGCGCAACACCGCCCGCCTTGCGAATGTCGGAGGGCACACGCTCCAGCGCCATCACCGCCACCGCGCCCGCATCCTCGGCCACTTTGGCTTGTTCGGCGGTTACCACATCCATGATCACGCCGCCCTTAAGCATTTCTGCCAATCCGGTTTTTAAATTGATTACATTCTCAGCCATCGTTTTTTCCTTTATAAAAAGCCGTAAAACGGCCTCATGCGCTTGTTTGTGGCCGTATTTATACATATATATTGGTAAAATACAAATAGAACCCGCCACTATGCGGGTCAAGGGGCGCGGCTCCATTAAGATTGAAAATTTATGATTAAGAAACTTTTACATGCCCGCGCCTTTTTGATTGCCGAATTTGCATTGCTCTGCATCGCGCTGCCCACCCTTATTATCGTACAAAAACTGGCGCCGCATATGTTCGCCTTTTTATGGGGCGCGGCCGGATATTGCATGTGGGTATTATACCGCAGCAACCGCAAGCTATTGAAAAATATGTGGAAATGGGAAGAAGTCACATGGGCGGCGATGAAACCCATCTTGCTGCGGTGGGTGATGGCGTGCGCGGCAATGGCGGTGTTTGTTTTGCTATACGATCCCGAGCGTTTCCTTTTTCTGCCGCGCGAGCGCCCCTATTTAGTGCTGATCCTGCTTTTTGTTTATCCGCTGCTGAGCGCTTTGCCGCAGGAATTTATTTTTTGTACCTATTTCTTCCGGCGTTATGAGCGGTTTTTCGGCAATGGCCGCACCATGATCATCGCCAGCGCGGTTGTCTTTGCCTATGCCCATGTGCTGTTCATCAATATTGTCGCCCCCGCGCTGAGCTTTATTGCCGGGCTGATTTTCGCGCAGACCTACGCCAAAACGAAGTCCCTCGCGCTGGTGACGATCGAGCACGGGCTGTACGGAAATTTCCTGTTTATTATCGGTCTGGGCTGGTATTTTTACGGCGGCGCGGTACAGTAGAGCCATGAATATTGAAGACGCGAAAAACGCGATTTACACATCGCTGGAAAATGACAATCAGGATATCGACCTGCATATTGCCAATCTTAAGGCCGCGATGAGCGCGGCGGGCGAACGCGAAGCCGTGTTCGCGCCGGAAAAGCTGTCGCAAAATAACCGCGCGGGCCGCAAAATGATGCAGGCCTATTTCAAAAAGCGCGGCGTGAAAGTCGTTTTTGCGGCGTAAAACCATGCCCTCGCACACGCTCAAAATTTACGATCCCCCGCAAGAGCCGCTCAAAATTATCCATGAAGATGCGCATATTATTGTGGTGTCAAAACCCGCAGGATTGCTCAGTGTTCCGGGCAAGGGCGAGCATCTTGCCGATTGTTTGGCGGCGCGTGTGCAGGCCGCATTTCCCGGCGCGCTGGTCATTCACCGTTTGGATATGGATACATCGGGCGTGTTAATCATGGCGCGCAACAAGGACGCGCAGGCCAATATCGGCAAGCAGTTCGAGCGCCGCAAAACCCGCAAGGTTTATATTGCCGATATTTGGGGCGCGCCGGCGGAGAGCAGCGGTCTGGTTGATCTTCCCCTGCGGTGTGATTGGGACAACCGCCCGCGCCAAATGATGTGTCACGAACAAGGTAAACCCGCGCAAACACGGTGGGAAATTATTGGGCAGCATGAGCGCGGCGCGCGCGTGAAATTAGAGCCGATCACTGGCCGCACGCACCAGCTCCGCGTGCATATGCAGGCGCTAGGATTTCCAATTTTGGGAGATTGTTTTTACGCGCATGAGCAAGCTCAAAACGCCGCAAAACGCCTGCACCTGCACGCCCAGAGCCTCACGCTCCACCATCCCGATGGCGGGGATTTGATTACGTTCGAGGATGCGGCGGGGTTTTAAGGCTGCACTCTACTCACAAAACGCGCTGCAATAGCGGTGTTCAACAACATCGCCTCCGCAATTCACATGGCAGATACGGTGCGTATAGGCGCAGCTTTTTTCACAATCATTGCTGCATGATCTATAATTTTCAAAGCTTCTTTGTGATCTTTCGACCTCTTTGCCATTGTCTCTTCGCTCATTCACATAGCGCAAATAGGCATTCTCGGATCTCAAAGATTCAATGTGACGGCACTCACTTTCCTGTTGTTTGCAAGTAGCGGTGCAAGCATTCATCTTATCCAAACAGTTATTGGCGCAAATTTTGCCCTTTTCCGTAGGCGGCGTTGTGAACCTGTAATCAGTCGTATAAACCGGCGAACACGCGCCCAGTAAAAATAGAAAACAGAAAAGAGGCAGGATAAATTTTTGCATTTTGGTCACTCCCATTCAATCGTGGCAATTAACTTATTGGTAAACAACAGCCGATAAATCCACCGCTACACTCACAACGTATCGTTATTTTGTTTAAAATCATAAAGCAGCTTCACGATGATGTCGGGTTTTTTTGACCAGCTCTTCGGGTGACATGTGTCTGTCGAAAAATTCGGAGTAACCTTTAATTTCATCTTTATTGCCACGGGTTAGGTGCTTGAATCCCATTGACCATTGCGGGAAGTTGCGCTCCCCAATGGTATCTTTTTTCATGACAATGCATCCCGTATGGCGCGGGTCTTTTTCAATAGTGGAATAAATCATCCTCAACGGCTTTTTCTTCGCCTTCTAGAATTTGCAGGAAATTTCCATTCACATAGAGCAGCATTCCGGTGATATTCCGGCTTTCATTATTCTCTCTGGCTTTGTTCAAAAGCGAGAGAAGGTCATCTTCGCTCATATGCTGCGTGGCGCTACTTGCATAAATTAGCTGGATCATTTTTTTCTCCTATTCCCACTCAATGGTGCCGGGGGGTTTGCTGGTTATATCATAGACTACGCGGTTAATGCCTTTGACCTCATTGATAATGCGCGTAGAGGCGCGCCCCAAAAATTCATGGGTGAAGGGGTAATAATCCGCCGTCATGCCATCGGTCGAGGTCACAGCGCGCAGCGCGCAAACGAAATCATATGTGCGGTCATCGCCCATCACGCCCACAGTTTTCACGGGCAGCAGCACGGCAAAGGCTTGCCAGATTTCATCATACAGCCCCGCCTCGCGTATTGTATCGAGGTAAACCGTGTCGGCCTTGCGCAAAATCTCCAGCTTCTCGCCGGTAATCTCGCCGGGCACGCGAATGGCCAGACCGGGCCCGGGGAAAGGATGGCGGCGAATGAAATCCTCGGGCATACCCAGCGCGCGGCCCAAATCGCGCACCTCGTCCTTGAATAATTCGCGCATTGGCTCGACCAGCTTCAAATTCATCTTCTCGGGCAGGCCGCCAACATTATGGTGCGATTTGATCGTCACGCTTGGCCCGCCAATAAAGCTCACGCTTTCAATGACATCGGGGTAGAGCGTGCCTTGCGCCAGAAACTTGGCCGCCACGCCATCTTCGGCGGCGATACGCTTCGCGCAATCATCAAAGACATCGATAAACAAACCGCCGATAATTTTGCGCTTCATCTCCGGATCGGACGTGCCCTCCAGCCCGCCTAAAAACAGGTCGCTCGCATCTTCATGAATAAGCGGAATATTGTAATGATCGCGGAACAGGCTGACGACTTGCTCGCTCTCGCCCGCGCGCATTAGGCCGGTATCAACGTAAATACATGTCAGTTGATCGCCGATCGCTTCATGCAGCAACACCGCCGTGACAGAGCTATCCACGCCGCCGGACAGGCCGCAAATGACTTTGGCATCGCCCACTTGCTCGCGTATTTTAGCGATAGATTCTTCCTTGAACGCGGCCATTGTCCAATCGCCGTTACAGCCGCAAACGCCGTGCGTGAAATTGCGGAACAGCGCGGTTCCATGGGGCGTGTGCACGACTTCGGGGTGAAATTGCACGCCGTAGAAATGGCGGCTTTCATCGGCAATCACGGCAAAGGGCGCCCCTTCGGAGGTGCCGACAACCTCGAAACCATCGGGCAATTCGGATACATGATCGCCATGGCTCATCCAGACTTGCTCATGCGCGCCTTTATCCCATACACCATCAAGCAATTTATTATGCCCGTTCACATCAACATGGGCGCGGCCAAATTCGCCCTTGCCATCGCCGCGTGCAACCTTGCCACCCAGTTGCTCGACCATGGTTTGCTGGCCGTAACAAATCCCCAGCAGCGGCACGCCCATCCCGAAAATGCCCTCAGGCGCGCGCGGCGAATCTTCATCACATACGCTGCATGGCCCGCCGGAGAGGATAATTCCCTTGGGGTCATACGCCTCTATGCGCTCTTGCGGCGCATCGTTAAACGGCCAAATCTCGCAATATACGCCGCTTTCGCGTACGCGCCGCGCAATGAGCTGCGTTACCTGAGAGCCAAAATCCAGTATCAATATATGGTCGTGACGCTCATTCACATCTGTATCGGGGCTATCGGAATTATCGGTATGGGGGGCTGTTTGTGTCATTGTATTTTTTTATCAGAAACAGCCAGTTTGTCTATAGCAACGATAGGAGTATTGCGGCTATTCAATATAAGCCAAAGCCCCGCGCCGATAATCACCGCACCGCCAATCATGGTATAAATATCGGGATATTCACCAAACAGTAACGCGCCCAATGCCGCGCCCCAGACAATTTGCACGTAATGGATCGGGGCCACAAAAGCCGTAGGCGCGCTGGCGTAGGCGTGGGCAACACAAAGAGAGCCCGACACTGCCAACACGCCGATAAATGAAGCCAGCGCAACATCGGCGGGGGGCATGGTAAAGCCCTGACCGAAAAACAAGGCAGCGCCGGAAACAACCATTACCAGCGTGTATTGAAAAATTGAAAAAGACAATAACGTCTGGTTTTCCTTGCCGATCCATCGCGCCATTACCTGCCCCACGGAAAAGAACAAAACCAACCCCAAGGCCGCAACGGTTCCAATATTAAGCGGCACCATGCCCGGCCGCACCACGATAAGAACGCCGGCAAAGCCCAACAACGAAATCAGCCATGAACGCAATTTAATTTGCTCTTTGGTTAGGATAACGGACACGACTTTCGCCATAATGGGGACAACAAAAATTAAGGCATAGGCCGTTGCCAAGGGCAAGTTCATAAAAGCAAGAATACTGAGAAACGAGGCTATTGCTAGAATAAATCCGCGCAAAATTCTTAAGCCCAGTTTTGGCTGGATAAATGTATTGCGAAAACCGCCCAATAGCCGCGAAAAAACACTAAGAAGCAATACGGTTGTAACAGCGCCCCAAAACGCCACCTCGAAAAATGAATATTCCTTCAAAGACCTTATAAATGCATCGCCGATAGCCCAAGAGCTAAACCCCGTAAAGGCCATCAAAATAGAGCCGGACATGCTGGTGGGTGGAAAGAGCTTCATTCATAATGATTATCTTTACTGCCGCGCCGAGTAAAGCGGCTTATAGGATATAAAATGATTCAATATCGGTTGCGGTGCGGCCCGTTTGCGCAATCATTGCCCGCGCATCTTCTTGTGTTTTGGCGCGCACAAAAAAGCCTTTTAGGCCGCGCGCTTTTTTATCTTGGCACATTTTCACATCACGCGCAGCATCCACAGGGCCATGATTTTGTAGAAACCGCCATGCAAGATCGCCTTTAGAAAGCTCGGGGAGCTTTGATGACTTTGAGGGCTCGCAAGGTATGAATTCATAAATATTACAAACTGACATAGCGTCTGTTTTATACACAGAATATATATTATGTCAAGTTTTTAGCATCACCGCCGCAAAGAACCCATCGGTATTATGACGGCGGGGGGTGAGGCGCATATGCGGGCTGCCTAGACCCAGCGCCGAATCAACAGGTTGCAGGGCGAAATCAGGGTTCGCGGCCAGAAACGCCGCCACTTGCTCCTCGTTTTCGGCAGGCAGCAGCGAGCATGTCGCATAAACCAGCTTGCCGCCCGGCTTTACCAAAGGCGCGGCTTTGGCAATAATCTCGGCCTGCAAATTCGTAAGCGCTGCAAGATCCGGCCCGAAATTACGCCAGCGCATATCCGGATTACGCCGCCACGTTCCCGTCCCGCTGCATGGTACATCCAGCAGCACAACATCGAATTTACCCTTTTGCCGTTTAAGCCATTTCCGCTGCTTTTCATCCTCAAGGCAGCGCACTTCAATCATATCGGCCAGATGCGCTTTCTTGTATCTTTGCCGCCCTTTTTCCAGCCGCCGCGCATCATTATCCATGGCGACAATACGGCCCTTGCGCTCCATCGCCGCGCCCAGTGCCAGCGTCTTACCGCCCGCGCCCGCGCAAAAATCAATTACCTGCATGCCGGGCTGCGCGCCGCACATATGCGCGATGAGCTGGCTGCCTTCATCTTGAATTTCGACCCAGCCTTTCGAAAATGCCTTGGTTTTGGACAAGAACGCCTTGCGCGTGCAACGTAGCCCCCACGGGCTATATGGTGTGAGCGTTGTTTCAACCGTGTCCTTGGCCAGTGAGTTTTGGGCGTCTTCGCGCACGATTAAAAATTCATTCACCCGTAAATCCAGCGTGGCGGGCGCGAGCATGGCTTTCATTTCATCTGCGAAATCATCACCGAAATAGGCACGCAAAGCAGCCTCATGCTCCGGCGGACATTCACACGCGGCCGCTTCGGGCATATCTTTATGCGCCAGCGTTTCATCTTTTAATGCGGTAACAAACGCCGCCTCTTTATCATCAATCGATTCCGGCGCATATTTATTGCCTTCGAACAGATCACCCAGATATTTCGCGTCTGCGCCCTCGCCCAGCATCAGCCAGAAAATCATACGGTTGCGCGGCGTATCCTCGGCATTCAGGCGCGCCAACCACCAGCCCAAACGCGCATGGCCGCGCAGCATATGATAAGCCCGCTCGGCCACCGCCGCCCGGTCTTTGGAGCCGATATAGCGCCGCGTGCGCATGTAATCGCCCACCACCGCATCCATCGGTACGCGCGATGCGTGGCCTTGGCCCAAAATTTCAATTCCGGCCTGTATGCGTGCGGATGGTTTCATGAAAGGTTTTTCTAACTCTGTGATCTAGCTCTGCGACGTTCGGTAATTCGGGGCTTCGGATGTGATCGTCACGTTATGGACATGCGATTCATTGAAACCTGCGCCGGTCATGCGCACAAATTCGGCGCGCTCTTTCATCTCGGCAATCGTCGCGCAGCCCGTATAGCCCATAGCGGCGCGCAAGCCGCCCACCATCTGGTGAATAACATTGGCAACCGGCCCCTTATAGGGAACGCGCCCTTCAATGCCTTCGGGAACCAGCTTGTTTGACTGGTTTACATTGCCCTGAAAATACCGGTCAGCCGAGCCTTTGACCATGGCCCCGACACTGCCCATCCCGCGATAGGATTTGTAGGAGCGCCCTTGATAGAGAATAACCTCGCCCGGCGCTTCGTCTGTTCCGGCAAAAACGCTGCCCATCATCGCCGCATCGGCGCCCGCCGCGATTGCTTTGGAGAAATCGCCCGAATATTTAATGCCGCCATCGGCAATCACGGGAATACCCTTTTTCGCGCAATATCCCGCCACATCCATAATCGCAGTTAGCTGGGGCATACCAACGCCCGCCACAATGCGGGTGGTACAAATGGAGCCCGGCCCGATGCCGACCTTCACGGCGTGGGCACCCGCTTTCACCAAAGCCTCGGCGGCATCGGCGGTTGCAACATTTCCGGCCATAATTTGCAAATCGGGATTGTCTTTGTGAATTTGCGCCACCGTATCCAAAACCGCGCGCGAATGGCCGTGCGCCGTATCAACAACAACAAGGTCCAGCCCCGCCGCCGCCAATGCCGATGCGCGCTGCACGCCGTTTACATCGCCCGTTCCCACGGCCGCGCCAACCATCAGGCGGCTTTGGCTGTCTTTGGTGGAATGCGGGTGATTTTCGGATTTTTCAATATCCTTGACGGTCACCAGCCCGATACATTTTTCATTATCATCGACCACCATCAATTTTTCGATACGGTTATGGTGCAATAAACGCCGCGCCTCGTCCTTATCAACCGTGTTGTAAACCTTGATGATATTCTCCGATGTCATAAGCTCGCGCACGGGCTGGGCCGGATTTTCGGCAAAACGCACATCGCGGTTAGTGAGAATTCCCACCAGCTTGCCGCTCTCTTCCGTGACGGGAATGCCGGAAATTTTATAACGCTGCATCAGCTCGAACGCCTCGGCCAACGTCGCATTGGGCGCGATGGTAATCGGGTCGACCACCATGCCGGATTCAAAGCGCTTTACGCGGCGCACTTCCTCGGCCTGCACATCAATATCCATGTTGCGGTGAAGAATGGCGATACCGCCATTTTGCGCCATGGCAATCGCCATCTGGCTCTCGCTCACCGTGTCCATCGCGGCGGAGAGAATGGGAAGATGCAGCTTGATTGACTGCGTAAGCTGCGTAGAAGTATCCACGTCATTGGGCTGCACTTCGGATGCGCCGGGAACCAGCAAGACATCATCAAAGGTCAGCGCTTCGCGTATTTTTTCAGGGGATTTAATTTTGGACATGTGCAAATCTCCGCATCTCTTAAAAAGGGCTAATTTGCAGGTGAGTTGTAACAGAAAATCAGGAGATGTAAAGACACTTGCAGTATACGGAAGCAGTTTTTTAACTTTCACCAATAACTACATAATTTAACTTTAGGTTGGTTCTGCACTCAATTCGACTTTAATCTGCATTACACGCACACTTCCCCCGCCAATTTGCGCAAAACTCTCTTCAAATTCTCTTGGAGTTTGGCTTTCTGTTAAATCAGCTAAATCTTCCTTGCGACGCTCAACAGGATATCCACACATAGGGCCCGTATGTGCCGCAGGATTATGTATAAAGGCGCCGTCTGTCGCAATTCTAGTATCAATGTTTTTGAACGGCGATACAGAAAGTCCACTGGCACTAAATATTTCTGTAAGACGGTCAACATCAACATCTCCATCTACGTCAATAGTGTGCTTTGTTAATCCTCCAGCATTTTGAAAAACGTTTGGGGTGCCCATACCTAAGAGAGAAACTCCATCTGGACTATGTATAGCTTCATACATTTTTCCTAAAATCTCAGGGTCAGGTGCCCATGTGCCAGCTTTGATTTGAACATCACTTGGATAGGGTACAAATGCTACTTTCATAAGAAAACTCACTTCTTTTTTTAAATGTAGAAATGATCATATATATAAAAATTTATTATGTCAATCTTATATTTATCTAACCGCGAAAACCCTGCGCGATGACATATTGCTCGGAGGATTGTTTACGGCTGGCCGGGGGCTTCATGTGTTTGACGCTTTTGAAGTTTTTCTTCATCTCGGCCATGATTGTATTTTGCGCGCCGCCCTGAAAGACTTTGGCAACAAATGTGCCGCCGGGTTTAAGCACTTCGCACGCAAACATATGCGCCGCCTCGACCACCGCCATGATACGGATATGATCGGTTTGCTTATGCCCCGTCGTATTGGGCGCCATATCCGAAAGCACCAGATCGGCCAGTCCGCTCTCGCTGATTTCGCCCAGCATTGCCTTTAATTTATCCGGCGCATCATCTTCCATGAAATCCATCTGGATGAAATCAACATCACCCCCCAAATCCCCTTGGCCCTCAATCTCAATCAGATCAATCGCAACGACTTTGCATTTTTTGGCTGTAGCCACCTGACACCAGCCGCCAGGCGCCGCGCCCAGATCCACCACCGCCATGCCGGGCTGTAATAGATTGAGCTTCTCGTCAATTTCCTTGAGCTTAAAGGCCGCCCGTCCGCGATAGCCAAGGCGCTCGGCCTCGGCCACATAAGGGTCATTAATCTGGCGTTGCAGCCAGCGCGTCGAAGAATTTTTTCGTCCGCGCGCCGTCTTTACGCGTGTTTTTGGTTTATTGCGTGACATAATTACAGCACCATAGCGACTATGGTGGTAAAAAGCGCCATAAAAAACATACTAATTGACGCGGCCATAAAAATCGGCCCGCGCGAGCCGGGCGAATAATGCGCCATCACAAAAAACAGCACGTAATAAGCGCTATACACGAGAAGCCCGCGATCAAACGCGTTATATTGCGGCATGATGCCGAAAAACCCGTTCGGATAACCGATAAAATCCATCAACTCGACCATCAGCCGCATCATCACCATAGATAGACCGACAAACAGCGCGCTCATCATACGTTGCCCCGGATGGACAAGAATAAATGCCGCCAATAACCACAGCACATCTATCCACGGGTAAAAATTTGCAAGCATGTCCATGGTCTTTCCGTCTTAAACGCTCTATATTTTTGACACAATTAAAGAGGCATAATGCCGTCTATGGCTTTTACAATAAGACATTACACAGGAAAAATATATAAGACGGCGCTGCTGGCCGTACTTATGATGTGCGTTATCATAACGGCAGCGCACGAGGCCGCCGCCCAGCGCAAAGCCCCCACTATTATCCGTGATACGGAGATTGAAAATATTCTGCGCGAATGGGCCGCGCCCTTATATCAGGTCGCCAATATCGGCCCCAACACCGTCAATATCATCATTGTGCAGGATAATGCGCTGAATGCTTTTGTGGCGGGCGGCGCGAATATTTTCCTTTATACCGGCCTTATAGAAAGCACCGATACGCCCGGCGAATTACTGGGCGTTATGGCGCACGAGTTGGGCCATGTGACCGGCGGGCATTTAATTGCCGGACGCGATGCGATGGAGCGCGCCTCTTACGAGAGTATGCTGGGCACAATTATCGGTGTGGGCGCTGCAATTCTTAGCGGCCAAGGCGGCGCGGCAGGCGCGATTGGCGGGGGGGCCAGCTCCATGGCGGCGGCGCGTTACCTCTCCCATAGCCGCGTGGTGGAATCCAGCGCCGATCAGGCCGCGCTGACATATCTCGAAGACGCTAAAATGACGCCCGATGGCCTTGTGAGTTTCATGGAAAAGCTGGAATCCGAAGAGCTTCTGCCCGCATCGCGGCAAAGCGAATATGTCCGCACGCACCCCCTGACATCCAACCGCATTAACGCCCTGCGCCGCCGCGCGGAAAGCTCGCCCTATAAGGACAAAGCCTTCGCGCCGTCATGGATGGAGCAACATGCCCGCATGAAAGCCAAGCTGATCGCCTTTATCTCGCCCGGGCGCGTGGCATGGGAATATGATGACCGCGACAAATCGATTGCCGCCGAATATGCGCGCACCATTGCCCATTACCGCGAAAACCGTGTGCAAGAGGCGATTGAGAGCATTAACGAATTAATCGCGGCAGAGCCCGATAACCCGTATTTTCATGAATTAAAGGGGCAAATGCTGGTTGAATTTGGCCGCGTTAATGAGGGTCTGCCCGCTTATGAGCGCGCCGTGGAAATTGCCCCCGATGCGGCGCTGATCCGCATTGCGCTGGCGCACGGCCTTATCGAAAGCCGCGGCAATGAGGCCATAAAACTGGAAGAGGCCATCGAGCATCTTAACCGCGCATTAAAGGGAGAGCCGCGCTCCACGCGGGCTTACCGCTTGCTGGCCACCGCGCATGGCCGTTTGGGCCGCGAGGATATCGCTAAGTTATATTTGGCCGAAGAGGCATTATTGCAGCGGCGTTTCAGCTATGCAAAAATGCAGGCCAATGCGGCCCTGCAATCTTTCCCGGAGAATAGCCGCGAATGGCTCAAGGCCAAAGATATTCTGGCCTATATTGAAACGCTGCCCGAAAAAGCCCGTCTTGAGAATTAAGACGGTTTTAACACTTAAAATTTTAAGATAGAGTGTTAAGTGTAATTTTAATTAAATTTGTTTCATAATCAAAAGGGGTATTTCCATTGAGAAATCACAAAAGAAACCAAATAAAATCTATCCGTAATTTCGCTCTGCTCATGGCCGGTGCGGCTACGATCGGTTTATTTGCCGCATCACCTGCGCAGGCGCTGGATGAGGCTCAAACCACAGAGATTGAAGCCGTGATCCAGAATTATCTGAATGAAAACCCCCATGTCATTGCCGATGCATTATCGCAGCACCAAGCCAATGAGCAGCAGCGCCAAGAACAAGCCGCCACCGCCAAGCTGTCCGAGTATAAAGATTACTTTGCAACATCTGATCTTCCCTTTGCCGGAAACCCCGATGGCGATGTCGTTATTGTTGAGTTTTTCGATTATAATTGCGGCTTTTGTAAGCGCGCTTTGACCGATATCGAAGAGACACTCGAAAAGGACGATAATGTAAAAATCATTTTCCAGGAAATGCCGATTTTGGGGCCAAGCTCCCGCGTGATGGCCGAATATTCTTTGGCCGCGCACAAGCAAGGCAAGTATTTTGATTATCACCGCGCCATAATGCATTTCAACGGATCAAAGGATGCCGAGCAGCTTGAAAAGCTCGCCGAAGAAGCCGGCTTGGACGTGGAACAGCTTAAGATAGATGCAAAATCACCCGAAATTGCCGCCGAAATCCAAAAGAGCATTGATATCGCAGGCGATATCGGTGTACGCGGCACGCCCGCCTTTATCATTGGCAATGATCTGCACAAAGGCTATCTGGGGCCGGGCGGATTGGTGAATGAAATCGAAAAAGCCCGCAGCGCAAATTCGGCCGAGTAGGCTTCATAAAAAGCAGGAGATATACATGACATTCAAAGTTACCTTATGGGCCGTTTTGCTTGGCTTCATGACCCTTGGCGCACATGACGCGCGCGCCGCCGATACCATCGAGGTTCAACACCCCTACGCCTTTGCCACCTCTGCGATGCAGAAAAACGGCGCGGCGTTCTTCACGCTGGTTAATCACGGGCCAGAAACCGATAAGCTGATCTCGGCAAGCGGCACGATCGCCGAGACAATCGAGATGCACACGCATATGATGGATGGCGACATTATGATGATGCGCAAAGTGGATGGATATGACATCCCTGCAGACGGCTCGACCACGCTTAAGCCGATGGGTCATCATATTATGCTGATGGGGCTGCATGACGCGCTGGAGCAAGGCTCAAGCTTTCCCCTCACGCTGGAATTTGAAAATGCGGGCGAACATGTTGTTGATGTACAAATTATTGCGCCGGGCACAAAACCTGTGAGTGCAAAACCTGTAAGCGCAGAGCCAGATACAGGCCATGAACATCACTAATATCCTTATTCTGAACGGGCCGAATTTAAACCTTCTTGGCCGCCGCGAACCGGAAATTTACGGCCAACTCACACTTGGTGGCCTGCGCGCCTTGTGCGAGGAAAAAGCGCAAGATCTCGGTCTTTCCATTGATTTTCGCCAATCAAACCATGAGGGCGAATTGGTAGAATGGATACAGCAAGCCGCCGATAAATTCGATGCGATCCTCATTAATGCCGCCGCTTACACCCACACATCGGTGGCCATTCATGACGCGCTGAAATATACCGAATTGCCGATTGCAGAGGTGCATATAACCGACCCCAAAACCCGCGAACATTTCCGCCATAACTCCTATATTGAACCCCTCGCAAGCTTTGTGGTTGCGGGAAAAGGCACGAATGGCTATCTCGAGGCTTTGGAAAAAATCGCAGCGCTGTAACGATATACCCAACTTTGGTCTAGGCCAGGCTCAAGTTCTACTTTGACTTTTTCACCGTAGTCTTGTAATCAGAACCATTAAAAATTAATCACAATAAAGACATAAACATGAAGATTGATTCAAAAGCGATTAAAGAGCTGGCAGCGTTGCTGGACGAAACAGACCTTAATGAAATTGAAGTGGCCGATGGTGATAAATCCATCCGTGTGTCACGCGGCGGCGCCGTTGTCGCAGCCGGAGCGCCTGTTGCGGCGGCCTCTGCGGGTATGGCATCTGACCCGACCCAGCCACAGCAAGCCAATATGACCACCGAAACAACCGCAGGCAACCACCCCGGTGCGGTTACATCGCCCATGGTCGGCACGGCCTATTTGCAAGGCGAGCCCGGCACCCCCGCCTTCGTCAGCAAAGGCGATAGCGTGAAAGCCGGTGATACGTTGATGATTATCGAAGCCATGAAGGTTATGAACCCGATCAAGGCCGAAAAAGGTGGCACAGTCACAAAAATTCTGGTCAATGACGCCCAGCCCGTCGAATTTGGCGATGTGCTGATGGTCATTGAATAAGCTGATAACTTTATAAAACGGTGCTGTTTTGCCTAACGGAAATCCTTTTTTCAAAAAAATTCTGATTGCCAATCGCGGGGAAATCGCCCTGCGCATTATTCGTGCTTGCCGCGAAATGGGTATCGGCAGTGTCGCGGTTCACTCCACGGCTGATGCCAGCACCATGGCTGTACGCATGGCCGACGAGAGTGTTTGTATCGGCCCGCCATCAAGCAAAGACAGCTATTTGAATATTCCCGCTATCCTCAGCGCTGCGGCGCTCACAGGTGCGGATGCCATACACCCGGGCTATGGGTTCTTGAGCGAGAACGCGCAATTTGCCCGCATGGTCGAAGAGCACGGCTTTGCCTTTATCGGCCCCACGCCCGAACATATTGAGAAGATGGGCGATAAGGTCATGGCCAAACAAACCGTGGCCGCATTGGGTTTGCCCGTTGTACCCGGCTCTGACGGCGGTGTCGATAATGCCGAAGACGGCCTACAAATCGCCAAAGACATGGGTTTCCCGGTCATTATAAAAGCGGCCTCCGGCGGCGGCGGTAAAGGTATGCAAGTCGTGCGCGAGGCCGGTGAATTTACCGAGGCTTTCAACCGCGCGCGCCAAGAAGCCAAGGCAAATTTCGGTGACGATACGGTTTATATCGAGAAATTTTTGAGCAATCCGCGCCATATCGAAATTCAGGTCTTTGGCGATACGCACGGCAATGCCATTCATTTGGGCGAGCGCGATTGCTCCATCCAGCGCCGCCACCAAAAGCTGATCGAGGAAGGGCCTTCGCCGGTTCTAAACGACGAGCTGCGCAATAAAATCGGCACCTTATCGGCCAAGACCATTCAAAAAATGGGCTATCGCGGTGCGGGAACCATCGAGTTTCTTTATGAAGATGGCGAGTTTTATTTCATGGAGATGAATACGCGCATTCAAGTCGAACATCCGGTCACCGAAATGATTACCGGCATTGATTTAATCGCCGAGCAAATTCGCGTTGCCGCCGGTCATGAGCTTAGCGTACAAAAAAATCACATGCGCTTTCGCGGCCATGCTATCGAGATCCGCATTAACGCCGAAGACCCCGATACATTTATACCTTCGCCGGGTAAAATTACACAATTCCACGCGCCGGGCGGTTTGGGCGTGCGCTTTGATAGCGCGATTTATCAGGGCTATTCCATCCCGCCTTATTATGATTCGATGATCGGCAAGCTGATCGTGCATGGGCGTAACCGCGAAGAATGTATCCGCCGTATGCGCCGCGCCATTACCGAAACCGTTGTCGATGGCGTCAAAACCACGCTACCGCTTCACCTATGGATATTACAGCAGGAAGATTTTCTCACCGGAAATTACACAATTCACTGGCTGGAAGATCAGCTTAAAAAGCGCGAAAAAGCAGCAAAAGCGGCTTAACTCTCTTATGGATCGCTAGCAAAGCTGCGCTTTGCCTCATATTTTAAAAAACGCCATTAAAAAAATGCTATTATAAATAGAAGTCGCTTGATTTTATTTTTGCAGTCGGCGCAAGCGACGACCAGTAGAAGAGCTACTTTAGGAGCGCAAAGCAAAATGAAGTTTTGTTTGCTTTTAAAATCCGAACAACACCAAAGGTGTTGCTTCGGGCAACGCACCGCAAAAATAAAAGGAAGTGACTACATGCAGCTCGTCCTGACATCCGATCTTCTTATCGAAGCCTATAAGCAGGGGTTGTTCCCGATGGCTTATGGTGCCGACAGCCCTTATATACATTGGGTTTGCCCCGAGGAACGCGGGCAGCTTTCCATTACCGATATTCATCTTCCGCGCTCTTTGCTGCGCGATATACGGCGCGGCAAAATTGGCGGAAACCCTTACGAGATTCGCGTAGATACGGATTTTGACACCGTCATTGAATCCTGCGCGGCGGCCACAGATACGCGCCCCGAAAGCTGGATTAATGAGCCAATCATGGCGGCCTTTAAAAAGTTGCACCGCGAAGGCCACGCCCACAGCGTTGAATGCCTCGTGAATAATACGCTGGTTGGCGGGGTATACGGCCTGAAAATTGGCGGGGTATTTTGCGGCGAAAGCATGTTTAGCCGCCATACCAATGCCAGCAAAGTGGCGCTCATTCATCTATGTGCCCGTCTTCATAAAGGCGGGTTTGGCGTGCTTGATACGCAATTTGTGAATGATCACCTGATACAATTCGGCGTGCATGAAATTCCCCACCGCGATTATATTGAACGGCTCAAGGCGCATATTCATGCCCCCGCTGATTTCGCGCTGGAGGGTATTGGCGAAGATCAAATTATGAGTGAATATCTGGAGATGCGCAGACTTTAAGAAACAGGCTTCATTTGCAAAGACGCAAGAACGCTCTCTTCGCGGACAATGCAGCGCATATATTCGCCACTAGGAAAATCTTCCGGAGCATATACTGGCAAATCAGCCAAGCTAACCGCTCTGGTTTGAGGAAACTCCATCGTTTCACCTTCCGCAAGGCTTTTATAATCTATAACAACCTGCGCTGCGAACTCTGCACAAACATTCGAGGAAGCACCAAAAATCTGGTGCAAGCTATAAGTATCGGAAGCCACACTAGAGAAGTCTAATACAGCTTTTCCTAATGGCGCTATTAAAACGCCAAAAAATAAAGTTAGCCCAGCAGTTGAACCTTTAATACGCAACATATTACTCCTTTATAATTTTTTTATAGTCATGAGTTAAACGATAAGCAAGTGATTATTCCGGCATGCCCTCAGGCGCGGCATCAACATCCGGCGCCGCGGGCAGTGCCTCTTCATCAATTTCGCCGCTTTCAACCTCGCCCGTTTGCTCATCAAGGCAATCAAGCACCCACACATCATAAATCGGGTGATCCATCGCCGAGAGCGCCGGAGACGAGCCGAACATCCAGCCGCTAAAGACCCAGTGCGGGGTATCGTCCTGATCATAGTCCCAAATTTGCAGGAACGCCGCTGCCTCGGGTTTTTCAATCGGCGCGGTCTTACGGCACGCCCGCGCTTTAATATAGATCGAGCCAAATTGCAGCGTGCGGCCAACGCGCGCTTCGAAGACTTGCGTGCGCGCGGTGACTTTATCCAGCGAGCGTAATTTCACCACAGGATAATCACGCATTTCCGGCGTGATCGCCGCATCAGAAGAGGTGGCAGGAGCGGCATTAGGCACCACATTAGACACCACATTAGGAGCGACATTAGGAACGGCAGGCTCAACAGAAAAACCGTCTTGCTGCGTAACCGCCGCATCTTGCGCCGCCACAGGAAAGGCCATCGCAACAAAGATGAAGAATGTGTATATTTGAAAAATCGGCAGGCGTTTCATTATTCAGCGCTGGGCGGGCTTGCCGATACCGGCGCGGCCTCATAGGCAGGCTCGGATTCTAATGTGGGCGCTTGCGCGACCGTATCCTCGGCACCTTTCATGTTAAAGATGAAATCACCCAAAAGCTGCTCCAGATTTTGCGAGGCTTGCGTATATTCAATCACATCACCGGCTTGTAAATAATCCGCATCCGCGCCGGGTTTGAGGGATAAATAACGCCCGCCCAGCAAGCTCTCGCTGCTCACCACGGCGGCGGTATCATAGGGCAGCTTATAACCGGCCTCGATGTTAATAAATACGCGCGCCAGATACGTCTCGGGTGACAAATCTACGCTTTTGACATTGCCGATTTTCACACCGCTAATGCGGACATCATCGCCGGGGCGCAGCCCGCCAATATTGGAAAAATCAGCCATGATTTCATAGCCGTCAACGGTGCCGACCTCGGCGGTTTTATAGCTAAAGACCAGAAAAAATCCGGCCAGTGCAATGACAACGGCGCCCAAAGCGGTTTCAACAATACTGCGTTTCATTTTAAATTCTCCTTACTTGCTCGGATCCCAAGCGTGATAATCACCATGTGCCTTATCCCGCTTGCCACCTTCAAGAACGTGGCCCGGCGGACGGTAGGCTTGATTTGTACCGGTCATATTGGGGCGGTGAGGTTTTTGCCATTTGCGGCGGAAAGATTTGCCCTTATTGCTCGGCACGTCATCACTTTGATAATGAAGCCAGCCATGCCATTCGGGCGGCACAGCGCTGGCCTCGGGTACGCCGTTATATATGACCCAGCGCCGATTGCGCTTATAGCCTTTACGCGGCGCCGCGCTGTAATATTTATTCCCCTGCGCGTCCGTACCCACCATGGTTTTCCTCTTGAGAAAGGTAAAAACCGAGATATGCGCGGGTGATAATGTGCCCAGAAAATTAGCCATTTGGCTGAAAACGCTCATGAATTATCCTTTGTGTCGTCGGCAAATTATGGCAGATTGAGGGCTAGTGATAAAGGGGAAATATACCACATGGACATCAATAAAAAATTATCTGAAATGGGGCTGTCTTTGCCCTCCGCCGCCGCGCCTGCCGCCAATTATGTCCCTTATGTGATCTCTGATGGGCATATTTATATATCCGGCCAAATCCCGTTCCTCAATGGCGAGCAAATGCATTTGGGTCGTGTGGGCGATGATTTAACGCCGGAGCAAGGCATCGAAGCGGCCCGCGCTTGTGCGCTCAATATTTTAGGACAAGCCAATGCGGCCGTGAATGGTGATTGGTCGAAAATCGCGCGGCTGGTGAAATTAGGGGGCTTTGTGAACTGTACGCCCGATTTCACAGATCAGCCGAAAATCATTAATGGCGCATCGGATTTGATGGTCGCTGTTTTAGGTAATGCAGGCAAGCATGCAAGATTTGCGGTCGGCGCGCCAAGCCTGCCTTTGGGTGTTGCGGTTGAAATCGATGCGATATTTGAGCTGGCTTAGCACCGCCTACCGTCATAGCGAACCTTGCATAACTTAAGCAACGCATTGATGAAGCAATTTGGAACCTTACAGGCAAAACCGGATTGCTTCGTCACTTTGTTTCCAGCAATGACGTTTCTTATTTTAACTTAGTGACTTAGTGGTTTTAATTTCTAATATTTCAGCGTTTTGAAACTTTCCAGCGCCGCATCATGGCCAAATTGTTCGAACTTTGTCGCCTCGGGCGTAGCCTTTGTCATTTCCGCGCGCACGGCGCCTTCCTTGCGGTGATAGGCTTGCACCTCATCATGGCTCAGCGCGTAAAATACCGCGGGGATGCTCACCGATAAAATCAGCGCCTTACCCATCATTGTCGGCTCGGATGAAAGATACAGCGTGCAATCGGACAGATCGGAGCGCCCCAATTTCTCCGCTGCATGACGAATAGCCATCACTTCGGCATGCGCCGTGGGATCGGCGCGGCTGGCGACGCCATTGACGCCCTCGCCAATAATGCGCCCTTCGCTATTGGCAACCACCGCGCCAAAAGGCCCGCCTTTGCCGCTTTGTGCATTTTTATGCGCCAGCTCCACCGCGCGCGCCATTAATTTATCGGCATTCATCACGCTATCATGATGCTCAACGCCCAATGATGTCGGGTTAAGCCCTTTGCGGCGCAAGGTTTTCTCGACCGTATCAAGCAAGCGCTGCGGCTGAATTGGTTTTTGCAACACGCGCTGCACACCCAGCGCATTGGCTTCCATCAGCATATCGCTGGAATCATCGCCCGTAACGATAATGACGGGGATATCGATGCCCTTGACGACCAGATGTTTCACAAATTCAAAGCCGCCTGTGGGCGCCATATTAATATCAACCAGCGCCATATCAATCGAGTGCTGGCTCATCATGGCAATCGCCTCGTTACCATCGGCCGCGCCGACAATTTCATAGCCTCGCGTTTGCAAAAGCCCCGACATCATATCGCGGCTGACCTTATTATCTTCGGCAATTAAAATCGTGATGGCGTATTTATTGTCACTCATGGAAACTATTTAATCACAATTCAGGCTTGGCACACATTACTTTCATCCAATTCTGTTTAAAAAATAGGCTGAAAAGAGCAAGTTTTAACGGCGCAGGACATGCCGGAGACATATTCAAGCCGATAAAACGCAGAAAATTTCAATCTATTTTTAAACCTTGAAAAGGCGCGGCATATTTTTGTATCTGAACTTTCAATCCTCTTGCAATTAACGCTGTTAGTAGCTGAGCGGATTTCAAGTCCATCTATCAAAAATATGACACACGCAGAATGGGTAAAAGTAATGTGTGCAAAGCCTACACAAAAACTGATATATTATTTTGCGTTATGAAAGTTTCTCTAATTCAAAATCAATCTGGCAATGTCCTTTTTATGATCCTGATCGCCATCGTGCTATTCGGCGCGCTCAGCTTTACCGTGGCAAACATGATGAATAGCGGGAACACAAATTATGTCGGCGAGGAAAAAGCCAAGCTCTATGCCAGCGAGATTATCGATTATAACCGCAAGCTGAAACAGGCCGTGCAAAATCTGCGTATCTCCGAAGGTTGCGATGCCACAGAGATCAGCTTCGCCAATTCCACCAACGCTTTTTTCGATCATTCATCCGGCCCGCGTGATGCTTGTAAAATTTTCAGCGCATCGGGCGGCGATATGACTTATATCCCGCTCAATACCAGTGCATTGGATTCATCATTTTCCGGCAATGCAAATTACACCGTGCCCTATTTCACTGGGGGCGTGCGGGTGCTGGAGATTGGGACAAGCAACACTGAATTACTCGGCGCGGCCTTGTTCCTCAAACAAACCGTCTGTCAGTCGATTAATGAAGAATTGGGTCTAGGCAGCACAATCCCGATTGATGATGCGGCGCTGACTTATTTCACCGGCGCCTATACGGCCAGCGCTACGCCCGATTTAGCCGACGAAGCCGCCAGCCTTGAGGGTGAAATGAGTTTTTGCGCGCAAGTTGGCGACGGCAGTCCTTATTACGCCTATTTCAGCGTCTTGCTGCCGCGCTAAATCTTATTTCTCGACCTTTTCGGCTGTGGCTTTTTTGCTGCCCTTGGCCTTAGATTCAAGCGCCGGGTCTTCTTCAAATTTAAAGCTCAGCGCCTTTTCTTTTTCGTCATAATCGACAAAGACAATGCCGCCCTCGGTCAAATCACCAAACAGGATTTCCTCGGCCAGCGGGCGTTTCACCTGCTCTTGGATAACGCGAGATAATGGCCGCGCGCCCATCGCCGGATCATATCCTTCTTTGGCCAAATGCTTGCGCGCTTTATCGGATAGATCAATCGAAACCTTGCGGTCGGCCAATTGCGCCTCGAGCTGGATCACGAATTTATCAACCACCTTCTCGACCGTTTCGGGCTTCAGGTTCCCGAACGGCACAATCGCATCCAGACGGTTTCTAAATTCGGGCGCAAAAGTTTTGGTAATCGCCTCGTTATCGGCGTAGCTTTCACCATCGCCGCCCACCTCGCGGCCAAAGCCTATCGGTGTTTTTGCCATATCGGCCGCACCGGCGTTGGTGGTCATGATCAAGATAACATTGCGGAAATCAATCGTCTTGCCGTTATTATCGGTGAGCTTCCCGTAATCCATCACCTGCAAAAGAATATTGAAGAGATCCGGATGCGCCTTTTCGATCTCGTCGAGCAGCAACACACAATGCGGGTTCTGGTCAATCTTATCGGTCATCAGCCCGCCTTGCTCGAACCCGACATAGCCCGGCGGTGTCCCGATCAGGCGCGAGACACTGTGGCGCTCCATATATTCGGACATATCAAAACGCATCAGCTCCACGCCGAGATTTTTCGCAAGCTGCTTGGCAATTTCGGTTTTCCCTACACCGGTCGGGCCGGAGAATAAATAGGAGCCAATGGGTTTTTCAGGATCGCGCAATCCCGCGCGCGCCATTTTGATCGCGGTCACCAGCGTATCCACCGCCGGATCCTGATCGTAAACCATTGTTTTAAGATCGCGCTCGAGATTTTTGAGCACTTCCTTGTCATCCTTGCTGACCGATTTGGCCGGAATGCGGGCAATCACGGAAATCACGCCTTCGATATCAGTTTCGGTAATGATTTTTTTGCGCTTATCCACGGGCACAATCATCTGCGCCGCACCGACCTCATCGATAATATCGATGGCTTTGTCGGGCAATTTACGCTCGCCGATATAACGGTCGGACAATTCCACCGCCACTTTGATTGCCTCGTCGGTATATTCAACGCCGTGATGCTTCTCGTAATAAGGCTTGAGGCCCATAAGGATGGCAATCGTATCTTCAACGCTTGGCTCGGCCACATCGATTTTCTGGAAGCGCCGCACAAGCGCGCGGTCTTTCTCGAAATAATTGCGGTATTCTTTATAGGTGGTCGAACCAATGCAGCGCAGCACGCCGCCCGATAAGGCGGGTTTCAGCAAGTTCGATGCATCCATCGCGCCGCCCGATGTCGCGCCCGCGCCGATAATCGTATGAATTTCATCGATGAACAGCACCGCGCCATCGATATTTTCGATTTCTTTCAAAACGGCTTTCAGGCGCTCCTCGAAATCGCCCCGGTAGCGCGTACCAGCCAGCAACGCGCCCATATCCAGCGAATAAATAATCGTATCATGCAAAACTTCGGGCACGTCGCGCTCGACAATGCGTTTAGCCAGCCCCTCGGCAATGGCGGTTTTCCCCACGCCCGGATCGCCGACATAAAGCGGATTATTCTTGGAGCGGCGACACAGAATTTGAATGGTCCGCGCAACCTCCATATCGCGGCCAATCAGGGGGTCAATCTTGCCCGCCTTGGCCTTTTCATTGAGATTGTCACAATAGGCTTTCAGCGCCTCCTCACCGGTTTTCACGCCGCCATCTTCTTCGTCGCTGCCGCGCACGGGTTTGGCCGTCTCGCCATCTTGGGTCGGCACTTTGGCAATACCGTGCGAGATATAATTCACCGCATCAAAGCGCGTCATATCTTGTTCCTGCAGGAAATAAACCGCGTGGCTTTCGCGCTCGGAGAACAACGCAACAAGCACATTCGCGCCGGTGACTTCCTCGCGGCCAGAGCTTTGCACATGGATCGCAGCGCGCTGTAACACGCGCTGAAAAGCGGTTGTAGGCTTGGCCTCTTCCGTGTCTTTGTTAATTAAATATGTCAGCTCGCCTTCGAGGTATTTTCCCAATTTCTCTTTCAACGCGGGCAGGGCAATCCCGCACGAGCGCAGCACCGCCATCGCGTCCTGATCCTCGGTCAGCGCATATAAAAGATGCTCGAGCGTGGCAAATTCATGGTCGTGGCCACCCGCAACCGCGAGCGCCTTATGCAATGTTTGTTCAAGATTACGTGAGAGCATTATTGATCAACCTCGCTTATAAAATCTAATTCTTCAAGATTAAGGTTTTTAATTCTAAAACGTAAAGCATTATCGAATTTCTCCAACGTATCTTTAAACCATGCCATATCCTTTTCCCATTGATCTTTTTGGTTAAAATGTGCATCCCTGAAGAGTACAATTCTTGACCCTTTTCTCTCGGGCAGTAACCGCCAGTCCAAGCCCATTCCAACGTCATTTTCTATTTCCTGCTTTTCTTGCTCAAGTAAATAAAAATATTCCTTAGCTTGATCGTTTGAGATAAAAAGCTCTACGCCTATTTTATTTTCATTGCTGTTTACAGTCGTATTGAGATGAAAGCCTGTACGCCCAATACTAAACACCATCCAATGTTGTGGTCTTGGCGTCTGGGATTTTATAAAAGATGCTTGGTCTGTAAGATACGATTCTAAACAAGCCCAATATTCTTGTTGCAATTGTTTCAATGGAGAATCTGCGTTTGATGCTATTTTATTTGATGCTTCAGACACCGAGCGTGACCAATTATTAGGTTTAGTCACAACATTGAACTTTGGCGCTGGATTAGAATTATCAATTTGCCACAACTCAATTTCCAAGCCAAAAAATCTAAATCTATCTCCGGTAATTTCATTGAGCCAGTCCATCGCAGCCCTATGCTCTTCGGCAAATTTATCGGCAACCCAAACAATTGTAACGGCTTGAAGCCCTGCAGCATAAGTCATAAGCTGGCCCAAATGCTTATGGTCTGTTTTTTCAAGCTGATTTTCAATTAAAACCCAGCTATCGTTTTGCGTATCCTTGCATAAAATATCAGCTCTGAACGGCCCTACATTCTTTTCAACGGCCTCCAATTCCAAGTCTAGATTTATCGAATCTCCCAATATCTTGAGGTTATTTTCTTCTGCCAGCCATGGCGTAAAATCACGATCTTCCGTTTCCCAAGCATTTCTGATTTCGACTTTTTGAAGTCGCCCCAACTGCGCCATTATTCTTTCTCCATCGTGCATTGCAAAGGCTGTTCGTTGGCGCGGGCATAATCCATCACCTGCGCCACTTTTGTTTCGGCCACCTCGTATGTGAAAATGCCGCACACGCCAACGCCGCGCCTGTGAACATGCAGCATGATATCGGTGGATTCCTGCTTATTTTTGTTGAAGAATTTCTCCAAAATCGTGACGACAAATTCCATCGGCGTGTAATCATCATTGAGCAGCAGCACTTTATACATAGAGGGCTTTTTCGTACGCGTACGCGTTTTAAGCATCGTGCCCGTTTGCTCGTCGCCCTGATCAGAGCCGCCGCCATCATCCGGCGTTTCGGGCGTTTCGGGAATTTCATCTTCGGATTTTATTAAATCATGCATCATAGCTTTATTATCTCATATAGAATGGTTTTTTGGCAATGACAGAAGCGCCGCGTTTAATAACAAAAAACCCCGCCTCTTATAAGGCAGGGTTTTTCGGATTTTGTCTTTGTAAAATAAATCGTCGCAAAAAAGCGTCCGGATAAAAAATCCGCTAACTTGGCTCTTACGCCGCCATTGCTTTTTTCGTTTTCTCAACGGCCTGAGACATTTGCGCATTAACCGGCTCGACTGATTCACTAAGAATTTTAGTGCTAAGCTCGGACATCTTAGTAGCGCCGGACATGAAGTCATCAAAACTGGTCTGCGCCATTTTGCTTTGCACTGTTGTCAGGTCGTGCAATGTCTTGGAACTCATGGCATCTTGCATGAATTTCGTTTGCTTCTCGGCAGCCTGCTGAGATAATTCAACGGCTGTGCGCATCATATCTTCATAGCCTTTCATGAAAATACTTCCTGATTTCATGAATGCTTCTGCGCCTTGGCGCGCCATATCGGCGGCATCCTGCGCGGCTTTTTGTGTTGCTTGTTCAATTTTTTCTTTACTCTGTGTCATTTTGATATCTCCTTTATCGGTGATATGCAGCTATATATTGCGCTGCACCATTAAAAACACGCTAGCACGCAATTTTCGCGTATGCAAGTATTTTTTGTTGCGGCGCACAAATACATATACGAGTATATCAAATTACGCAAAAACCCGTAATAACGCCAAATATTTTATGATGGCGGCATGACAAAAACCTCCAAATCATATAGAATCATGAATTACACTTGGTGAGTGTCCTTAATTATTATGATCTCCGATAACCACGATATAAGCGGCGCAGGCTTCATGAAATCTCCGGCATTTATAATCCGTTTCACTTTGCCGCTTTTGTCGGTTCTATGCGTTTTGCTATTGGGCGTTATGGCGCCGCCCGCCCATGCAAACCCGAAATATGCCTCTATTGTGATGGACGCGGATAGCAGCGCGATTTTGCACCAGCGATACGCCGATAAGCGTTTGCACCCTGCCTCGCTAACCAAAATTATGACGCTGCTGATGCTGTTTGACGCGCTGGAGCGCGGCGAGGTTAAAATGCATGACCGGATTAAAATATCGCGCCATGCCGCCAATCAGGTTCCCAGCAAGCTCGGCCTGCCTGTTGGCTCGACCATACGTGTCAAAGATGCGATTTATGCTTTGGTGACGAAATCAGCCAATGATGTGGCCGTGGCCGTCGCCGAGCATTTAGAGGGTTCCGAGAGCGCCTTTGCCCTTAAAATGACGGCGCGTGCCCGCGTACTGGGAATGCGAAACACAATTTTCCGCAATGCCTCGGGCCTTCATGACCGCCGGCAAGTTTCCACCGCCCGCGATATGGCTAAAATGGGGCGCGCGGTCGTGTTTAACTACCCTGAATATTACCATTATTTTTCCACACGCTCTTTCACTTATCGCGGAAAAACATACCGCAGCCACAATAGATTGCTTGGCAAATATAAAGGTATGGACGGGATGAAAACAGGCTATGTGAATGCTTCGGGCTTTAATTTGATAGCCTCGGCCGTGCGCGATGACAGGCGCATCATCGCCGTTGTCTTTGGCGGCCGCACCAGCAATTCGCGCAACGCCCATATGGTCAGTTTGCTTGATCGGGGCTTTAAAAAGATAAAAACCATGCCGCTGCGTGTGGCCAAAGCGCCGCTTCCCGCGCGAAAACCGCAAAGCGCAGTGGCATTGGCGCGCGCGAATAATACCGGCGGCTTTGATGAGCTTATGGGACAAGGCGATTTTGACCCCGATGAACGCGGGCGTTTGGAAACGGGTCTTATGGCCATCGCCGCCCATAAGGGCGAAGCCGTCTCCGCGCGTTTATCGTTGCTGGGTGATTATGCACCGGCGCGCGGCAACTTTAAAACTGCATCGCTCACCTTGAACGACCTTAACCCCGCGCCCAGCCGCGCCGCCAGAGCGCCCACCCGTGCAGCGCCTGTACAGCCCGTAACAGGGGCGTGGGCCATTCAGGTCGGCGCGTTTAAAAGCCGCACAAAAACCGACCAAGCCATCATGCAAGCTATGCAAAAACTGCATAGCAAGGTCATTGGCAAAACACCAACAATCGCGCCCCTCAAAACGGGCAAAGGCTGGCTTTATCGCGGACGCATCACCGGCTTTACCGAGTTGCAGGCACGCGCCGCGTGTAATGCATTGCGCGATTGCCTTCCTATTGCGCCGCAAGGATAAACTATGAAACCGCACAATCCTCAATCCGGCAATATCTTGTTTATGATCCTCATTGCCATCGTGCTGATCGGCGCATTAACGGTCGCCATACAATCAGGCAATGATTCCGAAAGCGCGAATATTGATGATGAATCGATGGCGATACGCGCCTCGGAAATTCAGCGCTACGCCTCCGAGCTGGAGCGCGCCATCGGATATGTCGTTAATAACGGCAAAAGCGAGGTTGATATACGTTTTGCCCATTCCGGCGCGCATGCGGATTACGGCGATTTAAGCGCGGATGGTGATACCACCGATCAGGTCTTCGCCCGCGATGGCGGCGGAGCCAATTATCGTTTGCCGCCCTCTAATATTCTGGCCAGCGCCGGACAAAAATGGGAATTTTACGCCGGTACGCATCTGCCGCAAGTGGGCTCTGCGCGCCCCGATCTGGTGGCGCTTTTGCCTAATGTGACGCAAGGTTTTTGTGACAAGATCAATGCGCTGAATGATCAAACAACCCAGCCTATGGATACGGGCGCAGGTACCGCCAGCGGTAATGACGCGGGTGATTGCATTCATGGCGGCTCTAATGCGCGGTTCGGCAATGGCAATGAATATTATGACCCGCCCACCAAAACGCCCAATAGCACGGACGAGGACAGCTTTAGCCGCAAACCGGCCTATCAGGCCTGCATTCAGTGCGCCGATGGATCAAACCATTTTTATCACGTTTTAATGGCGCGATAAGCTATTCCGATGGAATGCGCATGATGCGCGGCTCGCCCATGGTAAGCTTGCGAACCTCGTCGGTGGTCGGCACCACATAATCAAACGAGCCGATAATCTGGCCGCTACGCAGATCCACAAGACGGATATTCACATCGGTATCTTTATTATCGGGGCGGTATTTTCCGGTCAAAAGAACTTGGGGCGTTTGCATCTCCAGCGCTTTTTGGCCTTCGAATAAGTTGGTGTCTTCCATTTGCACATTATAGCCAAGCTGCGCCATCCGCACTCCAATTTGCTCGGTAATTAAACGGCCAAAGGGCGAGGTAATTTCAGGCTCTTGCGCGTGACTAAGCGGCCCGACGCCGATGGGCGTTTTCTTATTTAAAACATGCAATGTCTGCCCGGCAAGATAATCGGCAACGGCGTAATTCATCTCGACCAGATTAACGCGCTCGCCATTGAGCATTGCCGTAATGCCCGTTGTCGCCGCCGTGCCAAGCACCAAGAGTTCACACGCGGCTGTGCCAACAACTGTTCCTGACAGAGCCATAATCACCAATACGGTTCGTATCGATTTTATCATTGCACTTCACCCGCATCTTCACTTGTTACGGTAGCAGCGCCGGAGCCTTTATAATCAGGAAATTCATTATCATTCCAATCCAGATCTTCCGGCCCCTTGGCCTGATTTTCCGGCGTATCATGATAATAATACGCATCGGGAAATACATCGGTCTGCGCGCAGGACGCCAAGACCAGAACCGAAAATAACGCAGCGAGAGAATAAATTTTTGACATGGGTCACGCACCTTTTAAAAGAGCAGCAGCAGAGAATTCTGCAAGAATACTACCAAGAGTTTGGCAATAAATATAGTGCGTATAAAGCGTGGCTTAAGCGGCAAGCTTATTTTGAACCCTTTGCTTTTGGATCAACATGCGGGCTTGCCGCGATAAAAAACATAATTTGGCGGGTTCCTGCCGGCTGCATTTCACATCACGCACATCCAGCATCCCGCCATGCAGCGCGACCTCCACCGCCTTGGCGCCATAATGTTTCACGACATCATCGATTTTATGACCGTGCGTATGCGGCTCGAAATATAGTTCAACCATAAATAAATCATGCAGCATTTTTGATTCTCCCCTTTGTAATTTATATTGTAATTTATATTGTGACTAATATTGCTATTAATAATCATTCTCAATTAGGGGAGAGAAGTCAAGCCTGTCGTGATTGATAATTTTTAATCTGGGGAAATTATAAAAGGGGGAAGCCCAAAAGATAAAGACTGCCCCTAGGCCGCCTCGCCCTTTTTCATTTTGGCAATAGAGCCTGTCGTGCTGTGCCCCTCAAAGACGCTCATCACGCAAACTTCGCCGCCATAAGCCTGCACGGCGGGGGTTTCGGGAATATCCTCGACCTTATAATCGCCGCCCTTGAAATAAATATCGGGCTGGATTTTCGAGAGTAATTCATTGGCCGTATTGGCCTCATCGGGATTTTCAGCCCCGAAAAATGTCACCATATCAACACTGCCCAGCGCCGCCAGCACGGTCGCGCGCGCATTTTCATCATGGACGGGGCGCTCGTCGCCTTTCAGGATTTTTACGGATTTGTCATGGTTCAAACCAACAATCAAACGATCACACGCGCCGCGCGCTTGCGCCAGATAAGACACATGGCCGTAATGCAAAATATCGAAACAGCCATTGGTAAAACCAACCTTGAGCCCGCGCGCCTTCCAGCGCTGCACCTGCTCCGCCGCCTCGTCCCAGCCGCAAATACTGCCCATAATTTTGCGCGCTTCCTCGGGCTGCTTATCGCCATTAACCGTTGGCATATGATGCGCGTCATCCTCCAGCGCCTCGTGCAATTCTTCGGCGCGAATGGGCGCGGTTCCCACCTTGGACACCACAACCGAGCCCGCAATATTGGCCAGCACAGCCGCATCTTCAAGGCTGGCCCCCGCCGCCAAGCCCGCCGCAATTGTGGCAATCACCGTATCGCCCGCGCCGGATACATCGAAAACCTCGATATTGGTGCTGCGTAAATTCAGCGCATCCTTCGCCCCTTTGCGGATAATGCTCATCCCGTCCTTGGAACGCGTCGCCACCACCGCATCAATGCCGGCCTTTTTTATAAGCGCATGGGACGCGGCAAGAACCTCTTCATCGCTATCCACCGCCATGCCCGCCGTGGCCTCGGCCAATTCTTTCTTATTGGGCGTCACCACGCTCGCGCCTTTATAAATGCTGTAATCAAATCCTTTCGGATCAACAATCACCGGCACTTTGGCCTTGCGACAAGCCCGCATGATCTTGGCCAGCAACCATTTCCCGAGCAGCCCCTTGCCGTAATCCGAGACAATCACCGCGCCCGCATCCGTTACGGCCTCCTCAAAGCGCACGGCAAAGTCACGCGCCTGCTCTTTGTCGATCTCGCCCTTGCGCTCTTCATCGCAGCGCAGTAATTGCTGATGCCCCGCCAAAAAGCGTGTCTTGACGATTGTGGGCCGCGCGTCATTTTCGATTAATCCGCCATCATCAAAGCCCAAATCATTGATCAAGCCGCGCACCGTGCGCCCGGCCTCATCCGCGCCAATCAAAGAAAAAATCTGCCCTTTTGCCCCCAGCGTCGCCAAATTCGTCAGCGCATTTCCAGCCCCGCCCAGCATCATATTTTCGCGCTCAACGCTTAAAACCGGCACCGGACTCTCTGGCGAAATACGCTCAACATGGCCGTAAACGAATCGATCCAGCATAATATCGCCGATTACAATGACCTTCGCACCGCTCATTTTATTAAGAATATCGGCATAATGCGCGCTGTGAGCGGCGTCCGGCTTTAGGTTTTTTGCATTCATCTTATTGATTTTTCTATGTTTTTTACGTTTATACACAAATTAAGGAATTATATGGGATTTTACCCTTTGTTAGCACTTCGTCAATCTTTCTCAGTCATAATTATAGTAACGATAAAAAGCCTCTACCTGGGTTAGGGAAAGAGGCTCCGGAAAAGAATTTTTCGGGTTAGGGAAATCAAGGCGCGTAACTGCTGCTGCTACAGAAAAGGGTAACTGCCGTGACAAACGGAAAAAACGAGGGTAAAAAATCACAAATCGAACGCGCGGCTCAAGCGCGCCATATCACAAACAAACAAGGCTTTTTGACATCGTTGCGCCGCGTCGTTTCGCGTTCGCGTCTGGGTCATATGCTGGTGCGGAAAAATGTTATTTCGCAAGGCCAGCTCGATAGCGTTCTTGAAAAACAAGCCCAGAGCAAAGTGCCGTTAGGCCGCTTGCTGGTGCAGGAAAATCTTATCTCCCGCACGCAGCTTCATTTTATTTTGGGCCGTCAATTCATTCTGCGCGCCAGCGCAACATGCTTGCTGGCCTTTGCCGCCGCAACATCGATGAAAGGCAAAAGCGCCAAGGCCGATTACATCACCGATGTGCCTGCCAAGATCAGCATTTCCATGACCAGTGAATTTTCGCAAATGGCCGCTTATCCGGCGCTGTTCGGCACGGCAGAGAAGAGCAATAAGAACCTCAAGCCCTTTACCAAATGGACCGGCATGTTCAAACGCTTTGACCGCTCGCTGCAAAGCGCATCGGGTCAGCGCACAATGAATAAGATGAAACAGGATTTGCAGCATTTCAAAGGCCAGCCTTTGGTGGCGATGGCCGCAGGTATCAATAAAATGATGAATAAAAAACCATATATCGTGGATTCCAAATTATGGGGCCAGAGCGATTATTGGGCCACGCCGGTTGAATTTATGACCAGAGGCGGGGATTGCGAAGATTATGCGATCGCCAAATATACGGCGCTGCGTGCGCTGGGTGTTCCCGAGGAACGTCTGCGCATTGCCATTGTGCAAGATCTCAAGAAAAACATCCCCCATGCGGTGCTGATCGTCTACACCGATGAAGGGCCCTATGCGCTGGATAATCAAAATTCAAGTCTGGTGAATGGCTCAAGGCTGGAGCGTTACAAGCCGATTTTCTCGATTAACCGCCAAGCCTGGTGGCTGCATACCGCGCCCGATAACGGCACGATGCTGGCCAGTGCGAATTAAAGTATAATTAGGGCGCGAATAAAAAAATGAATTACAGGAATTTCTCCAATCAGAGAAACAAGCGGGGCGTTGTTGGGGCGCCCCGTTTTTTATTTGGCCAAGCAATCGTCATTCCAGCGCACGCTGGAATCTGGCAGTTATAAACCACTGGATCCGTGCTTTCGCAGGGATGCCGGTAGGAAGAAAATCACTCCACTTTCGCGATGCGTAAAATATTCGTAGAGCCTTTTTGGCCGAACGGCATACCCGCCGTCATCACGAATTTTGATCCTTTTCCGGCCAATTTAAGCTCCAGCAATTTATGCGCTGCATGCACCGCAGGGCCGACAAAATCCTCGACATGATCGGCGGTCACGTTCGAGATAACGCCAAAAGAAACGGCCAGCCGCCGCGCCACATCTTCTTCGGGCGTTAAGCATAAAATCGGCATGGCCGGACGTTGCCGCGCCATCCGCAGCGCCGTCGAGCCCGATACCGTATAAGCCACCAGCGCCTTGGCACCGATATTTTGCGCGGTATAATAAGCCGCCGCCGTGATCGCCGCCGAGGAATTATGGTGCCCCTTATCCGAGGAATGACGAAAACGCCTGCGCTCCATCGTTTCGCGGTATTTGTCATTGCCTTCAACCTCGCGCGCCGTAGCATCCATCATCTTGACCGCCTCGACCGGATACGCCCCCATCGCGGTTTCCCCCGACAGCATCACCGCATCCGCGCCATCAAACACGGCGGTGGCCACATCGCTCACTTCGGCGCGCGTAGGCTGGGGGCTGTCTATCATGGATTCGAGCATTTGCGTTGCCACCACGATCGGTTTGCATTTTGCGCGCACTTGGTCGATGACATCTTTTTGCACCACAGGTACTTTTTGCGGCGGAATTTCCACGCCAAGATCCCCGCGCGCCAGCATCACACCATCGGCCAGATCAATAATTTCCTCGAGATGCTCCAGCGCGGAGGGCTTCTCCAGCTTGACCATCAGCGCCGCGCGCCCGCGTATCAGCTTTTTCGCCGCGCGCACATCATCGGCGGTTTGCACAAAGCTTTGCGCGATCCAATCCACACCCATCGCCAGCGCCGCCTTAAGGTCTTTTTTATCCTTGGGCGTCATCGCGTCGAGCGGAATCACCGCGCCGGGCACATTCAAACCTTTTTTATCGGATAGCGTCGTACCGGCAATAATCTTTGCCTCGACCCAGCCTTTGCCCGTCTTTTTAATGCGCGCGCGCACTTTGCCGTCATCAAGATAAATAAGGCTATTTTCCTTAAGCACCTTCATCACTTCGGGATGGGGCAGGCTGACGCGGGTTTCATCACCCGGCGTCTCTTTAAGATCAAAACGGATCATATGGCCGGGCTTTATATCAATAGAGCCGCCTTTAAATGTGCCAAGGCGTAATTTCGGCCCCTGCATATCGGCGATAATCGCAATGCAGCGTCTATGTTTTTTCTCCAGCGCGCGGATGGCTTTGACGGATTTTGCGTGATCATCATGCGAACCGTGCGAGAAATTCAGGCGGAACACATCCACGCCGGCCTCGAATAAGGCGGCCATCATTTTGGGCGGCGTACTTGCCGGGCCAAGGGTGGCAATAATTTTAGTTTGGCGGGAGCGTTTAATCATGGGGCCTCGATATGATGACGGCGAAATTTTGGCCGCATGGAGTCGTTAATAAAGAATCATAAAGCATTTTCGCACCGGAATCGATTAGGAATTGATTGAGAATCACCTCAACCGCGAAGGGAATTACCCCGACAGCAGTGGGAATCGATTCTCTCTCTTGCGCATAATCAGCCTTTCTGCGGATAAGCCGCGTCAAAATCATGGCGCGGCCATCCGTACCATATCAACATCACCCCCCATATGTTGTGTGCCAAACACAAAAAATACCGCTTTTCGTGAAATATTATTTCAATTTGAAGTTTTTTTCGCGGGGATAAAACACAGGGATATGTGCAAATTTCTATGATATTTCAGGACGTTTTATCGTGTGCACCAAAAATTTAGGACTATATCCCTATTGGCGACACCCACGAGATATAGTATGTTCTTAATTAGCTTAACGCTATGGATTGTGTCTCTCGGCATAATTCGCCCTCTAAACAATTTCATCCTATATTGGATAACAATAAAAAAGTAAGGAGCATGACTCATGTTTGACGTTGCGCAAATGGAGCGGGGAAACCGCGTACAAATCGACCGGTCCCGGGACGATAAACTAACCACTTTCGGAAAAGCGACCTTAACGGACCGCTACCTAATGCCCGAAGAGCAATATCAGGATTTATTTGCGCGCGTCAGCATGTATTACGGCGATGATAGCGCCCATGCCCAGCGTTTATACGATTATATGTCCAAGCTGTGGTTCATGCCCTCTACACCAATTTTGTCCAATGGCGGCACCAATCGCGGCCTGCCGATTTCGTGCTTCTTGAATGAAACGCAAGATTCATTGGAAGAGATTGTCGAGCTATGGAATGAAAATGTCTGGCTGGCCTCTTTGGGCGGCGGCATTGGCTCTTACTGGGGCAATGTGCGCTCCATCGGCGAGAAAGTTGGCCGTAACGGCAAGACATCGGGCATCGTGCCGTTCATCCGCGTGATGGACAGCCTGACACTGGCCATTTCCCAAGGCTCGCTGCGCCGTGGATCTGCTGCGATTTATCTTCCGATATGGCACCCCGAGATTGAAGAATTTATAGAGATCAGGCGCCCAACCGGCGGTGATCCGAACCGTAAAGCCCTGAATCTGCATCATGGTGTGCTGGTGAATAACAAATTCATGAACGCCGTTGAGAATAATGATGACTGGGCGCTGAAATCACCCAAAGACGGCGCGGTTGTTGACACGGTTAATGCCCGCGAGCTGTGGATCAGGTTGCTGACCGCCCGCGTTGAAACCGGCGAGCCGTACATTATTTATATCGATCACGTAAATGACAATATCCCCGACCATCACAAGATGGCGGGCCTGAACGTGAAAATGTCTAATCTGTGCTCCGAGATCACATTGCCAACCGGCGTGGATCATCTGGGCAATGACCGAACAGCCGTGTGCTGTCTGTCCTCGCTCAATCTCGATACGTGGGATGAGTGGCATGATAACGAAACATTCATCGAAGATATTATGCGCTTCCTTGATAATGTGCTGACCGATTTTATCGCCAAAGCACCGGACGGCATGAAGCGCGCGAAATATGCCGCAATGCGTGAGCGCTCCGTTGGTTTGGGCGTCATGGGCTGGCACTCCTTCTTACAATCCAAAAGCATTCCGATGGAAGGCGTCATGGCCAAGGTCTGGAACCGCCGTATTTTCCAACATGTTAAACGCGGCGTTGATGATGCCTCTGTGAAACTCGCCGAGGAGCGCGGGCCGTGCCCCGATGCCGCCGATTACGGCGTGATGGAGCGTTTCTCCAATAAGATGGCGATTGCACCAACCGCGTCGATTTCCATTATTTGCGGCGGATCATCCCCCGGTATCGAGCCCAATGCAGCCAATGCGTACACGCATAAAACGCTGTCCGGCTCATTCCCGGTGAAGAATAAATATCTGATGGCGCTGCTGGAGGAAAAAGGCAAAAACACCGAGGATATCTGGTCTTCTATCTTTACCAATGAAGGCTCCGTGCAGCATCTGGATTTCCTCAGCCAGGAAGAAAAAGATGTCTTTAAAACCGCGTTCGAGATTGACCAGAGATGGTTGATCGAACATGCCGGTGACCGCACGCCTTTCGTATGTCAGGCACAATCTTTGAATGTGTTCCTGCCGGCCGATGTTGAAAAAGCCGACCTGCACCGCATTCACTGGGAAGCATGGCAAAAAGGCGTGAAGTCGCTTTATTACTGCCGCTCCAAATCAATACAGCGCGCGGAAAGCGATGCATCGTGGAAACGCACGCAGGTTCAAGATAAGAAAAACGAAGAAGACGCGCAAGGCGCGCTGGGCGATGGAACCGGCGGCTCCATGTATGAAGAATGCCTCGCGTGCCAGTAAGATAAGAGCTTAATTCTCCAATCAATTCAAAAAAGGCCGCTTAGAAATAGGCGGCCTTTTTCTTTGCCCGAATGAAACTATTTTGCTGAAAATACGAATATATTAATAGCAAACAACAACGCTTGAAGGGCTCGATATGCGCATATTACTCACTATATTATTGATTGTCGCGTTCGGGTTTGGCTTGAGCCAAGCCTTCGCACCCTCATTTACCCAAGCGGGAGAGAGCCAAGAGGAAAGCAAAAAAGTGACCAAAGACACATCACATCTTAATGACATGCAAAAATATGTCACCATGCATGACGGTACCGAGCCGCCATTCAAAAACGAATATTGGGACCATAAGGAGCCGGGCATTTACGTTGATGTCATCTCGGGCGAGCCGCTTTTCTCCTCCACCGATAAATTCGATAGCGGCACCGGCTGGCCCAGCTTTACCCGGCCCATCGACCAAGCCATGCTCGCCAATCATGAAGACCAAAAATTCGGTATGAGCCGCACCGAAGTGCGCAGCAAAGATTCAAACGCGCATCTTGGTCATGTTTTTGATGACGGCCCCGCAGAGGCTGGCGGCAAGCGGTTTTGCATTAATTCCGCCGCGCTTGATTTCGTGCATAAAGACCAGCTAGAAGAACGCGGCTACGGCAAATATCTCGTGCTGTTTGAAGGCGCGGAATAAAGCGGCTATAGTGCCGCGATGAGCAAAACGCTTTTAAAGAAATTCGATGAATATTGTGAGGGGCGCAAGCTGCGGGTCACGCCGCCACGGCGCTTTACGCTTGAAATTATCGGCAGCGCGAAACAGCCCGTGACCGCCTATGAAGCGTTGGAGCAACTGGGAGGGAAACTTGATAACCCCAAGCCGCCCACCGCTTACCGCGCGCTGGAGTTTTTATCCAGACACGGCTTTATTCACCGCATTGAATCCCTTAATGCCTATATTGCCTGCGGCGCGGGGCATCATCATCAAGGCTCGCAATTTATGATTTGTGATACTTGTGGCCGCGTGGAAGAGGCGCATTTATGCAGTCTGCCGCCCGCCCTGAAGGACAAAGCCGCCAAAGAGGGCTTCGCGCTGAATTACTGGAATGCGGAATTGCACGGGGTTTGTAAAAATTGCGCCTAGGACTCGCACATACGGGCTGCGGGGTCTGTATCAGATAAAGAAAGTCCATGCCCTTGCAGCTCTTGCAGCATAATTATTAAGCGCCCGGCAGGGCTCGCTTCATCAAATGCACGCAGACGGTTTAACATTTGCGCACGCACAGGTGCAGCCGTAACTTCCGGCGCAAAACGCAACATATCTTCGATGGCTCTCTCACGGCCATCTTGCGGCATTTTATATAAATTCATGCCCCTGTGGTTTCTCGCCGCATCATAAGCCGCAAGCGCTTGCCAGCTTCGCGGACCGTATTCACGCGCAGCATCACAAAATTCCGGACTTGCATTTGCTTGCACGGCGCCCGTGGCGGTTAAACCTAATCCCGCCGCCAATGCAAAAGCTTGTAATGAGCTTACGAATGTCATTTTTCTTCCATTTTTTCTAAATTCCATGAATTGTTATATTATAACTTTTTCTCTTGTCAATAACATATCGTTATATTATAACATATCTAACTTATAATATTTGTAATGAGGTTGTTATGGCGTCTGACGTCGGCGAAACTTTAGTTCAAGCCTTTGCCATTTGCGCAGCAATCCATGTCGGGTTTATCGCTTTTGGAGTGGAAGAATGGCTTTACGGCGTTTTTGGAGGAGATGCTGCGCATGTCCACGGAGGTGGCGAGCAGGCAGCAAGCGGCGGCGAAGCGGCACAAGCCCTTTCCCATGGCGCGGGCGAAATTTTATCTTCCGCTGATCCGGATGCGTTTGCTGAATGCGTGGGCAGCGGGGGAAGCGTGCATGCGCACGGCGCGGCAGAAATGGCTTGTACACCATAAGTGATAATATTTCGCAATTTACCCTTGAAAACCACAACATATAGTGTATTTTTATAAATGTAGCCACTAAATATGGCTTCACCCACCAATATGCATTTTCATGATTTTATCCCCGTTATCCATAGGCCTTTTCGGCACAAACCTTTGGGGGTGGTGAGAATCGCTCTAGTTTAATGATCAGAACTTAAAAGTAATTACAGGAGAAAATAAATGGGCCAAGCCGCCGCAGTAAAAAATGACGTGACCGATTCAAATTCAAAATTATTACAGGAGCGCCATGTTTATAAGCCGTTTTTGTATCCGTGGTGCTATGAGGCGTGGCTGACGCAGCAACGCATTCACTGGTTGCCCGAAGAAGTGCCGCTGGCCGAAGATGTGCGTGATTGGAAGAAAAACCTGACGCCGTCCGAGAAAAACCTGATGACACAGATTTTCCGCTTCTTCACCCAGTCCGATATCGAAGTAAATAATTGCTACATGAAGCATTACTCCCAAGTGTTCGGCCCGGTCGAAGTGCAGATGATGCTCTCCGCATTCTCCAATATTGAAACCGTGCATATCGCCGCCTACTCGCACTTGCTCGATACAATCGGCATGCCCGAAGTCGAATATTCCGCCTTCCTCGATTACAAGGAAATGAAGGATAAATTCGATTACATGCAAAATGTGAATATGAATTCCCGCCGCGACGTGGCCAAAACCATGGCAATGTTCGGCGCGTTCACCGAAGGGCTGGCGCTGTTTGCATCATTTGCGATTTTGATGAACTTCCCGCGCTTCAACAAAATGAAGGGAATGGGTCAGATTGTGACATGGTCCGTGCGTGATGAAACATTGCACTGCTTGTCTATGATCAAATTGTTCAATGCCTTCATTCAGGAAAATCAGGATATTTGGGATGACGAGCTCAAGGCCGAAATTACCGAATGTTGTGAAATCACGATCGAGCATGAAGATGCCTTTATCGATCTTTGCTTTGAAATGGGCGAAATCGAGGGCATGACACCAAAAGATGTGAAGCAATATATCCGTTATATTGGTGACCGCCGCCTGCAACAATTAGGGCTGGAAGCCATTTACGGCGTAAGCGAAAATCCGCTGCCATGGATGGATGAAATGCTGAACGGAGCCGAACACACGAACTTCTTTGAAAACCGCTCGACCGAATATTCCAAAGCCTCCACCGGCGGCACATGGGAAAGCGTGTTTAGCGACGATGTGTTCTCCGGCAATTACGGCAAGAAAATCGGTGCGATGGATCTGACCGAAGGTGCCGATGAAGATAGCGGCAAAACCGATATTATCGCCGCAGAATAATTCCTGCAAAACTTACTGCGTAGCCCAAAGAAACCGCTCTTCATCATAGAAGGGCGGTTTTTTTAAAATGGCTCGCTCGATCCTGGACACAGATAAGAGCCGCCGTGAGTTTCACGAATAAGCCGCCCCTTATTTTTCCGACCATAAGGATAACTCGGCATTGCATGATATGCTTTTGCCAATCGATCCGCCAATTCAGAATTATCTTGCTTAATATGCGCCATAACGCCCTCAGGTAAAATCAAAGGCGGCCTGTTATCTTGCCGCATATGTAATTCACGCCATCTTGGGTCTTTAGAATAACCTCTATCACCGCTCAATTGCAATTCAAAAGCTTTGTGCCCCGAGTTAAATAGTGTAGTCACGAGTTAAATAATATGAGATTCTATTTGTAACGAAAGGATCTTACATGACACATTCACACCGCAGGCACGATATTTCAGACACAACATGGGCATTATTGGAACCCCA
>Ga0136600_1000069_pt1 | contig 55311 bp, 46 predicted proteins | sample AntRauMFilla2698_FD_104634 | JGI IMG/M metagenome (GOLD analysis project Ga0136600, IMG submission 104634) | Saline lake microbial communities from Rauer Islands, Antarctica - Metagenome Filla 2 #698 | ecosystem: Environmental > Aquatic > Non-marine Saline and Alkaline > Saline | place...
TATGGAAGATGGTGTCTTAAGTGAAGAAGAGAGAGAGAGGATGATTCCTGAGTTGGCTAATTTTCTCGTAGAGAATGGCTCCCAAGATTTTATGGGCGAAAATGTTGTAGCAGAAACCGACGAGGAAAGAGCCTTGGCAATAGCTTCGGCCGAACAACTATTAAGAGGCAACGTAGATGGAGAGCTTTCCTCTATGGTTGATAGGGGTCTAGCTGAAACGATACGCGGAATTATTGATCGACCTCAGTCTGGGGATAGTGAAGTTCCAATTCATGAGCAAGGAACAGTTGAAGGTCTTTTTGCCGAAAGTGATGTTGATGAAGCCGGTCTAGTGTCAAACTATGCATTGGCGGCAACAGAAGAGGACAGGGAAAGAGCTAGAGTTATATCGAGAGAGATCGTTGCCGCAGAGGAAGAGGGAAGGGAAGTAGATAGAACAATTGTGGATGCCAATACTTTTAGGCCCAGAAATCTAACAACGGGTGAGGTTATTCCTGATGCTAGAACTATTGTAGTTCCTGACGCTCAGGTCATTTCCGGTGGTATAACCCCTGATCCTGTGTCAACACCCTCGCCCAATGAAATACCGAGGACAAGCGATAGAAGAACCGTTGCCTCTGACCCAAAAGAGCCGAGTGATGCTGGTGAAACAGTGGTTCGGAACGAAACGAGAAGAGCGAATAATAGAACATCAACTAGGGCAAGTGAGAGAAGGGAAGTGAGTAAGCCCGACTCAATAGATAATTCTAGAAGTGATGATTTGCGCCGACAATTAGCAGAAGCAGAAGCGAGGGTGGATCGAAGACAAAGAGAGATTGATAGGGCAATGGCAAATGGTGGTTCGCCTGATAACGACGAACTTAGGGAAACGATAGAGGACTTGAGACGTTCGCAAGATAGGGTGAGGAGATTGGCCAATAGGGTTAATAATCCTCCCTCAAGTGGCGGTAGTTTTAGAGCACCGCCTAACAATAGCGCCTTTGCGAGTAATAATCCTAACAACCCATTTTCTAACTATAGTAATCCGTTCACGCAAGATGGCACTGCCAATAGATTTCCGAGCGTAATAGAGGACGAGGAAAGAGTTGCTACTGCAATAGGTCCTAACGAAAAAGAACAAAAGAGTGGCGCAATCGCTAGTGGATCATCGAAGAGTGCGAAGGGTGTTGGACTTGGCAAAGATGGTGGCGGGGCAGTTAGTGCAGCTGTCCCTGGTCTTCCGAATGGTGGATTAATTGAGGGTTTTGAGAAATTCAAAATAGGGACTTGCGCGGCCCCAACACTATTCTATATTTTCCCTTGTTTCGTTAAAAAAGAGGTCTTTTATGAGTTTAATGAAATAGACATTGATTTTGACGAAGAAAAAGAGATTGGGAAGAAGGTGAACCAACCAAAGGCCATGGTATCGGCATTGGGTCTGGAAAGAAAGACATGGATAAAGGTAAATGAATTAGTGTTAAACAAAGAAACAGAAAAAGACGAGGTTTTGGTCACAACCTATGATTGGTTTCCTCCTATGTTAGAAGACATTGATAAATTAAACGATGAGGCGTGGAGAAATGAGAAAATTTCAGAAGTCTTGGCAAATCGCTGGAATTGGTTATTTATGAGAGAGGTGGCGCAACAAACACGAGTTTTAGAGCAAAAGGTTTATAACAAAGAAGACTTTAACCTACTTATGGATGAACGAAAAATGGATAAATTGATCAAGTCTACGGCTAATGACCTCTTTCAAAATGTTCATGACCTCAATGTGAGAATTGCAAAACAGAATAAAATGAAGGTTGAGAAGTTAAAAAGAAAAGTTGCCTCGGAGGTCAAATGACCCTGAGGTTTCTCTTTTTGTTATTCAGTTTCTCTGCATACGGCTTCCTACCGAGTCAAGACTCACTAAATATTGAAAGGTTCAAAAAGGCGAGCCTTAAAATAGAAATTTATAAGCGCCCGATTAACGAAAAAACAAAGCGTCGAGAATTTGGCCTAAGAGATACTTTAGTCTCAAGGGCGGTGGCAGTACACTTAGGAGAAGGCTATCTCCTGACTGCTTACCATGTTATGAAATCCATAGTGGAGGGGGAGAGGCACCATTATGTTAAGATTACGGACAATAATGGAAATGTTGTATCAGACTTAGGGCTTAGTCGTTGTGAAATGCCTAAAAAAGGGAAAGAGGTTGATCTTTGCCTACTAAAAGGAAATGTGGGAGATTTACCAAAAATAGAGCTTCCTAAAGACCTAGCTTTTATGCCGAAAAATACGACAAGTTACGTTTTGATAAATCAAAACGATTCCTTAGATAAAATGGGCGCGACAATTGAAGGAAACTTTGTTCGTGTGGTTGATCCCTCTAGTGGAAGTGGCGTATATAGTGCGAATAACGGCGTTCAACTCTACAGAACAAATCTAAAAACCGCTAAGGCAAACTCTGGCTCGGTGGTCTTCAATCCCGTTACCGGCCGAGTATTGGGAATTACAACTAATGCTATTAAGCGAACTAGAACAACCGCCTCTAAAAAGGAAACGTGGTTAGAGGCTGAGGTAATACCCTCGCATACCGTAAGAAGATTCTTAAATACTCCGGGTTGGAAGACACAAAAATTAAAAACAAGCCAAACAACTTATGCGAAATAGTCATTGTGATTGTAATTTTTATTCTTGACTTGCGAGAAAAATAGGCGAGAATAACAACACCCCAAAAGCTAGTAATTTCAAATAGTTATACCCCCTATAAGTATCATTATGGGGGGTAACAAAAAATAGAAAGTCCTCTAAATTTTAAGCCAAATTCCAAGGTGCCGATAAGAGTTTATTGGAGTAATTATGACAAAACATTTAGTTTTCTGTGTATTAGTTGGGATCTTCTTAGTTTCATGTGCGCACACCGGTCATCGGCCTGAGCAACTTTTGAAAAAAGGTTCTGATGAAGTGTCTGATATGTTTGTCGTTGAGAAGAAAAAATTTGAAAAGTTTGACTTGGTAAAGGGGCCTTGGATACACGATAGCCCAGGTCTTCTAATAGGCCATAGATACTTTTTAAGAGGTTTTGTCGATAAGAAGACTAATAAGGTTACTAGTCATCAAATTTATGCTGAGGCAGGTTATCAGAGTGGTGGTTGGAAATATTATGAAAAATGTGTTGATGAAAATGTAAAAGACCTAGGTTGCGTAAAAATCGACCGTGTTGTTGAAAATTGTGTTTATGGTACCTGCGTATATAAAGAAACAATGGGTGTTCCCCTTTCAAGAAAAAAACTAGAAAAATTTGTTGAATCGAAGAGAGACTTCATATTTGCCATGAAAACTAACGGAGGTGTTGTTTCAGAATTTAAGATTGATTATAGATATATAGCTGCCTATCTCAAAACCCTCAAAAAAGACTTGGATAAGATTGCAATTTCTAAAGATGGAAAGGCTAAGCGCGAGACTGCAAGCGAAAAAAGAAAAAAGTCAGGGCCGGGCTACTAAAGACAGAGTGTTAATCTAAGTCCATTAGGTAATAGCCTTCATGCTCCCCTTTTGTAATAATTCTAAAGCCCGTTGAGCCGTAACTATCGGCGTCTTCTTCTTCGTTAACTTCAATTTCGGTTAGTTTTGGGAGATATTTCATAGAAAACACAAGCTGGTTTCCTACAACATGGAAAAGCATTTTTGAATACTCGGACTTGAACTTCATTTGATGATTTTATAAATAAGCCTAAGGATTGGCTATTTCTAAAAATTATCTAGGCCCTTCTCGGTGAAGCAAGTATCCTCTAAAGGATACTTGACCCGCCAACTGACCCGCCGCCATTATAGCCCCCACTGGTGCCTCCTACCCCTCCCCCGCCGCCGCCGATAATCCTACGACCACTTTTATTACTATCGTTTAGGTCTTCTAGGGAACCAAGAGAAGGCTGGTTGTCGCTTTCTGGTTTGAACGGATCAATCCTACCGAAAAGGATCTTCACATCGCCTTTATCAAGGGACTCCCCTTTTTTTCGATGATTCATAATAATTTTCTCCATTTCCTGATCAGCTTTTAAAATGGTTAAAAGTAGTAGTTTTTTATTAAGCTCTGATAAATTAAATAATTCGGAACCACGTTCCTCATATATGCTTCTTGCGAAAGAGGGTATAGAACTACTTTTACCATCGGGCCTTAATATTAAAATTAAATCCTTTTGAATTTTTTCATGAAGAATTATATCCACTTGAGAATTTTGGAGTTCGGCAATTTGCTGCTCCATAAATAGAAATTTTAAATAGTTCATCTGATTTCCTTTAAAGCGCGCTCAGGCGCTATTTGCTTAAATTTAAAAAACGCTTATCTTTGTGTAGAAGTAATCGTTCTGTTGCCACCATCACTTGAGCCGCCGATTCCTGGTCCTGTAGAAGAAGGAAACATTTGGTTATATTCGGCAACGAGGTCAATTCCAGAAACGCTCCCACTAAGGGCACAAGCTTTAAGATTTCTGCTTCTAAGTGGTTTTTTGTCGAGTGACAGAAGTCCCAGTTCCTTGATCCTCTTATATTTTTTTGAAATCTCAGCTAAATTCTTTCTAAGCTCATGGTCATTGGAACTATGTGACGGTCTTTGATCAACGAACCACCCATCTCCTTTGCCAAATTTTTGGTATCTAACGGCCTTAAGGTTTTCTATGTTGCATCCAAATTTTCCAGTAGAGCTACCCTTGCTAGATTCCATCATTACTGCACAACCATTATTTGTATGAATCTCGATTGATTCTCCATTAATCTCAATCATTGTTATAGTTGGTTCCTTATTTTGAAGGTTGTAGCTAAAAGTGGTGACCGAGTGAGGAAATTCTTTCGTTGTCCTGTTGATTACTATTATATTCTTGTCTTTTTGAGGTCCTAAATTATTAACTTTTTCGCCAGTGAAATAGCTCTTATTTGTGCCTAAAAAAGGTTGATAAATTCCATGCTTTTCTAGGTCAAACTGTGTTGTCCATTTTTTAAAATCATCCAATGCTTTAGCGCAACTGGATGGTGTAGAGCCGTTCCAGCTACCGCCGCCACTCGCTGCCCCGTCTGGAATGCTTGCACTATCGCCAAAGCAATTGATGCTTAAAAGTGTAACCATTGTAACTGTAACATTTCTTAGAATCTTCATTTTTAACTCCCGCTAATGGTTAAGCCTCTGCCCTCGAAGGATTCCCTTCGATATTCAAAGGTAATTTTAATTGTCCCTAGTTGAATGCTGTTTTTAAGTAATCGTCTTGTTCTTCTGGAATTTCTTTTGGAACTTCGTACTTTTCCGGCTTAATCTTCTTGAATAGACCATCCTTGTGACATCTGAGAACGAATACGTCTAAATTTAGCCCTAGAACGTATTTCTTTATTTTTTCATCGTAATGCTCTAGGCTGAGGTCAGCTTCTTTCATGATCATTTCACTGAGAAAATGGCATAAGGAGAAAAGCTGGATTATTCGATAAGTTTTTCCATTAAAAGTGAAAGAATTTTTGTTACTAGCAAGCGCATCTTTTACAGTTAGGTTATCTCTATTGTTTAGCTCTAAGTAATTTGCATGAAACATTTTATTCTCCGTTGTTAAGCTTTCTGAACTCAGAATATTTCCTAATTAAAAAAAAATCCAAAATCAGGTGAATATTCTTATTTTCACGTCACCGATGGCACCGTTTTTCTTCCGCGAGAAACCTAACCTGCTGAATACTTCGTGCCACGGATAAAGATGGCACCGATTCATGTTATTTCTAATTGGAAATATTTTGAGCTACATGGTTAGTTTCAAAAATAAGGTATGTTTCGATTGGTCTTATCTCTGGCAAGATTAAGTCTTTGAAATCAGTATTAATGCCAACAAAGCTAGGCAATAGTTCAAGGGATGAATAGTAACTATGAAACGAAAAAACGGCTAATTACAAAGATTTTTGACAAAAAAATGAAATTGATTAGGGGTGAAACTGTTGATCCCTCATAATAAGGGAGTAAGAACTTTGGAGGAAAATATGAAAACACTCTTTATGACAATGGTATTAATACTTGGTTATCAGGCAAGTGCAAATGACCTAGTTACTCTTAGTGAACATAAAGAGGCAGCTGGATTCTCCATTCCGACTAAGGCTTGTTACAAGGCGGCGTCCACCTACCTAAAAGCGATGGATAAAGTAGAGAAAAAACAAGGTCAGACATTTTCTGAGCGTCCTTTCTTGAGAAGTAGCGAGGGTGCTGATGAGTTCCTTATAAGTGGAAAGGTAAAGCAGAGTGAAAAGGGTCGAGAGATTGAAATAACTCAAACAAATGAAGAAACTGGCTACTCTAATACTTTTACAATGGAATATCCTGAAAAACCTACCTTGCTAACATTTATAGTAGCAAATGGACCGTCTTTGCAGATTCATACAACTAGTAGTTGTGCAAAAATGGCTCATGCGAATTCTAAGGTAGACTTCTCTTGTCCTGTTGAGGGAATGATAGAAAGTAAAATTGTAAAGACTTACGCTGAAACAGGTCTTCGTCCTGATAATGTTCTATTTGAAAGAATGCAAGACTTAGCCAATTTTCACCAGAAGCATAGTGTTGGTGCGGAATTAAAGAAACAAAGTATAAATATGCCAGATAGATACTTGAGAGCCTGTCTATCAATGCAAGAAGAGAGTAGTTTCTCTCCTAGTCTTGTTTTTTCACAAGTCTTTCCTGATGCCCCTTTTTCCAAGTCATTGGCCAACGGTTTTGGTGGTGGAACGTCAACCAGTAAGATCGCGTCGAGAAGGTAGTTGGAATTAACCTGATGAAGTGGGAGATGAAGTTGTGAAAACAAATATACATGATTTAACAGATTTCCTAGGTCAAGGTGAAAGCATACTTACCCTAGAAGAAATTGTATCGAATGACATTCGAAGGCATACTGAGAATAGTGGTAGTCAAAAAGAACAACTCAGGTCTTTATCTGAAAGTTCTGGCTTGGGGCTAAGAACTCTTTATAGATACCTACAACAAGAGGTTACTCCTTCACCATCGTCCTTAATGAAACTTTATGTGGCCCTGCACCCGAAAATACAAAATAGAGAAGTTTTTGAGGCAGTTATTCCCTCTCAAATACTAGAGGCAATTAAAGACCACCCCCATTACCGATACATAACTTTCTCTGGTAAAGAGTTATCTGAGTGGTTTGAGAGAAATATGCTTGAAGACAAACTCTTTAGGGCGATTTTTCTAAGAATTAGTGAATCGAGCAAGGCTAGGCCTTGCACGAAAGAATGGGTAACTATAGTTCATGGCCAAAATGGCTTGGACGTACTTAAGGATATGATTGCTCACAAGGCTGTGAAAGACAATTCTGGCGATAGACTAGTTGTTAATGAGTCGGCAATCCCTAGTTGGTCGGGAAAGTTAATAGCGGAAGTTGCCAAGGAAACCCTCAATAACAACCTGATATCTGAAAATACTGAGATAGATGGTAGCAATGCTGTTGGTCTTAAAACTAAATCTGTTAATAAAGAAACATACCTCGAAATTCAAAGAAGAATGCAATCATTTTATTTAGAAATTGAAGACCTGATGGAAAAAGAAGAGAATCATGGCGATATGTCGGCATTCTTTGTAATTGCACTAGATACTAAGAAATAAAAAAGGGGATCAAGTCCCCCTTTTTTATATGGCCAAAAGAGAAGGTTTCACGGTTCATTTCTTTTGGTAACTCTATTTTTATACAAAACAATTGCTCGTCCAGTCTAGGTAAAATTATCTCATTGTGCCCCCGTTTTTCTCCATTTCTAATCTTCTTCTTATTGATCTTACATTTTTATCCAGAACTTAAAGATCTTTATACGGCGAAAGAAGCACTACATTCTTTGTACAGAGTTAAGGGCTATAAGCGAGCTTCTAGTGCTTTTAATAGGCTTACAGACTGGCTTGCTTACTCAAAAGTACCAGAGCTACAAACGCTCAGACGAACTCTTCGCAAGTGGCGAATAGAGATTTTAAACTACTTTAAAACGCGGCTAACGAATGGCCGCACTGAAGGATACAATCGAAAAGCAAAAGTGATTCAAAGGAATGCTTACGGCTTTCGAAACTTTAAAAACTATCGACTTAAACTTATTTACCTATGTAGATAGATAGTCCCTTTAAAGGTATTAAATTTATGAAAATTGGCTCATTTTTTAGTGATGACGATGAGTTATATTTAAAAACAGAAAATGGACTTAAGAAAACAGATACTTGTATCGATAAGACTTATAACGAGTCGATTTTTTATTACTGAGAGTTCGATGATGACTTTAGTTTGTTAATTTATCCACTGCGTACCGAGTACAACCGATGCCGCGACGTGGGCGATTATCAAACTGCGATACTTAATCTTTATTATTCGGGCCTATTTTAGTTCTATTTTTTCTATGACAAGGAAGTTGCTCATCTAGACCATTAAGCTTCTCAAAAACAACCTTAAATACTTCAGTAGTATCAGACTCTAAACGATTAATTCGTGCTACTAATTCCTTCTCGAGCATCATGAAGCTTCGAAGTTTTGTAAATATTCTCATTATTGCAATATTAACCAAGGCGGCTTGATCACTTTTTAATACACTGGAAAGCATCGCTACTCCATTCTCAGTAAATACGAGGTGTTGATAGCGCCTACCACCCCTCCCCGTCTTTGAGGTCGCATTTTGCGACCTCAAAGCTTCATACTCTTCAGCAATTAGTTGGAACATAAAGTCATCAGGAAATCGGTCAATATTTCTCTTAACCTGTTCAATTAATCTCTTTGTTTCTACTCCATATAGCTTTGCCAAGTCACTATCCAGTATTACTTTCTGCCCACGTATGACGTAAATCATTTCCTTAATTTGTTCTAGTTCAAAATTCATCAGTCCTCCAATGGTTAACTTTTAAGAGGTAGCAAATGTGGAAGTGAAGAACTAGCGAAGTCACTAGCTTCGCCACCAACCGCATCCTGCTCTCCTGTCCCCTTCGGCGCCATTCGGTCGCCTCCTTCCTGCCTCAGGTGGCCCCAGCACTTCAAAATTGGCCAACGCTTGGATGAAAACCGAGCCGTAGCGAGGGAACGTACAAGCAAGTACGTGACCGACCTTCGGCGACAGTTTGAATTCAATGGTTGGCTGATTTTGAAGTGGTGGTGCCCCGACGCGGATTCGAACCACGGACACAGGGATTTTCAGTCCCTTGCTCTACCGACTGAGCTATCGGGGCATAGATGCGGTATTCAAAAGTAGGATTAAGATAAGGTTTCGGAAGTTTTTAGTCAATTTAATTCTCGAAAATATTAGTCATTTCAAGTACTCTGATGCTCATGAGCGTGAAAGTCACCAAAGTAACGATACCTTATTTAGAGGCCAGTCATGAGACGGCGACCAATGCCCTCGCCTTCCTACCCGGCTCGCCAGAAGAGTTGAGAAGCTCGATGGCCGTCTTTACTCATGGGTTCACCAGTCACAAGGCCTCCATTTTTAACTGGGCATTACGCTTAGCGGAAGAAGGGGTTCCGAGTCTTCTGTTTGACCTACCTGGTCATTACCTAGGGACCTTCAGTGAGGTGGATAGCTTTGAAGACTTTCAAACTTCTGCACCTGCAATGTTTCAGGCCGCCAGCGCTGTGCTCACAAAAGAGGTTTCCACGAACCTTGGTAAAGAAATGAATCCAAATGAAACACGCCTTATTCTCGGCGGCCACTCACTAGGAGCACTTCTCTCTCTTAAAGCTTCAACACTTCCCTTCACCAGTAGTTACAAAGACAAAACGGTTGTGGCCGTGGGCTTCGGCCTTCCGCCTCAAGGAGTCACTCATATCTTTAATACGCCTTTTTACAAGTCCACCCTCAAAGTAAGAGCGCAACTGGTAAGCCCTGCGATCTCGCCAGAGGTTATTTTTCCGTGGATTAAAGAAGAGAAAGAGGCACTCTCTCTTAGCGGCGAGAATATTTATCTACTTACTGGTGGCGATGATGTCGTGGTAGGAAAGGATGGCACAGAAAGACTGCGTGATCAGCTCTCTGGTCTTGCTAATAATGTTACTCTAGAAAAACCTGCAAAGCTGCCCCATCATGTTCCAGAAAATGCAGCTCCTCACATAAAGAAATACCTTAAAGATCAGGGTCACTTCTCTTAAGCCAAAACTTAAGGTTTTTCAAAAGACCAGTCTTTCCCGTTCTCTCTAGTGGCGTTCCCTTAAACTCTCTGACAAAGCCTCTATTAGATAGCTTTTCAATGGACTCTATATTTTCTTTTAGCGGTAACTTTAAAAGGTTCACGACGGGGCCCTCAAGAGTATCGATCACACTTGAATTCCCAGCGTAACTGCCCAGACGATCAATACGCTTATTCCAAGGACAAACATCTTGGCAGATATCGCAACCAAAGAATTCTCCACTGCCCTTCTCCATGCCCTTAGGAGGCTCACTCTCATCTTTAAAAAGTTCAATGGTATAAGTTGAAATACATTTATCGGCAATGATAGTTCTGTTACTTTCATCAATTGCTTGAGTTGGACATGCTTCAACGCAAGCACGGCACTGGCCACAGTGATCGCTCTCAAGCTCTCTCTTTGCCAGTTCTAGCTTCTTATTTAAAATAAGACTTCCTATAATAAAGAATGAGCCTTGGCTTTTTGAGATTAGCATTGAGTTCTTTCCAAACCAGCCAAGACCGCAGCGATAAGCGAGGTCACGCTCTAGCACGGGCTGAATATCAAGACTGTGCTTAACCTCTAAATTAGGGTGACTATTTTTAAGGTTTTCAGCTATTTCATTAAGACGCTCACGGACTTCTTCGTGATAATCTCTTCCTGAAAAGCCTAGGACATAGCTTGCGACTTTTAGTCCATTACTCTTTTCACTTTGATAAAAATCCAAGAGATCATTTCTCTTTTGATGATAGCTAAAGAGAAAAACAAGCGAACTTTTAGCTTCTGGAAAAATGCTCTCCAATGTCTTTCTCTTTTCTTTACGATAGTCACTGAGATAATGAAGAGGGCCGTGCTCACCCCTCTCAACCCATGACTCATACCGGGAAAAAGAATGAGGTTCTAATTCTTCCGAATAGCCCCAATCGATGACACCTAATTTTTTTAAAAGTGATTCAAAGTCTTGCATTAGTTATTTGTTGGAATAATCTCGATGGCCCCCGTAGGGCAGACACGAATGCATTCATAATCCATGGTGCAATCTTTTACTTTAGGCTCATTAATATAAGTGTTTTGAAGTTCATCATCAGAGACCTTCCAAATATCATGAGGGCAAATATTCACGCAATTTTGGCAACTGGCGCAGATTGATTTATCTAAGAGGATTTTCTTCTTATCATCGCTTGCTTCATCGAGGGTTTCACCGCTTCCCGGAACGCGAGGTCTATCTTTTATAATTTCGACCTTTACAGAATTAGAGGAGCCTTTTGCGAAGAACTTACCATCACCTCTTGTAATAACAAGCTTGTCACCATTAACAAGATTAAGATTTTCCTTAACCTTATTTACAATGTCTTCTTGAAAATCAAAGGTGTCTTCATCGTATTCAGAGAGATGAAAAGGAGTCACTCCCCAATAAAGAGAAAGCCTGCGAACCGTTTGGATATGGTTAGTCACTCCGAGAACGGGGGTATTGGGTCTAAAGAAAGAAATCTTCAAGCAAGACTGACCTGACTCTGTTACAGAGAGGATTCTCTTTGCATGAATTTTCTCAGCGATCATTGAAGCGGCCACCATTACACTGGCATTCACATTAGAGAGATCCATATTTCTTAAAAAGGGTCTCTCTTTAGGTGTTTTTTCAGCTTCAAGAATAATTTTATTCATCATCTCAACAGTTCTAACAGGATACTTGCCTGCAGCCGTTTCTCCACTAAGCATAACGGCATCGGTGCCATCCCAAATTGCATTGGCCACATCAGAGGCTTCCGCACGCGTTGGTGTTGGGTTATCCGTCATTGTTTCGAGCATTTGGGTCGCGGTGATAACAGGAAGATGTCTTATATTACAACGCCGAATAATATCTTTTTGAACTGAAGGCACAAGATGATTTCCTAGTTCGACTCCCATATCCCCTCTGGCCACCATAATCACATCAGTAACATCCATAATGTCCTCAAGATTATCAACAGCTTGAGGCTTTTCAATTTTCGCAATAATAGGAATATGTTTTTTAAGAGAATGGAGGAGGTACTTTACTTCAAGTACGTCTTCTTTCTTTCTAACAAAGGAGAGAGCAATAAAGTCGCAGTCTTGTTTAAGACCAAAAATAAGATCTTCCTTATCTTTTTCAGTAAAGGCCGGAGCACTCACATCGCAATCTGGTAAATTTATACCTTTGTTACTTTTAAGAGTTCCACCAACAATGACTTTGATAATATAGACATCTTTATCGCGCTTAACAGCTTCGGCAATAATGAGCCCATCATCAAAGAGAATACGGGCGCCATCATGACAATCCTCAACAAGCATTTCATAGACGGTAGGAATGAATTTGTCCTTATATTGAGGATAATCTTTTTGAATCTTACTATTACCGATAACCCATTCATCGCCAGAGTTCAGCTCAAGAGGTTCAGGTAACTTATCAACTCTAATTTTGGGACCTTGAAGGTCAATAAGAACGGCCACCTCTTGACCAACATTTCGACTAGCGGTGCGAACATTCTTTATGACTTCTGCATGACCTTCATGAGTGCCGTGACTCATATTTATTCGAGCAACATTTAGCCCTGCCACAATTAATTTTTCTATAATTTCAACTGTGTTAGAAGCAGGTCCTAAGGTCGATACAATCTTCGCTCTACGCATGAATAAGTCCCCTTTTATTCTTTTTCCTAATGTAACAAAGGAAGGCAGAAACTAAAGGACTCTGTGCGTCATGAGAGGGATTCGATTAAGCTTCTTCGGGTCTTGTGTTGGCAACTTCACTTGCCACTCTATTGGCCTCACGAAGCTTATTGAGTTTTAATTCGTACTGATTAACGAGGTTATTTTTCTCCATCTCAGTTTTGTCATGGAGGGCTTCATAGTTACTCTTCATAAGTGAAACTTCCGTGGCCATTTGCTTTGCATGCTCATTTCTCTCCCGAGAAATTTGACTTTCATAACGCTCAGTTAGCTTCGTTACTTGGAGATCATTATTGGCCTTAGCTTTGTCTAGACGCTTATCGTATTCACGCCTAATAGACATCATATTCTGTTCGAAATCTCTTTGCTGAGCTTCGAGCTGTCTTTCAGCGGCTCTTCTATCTTCTGCTCTTCTTTCGTGTTCAAAGAGCTTTAGTTTCTCAGTTTCTTTCATATTTCTTTTTTGAATATCATCAATTTTTGTTTCGTACTTTTCTGTTAAAGCGAGTTTTTCTTTGTCTTGCTTTTCAATCTGATCCATCAAAGCTTGCTCTTTTCGAGTAAAGCTTGTTCTCATATCACTTTTAATACCTTCAATCTCATTGTGAACATTTCTTTTAGTTTTCTCAATGAACTTACTCTGCTCTTCAGCGGTTTCATCTTTTATATTCGCAATCGCTCTTTGGTTAGTGGTATTAATAAAATTAATCTGACGACCAAGCTCAGCTCTTTGTTGGGCAAGTGACGAAGTTAACTTTTTCTTAGCATTAACTGATTGAGTTTCATTCTTAAGCTCTAAATTCTTAGTCCTTTTGGACATTGTTTCTTGATAGTCCTCAAAGTTCTCTTTAAGACCACCAATTTGCTCTTCCCGCAGCTCTCTCATCTGATCGTCTTTCTTATCAAGTTCAGCAAGATGATAAATTTCGTTCTTTTTCAACTCTTCTGCCTGAGTCGTGGCAAGTCTTTCATTTAAAAGAGCATTATTATAATTATTTTGATCATTGTTTTTTTGGAGATTAGCTAATTGATTTTCGTGTTGATCTTTTAACTTTCTACGTGAAGATTCAACTTTAGAAGAAGAGCCCTCATTAATAAGTTTATTAGATCTTCTTTCAAGTTGAATTCTATTTTGAGCAAAGGACTTCTCAAGGTCTCTTTTTTCTTCTTTATTAACGCGATTTTGTTTCTGTAGCTCAGTAGTGTTCTTATCTTGAATTCGACTTGTTAGCTTTTCAAACGTTCTTCGCTGTTCTTCGTTTTCCATATTTTTAGTTTTACGAAGATTGGCATTGGCATTTTCAAAGTTATTTCTTTGAGTGTTTTCTTTTTGTTTTGAATTCTCTCTTAAGCGCTCCATATCGAGCTGATGCTTACTATTGATTTTATTTCTTGTGATATTAGCATCTTGAACGAGAGATTTCTTTTCATTATTAAAGTCAGAGATTAAGTCTTTCTTTTCATTTGTTTGTTGATCACGGAAAGCATTCATTTTTTCAACACTATTATCTTGAAGCTTTGCGACCTTTTGTTGAAAGTCTTTTTCTCTAGAAGTAAGGCCAGTTTCATAACGATCGACCATATTGTCTTTATACATGGCATGGAGCTTATCTTTTTCAGTAACTGCGGTATCAAATGATTTAGAAATAGAGCGAAGTTTTTGGTTATAGCCATTCATTTGGCTCTTACGGTCTTTTGAAAATTGCTCTCTCTCTCCTTTCAAATTATCCATGTAGCGCTCTGTTCTTTCGTTTAGAGCGGATTTGAGGTCTTTGTCATAGCGATTCAGGCGAGACTCAGCACGGTCTTCCATTTCAAGTTTTTGATTAACATAGTTTTCTTGTTGATTCTTCGTCTTTGTATCATGGTTTTTTTGAAGAGATTCAACCTGATCGTTATAGTTATCCTTGAGCTCTTGAGTGGCCTCGTTATAACGATTCTTCGTCTGTGCTAATCTTGTGCTGTAGTCGTTAATTTCCATATTAACCTGTATTCTGTCCCTACCGTCCTAGCAGAGACTTACTTCTATTATACACAGCGCTTGTTGACATGGGGAGCCATGGTAAAAGTTTCCAGACTCTCCTGAAGGAATAAAAAAAGAGGCAAACATTGCCCCTTCTCTACTTTAAGAAATGATTACTTTTTACTTTGCTAATTCAGCATCAATGATTTTAGCAAACCTCTCAACAGGTTGTGCACCATTGACCATTTTTCCGTTAACGAAGAACGTTGGTGTCGACTTTACGGAAGCCTTCTGGCCTTCTTCAATCTCAGACTCTACGGCCTTAGTGAACTTTCCAGAATTCAGACATTCTTCAAACTTCTTTTTATCAAGACCAATTGCAGTTGCCGTCTTAATAAGGTTTGCGTCATCAAGCTTATCTTGGGCCGCAAACATTTTATCGTGCATATCCCAAAACTTAGAAGCCTTTTGGTCATGAGCACATAGTCCAGCCTCTGCAGCTTTCTTAGCATGAGTATGAAATGGTAGCGGGAAGTTTTTAAAAGCAATCTTTACTTTCTTTCCATACTTCTTTTTTAGCTCATCCATAATCGTGGCACCACGAGCACAGAAGGGACACTGAAAGTCAGAGAATTCGATGATTGTTACCTTTGCATCAGCACCACCAACAAACGGAGCATCCCCTGCACTAACATCCATGACTGGCATATCAGGCTCTTTTAAGTAAACCTCGACAGGATTCTTAGCCGTTTTCTTAGCAAGCCAATTATCAACTGCCTTCGCTTTTTCTTCTTTAACAAGATAGTCACGAATACGCTCTTTAAGTTGAGCATTTACATTTTCTTTTGGAATTTTTCTCTCTTTTATAAAGGCTTCGATTTTCTTATCGCTAACCTTTACTGTTCCCGCGATTTGCTTTTCAAGGAAAGCATCATTGTCACCTTTGTAATCAGGGTCAGCTTCCATAAACTTCTTTAGAGTAAGTGCACGCAGACGATTCATTTTAATTTCGTAAACTTTCATCTCAGCTTCATAAAGGTCGTTCTCTACCCCTTCAGTTAGTTCAGCAAAGGTAATTTCTTTACCATTAACTTTTGCTGCAGCGGTATCATTGGGTGCAGGCTTAAAAATAAATTGAGGTTTAGAATCAACTTCTTTAGTACAGGCCACAAAAAATAAAAGGGCCAATGCAGGTACTACTCCAGCAAAGACAATGGCTTTTCTCATAATGAAAACTCCTATTAAGTGTTAAATCCCTGAAATGATAACCTAACCGACATTAGAATGCGATAGTTCAGCAAGAAATTGACGATAAACCGGCGAGCTTTCGAGCAGCTCTTGGTGAGTACCGGAGTTTGCGACTCGGCCTTTTTCGAGAACAATAATATTATTCGCCTCAATAATGGTCTCTAATCTATGCGCCACAATAAAAGTCAAAGAAGACTTTTGAATGAGCAGAACCATTTTTCTTAAACTCTCTTCCAAGTCACCATCAAGACCAGAGCTTATTTCATCAAAGAGCACTACCGGCTTTTTAAGATAACAAGATCTAATCGCGGCAAGAAGCTGCTTTTGACCCATGGAAAGATCTCTTTGATTGAGGACATCATCAGGTTTAATTCCCCAGGTTGAAATATAAGGAATTTGACTGACGACTTCCTTCCAAAAAGTATAAAAACTTTCAGGAATATCTCTGTTCATGCAAATATTGAAAGATACAGTATCACTAAAAATGTGACTGTCTTGAGAAACAATACCAACCTGCTCTCGGTAGCCAATGACATCATCAACTGTTTCCCCAGGAAAAGACATCGTGGTCCCAACTCCTTTCAGATGTATTCCACCTTTATTCGGATAAATATTTGCGGCCATCATATTAAGTAGGGTTGATTTACCACAACCACTTAATCCAACAATTCCAACCAACTCACCTGGGTTTGCCGTAAAGCTAATATTATCAAGAGAGAAGGCCGTCTCATCTCCTTGTTCTACTTTTCTTGGGTATTCAAAGTGCTCGATATTCACAAAGACTTCTTGGAGATCAATAGTCCCTTGTGGCTTGTAACCTTTGGAGCTAACCCCATCTTCTAGATCACCAAGAAACTCATCAATTCTCGTAAAGCCAGTGTAAGCCCTCTGAATGTTTGCTATTTTTGCAGCGACATCTTTTACTGGGCCAATGGATCTCTGGATAAGGTCAACAATAGCAAAGATGATCGCAGCTTCCGTTATATTTGAATAAGGAAAGAGAAAAACGATAAAGGCGAGCATAATAGGATAGAGGGACTCTGCGGTTGAGTAGTAACCAGCGTCCCAGATATTGGCCGTTAATTGTTTATTTAGAAAATCATCAAAGACAACCTCGCCTCTTTTGGAAGCATAGTTTTCATGACGAGTGTAATAGGTCTCTTTAATTCCCCCTACCATATTGGAGAGAAGGCGGCTCATATCTGCTCTGGACTTTCTTACGTCCATAAAGACTTCTCTCATATAACGAGAGCCCCAAATAAGCAGAATTGCTGCAACTACTTCTGCCACAGAAAGGAATATTCCCGTTACTTTATTGAGAAAAACAAAGCTCACAAGAGCGGAGACCACAAAGAAGACATCAATAAAGATGCCGAAGGTTCCAGATGTCATAAGTTCACGAAAGGATTCCGTATCATTCATGATTCGCGCAATCACTTCGCCCTGGGGGTAGCGTTCACTGCGGCTATCCTTTGCTGTTTTGACATCGTAAGTGTGAAGCCACTTTTCATAGCAAAGAGCACGGGTGTTGTTCATGAGAAGCTGAATATATTTATTAAGACCAAGCTGATAGACCACGCGGTTGAGATAGATACCAAAAAAGATTGCAGCTAACTGCCACATTGTGCCGTAGAAAAGCTCTTTGTCTTTATAGTTTGTGCTGAGGTCTGGAATCTTTTGAGGCGTAAGTGCACCCAAAAAAGAAGACACAAGTAAGCATAGGAAAACTATTCCTAAGAGATACCTTCCCTCTGAAAAGAAGAAGAAGTTAGACCATTTGGTTTTTGAAGTATTCATATGTCTCGAATTCATCAGTTAATAATTTACCGCTTACGCCTTCTTCTACCAGTCCTCTCTCTCTTTCTAGATAGTAAACATAATCACTAGCACGTACTGTGGTGACTCTGTGAGATGAAAGGATAATAGTTTTGCCAATGAGTGCCTTCCAATTTTTAAGTTCTGCTATAATTTGCTTTTCTAATATCAGATCAACAGAAGAGAAAGGGTCATCCCAAATAAGTACTTCTGCTTCAGCCATTAAACTTCTGACAAGAGCGAGCCTTTTAGATTGGCCGCCACTTAGCCTCTTACCCTTTTCACCAACCTCCATGTTAAGGAGAGCCTCTTTAGTCGAAGCGAGGTAATCGAGTCCAAAGAGAACAAGCAGTTCATAAGCTGTGTCCAATCGCTGTTCAGTTTGCTCCATACCAAGAAGAATATTATTGATGACGCTATCATTATAAAGATAAGGGTCTTGAGCGACGTAGGAGATATTTTCTTTTCTTAGTCTTAAAATATCAGCCATCTGGGTAATCAACGTACTTTTCCCACAGCCTGTTTTACCAATGAGAACTGTCCACTCTGCTCTGCGGATAGACAGATTCATGGGTTCATCCCAAAATTCGAGATGAATATTAAGCTCTCCCCCCCTCAAGTCTTCTTGTGGGTTATCTTTGAGAAGCTTATCCTCGCTCTTTGAAGAAGTATTTATGTCATTAACTAAGTCTTTTATTCTTTGCCATGAACCATAAGAGCGAGCAAAGACAACGCCAATCCAAGAGAGGAACATAATGGGCTCTAAGAAAAGATAGATAAAGCCACTAAAGAGAATAAGTGAGCTGGCGCCAAGATCTTTTGTGAAAATAATATGGCCACCCCAAAGGAGACTGAGCCCAATACCAAGCGCCAGGAGCGGAATAGAGGCCCCAACACCAATTCCAGCTTTATAAAAATACCAAAGTTCCTTCCACGAATATTCACGAAACCATTTAATGAAAGATTCTTCAGCATGATAATTTTTGATAGTCTTTTTGCCTGCATAGGTTTCGATAATCACGTTTTGCACTTCACCCTGAAGGTCTTGGACTTTCTTATAATAGACGCGGTTACGACTAACGATGATGGTAAAGAGCACAAAGGCAATAAAGAGAGGCAGTAATGCCTGAATCAGTGTGGGCTCAAAAGACATAATCTTTGGCACCAAAACCACCATGGCCACAATAATATTTCCCAACTGTAAAAGAGCAAAACCAATGAGTGCGCGCAGTTGCTCCATATCCATTTGCAGAACTTGAAAGAGCTGACCATCTGAATGGTGGCGATATCTTGTGGGGCTTACCGCTTCAAGCTTTGCTAAAAGTTCTACTCTTAAATTCTTTTGCAAAATACGAGCTGGGTAGAAAAAAAGAAGTCTGGAAGAAGTTCTAAAAACAATAATTCCGAGAGCAAGAGCAAAAAACTTCCAAGTAGCGATTCCCTCAGTACCTGTCTCTACGACATCCGCAAGTTCCTTCGCAAGAAAAGGCAGATGAGACTGAATCCAATGAGTACCATAAAGCGCAACAATAGCTCCAGCGTAGTAGTACCAGAACTCACGAAATTGATAAAGTAAGAGTCCGCCCAGTGAGCGTTCGAGATGTTTTTGCATTGGAGGTGTAATCTAAATCAAAGACACCGCTGTGTCATGAGGAATGTCAGGAAGTCTAGGATAGAGCTAACTAAAGAATTGACGAAAAAGTCTCCTTTAACTTAATATAGCCCCTATCGCTTATGAGATTGCGGCCATAGCTCAGTGGGAGAGCACCTGCCCGACACGCAGGGGGTCGCTGGTTCAATCCCAGCTGGCCGCACCATGCGACGCGTGCAAAGTGCAAAACACTTTGACGCTCGCTTTACCTTTGTGAGTTGCAGTAGCGTCAGTGCCTGCAACACACAGGCGGAGACCAGCTCCGGATAGACCTCCTAACCCAAAGCAGCCTCCCCCACAAGAAATCTCATAATTCCAATAACTTACCCCAATCAATCAAGTCCCCCACCAAAAACCCCGATAAGCCCTTATATGAGACTCACCTTTACAACAATCCTTTTGCTCCTGACCCTCCAGCTCACCAGCTGTACCACACGTCCCGAATTTGTCAGCGGCAAACAAGTCAAAAAGGAAAACCAGGAATTAACCCGCACTATCGCTAGCGAAAGCCCTGTCTCGAAAGGTTGTTTTGAATTGTTAAAAGAAATTATTCGAAAAAAGTGAGCTTTTAGAAGCTTACGCCTATTCCAACTTTGAGTTCTTTGTTGGCCACTTCATTACCAACACTCGTGTAACTTAAGAAAAGTCTGTCCACGATTTTTACCTTATTAAAATCAAAGAGATATCCTCCACCAAGAGAGACTGTTGAAAAAGCTCCTCCCGTTGTTGAAGTCCAGCTTTGAATGCCCAGCCCTCCGCTTAAAAATAAACCTCCGGCCCATGGGTGCCATTCAAGACCAGCACCGAGGTCATAAACGAGAAATGTCTCAGGGTCCTCGCCATCAACAATTTCCGATGAAATAAAATGACCACCAAGACGCCCGCGCAACCCCCACTTTGGTGAAAAATTCCAGCGTGGTGTCCATGCAATATCAGCAGTAGCAACACTGCTGGCATTGGCATCAGAAATTTTTGTCATAGCTCCCGCAAAGGATAGAATTTGAAACTTTCTATCTTCAGGAAGCTCTTCTTCAGGATCTAGTTTTTTAATGCGAATAATTTCTTCGTTGCCTGTATTACTCTTCATGCGCTCCATTCGGAAAGGAGCAACCTCTTCTTGGTTATTTGCCAATTGCTTACGGTCTTCATCGAGTGTGTTAGAGGAGAGTTCATCAACCTTTGCCAATCTATCGTTAGGAGAAAATGCTTTGGTTTCGATCGCCAACTCTTTTTCAAGTTGAGCAAATTCATCGTACTCTGTGACCTGCTCTTTTATTTTTTTGGTCCGCTTTCTGATTCTCTCTTGAAGATAACTCTTTTGCTCAGCAAGAAGTTTGGTCCTTCTCTTTTCCACTGCCTTAACGTGGCGGTACTTACTTGGGTTACGCAAAGGTTTTTTGGAAACTACCATCTGAAAAGACCTGCTAACACGAGGTAGTTTTCCAAGCTCTCCTCTTAGCCGCCTAGATTCCGTCACTCGTGAAAAAGACCTATTAATAAGGGAGCACTTATACTTAGCGACACATTTTGAATTCTTTGAATCGATGCCTTTGCATTGCCAAGATCCAACCTTTCTTGGCATATAAAAACCTCGGCAAAAATCAGTGCTTCTTGCGAGCTTTAGTTCCGCCCTCTTTTGAAAAATATTAGAATAGTTTTTATTCGCTGTTATCTTTACGGTGAAGGATTCATTACCCTTGCCTGCCCCGAAGGAGGATAGCGTAAGAAAGAGTAAAACAAATGAAATTGAAAAGTTCTTAAGCATAGTTTTTAAGTCCTTGTAATTCCATCATACAATAGGATTGCCACCATGCGTGGAGAGAGGTTCAATTTGCCTAGGTATCTCTGCTTTCTCTTACCTGACTTTTTCCATTGTGTTTGCTATTGTTGCCCGTCGATCACAATGAAATTTAAGGAAATATATAATGCAAAGCTTCAAATCAATTGAGATTACTGATGATGCCGTGAAGAGTCTGCAAAACTTTACGCTCCCTAAAGAACTCGCCTTTGGGAAAATCATGCTCCCAGTAATGATTGAAGCCAATTATCAAGACGGTAAATGGAGCCCATTTCGAATGGTTCCCTACCAGAAGCTAGAACTCGACCCAACGGCAAAAGTTCTCCACTACGCTCAGGAAATCTTTGAAGGCCTGAAAGCCTATAACCTCAAAGGACAAGGCCCCTTTCTCTTTAGACCAGAAGAAAATATGGAGCGCTTTAATTTTTCTGCCCGCCGGATGGCCATGGCAGAAGTTCCCGAGCAAGAGTTCCTCGATGCTGTCGATGCGATCACTTCTTACGGCGCTCCTTTTATTCCCAGCCGCAGTGGAGATAGTCTCTATATAAGACCCTTTATGTTTGCCAACGAAAATAGCCTAGGGATAAAGCCTGCAGAGAACTTTAAATTCCTAATTGTTGCTTCTCCCTCTGAAGCCTATTTCAAATCTGGTAGTGTCAGAGTCTTAGTTGAAAATGATGCTGTGAGGGCCTGCCCAGGTGGTGTGGGTAATGCTAAAACAGGTGGCAACTATGCGGCCAGCCTACTCTCCATGATTCAGGCCAAGCAAAAAGGCTACGATCAGGTTCTTTGGCTAGATGCTGTTCATAAGAAATATATCGAAGAAATGAGCGGCATGAATTTCTTTGCCGTTTATGACAGAAAAATAGTGACTCCCCCTATTACTTCTACCATCCTTAATGGCATTACAAGAAAGTCTCTTATAAAGCTTGCAAAACACATGGGCTTTGAAATTGAAGAAAGACCAATTCTTGTGGATGAACTTCTTGCTGATATCAAAAGTGAAAAATGCACGGAATGCTTCTCTTGTGGAACGGCCGTTATTATTACTCCGATTGATCTGCTCGGAATTGATAGTGGTGAAAAGTTTCCTATCAAATTCTCTCAAGGCCCGGTGGCCAATGAGCTTCGTCTTGCCCTTTTAAATATTCAAGAAGGAAGTGGCGATGACCCATTTGGCTGGAGAAAATCTGTGGAGCGAGCTAAGTACTAGAAATTGGTCACATTTTCCCCCTTTAAGTCTCTCCCCTAGCCCCTTAATCTATAGAGGTTTTAATCTGGAGGACAATTATGAAGCTGACCAAAGTCGCATTACTTTCCCTTATATTTTCATCCCCTATTTACGCTAACTGGAGTGATTATACTTTCTTAGGAACACTCAATAATGTTGTCTTTTCTTATCGTACTTATGAGCCAGCTGCCTCTGGTGACGGAAGCCAAGTTCAATTTAGAGTCACAAACCTAAACTCTACGAACTCACGCATCCGTATCGATGATAAGGCCTTTCATTGCTTTGATGGGAGTATTGAAAATCCGAGTAGAACAACTGATAGAGTTAAAGCCGGAGAGACAACGATCTTCGATCCTATTGTCGGTGTTTGCAAAAACTCTGGTGGCTTAAATTATATCAATGTCACAATTGATGCACTTGTAAGAAGATAAACAAAAGCTGAAATTAAGAATAAAAAAAGCCCCTGATAAAGGGGCTTTTTTGTTTAGGCGTTTTTACTTTTTCTAGTGAGCTCCGCTACCAAGACTTCCAAAAACCTGAAGACAGATCATGGCAATAATTGTTGGTCCTATTGCACCAGCAAGAAGACCTAGCGGACTAATTCCTTTTTCTCCAAAAGTTCCCTTTAAGATACCAAAACCAGCAGGGTTAGGAGCGTTGGCAATAACCGTAAGACCACCACCAGCAACAGCACCTGCAACAAGGTTGTACTTTGCAGAATCACTTAAATCGACAAGTGTACCTAGGTAGGTCAAAGCAGCATTATCAGTAATAGCAGTTAGACCTGTGGCCCCGAAAAAGAGCGGAAGATCAGGCATTTTACTAAGGATGGGCTGTAGCCACCAACCTTGCACACCACCAAGAGTCACGAGTCCACCAAGAAAGAATCCAACAAGAAGAGATTCTTTCAGTTTGATTTGATCTTGGTACTCTCCGGTCACAGTGGTGAACCCTAGGAAGAAGAGAAAAAGTCCGAGGAAGAAAACCATATGGTGAGCGGTGTAAACACAGATAGCGAGGAAGATAATATGAATAAGAGTCATCCACCAAGTTGGAGTCATATAGTTGTCATGCTTAGCTTTGATTTCAAGCTTTCCTGCAAGCTCTTTTTTAAACAAAAAAGCCACGATGATGGTTGAAATAATAATCGCGATAACAGACTTATAACCAAAGTTAGTCAGCATATGCATAAGACCCCAATGCCACTTTGCGGCCACCATAAGGACTGGAGGGGCTGCGAAGTGAGATAAGGTTCCACCAATTGATACATTCACAAAGAGAAGACCAAGAGTCGCATATTTAAACTTAGTGCTCATCTCTCCAGAGTAAAAGTAATCAAGAAGAATAAGTGCTGTCACAGTCATTGCCGCAGGCTCAGTGATAAATGATCCTAGAATGGGACCTATAATCAGGGCCGCAATGTAGAAAGCCATCTTACCAGGAAGGGGGATAAGTTTTGCTGCTAATGTGATTATTTTCTCAGCAAGAAGAATAATCGGCCTAGTACCGGCCATGCACATAATGACAAAGACAAAAGCAGGCTCAGTAAAATTAAGACCCTCTAAATATTGAAGCGCCCCACCTATAACAACATGGTTATCATCGTAGACAGCAAATCCTTCTACGATGGAACGAAAAGCTATAAAGATAGCTGCCCACATACCAAAAACGGCTTCCACTTCACCTAAGAAGTGAAAGAGGTTTTCTCCCATAGACCCTTCCGGATATTTGTGAGCAATGTGTTGAAACTTTGAGACTAAAAAGGTGTGGGTTATGGCCAAGGCAAATAAGATGGTGCCCACCAATTGAACTGTTGAAGGATTCATATCTCCTCTCTCCTTAAGGAAAACACAATATATAAAGATAACTACCTAAAATATTAACAAGAACATGGATTTGACACAAAGAAATAAAATAAAAAAGCCCGAGTTTTCTCGGGCCTTACTACTTCACTTAAATTTTGGATTTTGACTTAGCCATCATTGCCAATTGAGCCGACTGGACAAGCTTCAAGCTGCTCCATGCAAAGCTCTACATCCTCATCACTTTCTGGCTGCTTAATGACATAGGCATTTCCGTCCTCGTCTTCTGCATAAAAGTCTGGAGCTCCTGTATAACAGACGTTGCAGGCGATACAGCCCTCTCCATTGTCATCATCTGGGTCAGTGCAATAGAACTTTCCTGGAATATTCTTTGGGTGTTTCATACTAGGATTGGCCATCTGAGGTCTCCTTTTATTTAGCTTAATCGTTTGATTTTCGTTTAAGGGCAATATACCCGTAAAGAGCGAAGGGTCCAAGCATTTTTCTCCACTTTTGCGCTCTACGACAATGACGCCTATGCATTGCCTAAACTAATCGCCTTTGAGATTATGAGCGACCAAAGTTTGAATTCATGAAATTGGAGTATAAAGATGGCCGAATCCTTGGACCCAAATATTTTAGCCAGAGCGAAGGCTTGGGCCGCAAACCCCGCATTCAACGATGCATCCCGTGCGGAAATTCAAAAACTTATTGATAGTGAAGACAATAAAGAAATTAAAGAGCGCTTCTATAAAGACCTAGAGTTCGGAACTGGAGGCATGCGTGCCATTCTTGGTCAGGGAACAAATCGTCTCAATAAATATAATATTTGGAAGGCAACCCATGCTCTCTCTTTGGCCGTGCTTGAAAAAAAACCAAGTGGTGCGAAGGTCGCCATTAGTTATGACTCTCGCCGTTTTTCATTTGAGTTTGCCAAAGAAGCGGCCACTGTTTTTGCAGCGAACGGAATTAAAGCGCTTCTTTATAAACAACTTAACCCTGTTGCTCTTTGCTCATTTGCGATTCGCCACCATGGCTGCCAAGCCGGCGTCATGGTCACGGCAAGCCACAACCCTCCTGAGTATAATGGTTATAAAGTTTTTTGGGCCGACGGTGCTCAAGTAACACCACCCCAAGATGGGATCATCATCAATAACTTCAACTCCATTACAGACTATTCAAAAATTCCAACCTGCGACTTTGATCAAGCAATGAAAGAGGGAAAGATTCAATGGCTTGGGGAAGAAACAGAGGGCCTCTATTACGAAGCAATTAAAGGAAAGTCTCTCAGACTAAAAGAGACGACTGCCCACGGGCAAGAAGTTAAGATTGCCTACACTGCTCTTCATGGCACTGGCTGGCACACTTGCTCAAGAGCTCTAAATGACCTAGGCCTGACAAATATTGTGACAGTCGCAGAACAAAAAGAACCGGATGGTTCTTTTCCCACAGTAAGTTCACCAAATCCAGAGAACCCAGAAGCTCTGGCCATGGTTGTTGAACTTATGAAAAAGGAAAGTGCTGATATTGCACTCGGTACAGATCCAGATACAGATCGTGTTGGCGTGGCACTTTATGAAGATAGTAAAGTTCACTATCTCAATGGCAATCAAATCGGCATTTTGATGCTTCACTATATTCTCTCTACTCATAAAGAGATGGGCTCAATGCCAAAGAATCCTTACTTTGTGAAAACCATTGTCACCACAGACCTGCAAAATAAAATTGCTGAGAGCTACGGTGTTCAGGGCGAAGACACACTTACTGGCTTTAAGTGGATATGTGGCCTGATGAATGATATCGAAACAAATTCCCCAGAGAGGAGCTTTGTCTTTGCCACGGAAGAGAGCTTTGGCTACCTCAACCATGAATATGTTCGCGATAAAGACGGAGTTTCTTCCATTGCTCTAATGGGTGAGATAACCCTCTATTACAAGAGAAAGGGTTTAAACCTTTTACAGGCGCTTGATAATATTTACGAAGAATACGGCTTCTCTCATGAAAGTTTAGTAAGCATTAACTATTATGGAATTGAAGGGGCTGAAAAAATCAAACGAATCATGGAGAAGTTTAGAGAGTGGGATACTACTCCAATCTGTGGCCAAGAAATTGCGATTCTCTCAGACTATAAAAGCTTAAAGACAAGAGATGACATTGAAGGCGTAACCAAACCCTTACCCTTTGCTCATGCATCTAATGTCCTCGGTTTTAAGTTTAAAAATGGAAATAAATTATTCTTAAGACCATCAGGTACAGAGCCTAAAATTAAGTTTTATATAATGATCACTGAAAATGAAGGAAGTCTTTCAGAGAAGAAAGAAAAGGCGAAAGCCTTAAGTGAAAAGATAGTTACTTTTGTTAAAGAAAAGTCTGAGGAAGCATGAGTAAGAGTAAAGAGTTAGCAGTAGTACTTGTTAGTGGTGGGATGGATTCTCTCGTTACTGCGGCCATGGCCAATCAAGCACATGAAAATATGGCTTTTCTTCACCTCAATTATGGACAAAGAACGGAGAAAAAAGAGCACGAGTGCTTTTCAGAAATTGCAGACTTTTATAAAGTTCCCGTTGGCATGAGAAAAGTCATTGATGTGACCTTCCTCAAACAAATTGGTGGCAGTAGTCTTACCGATGACCTTATTCAAGTCAAAAAGTACCAAGGTGATACTGAAGAGATCCCTGACTCCTATGTGCCTTTTAGAAATACTCATATTGTTGCCATGGCGGTTAGCTGGTCTGAAGTTATTGGCGCAAAGAAAATTTATATTGGAGCCGTGGAAGAAGATAGCTCAGGCTATCCCGACTGTCGCCCCAGCTATTATAAGGCCCTGAATAATCTCATCAAAGAAGGTACCAAAGATGGCGACATAGAAGTCATCACCCCTGTTATCGCCATGAAAAAAGATGAGATAGTTAAAAAAGCCGTAGAGCTAAAGGCCCCCATTGCCTCTAGCTGGTCTTGCTATGAGAAAGAAGATAAGGCCTGTGGAGTCTGTGATTCATGCGCTCTTCGTTTAAGAGGCTTTGAGAAAGCCGGACTTGTTGATCCCATCGATTATCACTCTCGTAAAAGTTATTTGTAAAAAATGAACTTACCTGAAGATAACTTAAAAATAAAAATTGGCATCGTTATGCCTATTCTTAATGAAGCTGAAAGCTTAAATGAGATGATCCATCTTACCGAAAAATTTAATAAAGATAATCAAGGCAAGCTTGCCTATATTTACCCTGTGATAGATCTCCTCACTTCAGTCGAAGTAAGAAGTATTATTAAAAAATCTCACTTTCCTTTTATAAGACCTGTAGAGGTTAAAGAGGCCAATGGTCCAGTCTTTCTCTATACCAGTGGCTATGAAGAAGCCATTGGTGATGGAAATGAATTTATTTCGGAGATTGATGCAGGAGGCTCTCACCCTTATTTCATCCTTTTTGAAAAACTTAAATCACTTAAGGCTGGTGAGTGCGGTTACTTTTCAACTCGTTTTAAAGAAGGCGGAGGCTTTATAGGCGTAAGCCTTTTAAGAAGAAGTATTTCTAAGCTTGCAACAATCTTTGGAAACCTTATCTATCAAACCCCCTATAGTGACCTTTCAGGTGGAATGAAAATCACTCGGTCAGCCCTGGCGAAGAGGGCCATCAATCAAACCTTCCCTAAAGGTGGTGGTTGGCAAGTTCTCTACAAAATTTCCTTAAAAAATGAGAACATAAAAGAATTTCCCATTATTTATCGATCAAGCACCAGCTCCTTTAAACTCAAATGGACTATAAACGCTATGATCGCTTTATTGACCTATAAAAAACCCAAAGATTGAGAAGTGTTTAAAGCAGTGAACAATATATTCTATATTGGAATAACATTATTTACTTTTTCCTGTTCCTGGAAAAAAACTACTGTTAAACTCCCCCCCCAATTAATAGAACAGTTGAATAACAATCCCGAAAGTGCCATTCGTTGCCCTGACGACTACCTTCTGAACTGCCTTTATTATTCCCTAGACAAAATTATTGAAACAAGAACTCTTTTTGAGGTTTATCGATTTAAAGATAACCTTTCACCTAAATTTATAAGAAATCATTGGTCTGATATTAAAAGCTATTTTAACAAACATCCAAAAGCCCCTTCTAAAAGATCAGACATCAAGATCTGGAGAAGGTTAAGGTCAATCCAGTGGAAAAGTTAGGGTTCCTCTAGTTTACTCCGACAGATCGTTATTGCATGCTCGGTGGAGGCCAACAGTTCTAAATCCCCTTTCACCATCCTCGCCTCATACGCTTCCATAAAGAGATCCATGGCATCTCGATAAAACTTTTGATCAAATTTCAGCTTAGCGTAATGTTGAAAGATAAAGTCACTATATTTTACCGCGCCTTTATTGCCTTTTCGGACTAACCCAAGTGCTATACTGAAAATCTCTTCAGCCTTGGAGAAGCGCTTTTGATAATGAAAAATGATTGCCATTCGCAGTTTCATTGCAAAAATCTGCTCTTTCTTTCCCAGATCTTCAAGAATACTGATGGCACCTAGAATACTTTTTTCAGCTAAATCAAAATCTCCCATGATTCGAGCAAAACCACTTATATGATTCAGCAATATACTTGCCTTTGCGGCCTCCTCAGCATTTGTCTCTTCAAGTCTTTCTTGAAGCCAGCCAAGACCCTTTCGCATTTGCTCTGAGTCTTCAGGAACCTCACGAAGGTCATCCCCATAATCAAACTTCATATTAAAAGGTATATCTTCAAGTTTCACTTTTAAATTCCTTGCTTACAACAGTAGTTTTTAAATTCCCCAACGCCATAAATAGTTGAGCCACGGTGAGTAAAAAGGGGAAAATAGATGTCTTTATATTGCTCAAATTTCTTTAATCCCTCTATTGAATAGTATTTCCTTTCTAAACTTCCAACAACAATAAAGTTTATATTCTTTTTCATGACAAACTCATAAACTTTAAGTGGATCTATACTATTGAAAATAAAGTCTATATCTCTTTTTCTCTTATTGATCTCCTTCCAAGAGCGACCACGAACATAGACATGACCATCCCAGCCCAGATATGTTGGCACTCCCGTGTAGGTGGAAATCCTAGCTGCTGAATGATTAAAGGAGCGAGAGTATCTCTCAACTATCGTCGGAGTTCCCTCTACATTGTCTTTGATCCAGTTGATGAGAGCGTAGTCTGATGGGTTGGAAATATTTAGGTATGAACTTCCTTTGAGATGATTTTCAGAAAGCCCAAAAGGCCGACTTTTAATGAGAGCTTTAATATTGAAGAAACTTCCCATAAGGACTGAGTTTATAATTATAATGGAAAGTATGGCAAAAAGAGTAAAGGGTCCCCTTCTTAAATAATACTTAAAATAGCGTAAACTAATGACAGCGAGTATTCCCCACCAAAGGTAAGTATTGGTAAAAGTTTTAAAGATAGTATTCACTCGATCCATGAAGACAAAGTTTTCCCCCAAAATTGTTATGAAAAGAATCACACTAAAGAGCCTAAAACCAATTGATTCAAAAATCACTTTCCAACGGATCGCCTTTCGATGAAATACTGTGATGGGTAGGATCATAAGAAGGCAAATAACCCACCAGTGACCCTGATGAAAAAAGAAGCTTGATAGCTCATTAAACTCTCCTCTCCATAAGCCAAAGATTCTTATCTTTTGACTGTGCAGAGTTAAGAGCATGGGAATAAATAGTATAACCCCAAAGAGATGGGCCAAGGCAAAGAAAAAGGTATGCTTTAAACTTCTTCGAAAAGATAAGCTTACAAGAAAGAATAGTGAGCAAAAGACCGTGTAAATAAGAAAGTCCCAGCCATTAATCCCAATCAGTGAGCCGAAGATGAGGGCATAAGAAATAAAAAAACCAAGGTTTTCTTTCCAACTGAATTGGTGCCATACCTTTTGAATTCCATACAGAAGAACGAGGATTAAAGTCGTGATAAATGGTAGGGACATCACATGGGGATGAAGATCAGCAAAGAGAAATGACCAGCTGGGGTATTCGGCAAAAGCGTTGTCTTTAAAAAGACGAGTGCTCGACCAAAAATAGAACATATCAAATGAAGCATCGCCAAATACGATCGAGAAAAAAGCCTTAATATTACTTGCTAGTAAAATGAGAAAGGTTCCTAAAAATGCTAACCAACCCCTCTTTACAAGGTACAGAAAAAGAGAATAAAGGGCGCCACCCATAAGAGAAGGAATGGTGGCCATTGAAAGGGCATAGCCCAACTCCCCATCAACTCCTGTCATTTTAGCGAAACCACTAAAAATATAGTAACCCCAATAATAGTAATGCATCGTCTCCCCTGCAAACCATGGGTCCCTCATTGGTAGGGTTTCGTTTCTCATACTAAAGTTAAAGAGGTTGAGATCCATTGGCTTCTCTCCCCAATGAAGCTCTGGGTGGAGACTGAGAATAACTAAGAAAAGGAAGAAAATGATAAATCCAATGCCCTCAACTTTAACGATATGCGAAGAGTTCTTCTCCATGAGTTGGTAGAGGTCATTCTCTTTTTTCGATACAAAGTGAGTAAGAAAGAGAATAAATATTAAACAAAGGGTCAAAGAGCTGCTCGAAAAAGCCATAATTCCTAAACTCGTGCCAACCCAATTTAAGTAAAAAATAATAAGTAGCCCCAGGATCTTAGCTATTCCATAACCCCTATCAGCGAGTCTCGGGTAAAAAGAGCTGGTCACGGGGAAAACAAGAACTCCAATAAAGCATTGAAAGTAATACCAAAAGATAGAGCCCATTAAATCATGAGCACTAAGGTTGAAGAAAATTAAGTTACACAGAACGAGAAAAACCCAGGGAATATTTGCAAGGAGCAAAGCCCTTACAAACATTAGAAGTCCACCTTTCCAATATTAGTAAGAAGTTCCTCGAAACCACCAAGCTGATTTTTCTTTAGAGTCTCTTCTAATTCCTTTTTCATTTCCACTAAGACTGCAGGGCCTTTGTATATAAAGGAAGTATAAATCTGACAAACCTTGCCACCATTTTTCCAAAAATCGATGAGATCATTATACTCGCTTATACCGCCGACCCCTATAAGGTCGAGAGTGTTTTCATTTTTCATAATTTCAAGCAAACGGTTGCGACAACTCCGAGACTTCTCTAAGGCGAGCTTTCCGGAAACGCCTCCCACACCAATATCCTCATTGACTGTAGTGTTGGTGGCTATGATACCTGAAAGCTTATAATCAACAGCTAATTTTACAATTGCTGGTAAGTCATCATGAGAGAGGTCTGGGCTTACCTTTAAATACAGGGGAACTTGAACCTTTTCCCTCTCTTCTTTAAGGGAGTCAAAGATAACTTTTAGGGAGTCTATATTTTGAAGATCTCTTAAGCCTGGCGTATTGGGAGAACTAACATTAACAACCAAGTAATTAGCTTGAGGAGCAAAAGCTGAATAAAGAAATTGGTAATCCTCGTGAGCCTTATCAGCAGGAGTGGCCTTATTTTTACCTAAATTCACTCCTAAAACTTTTCCATGGCGATCACTGGAGAGAATATTTTTTAAAACTTTATCCGCGCCATCATTATTAAAGCCCATTCGGTTGAGAAGACTCTCATCTTCTACCAAACGAAACATTCGAGGCTTAGGATTACCCTCTTGAGGCCGCGGAGTCACAGTACCAACCTCAACGGCACCAAACGGTATCTGAGAAAAGAAACTGATGGCCTCAGCATTCTTATCTAATCCAGCCGCGAGGCCTATAGGAAAACTCCAGTTATTACCATCATTAAGAGTAACAGAGAGATCAAATTCATTATCCAATTGCTTATCGTTAACTCCAAGAAACGTAGAAATACTTCCGGGGAATTTTGATAAGAGTGTCATACTTTGATTATGAGCACTTTCTGGATCTATTTGAAAGGCCACAGATTTGAAAAGGTTGTAAATACTCAAGAAATGCCTCGTCTTTTAGTAAAGCTGTACAAAGTCACCTTCGATTACAGAGCCACCCGAGTGGAGAATCGCAATCGCCCCATCAGGACCAAAGTAGTCGATAATCTCCACAGTTCCTTTAACTTCACCATTCGAGACACCTATTAAAGCTCCTGTTTCAGGGTCAAAGATCTCTTGCCCCTCAGTCACAACTTTTAAAATATCACTTATTTGAATTCCAGAACGTCTTCCAGCATTGATGTAAATTTTATTACCAAGAATCCTTGCAACTCTTCCGACCCAATCAAGTTTTGTTGAAATTTCTAATACTCGAGGAATACTCTTACGAACTGCAACTCTTACTGCATACCTCATAAGCTCTCTTCGATATGTTAGTTTGGACTCCCTATCACCTGTAAAGAAGCGAAAGGTAGAATCGTCTGCATACCCACGAATCTCATCTGTATAAATTTCCTTATTGGAGTTCACATCAAAGAGACGAATTTCTACTTTTGACTCTGTATAAGATTTGGTTTCTCTTACAACTCCAATTTCATCTGTTTTCTCACGAATCCGTGCGTCCTTTACTCTACCGAAAATAACAAAATTTAAACCCGCGACTTTTGCTTTTCTCGCCAGTTGTACTAGCTTTACACCACCTCCGGCATAGATCTCTTTTGAAGAGCCAAAGAGCTTGTTTGCCATAGGGTCGATAATAAACTCCCCTGTTCTTGAAAGCTCTCTCCTTAACTCTTCTGTTGCTGTAATACCTAAATCTTGACCACCATAAGGAGATTCATTGAAGAATGTTAAAAGTGCGACCTTCTTCTTCACCCCATTGAAGTGCTCACGAGGAGCCTTTCTTGGCATTTTACCGGGACCTTTTCTATCGACCACAGGAAGAGAGCAAGCCATCGTAAAGAAGGCCGTAAGGACAAGAAAATTAATTTTTAAATGACTTAGCAATCTCACGGATCAACTCCTGTAGCTAGGAAGCCGATTTCTTGGTCTTTACCTTGTTCCCAACCTCTTGCGAGTCAGGGCTTGTAGGCTTTTCCTCAATATGGTCCTCACTCTTGGGACCCTTTCCAACTTTTATCAAGCTTAATTGAAAAACTTGATCTGGCTGAGAAAACTTCAAAACCTTATCGGCGCCTATGCTTGTGTTCTCCAAGCTTCGCAGAATATTGGTCATCTCCTCATCTGCTCCAGCGTATTCTAATAAGATTTTAGCATTTTTTGGGCCAAAGCTTTTGATCATAGGACTAAATTGCTTAGTAATCCCCCTATTACCGAGTATTTTTATCAAGCTCGTGATGTCACCCAAGTTTTCATAGTCCACAATCTCAAGAACAACTTTCTTTAAATCAGTTTTTGCATTAAGAATAACTTTTTCAATTTTCTTTAAATCTTCCTTAGGCATCTGATAAATATTATTGGCCAATGCTGTACTAAGGGCTTTCGGGTCCTCGAAGCTAACCAGAAGGTCTCCCCCATCAAAATCTGAGTGTAAGAGTATACTTTGTTGACTAAGATCAAGTACAAGAAGGTCGCCAATTGTTGAAAACTTCCTCTTCTTCGTTTCCGCATTTTCCCTTACTTTTTTAATATTGAAAGAGAGTTTAAGCCAAAGAGATGAAGCAAAGTCACTCTTCTCTGGTAAAGAGCCTGGTGAGCTTTCACCATTTCCGCCCATCGCAACTCTAGCCCCCTCACTAAGACGTGAGAACTCTCTTAGCTCCTGCTCGAGAACTTCATCAGTAAAAATAACTCTATCGATTTTACCTTTTAGGTTTTCAAGAAGTTTCTCTCTCCAATGATTTAAAATAACATCCGTGAAATCACTTTTGATCTCAACCCCAGTTTCTAACCAAGATGTATCAATAAGATTAAAGTTGGCGGTGAGGTATAGAGTAGAGAAATGTCTCTCTGGGTTTGTCGAAGTGAACTGCAGGTAAATACGATGCAATTCTTTTCTACTTACCTTTGCCTTTAAGCGCAGATAGCGGCTATTTGGCACTTGAGAAGAACGAGTCATCTTCTTAACAGAATATTGAGGTATGGCACGGTTTAACCTTCCATATCGACTTTTTAGACCTAATCTCTTTAACCTCAAAGCCTTTTGAAAGTCTCTCTTTTGCGCATTATTCGCTTCGCCTGTATCGATTCCATATTTTTTCTCGATAGATTCCTTTATTGGCGTAAAGTACTCCTGAAACTTTTCTTCATAGTTACGCCAAAATTTATCGCTATCAAGACCCATCTCTTTCATTTCCTTAGTGAAAACATCCCTAAAAGCTGATGACAGTAGCTGCTTTTTGATGAAGCTTAAAGTATCGTCATCTCTAGAATAGAAACGACCATCACCTTCAACTTCTAAACCAAAAGTAAGGTTTGAAAATAAGAGTAATGTAAGAGTAAAAATTAATGTGAATCCTTTCACGAGCCTTCCTTGATTTAAAATTCTTGCCTATTGTACGACGTTTTCTCCATCCACTAAACTGCCATCCACTAAAAATCGTACGGAATTGAAATTTAATACTTCATTAATTTTGGCTGCCATTTGAGGGGTTGGATTCACCAAAAACTCATCTCCCAGCGACAAATTCGCCTCTCCGCCAAGACCTTTGAGGCAAACATGGGCAGGAACTGAGCCTCTATAACTAAGAAGTACCTGTTTAAACTTCTCAATTTTTATAAGGGGAACATCCTCAATATTAAGGTTAATGAGAACTCCCGTTACTCTGTCTTCAGCTTGATCTTTTAACTTTTTGACCTTAGTGGGAAAAAACTTTCTTGGATCTTCAGTCAGATTAACATGCCCTTCCATTATTAAGGCGTCATCAGTACTCAGCAATTCTTCAAATTCTGCATAAACCTTAGGAAAGACAATACATTCAATTTTTCCAGATAAATCTTCAAGAGTCGCAAAGCACATGCGATCTCCCTTCTTGGTGATGATAGGCTTGCGGCCTGAGATCATACCCGCCAAGGTCATTTCTCTCTTGTCCTGGCCCAACATCTCATTGGCCTGTTTAATCTCCATTGATGATAACTGATTCATCACATCTCTAAAGCGGTCCAATGGATGGCCAGAAACATATATCCCCATGAGGGAATTCTCGTAACCAAGCTTCTCTCTATCATCATAATCAGCGACCTCTTGAATATCCAAACGGGCCTTTGTTGTCTGCTCATCGACCACCTCAGAATCAAAGAGACTGGTTTGGCCCAGAAGCTTTTCTTCTTGAATCTTGGCAGCATAAGCAACAATAGTCTCGAGGTTATCAACGATTGTTCTTCGATTCATTTTTTCGAAGGAATCAAAAGCTCCAACCCTTATTAGAGACTCTAACATTCTTTTATTAATAAGCTTGAGATCTACTCTCTCGCAAAAGTTAATGAAACTTGTGAAAGGACCATTTTCTTCACGTTCCTTAACAAGAGACTTCACCGCATTTTCACCAACTGTTTTAACTGCCCCCATACCAAAACGAATATTTTTTCCAACAACGTTAAAGTGCCAAAGTGATTCGTTTACATCTGGTGGTAGTACTTCAATTTCATAGTTCTTAGCGTCATTAATATAAATCGTTACTTTATCGGTATTAGAAAGCTCTGTAGATAAGAGAGCTGCGAAGAAACAAGCCGGATAATATTTTTTTAAGAAAGCTGTTTGATAAGCGATGACAGCATAAGCAACAGCATGAGACTTATTGAAACCATATTCAGCGAAGTTGGCCATAAGCTGATAAAGATCAGATGCCTTCTTCTCATCATAGCCTCTCTCACGTGCACCTTTTAAGAAGATCTCCCTATGTTCTTCAATAAGCTTAATCTTCTTTTTACCCATGGCCTTTCTTAAAATATCTGCTTGGCCAAGTGAGTATCCAGCAAGAACCTGGGCAATCTTCATTACCTGCTCTTGGTAAACAATAACACCATAGGTGTCTTTAAGAATGGGCTCCAATTCAGCAAAGGGAAAAGTCATTTCCTTGCGACCATGCTTGATATCAATAAAGTCATCAACCATACCGGAGTTAAGTGGCCCTGGACGATAGAGCGCGTTTACCGCAGTGATATCTTCAATATTATCAGGCCCAAGCTTCTTACAAAGTTCAATCATGCCGGAAGACTCTAGCTGAAAAACTCCAATTGTTTCACCACGAGATACGAAGTCATAAACATTCTTATCTTCAATATCAATACTTTCGATATCAAATTCTGGGTCATGATCGCGACGAATAAAATTAACTGCCTGATCTACAACGGTCAGTGTTTTAAGGCCTAAGAAGTCAAACTTAACAAGACCAATGAGTTCACCAAAGTCTTTATCAAACTGGATAACTTTCTCACCCTTTGCACCTTTGAAAAGTGGGCAATATTCAACGAGCGGCTCGTTGGTAATGACAACACCAGCAGCATGAATACCAGCGTGCCGATAAAGACCTTCCAGACGGCTCGAGATACTAAAAATATGCTTAATTTTAGGGTCAGTATCAATAAGCTCTGTGAGCTTTGGTTCCATCTCAAGAGCTTTTTCCAAAGTGATGCCAATTTCATCTGGAATGAGTTTAGAAATCATATTCGCTTCGGCAAAACTCAAACCAAAAACTCTGGATACATCCTTAACAACAGCTTTTGCCTGTAGCTTACCAAAGGTGATGATTTGACCAACTTTATCTTCACCATATTTCTGAGTTACATATTCAATAACCTTCGGCCTGCCATACTGACAAAAATCAACATCGAAGTCAGGCATAGAGATACGCTCAGGGTTGATAAAACGCTCAAATAGGAGATCAAACGGAAGGGGATCAATATTCGTAATGTCCATGCTGTAAGCAACAATTGAGCCTGCTCCCGAGCCTCGACCAGGACCAACCGGAATACCATTATCCTTTGACCATTTTATAAAATCAGAAACAATGAGGAAGTAACCACAAAAGCCCATGTCTTTGATCATATTAACTTCATAATCAAGTCTTTCATAATACTTCGGCTTTAATTCACTCTCCCAATTATCTTGTATGGCCAGCTTGGTAAAGTGCGGACCACGAAATCGGTTTTCAAGACCCTCTTTGGCCATTCTTTCAAAGTATTCTTCTGGGCTTTCGTCAGTCTCGATAGGGAAATCGGGCAGGTGATATATTTGATTTCCCTCTTCATCATTCCAATTAAGCTCAACATTACATTTATCTGCAATTTCTAAAGTAGCATCACAGGCTTGAGGAATATAACTAAAGGCCTCACGCATTTGCTCCGGAGATTTAAAATAAAACTCCTGAGAGGTCATACGCATACGGTTTTCATCTGCGTAAGTTTTCCCCGTTTGAACACAAAGGAGAACCTCTTGAGCTTGGGCATCGTCAGGTGTCATATAGTGGCAATCATTTGTGGCCACGATATTGACATTATTTTCTTTGGCGTATGCCACAACTTTCTCGTTAACAACTCTTTGTTCAGGAATTCCATTTTCTTGAATTTCTAGATAGAAGTCGTCACCAAATACTTCATGAAGTTTAGTAATGGCTTTTGTGGCTCGATCATCTTGCTCAGTGAAAAAATTGTAGCCAACCTCACCTTTCAAGCAAGCAGTCGTACAAATGATCCCTTCACTATATTGTTTTAGGAGTTCGATATCTGCTCGCGGCTTATAATAGAAGCCCTCTAGATAGGCTTGGCTCAGGAGCTTACAAAGATTTTTATATCCCGTATTATTTTTACAGAGAAGGATGAGGTGATGGATTTGACGACTTGATTCTTCAGCATCTTGAGAGCTTACTGACTTAGCTTTCTTTGCTGACTTTTTATCAAAACGACTCCCTGGGGTGAAGTAAATTTCTGAACCAAGAATGGGTTTAATCCCCGCTTCCTTACAACGTGTATAGAAATCAATGGCACCAAACATATTGCCATGATCAGTTTGAGCAATGGCAGGAACCCCCTGCTCTTTCGCTTCTGTAATAAGATCTTTTAAACGAATAGCACCATCAAGAAGAGAGTACTGGGTGTGAAGGTGAAGATGGACGAAACTATCAGGATGCGATTCTAAGAGTGAAGAGCTCTCTGAGCTTATCTCCGCTTGTTCCATGAAATGCCTCTTTGTTGTTTGTGGTGTGTCGTGTGTATCTCCTATTAAATCAAAAAGAGCGCTCTTTGTCGCTAATAACGCAAACCTGAATACAGATAGATTTATTTGTAAGTCACTGATTTTCTGATGATGATTGGCCAAAAAAAGGCCTAGGAAAAGCCTAGGCCTATTAAATTAAAAGATCGTTGCTTATTCTGATTTAGATTACTTTACAGTAGAAAGGAAACTGAACTCTTCTCTGACACTGATCCATTGCATTACTGCAAGCACGATCACGCGCCTCTTGATAACTTCTCGCTCGATCAGTCGCCGTGTAAGTTTCGAACACTCTATGAGCACGTGCGCGAGAGTTATGCTCTCCTACTGTGCAGCTTGCTGAAACTAATCTCGCTGGAGGTGGTGATGGACGAACTGAACTTGATGTTTGAACACATACTGCTCTTGATCCAACCGTTCCTCTTGCTCTTTTTGACTTTAAAGTCTTCTCACACTGGTCAAGGGCAATGCCACATCCTGCAGGTCCAGTAACTGAAAATACTTCAGGCTCAAAACCACGACGTGTTTCAATGCGATACTCACAGCGACGAGTTGGCGTAGATCTTGTGCTGAAATCTTCAGTACATCTGTAGTTCCAAGAATCCCAGCGGCTCATTCTTTCTCTTTCACAAGCATCTTCTGCGAATAGACAAGCTCTTCCACCAAACTCTGTAAAAGACTGAACAAAACGAAAACCGGTTCTGTAGGCTTTTTCTTCTTCAAGATTGTAGGTACAAGCAGCAGGTCTCATAACAGGTCTAACTTCTGGACGATTAAATCGCTCACCTGGTCTGGCATTTGCTGAAAATGCACAAACTAAAATAAATGCACTTAAAAAATATTTCATTTTCTACTCCTCTAAAAATTCTTCTTTTGGGTTATAGGCTACGCCCTTATACCCTTTCCAGAATCGGTTTCAAGAAGTCTTGTTGAATTTAGAAAAAACTACAGGGGCAGTGTCACTATGCCTTTAAAAAAGGGCTTCTTATCTGCACAACTGAACTCAAAGGAAGGTTATTACCTCCTTTTGGCCAGTGACTGCGCAGCTCTCTGACACTTTTGGACCTCTCTCCTGGATGCTGAACGGAGAGAAATAGTGTTTCCCCGTCGGGACTAAAAGAAAGCCCCGTGAGCTCTGCATCTGTCGGCGCTGAGGCCACTTGAAAGACCTTTCCCATTTGCGCTCCACTCATGGGAACATAGAAGAGACCATTATTTTTAAACTTTGAATAAGGAGGCCTATTCATAGCGCCTCCACTTATATCAGTCGCAAACCAGAAGTTACCATTTTTATCAAAAGCCAAATTATCAGGACATGAGAAGTCCTTGCCACCAACAAGAAAGTCCTCAGCCGTAAAAGTCATGGCGCCATGGTCTGCTTGAGTTTCAGAGAGTTTTAATATACTTCCGTGAAAGTTCCCTTTCTTTTTATTATTCGTTAAGCAAATGAAAACATCCCCTGTCTTCGGGTTGATTTCGATATCTTCTGGTCTATCAAGAGGTGTCGCTCCTAAGATTTTTGCCGCTTTTCTACAGTGAATGAGAACATCTGTTTGATCTTTAAACTCTTTTTGTAATGCTTTTTGCTTTTTTAAAGACAGAGACATCCACTTGCCATTTTTAATATCAGCAACAAAGAGTTCTCCTTTATCTAGTGAGTCTTTTTCATCCGAAATAAACTTATAAAGGAATTCATTATTAGCATCATCACCTGAATAGACTGCTACACGGCCATCTTTAGTTCTCACACAAGTTGCACACTCATGGGAGAATCGTCCAATTCCCGTAAGCTTTTTTGCTTCTCCAGTAAGAGGATTGACTTCTACAACCCAACCATAGTGCTCAGGAGGATTGTTGTAGAATTTCTCCCAACCTAAGCGGCTTTTACTGACTTTTCGGCTGCCTTCCTTCCTTTCCCCATAGAACATGTTGTAGTTCTCTTCGCAAGTAAGAACAGTATTCCAAGGAGTAACTCCACCTGCACAATTTGCAAAAGTTCCTTCAGCTATACTTGCCCCTTCAATTGGTCTTTCACTAATCAAAGGTATTTTCGTCTCTCCGCTTACTCTTCTGTTATAAGGGGAATTCAATTTCAAATTCCAAGTTTTTCCCTTCTTTACGAGGTGGAGAAGGCTACCACCACAGCTTTTTCTTTCAGCATCAATCATTTCTTGAGTTCTCTCCATTCCCGACTCCCAACGTGAGCCGATTAAGAGATCTGGATACTCATGATTTACCCATAAGATAATTTCATTATCGTTAAGAGCAATTGGTGTCGTGTAGTCATTATTAGCACCAAACTTTTCATTACTATTGATTTTATCCCCAAAGGAGGCCACCAATTCGTACTCAAAACCAGGGGCGAGCTGAAGATCATCCACATCAGAAAAGGTGATGGGAGTGAAGGGTCCGTTATTCTTTGAGGCCGCAAGACAGCTCGTCATTCCACCAAGACTGAAGGCCACGGTTGAACCACCTAAGAACTTCACGAAATCTCTTCGATCTACAGACATATTTCTTCTCCTCTGAATCTCTATAATGAGCCCATATTCTAACAAAATTTAATATTTCTTTCCTTAAAGATTCTGTTAAACCCTTAAAACCCTGTAGGAGTTTCAGGGTATTAAAGAAGACCATTGTCGCGATGCGCAATATATAATAAGTTCGTCTTATGAGAATCCAAAAGTCCGCTAAGGTCTTGATTTTGCTTTTAGTAACCCTTGTCATCAGCCTGCAAAGCTCACTCGGGTTTAGCCCCTCCATATCCACACTCTTTGAAAGTGAGGAAGGGGAACTTATACAGTCAGACCTCGACTTTCTCTCAACGCTAACGGAAGTCAAGGAAGCGGACCCCGAATTTCAGCTCATTTTCGAATTTCAAGAAATGACTGCCCAAAACCTCAAGAGTTGGTTAAGGAAGAGAGTTTCTTACCTCATTCCGAAAGATCGTGAAGGACACGTCAGTATTTTAAAAGTTTCTAGAGATGTTGATATTCTCTACCCTGATCCAAATATTAGCCCCATTCCGACGGACAGTCTCTACACCTTAATGGATCAGTTTCAGACTGTTCAAATGGAAAACCTTGGAGCTGGAATCTATCTTCATGGAAAGAGAAAAAGACGACTTATCAAAGTAGACCTTTCTCATCATTTTCCAGATCGAAAACTCGAAGATCTCAAGATACTTTCACCTCGAGTAGGGCTTATTGAAATTAATCAAGATATACTCTACCGAGAAGTATCTAAAGAGAAAGTCTTAGATCCCTATCCTGCAAGTCGGGTTATTAGGCTGAGCAACCTCTTTCATGAAGGACGCCATAGTGATGGCCATGGAGATTCTCTAGGTTTCTTTCACAGCGTTTGCCCGAACGACTCTGACTATGCTGGCCTTGAAGCCTGTGACCAATTTAATAATGGTGCCTATTCAATTGGAGCTCTCTTTTTGAAAGCGGCTCACAAAGCATGTGTCTCCTGCTCAGAAGGAGATAAGGAACTTTTAAAACTCATTTATTTGGACTCAAGATCAAGAATATCTAATAGAGAGTCCCTGTCTTCTCAGTCAATTGAAGAAATCAATAATCTTACCAATCAGCTAAACTTGACCTATCAAGAGTTCTATTCTGACTTTAGTGGTTCTTCTGATGAGAAATTAAACTCCCTTCAAGTGAAAATAGAGAAACTCAACAAGAAGATTAATCTATTAAAAAATCCCGCGGCTAAGCCGATTACATACGGGAACACAGAGCCAGAATTTCTTATGTTAAGATAAACCCCATGAGAAAGCTTAAGAAACCTCAATTAATCTTCTTAGCCTTGGCCTTTGCGGCCAACCTATTAGTCCTAGTCTTTCTTCTGAGTAAAGGAGATGGAGACAAAGACGAGAAGGATAAAAAAGGCAAACTAGAGAACGTGGCCTTGATTGATCAAAAAGAGGTGAAAGGGCAATCAAAACAAAATACCTCTCTCAACTCTAATGACCCCATTGTTCTACGTTTTGAAGTAGAGAGAGAGGAGCTTGTAAAAATGCTCCCGCGCAAACAGGACTTACAAAAGTTAGAAGCTCATCAAGTCCATCAAATTCCAGATGACCTCCTTAAGGCAGGAAGAAAGTTGGGCAACTTAAAAGAGCTCAGCTTACGCTATCCTAAAAATATCAAGCTTCAAGAAAAGGCTAAGTCCTTTTACCAACAATGTGCAAAAGATGAACAATTTCCCACCTCAATTCGCTCTCTGTGCCTCTTTAACCGCAGTCAACTTGCTAAGAATAGTGGAGAAGACTTTGACCTTGAGTCCTATCCTCCTGAAATTAAAGCCTTGGCAATGGAGCTCATCAACTTCAATTAATCGGCCTCAATCTACTGGAAATCAGGTGTTATTTACAGGGGTGTTGATTCTCTCCTGCATTAGCATATGATAGCCTCAAAACTACTCTAAGGCTTTTCTAGGGAGCAAAAGAGCATGATTAAGATACGGCTAAGCCGCAAGAGGGTGCCAATGAATCAGGCACAACTTGACCTTGGTTTACACCGACCGAAAGAAAATGATCGTAACCACCATCTTGGTGGTCGCAGCTTCTATTTCTTTGATTTCGATGACAATGTTGCATACCTCACTACTCCAATAGTTATCTTTAATAAAAAAACAGGCGCAGAAAGAACACTCTCCTCTGGTGAGTGGGCCAGGTACCATACGAGTATCGGCAAGTCTGGTCCCTTTAAAAACTACACTGTTGATTACAATGATGAGACAGGATCTTTTCGCTACTTTCGCGATCAAAAGCATACTTTCATTGATCGTATGGTGAGAAGGAAGCAGACTTTTCTCAGTGACATTGAAAAAGCATTAGGTCAGGCAGACTATTCCTGGAAAGCCCCTTCCTGGAACTGCTTTTATCATGCGACCTTTAACAATAGACCCACCTCTGTGATTACAGCGCGAGGTCATCACAAAGAAACAATTAAAGAAGGGATTGATCTCATAGTCAGAAATGGTCACCTCCCCCACAACCCAAACTACCTAAGTATTTATCCTGTAACTAATCCAGTTGTCAGAGTAAGTGAGCTTGGCGACCCTGACCTCACTCTCTCTGTAGCTGATCTTAAGCGTTCTGCGATCTCTCAAAGTGTGGAAAAAGCTCTAGAGATGTATGGTCAAAATCCAAACCACCGCTTCGGAATGTCGGATGATGACCCGAGAAATGTAGAGCTTATTACAGAAGAAATGAAAGTGTTGAAGAAAAAGTATCCTGATATGGCGTTCTTTGTGATTCAAACGTTTGAAGATAGTTACGTTAAGACAGAAGTATTAGAAACCAAGACAAAGAATAGTTCAAAAGGTCGCTTACCTAATCCGGCAACCACCTCCACAGAACAGCTTCCCCTATTTTAATTGATTAAAGGATACAGGTTACACCTGGTAAAGAGCATTGCTCTAACGATGCCGTGTCTTCAACACACTGAAGTCTCATCGTTTGAGTACTGTTTTCTAAAATTTGCAAAGGATCGTCACTGAAGGTGTTGTGGATTCTATACTTACCTTTACAAAGAACCTTTGCTCTTTGATTACACTTGGTAAGGTCGCCAAGACAGTTAACATCGTAGCCAACTTCCCCACTGGTAAGCTTCACTTCACGGACCGTGGCCTGAGAGCAAGCAGTGAGGATAAATAAGCACGCAAAGAGAGTTCCAAAGTTTTTCATGAGCCTTAGGTATCATGCGAAAACAAGGAGCGTCAAGAAGACCTATGTAATTAGTTTCCCCTTAATAGCTCTTTTGAGTGATAATAATATCATGCGGTTATGGTTTTTTATGGCTCTCTTTGCCCTCACAAATACCTTTGGGGAAGAGAAAGAAATTAACAAAGAAAAAGAAGTTGAAAAGAAAGAGAAGGCCCTCTCAAGTGCCCACACCAGAGTCAGCAACACGATCCTTTATCTGTCCAATCGAGTCGATAGTTTCTTTGGAACTGAAAGAGGAGATGATGAGGCCAATGGATCTCGCTTAAGAGTTTTCTACGACAATAGCTTTGTTCAAGATCAAAAATGGGATAGGAAATTGGACCTGCGCTTCTCTTTGCGCCTTCCCAACCTTCAAAAGCTTTTAAGCTTCTCCTACGACAGCGATAGAAAGAAAAAGCGCGAAGAAGTCTCGATAAAGGATGAACCAACAAGTGCAACATCAGATCTTGCACCACCAAGCCCTAGTAAATTATTAGAGACTCTAAAGAAATGGAATTTTGGTTTTAATACTGGCCTAAGAGTTGGCTTTCCTCCGAACCCCTTTGCCACAGCAAGATTAAGAAGAACCTTTCTCTTTGGTCCTTTTGAATTCAACCCCACCCAAGAAGCCACTTGGTTTTTGAGGGATGGTGTTAACTTAACCTTTTCCCATGACCTTGAAACGCGACTGGCACATGACTTACTCTTTCGAGTCGTAAATACTGCCTTCTGGTTGGAGTCAACTAACGAGGTGAGTACAAGTCATGGGCCGGTGCTCTTTCATCAGCTCTCTCCCCGCCGCGCCATCTCTTACTCCTTACTTGCATCAGGATTAAACCGACCGAAATTCGCCATAAATAATTACGCCCTGTCACTCCTCTATCGCCAAAGAATTGTCTCTAACTGGGTATTTGTCGATGTTAGCCCAACGCTATCCTATCCTCGAAGTAATGGATGGAAGGAGGTCTATTCACTTTTCGTGCGCATTGAAGCTCTTTTTGGCTCACTCTAATGATAAAAACCTTACTCCTTCTTTCACCAACTCCTTAAGCGATTGAAATTTCATAAGCAACTCCCTGTAAAAAGAACACACCAATCCGTCCGCAATAGATTCCTGTCTATAGTGGGGCATCGATTATTCGATATCATAAAAGGCCTAGACCATGACCAATAGATTGCATGCTCTAGGCCTTTCTGTTAAAAGAGGCCATGGATAATATTGAAAAAAACTTTGCAGATTTAGAAAGCTACTCACCTAAGAAACTCAGAACATTGAGAAATAATCTTAACAATAGATTGGCCCACTTTTCAGGCCATGCCGATAAGCCAAAAGAATTGGCCTCAAGCCACAAGCTCTATGGACTTGAAGAAGAAGAGTGCAAGCTCTTACTCAATAAAGTCCAAAAGCTCATCATCGCTGCTAAAAAATAAAACTTATTCCCACTCAATTGTACCAGGTGGCTTACTCGTAATATCGTACACGACCCGAGTAATACCCTTAACTTCATTAGTGATTCGTCCTGAAACTCGACTCAAGAACTCACGAGGAACATCGGACCATGTGGCCGTCATGTAATCAGTGGTTGATACCAGTCGCAAGCAAATCACTTCTTCATAAGCCCTGCCATCACCTTTAACACCGACGGTTTTAACAGGAAGAAGCACGGTGAAAGCCTGAGCAATAGATTCATAAAGATTAAAGGCGTGAAGCTCTTCGAAAAGAATCTGATCAGACTCTCCGACTTTCCTTATTGAATCAGGAAAAAGTTCACCTAGAACTCGAATCCCAATACCAGGGCCAGGAAAAGGATGGCGGTAAACCCACTCATGCTTTAAACCAAGCTCCTCTCCAATTTTACGACCTTCATCTTTGAATAAGTAGCGAAGAGGTTCTAATAATTGAAGCTTCATTCTCTCTGGTAGTCCTCCAACATTATGGTGAGACTTTATCGTTGCTGATTTTCCACCCTTTTTATGAGGAGATATAGATTCAATAACGTCCGGGTATAAAGTTCCTTGAAGTAGGTATTCAAAGTTGATTCCGTGATCTCTCTCAAAACTGTGAACTTTCTCTTCAAATACTTCGATAAAAGTGTGACCTATAATTTTTCTCTTTTCTTCTGGATCGCCAACACCTTCAAGCTTCTTAAGAAAGACCTCTCTAGCGTCAATGATTTCAATATTGAGGTCAGTTTCCTCTTTTAGAGTCTCTATATGGCCATGGTCTTGAGGTCTCAAGAGGCCGTGATCTACAAAGAAGCAGTAGAGGTTCTTACCAATAATATTATGAGCTATTGTCGCCGCGACTAAAGAGTCGACTCCGCCTGAAAAAGCACAGAGAACCTTTTTATCCCCTACTTTCGTCACTAACTCATTGGCCTCTTTAAGCATCTCAGCGCGAGACCAATCCTCTTCGAGCTTAGCGACTTCATGATAAAAATATTTTAAAATTTCTTTCCCATAACTAGAATGCTCTACCTCAGGATGAAACTGAAGACCCATAAGGCCTCTATCCTTATCCCTTATACCAGCCACCATGCCATTGCCACTTTCCATAATCAGACTAAAGCCTTCCGGGACTTTTTCCACATGATCAAAGTGACTCATCCACACATGAAAATGATCTGGACACTTTGGCAATTTAAAATCACCTTTAAGCTTAATTTCAGCATGACCATACTCGCCAATAGTTCCTGGTACAACCTTGCCACCAAAGTGGTGGGCCATCACTTGCAGGCCATAGCAAATACCAAGAAGAGGTAATTTTTTATCAAAGAGGAAAGTGTAATCGGTTTTATCGCTTGATAAAGAATCAGGTCCGCCGCTGAGAACAAGACATTCGGGCAGATTCTTATTATCGAACTCTTCTTTCACCTCATCCAAAGTCATTATCGCCGATGAGTACCCAAGCTCGCGCGTTTTTCGTGTTATGAGCTGAGTGTACTGTGAGCCAAAATCAACAATCCAAATTTTTCTCTTATTCTGTTCCATGAATAACCAATTTCCTTAAAATTACGCTTTAGAGTAGTTTGGGGCCTCTTTAGTAATCATGACATCGTGAGGATGACTCTCTTGTAAAGAAGCAGAAGTAATTTGTATAAATTGGGCTTTTTCTCGCAACTCTTTTAAATCTTTAGAGCCAACATAACCCATTCCGGCCCTTAGTCCGCCAATGATTTGATAAATATTCGAAGAGAGACTTCCTCGATAAGGAACCTGGCCCTCAATCCCTTCTGGTACAAGCTTTCCAAGATCATCAATACCTCCCTGGCCATAACGATCTTTAGAGCCAAGAACCATGGCACCAAGAGAGCCCATACCTCGATAAACTTTATAAGAACGACCTTGATAAAGAATCCTCTCACCAGGAGTTTCATCGGTTCCAGCAAAGAGAGAGCCAAGCATTACTGTGCTGGCTCCTGCCGCAAGGGCCTTAACCACATCACCAGAGTATTTAATACCGCCATCTGCAATAAAGGGAATTCCCGCCTCAGCACAAATGGGCTGACAATCTAAAATGGCCGAGAGCTGAGGAACACCAATACCAGCAACAACTCTTGTCGTGCAAATTGATCCAGGACCTATCCCCACTTTCACAGCATCAGCCCCTGCTTTGATAAGATCTTCACAGGCCCTAGCAGTGGCGACATTTCCCGCCACCAAATCAATATCCTTATACTTTTGCCTTAATGCCTTCACCATTTCGATCACGCCTTTTGAGTGACCATGAGCTGTATCGACAACAATAGCGTCAACACCGGCTTCTGCTAGGAAGGCAGCACGCTCTTCTTCTTTTGGACCAACCCCAATAGCAGCAGCACATCTTAAGCGACCCAGAGAATCTTTATTAGAGTCAGGAAAGTCGATTCCTTTGAGAATATCTTTTATGGTTATAAGGCCTTTTAGCTCACCGCTTTTATTAACAACAGGAAGCTTTTCGATTCTGTGCTTATGAAGAAGGTCTTTAGCGTCTTCAATATTAATACCCTCCTCTGCTGTCACAAGTCGATCCATTGGGGTCATCACATCTTTAACTTTCTGGTGAAAGTTAGTCTCAAACCTCATGTCTCGACTGGTAAGAATCCCAACGAGCTTGCGAGAGCCATCGACGACAGGAACGCCCGTAATATTATGCCTTCTTGTTATATCAATAACAGCTTGAAGAGATTCACTAGGAGTAATTGTTATTGGGTCAAGAATCATCCCACTTTCATATTTCTTTACTTTATGAACTTCAAAAGCTTGGCTTTCTCCACTCATATTTTTATGGATAACTCCAATCCCACCATTTTGGGCCATGACAATAGCCGTTTCCGACTCAGTCACAGTATCCATTGCTGCTGAAACAATGGGCATTTGCAAATCAATATTTTTAGAAAACTTGGTGGCAAGCTCAGTATCACTAGGTAAGCACTCAGAAAACCCAGGCTTGAGTAAAACATCATCATAGGTGAGATAGGGAAATTCGGCTAAAGAGCCGCGATTGGCCTTGGTCATAGGAGGACTCCAATTTAAATAAGAATTCAACCTATTATAGAAGAATTGGAGGAGAATGACGAGACAAGGTATTTACCTGTGTAAATTAGTAATCTTTCTTGTAGTCCATATCCACAGAGCGCAACTGATCAATGAGATCATTAACTTCTTTGTCATGGCGCATCTGATTTTTGTATTGATCCACAAGCTCACTCTCAAAAGAGGAGTTACCCGTATTGAGACTTGGTCCCATTCCACCGATACTTGCTGGAGTTCTCGATTTTGCTTTCTTTGCACCTGGCTTGACCTCCATATAGGATGGTCTATAAGCCTTTTTTACTGAAGCTGGCACGCGTGCTGATTTCTTTGCCCCGAAAATTCTTATCGAGACATTGCTACCTTTGTTATAACTTGGATGCCATTTCTTCTTTGGTTTTGGTGTCAGCATTTTATCTATTTTTTGTTGATAGAAGTTTTTCACCATTCCCTGATGAGCCTTCACTGATGCAGGGTCCCTAAGTTTTCTCACAGTTATCTTTCCAGCTTCTTGTTCGGCCTCAAAGCCAACTTGATGCCCTTGGCGCTTAACGCTTAGTGCTTGCTCAAAAGAATCATTAACCTTAACTGAAGCCACCTGACGCTTAACTACTTTTTTAGTTGCTGGCGGTAAATGGGCCATTCTTGTTTTTTGATTTATGGCACGGCTATCTTCTCCGGGCTCAACTCCCTTAAAAAGACTCGTGATTTTTTGAAAACTTGAATAACCAATCGGTGTTGGTTTTCTAGGTCTTCCTTGCTCATGCTCGTTGTGAATAAAAGAAAACTGACCTTCAGCAAGAATAGTCATAAAGTTCTCGAGGAGAGAGTTCTTAAAAAGAAAATCCCCTTTTACGGCCAGGGCCTGAGTCTTTCCGGAATAAGTATCAAAGCTAACGATGGCTTCGCCCTCAGTAACTTCAACAATAGAATTAGCTGTATTTATTCTCAAAGGACCTCTTAGTTCGTCATAAGCGAGGCTCTTCACCCAAAGGTAACCTTCCTTGAGTTCAATTAAATTATTATGGATCACCAAGTGACCTCCACCTGAGAGGTGATAAATATGGTCGTAGTAATCATTAAGACTTACTTGGGTACCCACTTCAGTAAAGATTTCGGCTTGAGCAGAAAGATGTGTTCCCGCAGTTAAGGGTTTGGTCTTTCCACTTTCAGAATAGAAAGCATTTCCCGTCACTTCACCAACAACGGCAACAACGGCAACAACCTTTGAAGCAAAGGTTGAATGAGTTAGCAAAAGAAAAGTAAGGCAGGTGGTAAAGACTTTCATGACCTAATTCCTTTTATATTTTTGAACAATTTTTTCATAATGTGGACTAAGAACCTTCCACTCTTCAGTATTTCTGTATTTCTTTCTGAACTCTTCAACGGTGTTAAAAAACTTTTGTTCCTGCCCTAGTTGCAGGTAAGTTAAGGCCATCCATAATTTTGCTCCTCGGTAGTACTGAGAAGTGGGATAGGCCTTTACCAGACTTTCTAAGTGTTCAAGAGTCCACTCAGGATGTTTGCCGGTTTCAAAGGCGGCAACGCCTGCTTGAAAGAGAAAATGATCATCAACTCTTTCATGACCAGGAAAACGCTCTTTGAAAGTTGTAAAAAACTGAGCTGACTTTTCAAAATTCTTTCCTTCAAACTCTTTCTCGGCCATCGCAAGCATTTGTGAAGGAGTCCACTTGTAAACATCAAATTTCACTAAATCATTCTTTGGCTTTAAACGCCCAATACTTGCAATATTTCTTGATTGCGTGGGAGCATCTTTCTTCTCATACTTATCTAATTTGATAGAAAGAAAGTTCTTCTCTGACTTAAGAGTCTGAATCTCATCTAATAAGTGACTAACCTTTGTCTTTAACTCACGATTCTCACGAGAAAGGTGAAGAGAGGCGACCTCATAGCGGTTAATCTTCTCCGCTTTGACCTCGAACCTTTCTATCTGATCACATGAAGTGAGCCAGGTTAGAGAAAAAATTAATGTCATTCCAATCATCATGTTCTTCATAAGCAATCCAAGGATTAATTGAATTTAAGGTGACAAAAGTCACACGTGTACATTCGTCTTATCGGCCAAAAATCCATAAAGTTTAGAGAGATTCCCGAGTAAAGCTCTTCTTTTACTTGAGCAAACCATAAGCTACTGAAAGTACGTTCTAAAGTTGACTTGAGACCTTTAATCATTTGAAATGGTCTTGTGGAGATGAAATGAAAAAAGCAATAATTGGTCTTGATATTGGCGGCACAAAAATGGAAGGCGGTCTCTATCTCGATGGTGTAGAGGTCTCAAAAATCAGAGTCCCGACTCAAAGAGAAGAAGGTTACAATGCCGTCATGAGACGTATGGGTGATCTTATTCATTCCCTCTTACGTGAAGGGAATACGGAAAAAGAAAACCTTCAAGGTATTGGTATAGGATTACCTGGCACCATGAATCCTCAAACAGACCTTATGATTAACGGTAACTCCGAAATTTTCATTGGCAAAAATGTTAAAGAAGATTTGAAAAAAATCATCGGATTTAAGGGTCTCATTAGAGTCGCCAATGATGCCAACCTTTTTGCTCTCGCTGAAGTTTATAATGGTGCTGGAAAATACTTTGAAAGAGAGTTTGGAAAATCACCTACTGAACAAATCGCTATCGGTATTATTCTCGGTACTGGAAATGGTGGTGGCTTAATTCTCGATGGAAAGATTTATGAAGGACGCCATGGAGGGGGGGCAGAAGTAGGCCACCATGTCCTCATTCATGATGGACGCTCTTGTTACTGCGGTCGTAAAGGTTGTGCTGAGCAATACTTAGCAGGACCTAGTATTGAGAGGTCATACTTTGAAAGAACTGGTGAAAAGAAAAAAGCTACTGAGGTTTTCTCCCTCACAGACGAAGTCGCTCTTAAAGTTCAAGAAAGGTATATTGAATACCTTACAGACTTTCTCGCAAACCTTGCGACTCTCTTTGATCCTGATTATTTTGTTCTCGGTGGTGGCGTCAGCACCATTCCACTTTTATATAAAGGTACGGAAGAACTCTTATGGAATAAGGTTTTCTTAAAGGGAACAAAGCCAAAAATTTACCGCCACGGGGTTGCCGATAGCGCCGGCATGCTTGGGGCAGCTATGCTCTTTGAGTAGGAGTCAGTCCATAGGTTTTTGAAAAGAGATTGATGAGATAATCGATGCCCTCCTCAAAAAGAGCAGGACCAGGTTGTAAGAATAATTCTGGTGGAAGTTCGAAGACTCGATTATTTAATATGGCCGGAATTTTTTCCCAACCTTGCCTATTCAAAATGCTTTTAAAATCAACCTTCTTACCACACCAACAGGCAAAGATAAGCTCAGGATTTTGCTCTATCACTTCCGAATCTTCTCCGAAGCGCTCCTTGGCCAAGAAGCCATCTCGCTTTGACTTGAGGATATCATCTCCACCACATAGCTCAACGAGCTCAGAAAAATAACGAATGCCACTAATACGGGGTTCATCCCATTCTTCTAAATAAACCTTAGGTGGTTTACCTAAATGGGCTTGTAATTGCTCTGCAAAGCTTTTTGCTTCTTCCATTTTCATCATCCACTTTTGATGAAGACCAACAAACTTCTCTCCGGCCCCCACCATATGCGAAATGGTTGCACAGAAGTTGAGGGTTTCTTGAAGGGAACGATGATTGGCAATCATCACATTTTGACCCTTCTCGATAAGCTCCCTAGCAATATCCTTTTGGATATCACTGTAGCCTAAAATAAGATCCGGTTTCATATTGATGACTTTTGTCATGTTGGCGTGAGTAAAGACAGAGACCACTGGCTTTTCTTTTACTCGAGCAGGTCTTACGGCAAAGCTTGAAACTCCGCAGATCCGCTCCTGTTCCCCTAAGAGATAGAGAAGCTCTACCGCTTCTTCGGTTAAACAAATAATGCGACTTGGCAAATTTGGCATTTCCATGACAAGACCATAACACAATAAAGGTTAAAATTGTTTAGCATAGAGGACTAAAGCCAAGAGAGATTTATTCATGCTAAAATCTCTTTCAATATTCATTTTACCAGGTCAGCTATGAGCTTAAATTTATCCAAAACTCTCATTTTCACTCTACTCTTTTTTTCGACAGCTCTCTTTGCTGATGAAAAGATTCCTGATAAACCTGTTGAAACTTCTCTTCAAGTTTTTGTCTATGAAGACCAGCCGATCTTTGCCCTCTCATACAAAAATGCCCCCCATTGGCATACTTATTGGATAAATCCGGGGGACGCAGGATTACCAACTCTAATAGAGGCCAAGAATTTTAAGATTGAAGAAATGCCTTGGCCTGTTCCTACTCGCTACATTGAAAAAGGTGACATTCTCGCCTATGGATATGATGGCGAGTACACGCGCTTTTTCACTGCGGAAAATATCCCAAGTGATGGGAAACTTAGCCTTCACTCAAATTGGCTCGTTTGTAAGAATATTTGCATACCTGGAAAGGTAGATATTGAAGCCACTTATCAAGGTGGAGTCCTCAGCAATAATACAGCAAATGACTTTATCGTTTCGCCTGAAGTACTTACAGAGAGACTACTTGAACTCCCACAAAAAACAGACTTTCCTGAAACCATTGACATGGTTCTCAAAAAAGGCTCTGAAGACCTTCAACTTACTCTCTATTACAATTATACAAATATTGGAAAAAAGGCTCTTCGCTATAACCTGGGCCTTCTTACTCCCTTTCGCTCCAAGCTCCTCGATATCTCGCGAGAAAAGCTTTATGAAAATGGAAAGGGAGTATTCTTTGGGAAGTTTAATATTGCTTGGGATGGTGAATATGTTGAGCCACCAGTGGCCTTTCCTACTAATGGTGAATTCGAAAAGCCAGTTACTCTGAAGTTTCTATGGCAAAACCCTCTGACCGGAAGTGCCCAAATAATAGAGAAAACGTTTGAGCGCTTTGACCCTATTGGTGGAGATACTATTGAGTCACTCATGGCGTCTATGACCTTCCTACCTCCCAAAAGCATCTATGGCGATACTTCATCAGAGAGCAGTGCTAAAGGCGACCCCTCACAAAACTCAGACCAGATGACCACGCCTATTTCCACTTCTCTCATTAGCATTCTCTTTTTTGCCTTCTTAGGTGGTCTTATTCTCAATATCATGCCCTGTGTTCTCCCTGTTATCTCCCTTAAGCTTTTTGGCTTAGTTCTTCACAGCGATGAATCCCATTCGAGTATATTCAAGCATAATCTCTTCTATACTCTTGGAGTTCTTTCCACCTTTCTCACTCTTGCTCTTGTGATTCTCTTTTTAAAGTCTACTGGTGAGACTGTGGGCTGGGGTTTTCAACTTCAAAGTCCAATTTTTGTGGGAATAATTATCTTGGTTCTCTTTGTCTTTTCACTAAACCTTTTTGGACTCTATGAGTTTGCGACCCCAGGAGGAAAAACTCTTGGTAACGTAGAGCTCAAGAAGGGATTCTCAGGAGACTTCATTGGCGGAATTCTTGCAACAATCCTCTCGACTCCTTGTTCAGCGCCATTTCTTGGGACTGCCCTAACCTTTGCATTTTCAGCAAGTCCCTTTGAGATTATCCTAACTTTTCAAGCAATAGGCTTAGGCCTTGCCTTTCCTTTTCTTCTGACAGGAATTTTTCCTGGTGCCATAAAACTTTTCCCAAAGCCTGGCATGTGGATGGAATCCGTCAAAAAGTTCCTAGGACTCACTTTAATCCTAACTCTTATTTGGCTCTTTGATGTCTTCATCTCCTTAACCTTAGGAAATCTTCCTGTACTCTTTTTGAATACTTCCCTTGTCTTTATCTTCTTTGGTTTTTACTTTCAAAAATACATTTCAAAGAAAAAAGCCTGGCGAATTGTTTTCTTTCTAATTCCCCTATTCTTTGTTTATAAGACTCTTTTCTACCCCTATTCAACAGAAGCAAGCGTTGGAAGAACAGACCTCTTAAAGGAGAAGAATCTTCAAGGAGAAATATTGTGGGAGGATTGGTCTGAAGAAAAGATGGCCCAATACAAAACTCAAGGAGAACTTGTTTTTATCGACTTTACAGCGAAGTGGTGTTTTACCTGTAAAGTTAATGAAAAGCTCGTGCTTGATACATCTGGCTTTAGGGAACTCGTTGCTGAGAGAAATGTAAAACTTCTTCTCGGTGACTGGACCAGATATGATCCTGTTATCGGTGCCTTCTTAAAGAAGCATGGATATGTAGGGGTTCCCGCTTATTTTATTCAAAAACCTGATGGAACCTTAATAAAACTTGGCGAAACCGTTACGCTCTCAAAACTTAGAGAAAACTTAAAGTAGCCAAAAGCTAATCAAGTTCAAATTTAGAGGGCACCTTCATCATGCCCTCTATAACTGCTCGCGCTGGCATGTCTTCGTAAAGAACTTTATAGACCCCTTGAAAGATACGCGCCCTTATTTCATAGCGTTCAGCTAGAAGGTAAGCAGCTTTTGCTGTTTTATAACCTTCAACCACAGTTCTTTGACTTTCAATAATCTCTTCAGGACTTCGTCCCTTTGCTAATTCAAGACCAAAGTTCTTATTTCGTGAAAGCCCACCTGTGGTGGTGAGAATTAAATCTCCCATTCCAGAGAGTCCATAGAAAGTTTCAGGCCTGGCATTAAATACCTGCCCAAAGCGCAACATTTCAGCAATGGCCCGAGTAATCATAGCAGCACGAGTATTATGGTTGTAACCGAGCCCCTCAATAATACCTCCAGCAATCGCGATAACGTTCTTTAAAGCGCCGCCGA